>Ga0067045_1002402_pt1 | contig 174626 bp, 163 predicted proteins | sample TerdegcTABiofilm_FD_59184 | JGI IMG/M metagenome (GOLD analysis project Ga0067045, IMG submission 59184) | Combined Assembly of (Gp0054472, Gp0054536) Wastewater bioreactor microbial communities from Singapore -Terephthalate degrading...
GTGAACCAACAGGTGAGCCTGTTCGATCGCGGTAACGGTCTGAGTCTTGGTCTGGATCTTCACGTGTTGCGGATCGCGCAGGTGGCGTTCGGCAATGGCACGGATCGACTGCGGCAGGGTGGCCGAGAACAGCACGGTCTGACGGGTCGGTGGCAGTGCCTTGAAGATGACTTCCAGGTCATCCATGAAGCCCAGCTTCAACATTTCGTCAGCTTCGTCCAGAACCAGGTGGTTCACGGTCGACAGGACTTTCTCGTCACGACGCAGGTGGTCGCACAGACGACCCGGAGTGGCGACAACGATCTGTGCGCCATTACGGATAGCCTTGAGTTGCGGGCCCATCGGCGCGCCGCCATAGACGGCCACAACGGTTACGCCTGGCATTTGCTTGGCGTAGGTTTCAAAAGCGGTTGCTACTTGCAGCGCCAACTCACGAGTTGGCGCCAGGATCAGGGCTTGCGGTTCGCGCTTGGCAGGATCGATGCAGTGCAGGATAGGCAGGGCGAACGCGGCGGTTTTACCGGTACCGGTTTGCGCCTGGCCAATCATGTCGTGGCCGGCCATGATGATCGGGATCGATTGCTGCTGAATCGCCGAAGGTTCTTCGTAGCCAGTCGCAATGACGGCAGCAAGAATGTTCGGGTTAAGATTAAAAGCGGCGAAGCCGCCGGTTTCCTGGGTCATGGGTCTGCCTCTAAGTGCATCCGCAAAGACCCATGCTCCAAAGCTGCGCATGCCGTGTTGAGACTCAAGAGTCGCCCTGGCTGCTTTGTCGGCGGGGATTTGCGAAAACGAATGAATGAAAAAGATTCGTCAAGGAAGAGTCCGCTGTGCGGACGTGCAGCCGAAGCTGACTTCGGGGAATTGCGCTACCTAAACGCGGCCCGGTTAAAGGCCGGCGCGCACTATACCGGAAATAGCTGAAAAAGGGAGCTTTTTTTATCGCAAAGCACCGATAAACCGCACTGCGTCACCGCCTTTGCGCAGATGGGCTCCAGGGTCTATTTTTCAAGTGCCCGGCCCTGTTGGCTGAAACGCTTAAACGGTTCACCCGCACACTCGGCCCCTTTGGTCCGAAACCCCTTACTGCACCCGAGGGCACACCCGATGAATCAAGCCAGCAGCAGCCTCGTCAGCCGTGAACTCCTGGATCATGTCCTGTTGTTGGGCCTGGATCGGGTCGCCAAGCGCAATGCCTTTGACCTGGATCTGCTCAACGCACTGAGCCTGGCCTATGGCGAATTTGATCGAAACGACGATGCGCGGGTGGCCGTGGTGTTCGCCCACGGCGACCACTTCACCGCCGGGCTGGACCTGGCCAACGTCAGCGCAGTGATGGCCGGAGGCTGGCAACCGCCACCGGGGGGCTGCGATCCCTGGGGCGTGTTCGCCGGCCCTCGGGTCGGCAAACCGGTGATCGTCGCCGCTCAGGGCTACTGCCTGACCCTTGGCATCGAGTTGATGCTGGCGGCGGATATCAATCTCTGCGCGAGCAACACTCGCTTCGCGCAGATGGAAGTACAACGTGGGATCTTTCCATTTGGTGGTGCGACGTTGCGCTTTCATCAAATAGCAGGCTGGGGCAACGCCATGCGCTGGCTGCTCACCGGCGATGAGTTCGATGCCCACGAAGCCCTGCGCCTGGGGTTGGTGCAGGAAGTGATGGCCAGCGAAGACCTGCTGCCGCGCGCCATCGAACTGGCCAGCCGCATCGCGCGCCAGGCACCCCTCGGCGTGCAAGCCACGTTGATGTCGGCCCGCCTGGCGCGCTTGGAGGGCGAAGCTGTCGCGGCCGCCGCGTTACCGCCGCTGGTCGCGCAATTGTTCAACAGTGAAGACGCCAAGGAAGGCGTGCGCGCCATGCTCGAGAAGCGCCCGGGGGAATTCAGGGGAATTTGAGCTGGCCGTGCCGCAGTCATCGCGAACAAGCCCGCGCCCACATCGACCGCATTCCTTCAGGATGTGCTCGGTCAAATGTGGGAGTGGGCTTGCCCGCGATGACGCCCGTTCAGACAACTAGGTTGCCGGCCGAATCGCCTTGATCAATGGCTGCAACGAATAGCCCAATCGCGGTGCCAGCGCTTCGGCGCGGGCCGAGAGCGCCGCAGCGTCCAGCGCCTGATCCAGCTCCGAAGGCACCAGCAGGATCACATTGCCCTCCTTCACCGGCAGCTCCCAATAATGCCGGTGATACAACCCGCGCAGCAGGGCCGCACCCAACGGCTTGCCGTCGTCGGTGGCCCACTGGTTGATCACCAGCCAACCGCCCGGGTTGAGTTTCTTCTGGCAGTTTTCCAGGAAGGTCCAGGCCAGGTGCCCGACGCCGGGGCCGACATCGGTGTACAGGTCGACGAAGATCAAGTCGGCCGTTTCGGCGGTTTCGAGCAGTTCCAGGGCGTCGCCAATGCGGATGTACAGGCGCGGATCGTCGTCCAGCCCCAGGAACTCAATGGCCAGGCGCGGCACCTCGGGGCGCAGCTCGATGGCTTCGACATCCTCCAGCGGCAGGAACTTGAGGCACGCCTGGGTCAGCGTGCCGGCGCCCAGGCCGAGGAACAACGCGCTTTCCGGCTGCTCGTGGCACAACGCACCGATCAGCATCGCACGGGTGTAGTCGTACTCCAGCCAGCTCGGGTCGGCGGTGAACACGCAGCTTTGCTCGATGGCGTCGCCAAACTCGAGAAAACGGTAATCGGCCACTTCGAGCACGCGGATCATGCCGAAGTCATCATGGACCTCGGCCAGCAGGCGCTCGACACGCTCCTCGCTCATCTACAACTCCTAACGGGTTCACCCCAGGGCAAAGGCGCGATTGTCGGCCAACCGGCGGCAACAGGTCACGCACTAATTGCTGATAACATTGGCGCCCGACCGTCAATCACCCTATCGAGTCCACGATGAGCCAACCCTGGAGCCCCGACAGCTGGCGCGCCCTGCCGATCCAGCAACAACCCCAGTACCCGGACGCTGCACACCTGTTACAGGTGGAGCAGAGCCTGGCCAGCTACCCGCCGCTGGTATTTGCCGGGGAGGCCCGCGAGTTGCGCCGCCAGTTTGCCGAGGTGACCCAGGGTCGCGCCTTCCTGCTGCAAGGCGGCGACTGCGCCGAGAGTTTTGCCGAGTTCTCCGCCGCAAAAATCCGCGACACCTTCAAGGTGCTGCTGCAGATGGCTATCGTGATGACCTTCGCCGCCGGCTGCCCGGTGGTGAAAGTCGGGCGCATGGCCGGCCAGTTCGCCAAGCCGCGCTCGTCCAACGATGAAACCATCGATGGCGTCACCTTGCCGGCCTACCGTGGCGATATCGTCAACGGCATCGGCTTCGACGAAAAAAGCCGTGTGCCGGACCCCGACCGCCTGCTGCAGTCCTACCACCAGTCCACCGCCACCCTTAACCTGCTGCGCGCGTTCGCCCAGGGCGGGTTTGCCGACCTGCACCAGGTACACAAGTGGAACCTGGACTTCATCGCCAACTCCGCACTGGCCGAGAAGTACAGCCAGTTGGCGAACCGTATCGACGAAACCCTGGCCTTCATGCGCGCCTGCGGCATGGACAGCTCGCCGCAACTGCGCGAAACCAGCTTCTTCACCGCCCACGAAGCGCTGCTGCTCAACTACGAACAAGCCTTCGTGCGCCGCGACAGCCTGACCAACGACTACTACGACTGCTCGGCCCACATGCTGTGGATCGGCGATCGCACCCGTCAGTTGGACGGCGCCCACGTCGAGTTCCTGCGCGGGGTACACAACCCGATCGGGGTCAAGGTCGGCCCGAGCATGAACCCGGATGACCTGATCCGCCTGATCGACATCCTCAACCCGGACAACGACCCCGGCCGCTTGAACCTGATCGCGCGCATGGGCGCCAACAAGGTCGGCGACCACCTGCCGGCGCTGCTTCGCGCCGTGCAGCGTGAGGGCAAACAGGTGCTGTGGAGCTCCGACCCGATGCACGGCAACACGATCAAGGCCAGCAGCGGCTACAAGACCCGCGACTTTGCGCAGATCCTCGGCGAGGTGAAGGAATTCTTCCAGGTACACGAGGCCGAAGGCACCTATGCCGGCGGGATTCATATCGAGATGACCGGGCAGAACGTCACCGAATGCATCGGCGGCGCGCGGCCGATCACCGAAGATGGCTTGTCGGACCGCTACCACACCCACTGCGACCCACGGATGAATGCCGATCAGTCGCTGGAGCTGGCGTTCCTGATCGCCGAGACGTTGAAGCAAGTAAAACGGTGACACCATTCGGTAGGCGCGAGCTTGTTCGCGAAAAACCTGAGAATGCCGCGGGGTGTCGGTTTCCCGCGTCATCGTTAACGTTTCTCGCGAGCAAGCTCGCGCCTACCGTGATGTGAGCATCGCCGCCCTTAATCGGTCGGCACTCGGCCGTGGGCAATTGAGCTGCACCTGTTCGAGCCCCAGCCAATCGGCCATTTGCCGCAAGTTCAGCGCCAGCGCGCACATCCCCTCCTCGTCCAGCCCCGGCGTTTCTTCATGCACCGCATGCACGGCCAGGCGGCCGTGGGCGCGTTCGGCACGCAGGTCGACGCGCGCGGCGATCCGCTCGTTGTGCAGAAACGGCAGCACGTAGTAGCCGTACACCCGCTTGTCCTGCGGCGTGTAAATCTCCAACCGATAACGGAAATCGAATAGCCGCTCGGTGCGGCTGCGCTCCCAGATCAGCGAATCGAACGGCGACAACAGTGCGCTGGCCGGCACCTTGCGCGGCACTTTCGGCTCCGGCAGGCAGTAGGCCGGCTGCTTCCAGCCCTGCACGCGGCACATCAGCAATTGGCCGTCTTCGACCAGCTCGGCCAAACGGCTGCGAGTGTCGGCGGGGTCCAGGCGGAAGTAATCGCGCAGATCTTTTTCGCTGCCCACACCCAGCGCAGTCGCGCTGTGCAACAGCAAACCGCGCTGAGCCTCGGCCTCGCTCAACGGGGCCTGGTGCAGCCGGTCGCCAGGGATGACGCGCTCGGGCAAATCGTAGAGCCGCTCGAACCCGCGCCGACCGGCAACCGTGACCAGGCCAGCGGCGAACAGCCATTCCAACGCGTGCTTTTCATCGCTCCAGTCCCACCACGGGCCGGCGCGCTCGGCGCGGGTCGACAGACTGCCTGCACCCAAGGCGCCCTGTTGTTCGACAGTGTTCAACACGCGCTGGATGATGGCCTGCTGCTCGCGACCAAAACGCGCCATCTGCGCGTAGATCCCCTGCCCTTGTCTTGCCCGCTCCATGCGCCAGCGCATCAAGGGGTACAGCGCCATCGGCAACAACGAGGCCTCATGCCCCCAATACTCGAACAACGAACGCTGTCGGCCCTGGCTCCAGGCCGCCTGCTCAAGCAGTGACGGGGCGTACTGCCCCAGGCGGGAAAACAACGGCAGGTAATGGGAGCGCACCACGGCATTGACCGAATCGATCTGCAGCACACCCAGGCGGTCGATCAAGCGATTGAGGTGTGTGGCCTTGATCAATGCAGGCGCCTGGCGCCCGGAAAAGCCCTGGGCGGCCAGTGCCATGCGGCGCGCTTGCTTGAGGGAAAACGACAGGTCGGCGGGCATGGGCATCTCCGTATGAACGTGCCGACCACCCTACTGCATCCTCGGTCATTTTCGCAGTGGGTCTTCCCAGAAATGCCGATGGGTTTCGTGCTCCACGTCAGCGCGGCTCAGCCCGATATCCTTGAGCGCCGCATCGCTCAGCGTGGCCACTAACCGACGCTCGTGCCGCAATACCTGCCACCGCGCAATCGCTTGGAACAGCCCGGAAAGCGGCCGCTTCGTCCATCCTGCACAACCTGTTTGACCTTTCATCTTCTCGCCCTCCCTTGGGGATGACGCGAGTGTGTGCCAGCGGCTATGATCAATCCAACGAATGTTTCTTATGAAATACATCTCAGGAATTGATCAATTGGCCGCCTACCCAAGCATCGACACCGACGTGCTGCGCACCTTCGTCGCCATCGCCGACCAGGGCGGGTTTACCCGTGCCGGTGAGCAGGTCAACCGCACCCAATCGGCGGTCAGCATGCAGATGAAGCGCCTGGAAGAAGACGTGCTGCAGCGCAAACTGTTCGAGCGCGACGGCCGCCAAGTGCGACTGACGCCGGAGGGCCAGGTGCTGCTGGGGTATGCGCGGCGCATCCTGAAACTGCACAGCGAGGTGTTCAACACCCTGCGAGAACCGCATATGGTCGGGCTGGTACGCATCGGCACCCCGGACGACTATGTGATGCGCTTCCTGCCGGGGATTCTCAAACAGTTTTCCAAGGCCTACCCGCTGATCCAGATCGAGATGCACTGCGAGGCATCCACCGTGCTGATGCAACGGCGGGATCTGGCGTTGACGGTGATCAGCCGCGAACCCGGCAATGATATCGGCGAGTTGTTGCGCACCGAGCGCGTGGTGTGGGCGGCGGCGCCGTGTTTCTGCGTGGACGAGCACGACGCCCTGCCACTGGCGATGTCCGGCGCCGATTGCCTTTACACCCAGTGGGCGCGTACCTCACTGGATACCGTCGGGCGCAATTATCGCCTGGCCTACAACAGCACCAACGGGGCGGCGATCCAGGCCGTGGTCAGCGCCGGCCTGGCAGTGATGGTCAGCATGGAAAGCCTGGTGACGGATGACCTGCGCGTGCTCGGCAGTGACGAGGGTTTCCCGCCCTTGCCGTCGATGAATCTGCGCTTGTTACGCAACCCGTTGATGACGTCACCTATCACCGAATGCCTGGCGGAGTACATCATCGACGGCTTCAAACCTTAAACATCAGCATCACGGCGCACACCACCAGGAAACCGCAGAACAAACCGCGCAACAGGCGCTCCGGCAGCGCGTGGGCGACTTTTACCCCCCAACTGATGCTGAGCAGGCCACCGACCGCCAGGGGGATGCCGATCATCCAGTCCACTTCGTGGTGCCAGGCGTAAGTGACAAGAGTCACCCCGGTGCTGGGCAGCGCCAAGGCCAGGGACAAGCCTTGGGCCACCACCTGGGTGGTGCCGAACACACTGGTCAGCACTGGCGTGGCGACCACCGCACCACCGACACCGAACAAACCGCCCATAGAGCCGGAGACCGCGCCCAACACCCCGAGCCACGGCCAGGCATGGCGCATCTGTGCCGTCGGCGGCGCATTGCGGGTGAACATGCGCAGCAGGTTGTAGGCCGACAGCGCCAGCAGAAATGCGATAAAGCCGATACGCATCGCGCCGGCGTCCAGGCCCACGGCCCAGATCGAGCCGAGCCAGGCAAAGCTGAAGCCCATTACCCCCAACGGCAGCGCGTGGCGCAGTTCAATGCGATTACGCTGGTGATAACGCCACAGCGCGAGCATCACGTTGGGCACCACCATCACCAGCGCGGTGCCTTGGGCGATCTGCTGATCGAGGCCAAACAGCACGCCGAGCACCGGGATGGCAATCAACCCGCCGCCAATGCCGAACAGGCCGCCCACCGTGCCCAATGCCGCGCCCATAACCAAGTACATCGCTAAATCCAACACCACGCATTACTCCACAATCCCAAGCCTTGCATGCTACGCAGTCCGCTCTGGCGCGGATACGCACAGCAACGCACAATGGCTGTGCCAATCCCGCATAAGCGTCGACCGATGAACCCGCATATCCTCACCGACCAACTCAGCCTGTTTCTCGATGTCCTGGAAACCGGCAGTTTTTCCGCCGCCGCGCGTCGCCATCCGCTGACGCCCTCCGCCGTGGCCCGGCGTATCGACAGCCTGGAAAGCTCGGTGGGCAGCCGCTTGTTCCAGCGCAGCACCCACGCGGTGCTGCCAACACCGGCCGGCCTGGCGTTCGCCGAACGCGCGCGGCGCATCGTCACCGAGTTGCAATTGGCACGGGCGGAAGCGGTGTCCTTGAGCCATGCGCCGGAAGGCTTGATTCGCGTGGACGCACCGGCGGCGTTCGGTCGACGGCATCTGGCGCCGGTGATCGCCGACTTCCTGAACGTCTACCCGGGGCTGGATGTACACCTGCATTTGATCGACAGCTTCGTGGACATGCAGGGCGCGCACCTGGGTAAGGTCGATCTGGTGCTGCGTGCCGGGCATATCGTCGACACCCGGCTGATCGCCACGCCGCTGGCCAGCATCGTGCGAATTGCCTGTGCCAGCCCGGCCTACCTGAAAAACCGTGGCACGCCGACCCATCCGCGAGACCTCAGCGAACACGACGGCCTGGACTGGGATGGCCTGGCGCCGATCTTCGCCTGGCGCTTCGAACTGGACGGGCGTCGCGCCACCTATCGCCCGCAACGCATCCGCATGAGCGCCAACAACGCCGAAGCCCTGCTCTCCGGCGCCCTGGCCGGCCTGGGTATCGCGCACCTGCCCACCTGGCTGGCGAGTGAATACCTGGTCCGCGGCGAACTCTTGCCCCTGTTTTGCGAAAACGGCCTGCCCAGCCCGGAAACCACCGGCATCTATGCGCTGCGCCTGGAACAACAGCCGAACGCACGTAGCCGCTTGTTGCTCGAATACCTGAAATCGCGCTTCAGCCCAGTGCCGCCCTGGGACCTGGCGCTGCAAAGCGGATTGGTCTGACCCCCCGGACAGAATTACCTGGCGCATTAAAGATTTGCCCGCTAGATTCCAGCCCAGATACGCTTTTTTGAGGCAGCACCATGAGCAAAAATCCCGATCCTTGCCAATCCCTGTTGCTGGATAACCAGCTGTGCTTCGCCCTGCACTCCACTTCATTGCTGATGACCAAGGTCTACAAGCCGCTGCTGCAAGCCCTCGGCCTGACCTATCCGCAGTACCTGGCCATGATGGTGCTGTGGGAAGAGGATGGCTTGACTGTCGGCGAAATCAGCAGCCGCCTGCTGACCGATCCCGGCTCCCTGACCCCCCTGCTCAAGCGCCTGGAAGCCGAGGGCCTGCTCAGCCGCACGCGCAGTCGCGAAGACGAGCGAGTGGTGGTGGTGGAACTGACCGACGCTGGCCGTGCCTTGCAAGACAAGGCCAAGGGGATTCCTCAGTGCATCCTCGGCGCCAGCGGCCTGGAGCTGGAGCAACTGCGCAAGCTGCAAGCTGATTTGATTGCGTTGCGGGGCAATCTGCAAGGCGCGGTCTAAACACACCCAAGCCCAATACCTGCGGAGGGGGCAATCCCCTCCCACAGGTGGTTTTGAGGTGCCCTTACGAAAAAATTCTGGAATTTATCTTGCGCACTAAACATTAGCGCTATACATTCACCTCACCAACTACTTAGCGCGCAAACATTTAGCGCAAAACACCAAGAGGGCAACACCATGCAAACGCTCTATACCGCAGTAGCCACCGCCACCGGCGGCCGTGATGGTCGTGCCGTGTCCAACGACAACATCCTCGACGTCAAACTCTCCACCCCCAAGGAACTGGGCGGTGCCGGCGGTCAGGCCACCAACCCGGAACAACTGTTCGCCGCCGGCTACTCGGCCTGCTTTATCGGCGCACTGAAATTCGTCGCCAGCCAGACCAAACGCAAAATTCCGGATGATGCGTCGATCACTGCCCATGTCGGCATCGGTCAGATCCCGGGTGGCTTCGGTCTGGATATCGACCTGCACATCAGCCTGCCGGGCCTGGCCCAGGACGACGCGCAAAGCCTGGTCGACGCTGCCCACCAAGTCTGCCCGTACTCCAACGCCACCCGCGGCAACGTCGATGTGCGTCTGCACGTCACCGTCTAACCCGCGCGGCTCGCCAACGACACGCCGCCAGCCACGTGCTGGCGTTGCGGCAAGCATCGGATGAGCTGAGGCAATACTTGAAGTGACAGGTAAACGCTCACAAAAAAGCCCGACTCAAGGTCGGGCTTTTTTCGTACCGGTGGGGCCAGAATTACTTCTTGGCGCGACCTTTGTACGAACCGCCTTCACGGGTATCGATCTCGATCATGTCGTCGATTTCGATGAAATCGGCCACTTGCAGTTCGGTACCGTTAGCCAGCTTGGCAGGCTTCATGACTTTGCCCGAAGTGTCGCCGCGAGCGGAACCTTCGGTGTAGGCAACCTTACGCACGATAGTGGTCGGCAGCTCTACGGAAACCAGGCGGTCTTCGAAGAAGATGGCTTCGCAGACGTCGTCCATACCTTCTTCCACGAACGGCAGAACGGCTTCGATATCTTCAGCGTTCAGCTCGTACATGGTGTAGTCGGTGGTGTCCATGAACGTGTAAGAGTCACCGCTGATGAAAGACAGGGTCGCTTCTTTACGGTCGAGGATCACGTCGTCCAGCTTGTCATCAGCGCTGTAAACGGTTTCGGTCTTGTAACCAGTCAGCAGGTTTTTCAGCTTGGTCTTCATGATCGCGCTGTTACGGCCCGACTTGGTGAACTCAGCTTTCTGAACCAACCAAGGATCGTTGTCGATACGGATTACCATACCGGGTTTCAGTTCTTTACCAGTTTTCATTGCGTATATCCGAAATTTGGATGGGGTTTACAAAAATCAAGGTGGCGTATCATATCCAACTTTCATAAAACTGTACCAGCGCCGTCGCAAGATCCGCCTGCAAGGCCTGTTCCAGACACCATGTTTCGGCGTGTGCAGCCACTTCCGGCCAGTGTTCCAGCAGCTTTTTCCACGGCAGGGCCATATCACCCTCGGTGTTCCAGGCCTGCCAAAGCGCTACCACCGCGACTTTTGCCGCCGGCGAGAGGGCTGCGGTGTACAGCTCCAGAAAGGCGTCGAGCTTGTCCAGGTGGATGTCTTCGTCCTGGCGATAGATGTGCCACAGCAACGGGCGCCCGGCCCATTGGGCCCGCACGAACGAGTCTTCGCCGCGCACGGCGTTGAACTCGCAACACCACAGCAGGCGGTCATATTGCTCCTGGCGCACGAACGGCAGCACCTGCACGGTCAGGGCGTCGCGCTGATGAGTATCGCCCGCCGCCAGCCGGTCCACGCCGAGCCAGCGCTGCACATCGCCGAGGATGCGCCCTTCCGGCACCAGCAGATGAGTGGCGCGCCCGTCCGTCGCCAACACGTCCAGCCAACCGGCAAGCGCGGCATTTTCGTAGGCAAACAGCGACATCAGCCGCGCACCGGTTGCGGGGAATACGCCCAGGCTTTGCAGGAAATATTTCTGCGCGCCAGCATCCTGCTGAAACGCCTGACGCTGTTGCAGCAACCCCGCCTCACGCAACAGGCCACCGGTGCCGGGCCGGAAGCCGGGAAAGAAGAAGTACTTCTGCACCCCCTTGAACTTCACCGACGGCAGACGATGGCACCCCACCACCCAGTCCTCGGCACTCAGGTAGTCCAGGTTCATCCACAACGGCGCGTGCTCGCGCGCGGCCATCGCGTCCATGTAGTCAGGCGGCAACTGGCAGGCAAACGCGGCGATCACCACATCCGCCGATGGCGTGGCCGACCATTGCGCCGGCCAATGGCGCACGTCGACGCCCTCTTGCCATTGCTGCTCCCGTTGCACATCAATCTCCGGGCACATGCGTTCGAAGGCCCGCAGGTCATCGACCCATAAGCGCACGTCACAGGCGTGCTCCACCACCAATTGCCGGGCCAGACGCCAGGTCACGCCAATGTCGCCGTAGTTGTCGACGACGCTGCAAAAAATATCCCAGCGGGCTTTCATTCCGGGCTCCCACGCTCAAAGGCTCGATTGTCCGCATAAATGCCCCGATGCAGAAGGCTTGATCGCGATTATTCTGCACGGAGGCTGTGCGACAATCGCCGCTACGCCGTAAATGCCTGCCAGGAGGCCGCCATGTCTGACCGTCCGCTGTCGTTGTTCAAGCTTTGTCTCGCTATCGCCCTGGGCGTGTGGCTGGGGTTTATCGCCATTGCGCTGACCACCTGGCTGGCGTCGCGCTATCTGTTCCCGCAGAGCCTGGCGCCGGTCGCCCAGGCCGTCGAGCAACTCGGCAAGCCCGCGCCGGTCGCGGTGGAACCGCCGAACCGCCTGTTCGAGCAGTATCAAGAGAACCTGCGCAAGCAGGAACAACGGCAGAGCCTGGATCAGGCGCGCAACAATGCGCGCAACCTGTCCAACCCCAAATGCCAGTTCTGGCTGCAACAGGACCAGAACGCGCCCAATGAAAAGAGCAAGGCGAATGTCCTGCAATTTTGCGAATGATCAAGCCCAACCATGAATAAACACGCCGTCCTCCAGTTGATCCTGGAAAAACTCAGCGTCGACCTCGACATCGCCCAGCGCGCCGCGCAGACCGCCTACGAAACCGCGACCCACGAAGAAAACATCGCCGAAAACAAATACGACACCCTCGGCCTGGAAGCGTCTTACCTGGCGGCCGGGCAGGCCAAGCGGGTGGAGGAAATCAAGCAGTCGCTGGCGCTGTGCCAGAACCTGCAACTGCAGCTGCGCGCATACGATGAGCAACGGGGCATAGAAGTCGGCGCACTGGTGGGCCTGGAGGACGAAAACGGTCGCCAGCAATGGTTGTTCCTGGCGCCGGATGCTGCGGGTTTGAAAGTCGATGTGGTGGGGCAACCGGTCACCGTCATCACCCCGCGCTCGCCCCTGGGCCACAGCCTGCTGGGCAAGTTCGAAGGCGATGAGGTGGAAATCCTGGTGGCGGGCGCCCGGCAACACTTTACGGTGACCGAGGCCCGCTGAAACCACTCAGTGGACGGGCAGTTCTACGCCGTCGAACAACTCTTCCAGTTCCTGCTTGTTGTGGCACTGGATCGCCTTGGCCATGACTTCGCGCGTCAGGTGCGGGGCGAATTTCTCGATGAAGTCGCACATGAAACCACGCAGGAACGTGCCGCGACGGAAACCGATCTTGGTCACGCTGGACTCGAACAACTCGCTGGCGTCGAGCACGACCAGGTCTTTATCGAGCTGGGTATCGACCGCCATCTTGGCGACGATCCCCACGCCCAGGCCCAGGCGAACGTAAGTCTTGATCACGTCGGCGTCGGCGGCGGTGAACACCACTTTCGGCGTGAGGCCGCGGTGGCTGAAGGCTTCGTCGAGCTTGGAGCGGCCGGTAAAGCCGAACACATAAGTCACGATCGGGTATTCCGCCAGGGCTTCCAGGGTCAGCTTCGGCAGCTTGGCCAGCGGGTGGCCTTGCGGCACCACCACACAACGGTTCCAGCGATAGCACGGCATCATCACCAGGTCGCCGAACAACTCCAGCGCCTCAGTCGCAATCGCGAAATCGACGGTGCCGTCGGCGGCCATTTCAGCGATCTGCATCGGCGACCCCTGGTGCATGTGCAGGGCCACGTCCGGGTATTGCTTGATGAAATCGCGGATCACCGGCGGCAACGCATACCGTGCCTGGGTGTGGGTGGTCGCGATCGACAGGGTGCCCTTCTTCTCGTTGGAGAATTCCTGGGCGATCTGCTTGATGCTTTCGACTTTGCGCAGGATCTCGCCGGCGGTGGTGATGATGCGCTCACCGGCCGGGGTGACGCGGGTCAGGTGCTTGCCGCTGCGGGCGAACACTTCGACACCCAGCTCGTCTTCGAGCAGGCGGATCTGTTTGCTGATACCCGGTTGCGAGGTGTACAGGCTTTGAGCGGTAGCGGAAACGTTGAGATCGTGGTGCGCCACTTCCCAGATGTAGCGCAGTTGTTGAAGCTTCATATGTATCCCTCAAAGCAGATAGACGCCACGGGTATCAGCGACGGTATATAACTATATTAAAGGTTAGACGGATAAATCTAGAACTTTTTATCTATCACTCCCCCTCACACGTCATCACTGCGTCGACGTTGTAACGATGGCACCAGGTAAACCGGCACCGGAGACAGCTGCAACACCCGCGCGGCAGTGCGCCCAAGGGGTGTGGCCGCGGCCGTTGCGTGGCTATGACTGCCTACGATCAACAAATCCACGGAAAGTTTACGCAACTGGTCGAGAATCACCTCGCACGGGTCACCCTGGATCACCCGCACCGAGTGGATCAGTTGCAAGTCTTGCGCGCCGTCCCCCAGCTCCTCGCGAAAACTCTCGAGGACCCGCTGCTCGATCGTCGCCATCACTGTGCTCAGGCCCTGGCTCTGCCATTCGTTCAGGGCCTTTTCATCAAGGTAGCTTTGCAACACCGATTCGGCGAACAGCCCGATGGGTTCGACCACATGAATCACCGACAGCTCAGCCTTGAACGTTCGCGCCAGCGCCAGCGCATGTTGCATCACATAAGGCGCATACAGACCAAGGTCCGTGGCATACAGCATCGAACGGATCATAAAACCTCCTGGACTGCCAGGATGGCGGAGATTGAATGAGCTTAGCAGCGCCTTGGGGAATTAGACTGACTTAGCTCGGCGTCTGAACCTTCACCTCATTACTGATGCCATGGGGCACATGCCCGGTGGCCACCACCTCCCTGGCTTTCTCGCAATGGCCGGCCTGGTCGTCGAAAAAAACGTCGGCGGCGAACGCCTCCAGGAACGCGGATTTCTCCAGGCCGCCGAGGAACAACGACTCGTCCAGGCGGATATCCCACTCGCGCAGGGTACGGATCACCCGCTCGTGGGACGGCGCCGACCGGGCGGTGACCAGGGCAGTGCGGATCGGGCAGGCCGCGTCCGGAAACTCACGCTGCAACAGGTTCAGCGCCGCGAGGAAGCCCTTGAAGGGGCCGCCATGCAACGGCTGGCGCGCCGATTCGCGCTCGCTGGCCTGGAACGCTTCCAGCCCGCCCTGTTGGTAAACGCGCTCCGACTCGTCGGAAAACAACACCGCATCGCCATCGAATGCGATCCGCAGCTCCTCGCTCGATGCACGGCGTGCGCCGCCCGACAGAATCGTCGCCGCGGCGAACCCGGCATCGAGCGCACTGCGCACATCGTCAGCATGGGTCGAAAGAAACAGATGGCAACCAAACGCCGCCAAATAAGGATATGGACTACGTCCTCCTACGAAAGCGGCGCGGGAAATGTCCAACCCGTAATGCTGGATCGAATTGAACACGCGCAGGCCGGTGTCAGCACTGTTGCGCGACACCAGCACCACTTCGACCCGGGCCCGGCCCAGGCTGGCGTTGAGGCTCAGCAGCTTTTTGACCAGCGGGAAGGCATCGCCCGGCTCGAGCGTTTCTTCTTCGTGCTCGATCTGGTATTTGCGGTAGGCCTCCACGCCTTGGGCCAGGTAGACCTTGTGGCTATCGCTCAAGTCGAACAGGGCCCGCGATGAAATCGCCAGCACCAGTTTGTCGCCCAATCCGTTTGCCATGGTGGTTCCCCCCAATCAGCGGTTATGCCGATCAATAAAACTCAAGGCCTGATACAACGCCTGCATGCGCGGCAGCTCGCAGCCGGCGGCCTTGGCGGCGGCGAGTGGGCGAGCGTAGATCGCCGCCAGTTCCAGCGGGCGTTTATGGATATGGTCGTGGTACATGCTGGGCAGGTAGTCGTCCATGCTTTCGGTCATGGTAAACATCTGCTCGGCATAGCTGGCCGGAATGTCGTGACCGCAGGCGTGAGCGCCCTTCACCACTTCGGCCATCAGCGCCTGGATCAGTTCGCGGCTGGACTCATCCGCCATCATCGCCGTGGTGCCACAGCCCAACAGCACGGAGAGACCGTTATAAGGCACGTTCCACACCAGCTTGTGCCAGCGCGCCAGGTGTACGTTGGCCATGGCCTGGGACTCGATGCCGGCCTGATGAAACAACGCGGCGCCTGCCTCGACAATCGCCTTCTGGCGCGCTTCGTCGTTGGCGGCGGTGCCGCTGTGATAACCCAGGTTGACCCGGCCCAACGCCTGATGCTCGACGACGCCGGGGGCGGAACGGTGTACGCCGATATAGCACAGCCCACCGAGCAGATGCAGGGACGCCGGCAAGTGTTCGCGCAGGCTGTCTTCGACGTCGAGGCCATTTTGCAGCAACACCACCTTCGCGTCGGGCGCCGCGACCTGGGCGATGGTCGGGGCCAGGTCGACATTGCCCGTGGATTTGGTGCCTACCAGCAGCCAGTCGCACGGTGGCATGTCGGCGGCGTGGGCGTAGGCCTGCACGGGGTTCAGGTGCAAGGTGCCGTGCACGCTGCTGTTGAGGCGCAGGCCACGCTCACTGACCGCTGCGTATTCGCTGCGCAGCAGGAAATGCACATCGAAGCCGGCGCGCGCCAGCATCAGGCCGTAGAAACCACCGATGGCGCCGGTGCCGATAATGCCAATGCGTGGCGACAATGCGGTCATGGCAAATCCTCTGGAGTGCGGGTAAGCGCTTGATGAATAGCGTCGGTAAGCTCGGAAGGTGTAAGACGTGTCTGTATCTGCCCGAAGAATTGACCCTCGCACACCACGAACAGCGCCGGCAAATGAAAGACCTGATAACGTTCCACCGCGCCGCCGTTGTGCCCGGCATCCACCCAGCACAACCGATCCACCGGCAACTGCCAGCCCGGTAGCTGCTGATGCGCCCAACGGCAACCGGAACAGCCCACGCTGGTAAACAGCACGAGCGAAATGCCTGGTAATCCCAGCAGTTGCTGGTCAATATCCAGGTCGGTCAATGCCTGCTCCTTCACTATACTGCTGCCACCGCCGTCGACTGGACGGTGCTCGGAGTCCGTGTACATGGGTCGTTTTTTACCTCATCCTGATGATGTCGCTGCCCTGTTGATCCAACGTCCCTCTCCCCCCATTCCCCGCCAACGCCTGCACACTATCGGCCTGGGCGGCATCGCCTGCAATTGCCCGCGTGCCTGGCGCCAGGGTACAGCGGTTGACCTGCATATCCCGTCCCTGGGCACCGGGGCCCGCTACCCGGGCTATGTGGCATGGTGCCGCAAGGTAGAAGACGGCTATCGCGTCGGCATCTCGTTTACCGATGAACATGCGTTGTTCGGTGCACGCATGGGTGAGCAAGCATGCCGGATAGAGCGCTACTGCCGCCAGCACGAAGACGCCGAGTCGACGCCCGAGCAGTTCGAAACGATGGCCCGCGAGTGGGTGGCGCGGCATGCCGGTGAATTCTCCCATGAGGCATTTGTAGCGCCGGCACTGGATTAAAGCGGGCTTTGCCCATTGTCGCGGGCCCGTGTTACGCGCTAAGGTTCCTCCCCCCTGCATTCAAATCATGCTGTGCTCCGCCGCACGGGGATGGCTGGCGGCCGGCACCCGTGACCCTGACGAGTAACACGATGGCTGATTTACCGATCAACGACCTGAACGTCGAATCCAACGAGACCCTGATCACGCCCGATCAGCTCAAGCGCGAAATCCCCCTGAGCGACGCTGCCCTGCAGACCGTCACCAAGGGTCGCGAAGTCATTCGTGACATTCTCGACGGCACCGACCACCGCCTCTTCGTGGTAATCGGGCCATGCTCGATCCACGACCTCAAGGCGGCCCACGAATACGCCGAGCGCCTCAAGGCGCTGGCCGAAGAAGTGTCCGACACCTTGTATCTGGTCATGCGCGTCTATTTCGAGAAACCGCGTACCACCGTCGGCTGGAAGGGCCTGATCAACGACCCGTACCTGGACGACTCGTTCAAGATCCAGGACGGCTTGCACATCGGTCGCAAGTTGCTGCTGGACCTGGCCGAAATGGGCCTGCCCACCGCCACCGAAGCCCTCGACCCGATCTCCCCGCAGTACCTGCAGGACCTGATCAGCTGGTCGGCCATCGGCGCGCGCACCACCGAATCGCAAACCCACCGCGAAATGGCGTCCGGCCTGTCTTCGGCCGTGGGCTTCAAGAACGGCACCGACGGCGGCCTGACCGTGGCGATCAACGCGCTGCAGTCGGTCTCCAGCCCTCATCGCTTCCTGGGTATCAACCAGGAAGGCGGCGTCTCCATCGTCACCACCAAAGGCAACGCCTACGGTCACGTGGTATTGCGCGGCGGCAACGGCAAGCCCAACTATGATTCGGTCAGCGTTGCCCTGTGCGAACAGGCGCTGAACAAGGCCAAGATCAAGCCGAACATCATGGTCGATTGCAGCCACGCCAACTCCAACAAGGACCCGGCCCTGCAACCGCTGGTGATGGAAAACGTCGCCAACCAGATCCTGGAAGGCAACCAGTCGATCATCGGCCTGATGGTCGAAAGCCACCTGAACTGGGGCTGCCAGGCGATCCCCAAAGACCTGGCCGACTTGCAGTACGGCGTGTCGATCACCGATGCCTGCATCGACTGGGCGACCACCGAGAACACCCTGCGCAGCATGCACGCCAAGCTCAAGGACGTGTTGCCCCTGCGCAAGCGCAGCTGAGTCTGATCCTGATCAGCGCACACAAAAACGCCGGGCTAAGCCCGGCGTTTTTCATGTTGCAGTTCATGCCTTACAGCTTGGCCGCATGGCGCTGGTGGCGCTCCATGTAGCGCTCGACGTAAGAGCACGACGGGATCACCGTGTAGCCGGCCTCTTCGGCGAACTTCAAGGCTTCCTCGGTCAATGCAGCCGCGATACCGCGACCTCGCAGTGCGTTGGGCACGAAGGTCCGATAGATGTCCAAGGTCTGCTTCCCGAGGTCCATATAGGTCAGGTAGGCACGATGACCGTCCACATTGGTCTCGAACTGATGACCAGCCTGGTCATGGTGGATGGACAACGCCTCGCTCATCACTACTCCTCGCGGGTCTTGGATTCTGACCCCTACCTTACCGATGTTTTTCCGGCGAAGGAACATCTACGCCACCCCGTGCCGGTTTCGACAACGAGAAAACCGTGAGCGCTCACAACCAGCACGTAGAGAATAGTAGGCGGCAATCCTGAAATTGCTCAAGACGCACTCGTCATCCCTGGGGCTGGCGGATATAGAAAGGGCCTCGATCAATCGGTGACCGAAAGCCTGAACATTGCCGGCAGTTGAAGCTTGAGACGAACAGGCGCTGTTAAAGTCACCTCTACATGCGCAAAAGATACAGGGTTTGGCAAAGTCAACCTGTACAAAAGTGTTAGCTTCAGTATATAAATTTTCATCTACTTACAAGGCTTGACACATGCTGGCCGGCCCTTTCAGGGCGCATCCATTCTTCAGCAGACTGCTAAAAATTGAACGCTTTTTATACAATTTCCCAAAAGATTAGCCAAAATAGATTCAGCACAGAAATTTTTTTTTGCTTCTTGCGCTACGTCAGTTTACTTACTACAAGTAATGAGTAGTATGTACGCCGGCTATTAGCTCACTCTGAGATAGTAGCTATCTTATAGAAAGTCCTTGAAGGGGAACACGATGAACAACGTTCTGAAATTCTCTGCTCTGGCTCTGGCCGCAGTTCTGGCTACCGGTTGCAGCAGCGTCTCCAAAGAAACCGAAGCTCGTCTGACTGCAACTGAAGACGCAGCAGCTCGCTCCCAGGCTCGTGCAGACGAAGCCTACCGTAAAGCTGATGAAGCTCTGGCTGCTGCTCAAAAAGCACAACAGACTGCTGACGAAGCTAACGAGCGCGCTCTGCGCATGCTTGAAAAAGCTAGCCGCAAGTAATAGTCCTTCGGGGTTGTTACCAAGCCGGTCCATTCTTGGACCGGCTTTTTATTGCCTGCGATTCGGTCCCGGATCACGGGCAATAAAAAGCCCGCCGCAGCCCAAGGCCGTGGCGGGCGATTGATCGAACCGGCTTATTGCAACGGATCGAGCGGCGCGTTCGAGACCATCGACGCCGCAGCCGGCACACCGATTTCAGTCGGCAGGCCATCTTCCGCCGCGACCACGTCGCGCACCTGATCCCAGTTCACCCGCAGGTGATTGGCCAGGTCTTCACGCTTGAGCAGCGCGTTGATCACCGCGGTGTGCTTGTCGACCACCGACGGCGTGCCATCGTCGTTCAGCGGCGTATGCGCTTCGAGGTAGACCTTGCCGCCACTGCTGCCGAACTTGTAGGCATCGTTGATGATACGCACCGGAGTACCCACCGGTACCATGCCGGCCATTTCCAGCACGTTATTGTTGAACATGCGGAAGCAGCCGTGGCTGGTACGCGTGCCGATACCGAACTTCATGTTGGAGCCGTGGATCAGGTAGCCCGGCGTGCCCAGGGTGAACTTGAACGGCCCCAGCGGGTTGTCCGGGCCGGCCGGTACCACGTTGGGCAACGGATCGCCGTTGGCGGCGTGCTCGGCCTTGATCGAAGCGGGCGGCGTCCAGGTCGGGTTCGGCGTTTTCGCGACAATGCTGGTATGGGCGATCGGCGAGCCCCAGCCTTCACGACCAATCCCCAGCGGGAAGGTGTAGACGACGTTCTGGCCCTTGGGGAAATAGTAGAGCCGGTATTCGGCAAGGTTGATCACGATGCCTTCGCGGGGGCCCGGCGGCAGGATGAACCGCGTCGGCAGGACGATCTCGGTGCCCGCCCCCGGCAACCAGGCATCGACGCCCGGGTTGGCGGCGACCATCTCCGAGTAGCCCAGGTCGTAGGTGGTGCCCAGGTCGGCAAACGTATCTTCGTACTTGGCCTTGATCACTTGGACCTGGCCGACGATGTCTTCGCCTGGGGGTGGCAAGGGCAACTGCAAGGCCGCCGCGGAACCCGCCGCACACAGGGCGGCAAGAGACAGGCAGCAGGTGACGGCGGAAAGGCGCGACAACATCCGGAAAATCCTTCGCAGAACAACGTGTAGGTAAAAAGCGATTGTATACGCGATGCGGGCTTCAAGCTGCAAGCTCGTAGCGCCCCTCACCACTCGAAGCGCAGCTCCGGCCAGATCGGCGGCGTGCCACGCTTTTGCGACTCCAAGATGGCACGGCACAGGGGGCACAGGCGCTGGTCCTGGAAGATCGAGCGATCCACCGCCGACCAGCGTGGCTGAGCCGGCAACAACGTGCCGCAGAGCGTGCGATCGATCGTGCCGCCCAGCTCCAATTGACGCGTGACCAGATGCACCCGGACTTCCTGGCAGGCGAACAGATCCAGCTGCTCGTCCGGCTCGATCAGTTGGTAATTAAACAGGGACCAGGCAGGACGCGACATCGAGGGCTCCAAATCGGGGGGGCGCCACCTTAGCCGAAAGCCTGCCGGTAGAAAAGCGTCATAACAGCGGTTTTAGCGTCGGCCAGACATTTTCCAGCAACTTACCCTGGGCGCCGACCGCCGGGTGCAGTTGATCGGCCTGCATCAGCTCGGGATGACCGCCCACGCCGTCGAGGAAAAACGGCACCAACGGCACGCTCTTCTCCTTGGCCAGGGCCGCGTAGACCCCGGCAAATGCCGTGGTGTATTTCGGACCGTAGTTAGGCGGCAACTGCATGCCCAGCAGCAGGACCTTGGCGCCGACCGCCTGGGACTGCTCGATCATCGACGCAAGATTTTGTTTCAATTGCGCGGGCGGCTGTCCACGCAGGCCGTCATTGCCGCCCAGCTCGATAATCACCAGGTTGGGCTTATGCTCCGCAAGCGCCGCCGGCAGCCGCGCGAGGCCTCCGGCGCTGGTGTCGCCGCTGATGGACGCGTTGACCACTTTATCGTCGAAACCTTCGTGTTTGAGCCGCTGTCCCAACAAGGCTACCCACCCTTTGCTGGTATCCAGTCCGAAACCGGCACTGATACTATCGCCAACGATCAGGACTGTACCCGCCGCTGCGTTCTGGGCCATGCACATCAAGGCCAGGCCAGCACTCAAAAACCACATTCGCATCGGATTCTCCATGGGCGCAAGCATTCTCATCGCGCGAAACCTTAGCAAAGTGGTTCCCAGCGCGGAAGGTGAACTGACTATCCTGCACGAACTGAGCCTGGAACTGAACAAGGGCGATAGCCTGGCTATCGTCGGTGCCTCCGGCTCCGGCAAGTCCACCCTCCTCGGTCTGCTGGCCGGCCTCGACCTGCCCAGCAGCGGCGAAGTCATCCTCGCCGGCCAAGCCTTGAGCAGCCTCGACGAAGACCAGCGCGCGCGCATCCGCGCCGAACACGTGGGCTTCGTCTTCCAGTCATTCCAACTGCTCGACAGCCTCAACGCCCTGGAGAACGTCATGCTGCCGCTGGAGCTGGACGGCCGCAAAGACGCCCGCGAGCGCGCCAGGTACCTGCTCGAACGGGTCGGCCTGGGCCAACGCCTGACCCACTCGCCACGCCAACTCTCCGGGGGTGAGCAGCAACGGGTGGCGATCGCCCGCGCCTTTGCCGCCGAACCGGACGTGCTGTTTGCCGACGAACCCACCGGCAACCTCGACAGCCATACCGGCGAGCGCATCAGCGACCTGCTGTTCGAACTGAATAAAGAAAGCGGCACGACCCTGGTCCTGGTCACTCACGACGAGCGCCTGGCGCACCGTTGCCGACGCCTGATCCGCCTTGAAGCCGGCCTGCTGGTCGCGCCCCTGGAGCCTTGATGGCACGCTTGCCGCTGTTGCGCCTGTTCAGCCTTGCCCTGCGCCAATTGCTGCGCGATGCCCGCGCCGGCGAATTGCGCGTGTTGTTCTTCGCCCTGCTGGTGGCCGTGGCCTCCAGCACCGCCATCGGCTACTTCGGCGCACGCCTTAATGGCGCCATGCTGTTGCGCGCCACCGAGTTCCTCGGCGCCGACCTAGTGCTCGAGGGCAGCTCACCCGCGCGCCCCGAGCAAATCAGGTCCGGGATCGAACTGGGCCTGGATCACGCACGCGTCGTCGAGTTTTCCAGCGTTATCGCCACCGATAACGGCATCCAGCTGTCCAGCATCAAGGCGGTCAACGAGCAGTACCCGCTGCGCGGCGAACTGAAGAGCGCAGCCGCGCCATTCGCTGACGAAACCGCAGGCGGCGGCCCGAAACCCGGCGAAGCCTGGGTGGAGGCACGGCTGCTCACCGCACTCGACCTGAAAGTGGGTGACAGCATCGACGTGGGCATGAAGTCCCTGCGCCTGGCGCGTGTGCTGACCTATGAACCGGACCGCGCCGGCAATTTCTACAGCCTCACGCCACGGGTGATGATCAACCTGGCCGACCTGGGCGCCACCGGCGTCGTCCAGCCCGGCAGCCGCGTCAGTTACCGCGAGCTGTGGCGCGCAGCCCCCTCAAGTACGGCACTGCAAACCTATCGTGACCTGATCAAGCCGGGTCTCGCGGCCAACCAGCGCCTGCAAGACTCGCGGGATGGCAACCAGCAGATCGGCGGCGCCCTGGGCAAGGCCGAGCGCTACCTGAACATGGCCAGCCTGGTGGCGGTGTTGCTGGCCGGTGTGGCGGTGGCGTTGTCCGCCAACCGTTTCGCCAGCCGACGTTTTGATGCCAGCGCGCTGTTGCGCTGCCTGGGTTTATCGCGGCGTGAAACCATGCTGTTGTTCAGCCTGCAACTGAGCGTACTCGGCCTGTTGGCGAGCCTGGCCGGCGCCCTGCTGGGCTGGCTGGCGCAATTTGGCCTGTTCTATTTCCTCCACGACCTGCTGCCGGCGGACGTACCGCCCGGCGGGCTGCTGCCGGCCATTGCCGGGATCGGCACCGGGCTGGTGGCCCTCGCCGGTTTCGCCCTGCCACCGTTGGCGGCACTGGGCCGCGTCCCACCGCTGCGCGTGTTGCGGCGCGACCTGCTGCCCATCCCGTCCAGCACCTGGATGGTCTACGGCGCGGCGCTGCTTGCCCTGGGCCTGATCATGTGGCGCCTGAGCCTCGACCTGGTGCTGACCTTCGCCCTGCTCGGCGGGGGCGTGGTTGCGGCGTTGATCCTCGGTGGCCTGCTCCTGCTGCTGTTGCAGAGCCTGCGCCGCCTGCTGGCCCGGGCGTCCCTGCCGTGGCGCCTGGGCCTGGGCCAGTTGCTGCGTTATCCGTTGGCGGCGGCAGGCCAGTCGCTGGCGTTCGGCTTGATCCTGCTGTCCATGGGCTTGATCGCCCTGCTGCGCGGCGAATTGCTCGACACCTGGCAAAACCAGCTGCCCAAGGACGCCCCCAACTACTTCGCGCTGAACATCCTGCCCGCCGACAAGGACGCCTTTGGCGCTCGCCTGCTCGAACTGCAGGCACAATCGGCGCCGCTGTATCCGGTGGTGCCCGGCCGGCTGATCAGCGTCAACGGCGAGCCCGTGCAGGCGATCGTCAGCAAGGACTCCAGCGGCGACCGCGCGATCCAGCGCGACCTGAGCCTGACCTGGGCCGCCGACCTGCCGCCGGGCAATGCCCTGACTGCGGGTACCTGGTGGTCACAGCAACCGGGCGATGAAATACCGGGGGTGTCGGTGGAAGCCAAGGTTGCCGAAAGCCTGAAACTCAAGCTCAACGACCACCTGGTGTTCACCGTGGCGGGCGAAACCCGTGAAGCGCGGGTCACCAGCCTGCGCACCATCAATTGGGATAACTTCCAGCCCAACTTCTTCATGATTTTCCAGCCTGGCACCTTGAAAGACCTGCCGGCCACCTACCTGACCAGCTTTTATCTGGCCCCCGGCCATGACCGGCAGATCGTCGACCTGTCCCGGGCCTTCCCGGCGGTCACGATCCTGCAAGTCGAGGCCCTGCTGGAACAGTTGCGCAGCATCCTCGCCCAAGTAACGCTGGCCGTGGAGTATGTGCTGCTGTTCGTGCTGGCGGCAGGGATGGCGGTGCTGTTCTCCGGCCTGCAGGCCACCCTGGACGAGCGCATTCGCCAAGGTGCGCTGCTGCGTGCGCTGGGCGCCGAGCGCAAGCTGCTGGTGAAGGCCCGACGCATCGAGTTCGGCCTGCTCGGCGCCGTCAGCGGTTTGCTCGCGGCGCTGGGCACCGAGCTGGTGACCTGGGTGCTCTACCGCTATGCCTTCGACCTGGCCTGGCACCCACACCCGTGGTTGTTGTTGCTGCCGGTGATCGGTGGCGTGCTGATCGGCGCTGCCGGGGTGTTCGGGACGCGCCGCGCGCTGAATGCCACGCCATTGGCGGTATTGCGCGAAGGCTGAGACGACAATGGCCCGCGCGTCACAGACCGCGGGCCACCATTGTCTATTTCACATACTCGATAGCGGTGATCCACCAGCACACCTCGCCGTTCGGCGTCTGCACGATGGCCTCATCGTCGACTTGCTTGCGCAGCAGCGCCCGCGCCATCGGCGAGTCGATGGAGATGTAGTCCATCCGTTCGTAGATCTCGTCATAGCCGACGATGCGAAAACGCTTGGTTTCGCCCTGCTCGTTTTCGATATCGACCCAGGCACCGAAAAATACCCGCCCTTCCTGTTCGGGCATGTACTCCACCACGCGCATGTCTTCCAGACGCTTGCGCAGGTAGCGCACCCGTCGGTCAATCTCACGCAGCAGCTTCTTGTTGTACTGGTAGTCCGCGTTCTCGCTGCGATCCCCCAGGGAAGCGGCCCAAGTCACTTTGCGCGTGGTGTCCGGACGCTTTTCGCGCCACAGGTAATCCAACTCCTTCTTCAGCGCCTCATGACCTTCTTTGGTAATCAGCTTGGTACTCAAACGTGTGCATCCCCAGGCAATGTCCATTGATTCCAATACGCCGCGGCATGCAGGCCCCGGCGTCGACGAACAGAGGGTGATGATAAATGAACCGGGGAAAGTAGCCAGACCCTCTGACGCCTCGCATCACAGCTGGATTGCGCCCGGCTCGCTGCTGGCTTGAACCAGCTCATTCCTGGCCAGGCCGTCCAACGCCTGGTCGAGTTCAAAGAGAATGGCATGCACATTCTGGCGCAACCCTGGTAACTGCACGAGCAGCGCCGCCAACGTCTCGCCTTTCTGACGCGCCCGCAGCTCTTGCGCCTCGACTTGAATGGCCCGCTCTTCGAGGACGCGGGTGCGCTCATCCATTTGACGCTGCCCTTGCTGCTGCATGACCACGGCATTTGCCAACTGCGCTTCACGCCCCTCCAACGCCTGCGCCTGCAACTGCACGGCGCCCTCCTCCTGCACCATGCGACGGGTAAGTTCCTGGCGCTTTTGCTCAAGCTCCGCCAGCCCTCGCTGCAGTTCAACCTGGCGCTGTTCGAGCGCTTCTTCGCGCTTTTGCATCGCAAGTTTTTGCTGGGTCAGCTCCTGGGCGACACGCGCGAGGTTGGTCAAGGTGCTGTCCACCTCGAACAGTGAATTGTGTTCTGCCTGTTCGTTGGATGCCGGCGGCGCACTGGGTGCAACCGCGACGACCGGCGCAGCAGTTGGCGCCACGACCGCGGGCACCTGCCGCTGAGGTTCAGCCAGCCCCTCGATCACCACGGGCAAGACCTTTTCAGGCGCCTTGGTGACTTTGGGAGCCGAGACCAATTTGGAAGAAAAACGAATGGACGGGACAATCAGCGTGGGACTTTCAATCGCCTCTGACGCAGGGGCCGATGTGCCCAAGGTAATCACCTTCATCACCAAGGCTTTCTTGATGTTCATTGAATGATGATCTTCGGGCCTGGCGGGCGGCAACTTGCAGCCTTTCAAGTCGACAAAGTGATAGGGAATCTGGCCGTCGCCGACGCTACCCGACTTGGTACCGGACGCGGCCAAGGTCAGTATTTGTTTAAACACCCGCATCGCAACTTGCAGATCCTCTTGGGCATCCACCCCACCCAAGAAGTAGCGTTCAACTTTCCTACGCAATGCTGCGACATATACCCGGGAACTACCCGGCTCTATTTCTTCATCCAGGCTGTACACAAGAAAGTTCGACGCGATCTGGGGAACAGCAAAACCACAGAGCAGAGCACCGTTGACCGGCGCATCCTCACCAGAGCGTTCAAGAACTAGGGTACGTAGAAGCATCATAGTAATCAGGCCTCATGACAACAAGCAAAGCGTATATAAACATCAGATAAACATCCGACCATCAACATGCATTTATCACTCAACGATTGTTTCAGCGAGGTAACAGACTGAACGTAGGACTTCTCTTATTAAGATACTTCAGCGTTTCCAAGCGCTGTACATTGAACGTACCATTTTTAAACCCGAGCCCTATATCACTCAACAAAGGCGCTTGCCTCTTCATTCTTCTTGCCTCACCAACCGAACAGAAAAGCATAATGATCGAGATAAGCAACCTCACAAAATACTTGAACAAAAAGAGTGTAATCAGCGATGTCTCATTTTCTGCCAAACGCCAAGAGTGCCTTGGTGTATTTGGATTGGAGGGGGCAGGTAAAACGACACTTTTAAAAATGATCGCCGGCGCCATCCAACCCTCCTCGGGGCAAGTGCGGATTCTGGGGCTGGATACACATACACACGGCTATCACGCACGCAAGGCAATAGGCTATCAACCCGAATCCGGAGTCAGTCACCCGACCCTGTCGGTCAAGAACCTGCTCAGTTTCATCGCCACCCTTCGGGGATTCCAAGGCGCGGAGCGACGCAGGCGGGTGGATCACGCGGCCAGCCGACTCGAACTCTGGCCAGTCCTCGATTACCCGATCAACACCCTTCCCCCTGGCCTGAAACGCAAAGTCGCGTTTGCCCAGGCCCTGCTGCACGACCCCGACGTGCTGTTACTGGACGAACCCAGCGAAGGGTTGGCGCCCCATCAGCAAGGCAAGATCAGCAGGCTTATCCAGTCGTTGGCCGACGAGATGACGATCATCGTTGCCTCACGCGATTGCGAAGCACTGGCCGGCGTCTGCACCCGCGCCCTGGTCATTGGCGGCGGGCGCCTGTTGGCGGACACCCCGATGCCCGAGCTGCAGCGCAGTTCCCGGCACTTTCGCGCGGTCACCCTGGCGGCGGAGTCAGCCCTGGATTTACTGGCACTTGCCGTACTGCCCGGCGTGGCAGGTATCGAAGAAGACCGGCACGGCCCGGGCACGGTAACCGTTCTCGCCATGCCGGGACACTCCATCTACCCCGCCATCTGCGCATTGATTGCCAACCGACGCTGGGAAATACATTCACTGAATCTGGAGCCAGGCCGCCTGAACGATGTCGTTCACCACCTGAGCCAGGAGGCATCCCATTGAACCTGCTGCCATCTGTTTTCAAACGCCAGCTTGCCAGCTATCTATCGGCACCTGCCACCTACCTGAGCGTTGCGCTGTTCCTGTTGCTGTCGACCTTGCTGGGGTTGCACACCAGCCAACTGCTGGAGCGCAGCAGCAGCGATTTGCAGGGCTTTTTTCAATGGCACCCTTGGTTGTACCTGTTACTGATCCCTGCACTGTCGACTCAACTTTGGGCGGACGAGAATGAGACAGGCTTTGGCGATTTCATGAAAACACTGCCTGTGCGGCCCGCCGAACTGGTTATTGGGAAGTTCCTCGCCGCCTGGGTCGTGGCCGGCCTGGCATTATTACTGACATTCCCCATCGTGACGGTGGTCAACTTGTTGGGCAGTGCAGACAACCGGGTCATCGCATCCCAATTCCTGGCCAGTTGGTTATTGAGCGGGAGCTATCTCTCAGTGGGGGTTTTTATTTGCGCACTGACCCGCCAGCGCCTGGCCATTTTCATATTGACGCTGAGCCTGTTGTTATTGGCCAGCGGCGTGTCTTCGATATTGGATGCACTGGAGCGTCAAGCCCCCATCTGGATCATCGACAGTTTGACATCTCTCAGCCCACTCCTGCGTTTTGGCCTGATTGATCACGGGACACTTACCTTTCAGGACGGCGCGTATTTCATCAGCATGATCATTGCTTTTCTTGCTGCGACGACCGTTATCCTCAACTACAAGAACAGCTGAGAAGGAACACTCTCGATGCGATATCCATTGCGCACCGGCATGACACTTAGCGTCATACTGCTGCTGTTCCTCGCATTCAACCTGGTATGGGTAGTCAAACTTCCTGATTTACGCCAGGACTTTTCCCAACAACAGACCAATACATTGTCACCCGCGGTATTGCACTTACTCACCACACTGGAAAGCCCACTGGACTTCTATTATTTCAACTCAAGCATACCGGCCAAAAAAAGCATCCTGAAACACTATGCCAAACGCGTTGAAGAAAAACTCAGGGCGTTCGAACACGCAGCAAACGGCAGGATCAATCTGCACATTATCGATCCCACTCCCTTTTCAGAGGATGCCTACAAAGCAGGACTGTATGGCCTGCGCGATCAACCGGGGTTCTTCGGTCTTATCGGCGCTCGGGAGGGACAAACCGCCCAACGCATCGAGTCGTTCAACCCGGAGAACGAGCCGCTGCTGGAGTATGAAATCAGCCACTTGATCACCCAGTTGCTGCACCCCGAGCCCGCGATCGTCGGGCTGTTATCAGGGTTACCGGCCGGCGCATCCATCGAGCCGCTGGTACTGGAATTGCACCGACATTTCGACCTCCTGGAGCTGGAGCCGACGGCCGATCATGTGCCCTCGCGGATTAAAACCCTGATGCTGGTACATCCACGCGGGCTGCCGGAAAAAACACTGTATGCGATCGACCAGTTCGTCCTGGGCGGCGGCAAACTGCTGATGTTTATCGACCCCCTCGACAAAGGCGGCTCAAAGACAACGTCCTCCGCCACCCGGCTAGACGGCTTGCTCGCCGGCTGGGGGGTCAGCATGCCGAGCAACAAAGTGCTGGTCGACCCCACCTATGCCCCGTCGGAACATCAACCGGCCACATTCACCCTGCCACGCCAAGCAATGAATACCCGTGATGTCAGCAGCTGGAAGCTGGGCACAGTGACCGTGTCGAACAGCGGCGCCCTGTTCTCCCTGGATAAAAGCCGCGCCATCTTCACACCGCTGTTGCGCAGTTCCAGACAGTCGTTACTGATCGATTCAGACGCCGTGGGCAGTGCGTTACCCACGCGTGGCGAGCCTCACGTGATCGCTGCCCGCCTCGAAGGGCCAGCCTATTCGGCGTTTGCCGACGGATTTGGCGGGCGGCCGCCGGGGTTGCAGAAGGCGGCGCAGATCCATGTGGTCGTGGTTGCAGATACGGATATGTTGAGCGAGCCTCCCGGCGAATCCGCGCGAAATGCCAACAAACTGTTTGTCATGAACGCACTGGATAACCTGGCCGCGCCGCAGGCCCTGGCGGATATTCGCCCGCGCGCGGTGGCCGGCCATTCATTGAAGCTGCTGGCGAAGCGGCGCGAGGCTGCCGAACGCGCCTATCGGGATCAGGCTGCCGAGCTGGAACGGCGCCTGGCACGAACGGAAAAGGAATGGCAGCGCCTTAACCCCGACGTCACGGCCCTGGGCACGGAGTCGGTCGATACCAGTACCCAGTTGCAAGCGCTCAACAAGGAACGCCTGCGTCTACCGATGGAACTGCATACGCTGAAAAACACGCTTTACGCGCCAGTGCAGCGCCTGGAACGCAACGTAAAACTGCTGGTGATTGTGCCGTTGCCGGCACTGCTGTGCCTGATTGCCTGGGGGCTGTTTCGGCGGCGGCGTCGTCGCTGGCCGGTGCCGCCGTCGGCGTTTTATTGAGGGCTCAGCGCCGCGCGATCAAGCCTTGCCGGGCAATGCGCGTCAGTTGGCGGATCACCTCAGCCGCGTCACTGGCGCTGGGCGCCTGGATCACCGCGAGGTCAAAGCTGTTGCTGGCAAAGCGTGCCAGGGAATCGCCATCTTCGACAAATTGGATCAGGAACGCCGAGGGCCGCCCGCCCCGACGCGGCCAGCCGTCCAGGTAACGCAACAGCGTCGGCTGGTGCTTGCCGCCCAGGAGAATTCTCGGATTGCGTTGAGTCAGCTCCGCAGTGATCGGAGCCAGGCGTATGAGGGGGCGTGGTGCATTCATCGTGTCGTGTCTCTGCCTCAAAAGTCTGCGGGCAGGTGAGAGGCAACACCGAACCAGCGCTTTAGCGGTATTTCGAAGCCGGCGTCTGCAATGAGAACTGGCTTCTGTCGGGCTGCATCGAGTCCCAGTGGCGCCCCGCAATTAGCTGTTTAAATCGGCGCATAACCAACATCCTAGAGAAGCCGATGGGGCGGTGTCAAGAATCCCGCGCAACGAAAAGGCCCGCACATGGCGGGCCTTCTCCAGCGGTTACAGACCGATCAGTGGGTGATGGCGCGGTCGGCGGACAGTTTGCCGGCACCTTCGAACAGGACGGCCAGGGAGCCGCCGAGCAAGGCCAGGGCGAACTCATAACCATTGTTCGCCATGAACAGACCGTTATGGATATGCACCGAGAAGATCGCCACCAGCGACAGGATCGTCAGGCCCAAGGCCGCAGGGCGTGCCAGCAGGCCGATGATCAAGGCCAGGCCGGCGAAGAACTCGGTACCGCCCGACAACAAGGCCATCAGGGTGCCCGGCGCCAGGCCGATGCTTTCCATCCACTGCGCGGTGCCCGCCAGGCCGTAGCCGCCAAACCAGCCAAAGAGTTTTTGCGAACCGTGGGCAGCGAAGATGATGCCGACGACAATGCGCAGAATGGTCAAGCCATAGCCGGCGCGGGTGGACAGGATGCTTTTGATCAGTGGGCTCATGGGGATAATCCTTTTCAGAGTAGGGGTTGGTTGGCCGCTATATTAATCAGTTTAGGCAATGATAAAAGCCGAAAAAATGCCTGATTAATATCTATAAAATCGATCACTTGCGCGAAGCGATTTTCGGCTCCAACGCCGACGGCTCCAGGGAGTCCCGCTCCCGATCAAACGCCAGGTAGTACTTGTTGACGCTATTCACATAGCTCACGCCGCTCATCCCCACCTGCTCCATGGCAATGCGCTCCACCTGGAAGAACCACTGATTGGGGTTCAACCCACGCCGCTTGGCTTCGGTACGCATGCCTTGCACGCGTTCTGGCCCCATGTTGTAGGCCGCCAGCACGAACGCCATGCGCTCACGCTCGTTGAGCTTGGGGCTGGCGAAAAACTTGCGGCGGATCATCGACAGATAACGTGCGCCCGCCTGCACGTTGCTGTCGAGATTTTCGATATTGTTCACGCCCACCCGCTGCGCCGCCGAAGGCGTGATCTGCATCAGGCCGGTGGGGCCACCGCTGCTGCGCGCGCTTGGGTCGAGGGCGGACTCCTTGAAGGCCAGCGCGGCGAGGTTCAACCAATCCATGCCTTGCTCGCGCGCATGTTTTTGCAGGATCGGGCGCAGTTTCTCCAGGCGCTGGCGGTCGATGCGGGCCAGCGGGTTGCGCACTTGGTAAAGGCGTCGATAAATGCGCTGAAACGCCACGTCCTGGTCGGACGGCGTGCGGTAGGTCTTGAGGAAGCGATCAATACTCGCCCGCAGCATCGCGGCGTCCTGCCGCACGAACCAATACTCTTCGCCCGGCTCATTGATCACCACCTGCTTGTCGAAGCGCAGCTTGGGCAGGATCTTCGACCAGCGTTCGGCGATGGGCTTCTCGACGATGGTCAGGTGAAAGATGCCGGCCTGGACCATCTCCAGCACGTCCTCCACCGCCAGGCTCGGGTCGACCCACTCCACCTTGATCGGCGGCTGCTTGTGCAGGGCCAGTTTCTGGTTGACCTGGTTGATCGCATCCGCCGCCGCGCTGCCGGTGGTCAGCGCCAATGTGCGCCCGGACAACTGCTCCAGCCGGGTGAACCGGCGCTCGCCCTTGACCCCCACCAGCCATAACGGCACGCCGCTGGCAATCGGGTCGCTCGCACTGATCTTGTGCGTGGCCTTCACTTCCAGCAATTCCCCGGGGGCTACCAGATCGCCTTCACCCCGCGCCAGCGCGCCAAGCAGTTGGTCCTTGGCCTTGGGGATGATCTTCAGATTGATTTCCTGGCCATCGCGGGCTTGGTCGTTGAGGTACTGCTCGAACGCACGCAGGCGATGGTATTCGACACCAATGGCCTGACCCTGGATTTCGCCGGAACTGTTGCGGCTCTGGTTGACCAGTACGCGCAGGGTACGACTGGAGCGAATCTCGGCCAGGTCGCGCACCTTGCTCGGTTTGGTCACTTCCAGCGGCCCGTCCAGCCGCGCGACCGCCGCCATGGGCAGCGATAACGTCAGGCACAACATAAGCAACGCCGAGGGTCGGATCATCCGCTCTCCGGAAAGAATACTGGCCAGCACCTTCGCGAAAAACGAGGAGCTGGAGGTCAGAAACAGAGCGCTTTATGCGCTGACAAGGCACGCAACGGCGGCACCAGGGTAGGCGATAGACCCACCACAATGTCACTTGCGACGTTCAAAGACAGCTATAACTCGTTGTAGTTCTAGGTTTTTCTTATAAATCTACAGCTCTGATATGCTTTCCGGCCGCAGGCGGAGATAGCACCATGCAACTCATTGATATCGGCGTCAACCTGACAAACCCAAGTTTCGACGAGAAGCACCAGGCCGTTCTCGAGCGTGCATATGCCGCCGGCGTGCAACAATTGGTGCTCACCGGCACCAGTGTCGACGGCAGCGAACAGGCCCTGCAATTGTGCGAAAAGCTGGATGAAAGCGGCCAGCGACTGTTCTGCACCGCCGGTATCCACCCCCATTCCGCCAGCGACTGGAACGGCGACAGCGCCCAACGCCTACGTGGTTTGCTCAACGACAGCCGCGTGCGCGCGGTGGGCGAATGCGGGCTGGATTTCAACCGCGACTTCTCACCGCGCCCGCAGCAGGAAAAAGTCCTCGAAGAACACCTGGCCCTGGCCGTCGAGCTGAAATTGCCGGTGTTTCTCCACGAACGCGACGCCAACCAGCGCCTGCTGGAGATCCTCAAGGATTACCGCGATCACTTGTCCGCCGCCGTGGTGCATTGTTTCACGGGCGAGCAGCAGGCGCTGTTCAGCTACCTCGATCTCGACTTGCACATCGGCATCACCGGCTGGATCTGCGACGAGCGCCGTGGGACGCACCTGCATCCGCTGGTCAGAGAAATTCCTCGGGGCCGCCTGATGCTGGAAAGCGATGCGCCTTACCTGCTGCCGCGCACCCTGCGGCCCAAACCGAAAAACGGCCGTAACGAACCGGCCTACCTGCCGGAGGTGCTGCGCGAAGTCGCCCTGCACCGCAACGAAAGCCTGGAAGACCTGGCCCAGCACAGCACCGCCTGCGCGCGTATTTTTTTTGGCCTACCCGCTGTGGTTTGATGTGGCGTATTGACCCATATCAAAGTGGTATTTTTTCAGTAGCGGCACAATAATGGCACCTTGCCAATGCTGTTTCCGCTATCAGAGAAAAACCTTCTATGGGTGCCTGGCTTAGCAATATCTCGCTGAAATACAAATTCTGGGCCGTCAACGCGGTCGCCTTTATCACCACGCTGCTGTTGGTGCTATACGCTGTGCATCTCGAACAGCAGTCGCGCAGCCAGGCGTCCCAGGCCTCGGCACAAGCCCAGGCGCGCTTGCTCAGCGCCTGGCCGGCCGACAAGGCGCTGCCCAAGGGCGAGGCGTGGCTGACGTTTGCCCGTGGCCAAGTCCCACAGTTGGCTGATCAAGATCTGTCAGACCTGAGCAGTGCCAGCGGCTGGGTCGAACTCAATCACCTGCCCTTATTCGGCGAAAACCCGTTGATGGGCGCTGAAGTGGTCGCCCGCGCCGACGGGCAACAGGTCGCCGTGCTCGCTTACGCGCCAAGCCTGAGCCAGGTGTTCAGTGAGCGCTTCGCCAACTACGCGGTGGCGGTGCTGATCCTGATGCTGGCGATGCTCTGCGCGTCGCAGTTGCTGATCCGCTTCCTGCTCAGCCAGCTCAACACCCTCAAGGACGTAATGCTGCACGTCGAGAAAACCGGCGACTTGTCGGCGCGTGTCCCGCTGGCCTGCAAAGATGAAGTCGGGCAGATGGCCAGCGCGTTCAATGCCATGCAAGCCGGCTACCAGCGAGTGGTCAACACCGTGGCCAGCACCGCCAAGCAACTGGATGAGGGCGCGGCGCGCCTGGCCAGCAGCATGAACGAGGTGCAGCACGGCATGCTCGGCCAGCAAAGCGAAACCGACCAGGCCGCCACCGCCATCAACGAGATGACGGCCACCGTCCACCACATCGCCCAGCACGCCGGCGCCACCCGCGATTTGTCCCAGACCGCCGACACCCTCGCCGGCAGCGGCCGCGAAGTGGTGGATCGGGTACAACGCTCAATCGCCGGGCTGTCCAGCGGCGTACAACAGACCGCCGAGATGATCCAGAAACTCGCCGAAGACAGCCAGAAAATCAACGGCGTGGTCAGCGTGATCCACAGCATCGCCGAACAGACCAACCTGCTCGCGCTCAACGCCGCCATCGAAGCCGCCCGCGCCGGGGAGATGGGCCGCGGTTTCGCCGTGGTCGCCGACGAAGTGCGCAACCTGGCCAAACGCGTGCAAACCTCCACCGACGAAATCACGCTCATGGTCTCAGCGCTGCAAGCCGGCACCCGCGATGCGGTGGACTTCATGCAAGAAAGCTCGTTCAAGGCCGATGACTGCGTGCAACAGGCTCAGGAAGCCGGCGCGGCACTGGCCGAAATCACCGGCGCCGTGGCGCAGATGCGCGAAAGCAACACCCAGATCGCCGTCGCCGCCGAACAGCAGAGCCATGTCGCCGAAGAGATGAACCGCGCCGTGGTGAGTATTCGTGATGTGACCGAGAACACCGTGCAGCAGACCGTGGATTCGGCCACCACCAGCAATCAGCTCGCCACATTGGCCGGGGAGTTGAGCAAGGCGATTGGCCAGTTGAAGCTATAAGCAATACAAGGCGAGGCTATGGCCCCCATAGCCAGCCTTGATTCGCCGCGCCAGCCGACCCGACCTAAACTCTGTTCAAGTTGTTTCAACGGACAGAGGATTCATCATCATGGGCAAACGTCATCCCAATCTCCCCGCCTGGCAATGGCGTCAGTACCCGCAAAACCACCAGCACCCGACCAACCTGGCGTTGCACATGATCGCGGTGCCGCTGTTTATCATCGGGTTTCTGTTGGTCGTTTCCGGGGTGTTCAGCCTGAGCCTGGCCAGTTTGGCCGTGGGCGTTGTCGGCATCCTCGCCGGCCTTGCCTTGCAGCGGCATGGCCACAGCCTGGAAGCCCAGGCCGGTGAACCGTTCAGCGACCGCAAAGACGCGGTCCAACGCCTGTTGGTCGAGCAGTTCGTGAGCTTCCCGCGCTTTGTGCTCAGCGGTGGCTGGTGGCGCGCCTGGCGTCAGCGCCACCGGCACTGAAGGTCAGGCGAAGACCACCACGGTCTGGCGGCTGATGGCGATCAACTCGCCGCTCGGGCTCCACAGCGCCGCAGCGGCATGGCCGTAGCCGTCACGGGCGTGTTCGATGTTGACGTAGTACTGGCACCAGTCAAGTGTGGTGAGGTCTTGCAGCGGCTGGATAAACTCGATGGTCCAGGTCAGGGTACTGCCCGGCGCTGGCTTGCGCAGGTGCGGTAGCAACGCCGGCGGCCAGGCATCCACCAGGGCGAGGATGTGCGACTCGGTCAGCGGCTCTTCTTTCACATCGCCGCGCAAGCGCACCCAACCGCCCATGTCGCGGGAGGTATTGCCGGTAAACGGCAGGCCGCCGACACTCCAGCGCATCGCCAGGTGCCGCATGAATTCCGGGGTGACGCCCTGGATATACGGCAGCTCCTGGCATTCATCCCAATGCTTGAAGGTCGGCGGCGGCTCGCTCGCCACCACGACTTGCGACTCACGGGACGCGCCAAAACTGGCCTGGACCAGCGTCGCCACTTCACCGTTCTGCACCACCCGGCCAAGCAATTGGCTGACCGCCTTGCCTTCGCGCAGCACTTCGACGTGATAACTGGCGGGCACATCCGCGGCGACCGGGCCGACAAAAGTGATTGCCAACGAGCGTAACGGCCGGTCGGCAGGGACCTGGGCGCGTAGCGCTTCATATTGCAAAGCGGCCACCAGGCCACCAAAGGTCGCGCGACCCTGCGCCCATTCGGCGGGGATGGTGACCTCCAGCGGGTGGTTACGGGCGGCGTCGAGCAAATCACTGAAGCGCATGGCGACCTCACATCAAAAAGACCGGAGCAGCGATCTTAACCAGCGCACCCACCAGGTACAGCGCCTATTCCGGCCAAAAACCGGACCGGCTCAGAAACAATCCGCGCAGAGTTTGTCCAGCACCCGATCCGCCTCGCCTTCGGCCTGGGCCATGGTGCGACGCCAAATCGTCACACAGGGCTGCAGATCGGCTTGATGCTCGGCCTGGAGCAGCCACTGCCAGCAATCATGCCAATCGCCCAGGGCGCCTTGGGCTTGCTTGAGGCGCAACACGGCCTTGACCGGCAGCTTGTCCAGCTCGGGGTAGGCTTCGGCGGCGTAGCGCACGCGCTTGATCAACAAGCGCAGACGGTGGCGATCGTGGCTGGGGTCCTGCAGGGCGTCATCGAGGTTGTGCCATTGCTTGGCCAGGCGTTTCTCGATACGCGTGCGCAGGCCCCTGAGCAGTTTCTGGTGTTGCGAGGCACGGATAAACCGCGGGAATGCATCGAGGATCTGCAGCAGGTGCGCCAGCTCCGGGCCCTGGGCGACGTGGCGATAGGCCTCGGGTTGCAGGCGCAGACGACGTTCGGCGGCGGCATGGTGACCGTGCTGGTGCAGATGCGCGGCCAGCACTTCACGATCGCGCAACGGGGTGGTCAATTGGCCGACGGTGCTGGCGGCCAGTTCAAGTTGTTCGACCCCCGGCAAGCCGCGCAAGGGTCGCAACAGGCTACGCAGGCGCCGCACGGTGGTGCGCAAATCATGCAGGGCTTCATCGTCGGTGACGGCGGCGAGCCGAGCCTGGCAGCTCAGTAACCCTACTTCCAGGCCGATGACCTGAGCGACTAACTGATCTACCAAGGCTGACATGCTTTCCCCCACTGACGACGAATAATCCCTGCATCACTCAAACCGCTGACGCAGCCTGGTTGCACTCGACAGCTGCGACGAATCAGCGGCCGGCGCGCGACTCACGAATATAGAAACGCGCCTTCTCGGCCTTGTTGGCGCAGCCTTCGAACGCTTCGAATTGCTGCTGGGTCTTGGCGCCGGTCAGCAGGGACAAGGCCTTGGAGTAACTCACGGTGCCGGCAAAGCCTTCGGCCTTGGCCAGGTCCAGCTCTTTCCACGCGGCGTCCAATTGGCTACCGCAGCTGTCGCGATAGGCAGTTTTCCCGGCGCAACCGGCCAGGGCCAACATGATCACAGGCACACACATCCAGGCTTTCATCGATGACACCTCAAAATAAAGAAAAACGGTCGTACCGTGTAGACGTTGCCTACAAAGAAAAGTGCCTTGTCCGCCACCCGAAATCAAAAGCGCCTATTGCCAGAGCATACCCGAGCCTAGCCGCTATTCTGGAAAAATATTGCGCGGTGGCGCGAAGATTGAAGCCGCCCCCGTATTAGGTGCATTGTGGGCGCCTGCTTAACGAAGGACATCGACCATGAAGAAGCGTGTTGCCTTGGTGCTGGGCTCCGGTGGGGCCAGGGGCTATGCCCATATCGGTGTGATCGAGGAAATCGAACGGCGCGGCTACGACATCGCCTGTATCGCCGGCTGCTCCATGGGCGCGGTGGTGGGCGGAATCTATGCTGCCGGCAAACTCGACGAGTATCGCAACTGGATCGAAAGCCTGGATTACCTCGACGTACTGCGCCTGGTCGATGTGAGCTTCCGCCTGGGAGCGATTCGCGGCGAGAAGGTCTTCGGGCAGATCCGCAAGATCGTCGGCGAGATCAATATCGAAGAGCTGCGCATCCCCTACACCGCCGTGGCCACCGACCTCACCAACCAGCAGGAAATCTGGTTCCAGGAAGGTTGCCTGCACCAGGCCATGCGCGCATCGGCGGCGATTCCGAGCCTGTTCACCCCGGTGATGCAGGGCAACCGCATGCTGGTGGACGGCGGCCTGCTCAACCCGCTGCCGATCGTGCCGGTGGTGTCGAGCCATTGCGACTTGATCATTGCGGTCAACCTCAACGCGACCAACCAGAAACACTACCACTTGCCGGTGATCCAGCGGCCGCCGGCATTCAAGAGCCGCTTCAACAGCCTGGCGAAGTCGCTGGGTTCGCACTTGCCGTTTCGCCGCAAGCAGGCCGAGCAGTTGATGAAGCTCGAACAGGAAGCCTTGCAGGCCCAAGCGGCCGAGATCAACCCGTGGCTGGAGTCGGCCGAACCGGAATCCCAGCAGCCCGCCGCCGCCCCGGAAAAAGCCGGGGCGCCGAAGTCGGCGACCGGATCGTTCATCATCGATAACGTCGGCCCGGCATCATTGCTGGACCTGATCAACCAGAGCTTCGAGGTGATGCAGACATCGCTGGCGCAATACAAGATCGCCGGCTACCCGCCGGACGTGCTGATCAACGTGCCGAAGCGGGTGTGCCGGTTTTTCGAGTTCTACAAGGCGCCGGAACTGATCGCCCTGGGGCGCGAGATCGCCAGTGATACGTTGGATCGGTATGAGAGTGAGCAGCACTGAGATTGGCGGTGTGGCTGGGGGCCCTATCGGGGGCAAGCCCCCTCCCCACAGTTTGATTTGTGAACACATTTCAAAATGTGGGAGGGGGCTTGCCCCCGATAGGGCCCTGACAGCCAACGAAAATCCACCAGATCTAAGCCCCCAACAACCGATACCCCACCCCCGCCTCGGTCACGATAAACCGCGGCTGAGTCGGATCATCCGCCAGCTTCTGGCGCAGGTGGCCCACCACGATGCGCAGGTAGTGGCTGTCCTCGGTATGGGTCGGCCCCCAGATGTCCTTGAGCAGTTGTTGCTGGGTAATCACCCGCCCCGGATGTCGCGCCAGTTGCGCCAGCACCGCGTATTCCTTGCGGGTCAGCGCCACTTCGGCGCCGTCCAGCAATACGCGGCGGAAGGCCAGGTCCACCGTCAGCGGGCCAAAACACAACGCCGCTTCCTGGGCTTCACCCGCTGGGGCCTGGCGCAACAAGGCGCGCACGCGGGCCAGAAACTCCTGGATGCCAAAGGGTTTGGTGACGTAATCGTTCGCGCCCCCATCCAGCGCCTCGACCTTTTGCACTTCGCCGGCGCGCACCGACAACACCAGCACCGGCACCGTCGACCACTCACGAAACTCGCGCAGCACCTGCTGGCCGTCCATGTCCGGCAAGCCGAGGTCGAGTACCAGCAAATCCGGCTTGCTCAAGGCGGCCTGGGCCAGGCCTTCGTTGCCAGTGCCGGCCTCGATCACTTTGTAGCCCTGGGAGGCCAGGCTGATGCGCAGGAATTTGCGGATCTGCGGTTCGTCGTCAATGACCAAAATCGTCGCGGTCTGGCTCATGGTGTCCAATCAAAATCCATCGAAAAAAGAGAGTAGCTCACGCCTCGCGTTCCAGGCCAGGCTGTGCGGGTAAAGGCAGGAACAGCGTGATGCAAGTACCCCGCCCGCCAATCCCATCGGCGACGCTGATGTGCCCGCCATGGGCGCCGACCATGCCCTGGCAGATCGCCAGGCCCAGACCGGTGCCCTGCCCGCCGCGATCGCCACGGGCAGCGGTGTAGAACATATCAAAAATCTTCGCGCGCTCGTCTTCGGGAATCCCGGGGCCCTCATCCGCCACGGCGAAGAATAGCTGGTTATCCGACACCCCGGCGCTGACGTGCAAATGGCCCTGGGCCGGCGAGAATCGAGCGGCGTTTTCCAGCACGTTGACCAGCGCCTGCTCGATCAACGCGGCATGCACATACAGCAATGGCAGTTCAGACGGCACATCGATCCTCACCTGCAACGGCGCCAGCACCGCGCGCAAACGGCCAAGGGCGCTGCCGACGATATCACCGGGCGAGACCCAATCGCGCGCCAGCTTCAACGCGCCGTGGCCCAGGCGGGTCATGTCCAACAGGTTCTGGATATAGCGGTCGAGGCGCTCGGCTTCATCGCGGGTGCCTTCGAGCAACTCGCGGCGATCCTCCAGCGGAATGGCTTCGCCGAGTGCCAGCAGGCTGTCGATACTGCCGCGCATGGACGTCAACGGCGTGCGCAAATCGTGGGACACCGAGGCGAGCAAGGCACTGCGCAGTTGCTCGGTCTCGCCGTGCAGGCGCGCGGATTCCAGCTCCTGCGCCAATTGCGCGCGGGCCAACGCCTGGGCCAGCGGCTGGCTCAAGGCGATCAGCAAGCGACGCCGCTGGCCGCTCAGTTCCATACCGGGTTTTGCACTGACACCGAGCAACCCCAGCGGGCCCTCTTCGCTCGACAGCGGCCACCACCACCAGCCCCCGAACGGCAACGTGCCGGTGCCCTTGCCCGCCGGCTGATCATGCTGCCAGGCCCAGTCGGCGGCGGCGCGTTCGGCTTCGGTGAAGGTCAGCGGCCCGCCGGTCTCGACTTTCCAGCCGCCCTGGCCGTCGCGGTTGACCAGGCACAGATCCAGGTCGCTCCAGCCTTCCAGGTGATGCGCCGCCGCGCTGATCACCGCCTGGCGATCGGTGGCGGCGGTGAGTTTGCGCGACAGGTCGAGCAGTTCGCTGGTTTCTTCCTGGGTATCGCGCAACGCCTGCAACTGCCGGCGCTGGCGCGCCGCGAGGTTGCCGGTCAGCGCCGCCATCAGCAGGAAGAACAACAGAGTCAGCACGTCTTCTTCACGCTGGATGGCGAAGGAGAATTTCGGCGGAATAAACAGGAAGTCATACGTCAGGAACGACAGCGCCGCGCACATCAGGGACGGCCCCAGGCTGCTGCGCACCGCCACCAGCAATACCGCCGCGAGAAACACCAGCGAGATATTCGGCAACGGCAACACACTGGCGACCGCCCAGGCCAGGGCCGCCGCGATCACCGTCGCGACCACCGCCAGCGCATAGTCGAACCACACCAGCCCGCGCACATCCGGCAGGCGCGGCGGTGCAGGTACGTCGTCGCTGTCGAGGATGTTGATTTCCAGACCGCGCGCATTGCGCATCAGGCGCTCGGCCACGCCACCGCCGAACAGCCGACGTCGCCAGTTCATCCGCGACTGCCCGACCAGCACCAGGCTGGCGCGGCGCTCGGCGGCATGCTGGATCAGCGTCTTGGTCACCTCACCCGCACGCAGCAGCACCACGTCACCGCCGAGGCGTTCGGCCAGTTGCTGGGCATTTTGCAGACGCAGGCGTGCTTGCTCATCGCGTGCGCGGCCGTTATCGATATGCACCAGGGTCCAGGGCAGATGGCGACGCTGCGCCACGCGGCTGGCATGGCGCACCAGGCGTTCGGCTTGTGCATCGCCGTCGACGCCGACCAGCAAGCGCCCACGCACGGCCGGCGCGGCCTGGCCGAGTTGGCGGTAACCCTGGGCCAGGTCGTCGTCGACGTGAGCGGCGGCGGTTTGCATCGCCAGCTCGCGCAGGGCCATCAGGTTGGTCTGGGTGAAAAACGCGTCGATGGCCGCGCGGGCCTGTTCCGGCACATACACCTTGCCGTCGCGCAGGCGCTCCAGCAACTCGCGGGACGGCAGGTCGATCAGCAGCAGCTCATCGGCCTCCTGCAAGACCCAATCGGGCAGGGTTTCGCGCACCTGCACGCCGGTAATGCCACGCACCTGATCGTTGAGGCTTTCCAGGTGCTGGACGTTGACCGTGGTGAACACGTTGATGCCGGCGGCGAGCAGTTCCTGAATATCCTGCCAGCGCTTTTCATGGCGGCTGCCGGGCGCGTTGCTGTGGGCCAGTTCGTCCACCAGCACCAGTTGCGGCTTGGCGGCGAGCAGGCCGTCCAGGTCCATTTCCTCGAGCATCACGCCCCGGTATTCACTGCGCAGCAACGGTTGCTGCGGCAGGCCGCTGAGCAACGCTTCGGTCTCGGCGCGGCCGTGGGTTTCGACCACGCCAGCGAGCAACCTGACGCCCTGGCGCAACTGCGTGTGGGCGGCCTGGAGCATGGCGTAGGTCTTGCCCACACCCGGCGCGGCGCCCAGGAAGACTTTGAGCCGGCCACGGCCGTCCCGGGGCAGATCGGCTAACAGGGCATCGGCGCGGCCGGAGTCGCTCATGCGCGGGGGTTCCTTCAGGGGTTTATAGGGTGTCTTTCAGGGCGCTATCGCGGGCAAGCCCTCTCTCACATTTGGAACGCATTGCCCGCGATAGCGGCGCTCCTGTTTACAATTTTTCCAGGGCCATGTTCAGCGCCAGCACATTCACCACCGGCGGGCCCACCAGTGGGCTTTCGATGTGTTCATCCAGCAAGCGTTGCAGGGTGGCCACCGGCACATTCCGCGCGGCGGCTACCCGCGCCAGTTGATAGGCAATCGCCTGCGGAGGCAAGTGTGGATCAAGACCGCTGCCGGAGGTAGTCAGCGAGGCTAACGGCACCGGCCCTTGCGCGGGCACGAACTGTTTATTCGCGTCATCGAACACGCGCGTGGCCAGTGCCGGGTTGCTTGGCCCCAGGTTGCTCGCGCTGCTGGACACGGTCGCGAACGCGCCTGCCGAAGGACGCGGGTGGAACCAGCTGTCGCCGGTAAAGTCCTGAGCGATCAGGCTGGAGCCGCGCACCTTGCCGCTGGCGTCGCGCACCAGGCTGCCGTTGGCCTGGTCCGGGAAGGCAACCTGGGCGACGCCGGTCACCACCAACGGGTAGGCGACGCCGGTGATCAGGGTCATGAGGACCAGCAGGCTCAAGGCCGGACGGATGATGTTGGACATTTCAAATTCCTCGATTCGGTCAGTGCAACCTGTGGCCACCGCTTTGCCGGTGCCCACAGGCATCGGGTCAAACCAGGTGCAGCGCGGTCAGCAACATGTCGATCGCCTTGATGCCCACGAACGGCACCACAATCCCGCCCAGGCCGTAGATCAACAGGTTGCGCCGCAGCAACGCCGCCGCACTCGCCGCCTGCACCCGCACACCGCGCAGCGCCAGGGGAATCAGCACGACGATGATCAGCGCGTTGAACACGATGGCCGAGAGGATCGCGCTCTGCGGGCTCTGCAGGTGCATCACGTTGAGCACGCCCAGTTGCGGGTAGATCGAGGCGAACAGCGCCGGCAGGATCGCGAAGTACTTGGCCACGTCGTTGGCGATGGAAAAGGTGGTCAGCGCGCCGCGGGTCACCAGCAATTCCTTGCCGATCTGCACCACGTCCAGCAGCTTGGTCGGGTCGCTGTCGAGGTCGACCATGTTGGCCGCTTCGCGGGCAGCCTGGGTCCCGTCGTTCATCGCCATGCCGACGTCCGCCTGGGCCAGCGCCGGGGCGTCGTTGGCGCCGTCGCCGCACATCGCCACCAGTCGACCGTCGTTCTGTTCGTGGCGAATCCGCGCGAGTTTTTTCTCCGGGGTGGCTTCGGCCAACACATCGTCCACGCCGGCTTCCGCGGCAATCGCGGCCGCTGTCAGCGGGTTGTCGCCGGTGACCATCACGGTGCGGATCCCCAGCTTGCGCAGCTCAGCAAACCGTTCGCGGATGCCGGGCTTGACCACGTCCTTCAGATGGATCGCACCGAGCAACTTGCCATCGGCGCACACCAGCAACGGCGTGCCGCCGCTCTGGGCGATCTTGTCGACTTCCCGCGATAGGGCCGGTTGCAGGTCGCCGCGAGGCTGACCGATAAACGCCAGCAGCGAGTCCACGGCGCCTTTGCGGAATACGCGGCCCTGATAGTCGACGCCGGACAAACGGGTTTCGGCGGTGAACGGCACAGCAGTCAGTTCCGCCAGGGACGGCTCGGCCTGTGGGTGCAGGGCACGCAGGTATTCAACGATGGATTTACCTTCTGCCGTGTCATCCGCCAGGGACGCCAGCAGCGCGCCCTCGGCCAGTTCCCGGCCGCTCACGCCCGGCGCCGCCACCACTGCCGCGCAGCGACGGTTGCCAAAGGTGATGGTGCCGGTCTTGTCCAGCAACAACACATGCACGTCCCCCGCCGCTTCCACGGCGCGACCGGACTTGGCGATCACGTTGAGGCGCACCAGGCGGTCCATGCCGGCGATACCGATGGCCGACAGCAAGCCACCGATGGTGGTCGGAATCAGCGTCACCAGCAGGGCGACCAGGAACACCAGGGGCAAGCTGCCATTGGCGAAGTGGGCGAACGGCTGCAGGGTCACGACCACCAGCAGGAAGATCAGGGTCAGGCCGATCAGCAGGATATCCAGCGCCACTTCGTTGGGGGTTTTCTGGCGTTTGGCGCCTTCCACCAGCGCGATCATGCGGTCCAGCGTGGACTCGCCGGGGTTGGCGGTGATGCGGATCAGCAGCCAGTCCGAAACCAGGCGCGTGTTGCCGGTGACGGCCGAGCGATCGCCGCCGGATTCGCGGATCACCGGCGCGGATTCGCCGGTGATCGCCGCTTCGTTGACCGCGGCGATGCCTTCGATGACCTCGCCGTCGCCGGGGATCATTTCCCCGGCGGCGACGCGCACCACATCACCTTTGCGCAGGCTGGTGGCGGGCACGACCTTGAAGCTGCCATCGGCCTCCTTGCGCCGAGCGCTGAGGCCTTCGCTGCCGGCCTTGAGGCTGTCGGCGCGGGCCTTGCCACGCCCTTCGGCCAAGGCTTCAGCGAAGTTGGCGAACAGCACGGTGAACCACAGCCACACGGCGATTTGCGCGGCGACGAAGGTCGGCACGGCGGTGTCGGGCACCAGGCACAGCACTGTGGTGAGAATGGCGGTCAGTTCGACCACCAGCATCACCGGCGAGCGTTGCAGTTGCCGTGGGTCGAGCTTGACGAACGCCTGGACCAGCGCCGGGCGCCACAGCGCGGAGATCGCGGTTTTGGCGGGTTCGTGGGTTTTGACCGGGCTCGCGTTTTTTGCAGGCATGTTCATTTTCATATCCCTCGGCTCTTCATTTAAAAGCAGCCATGCTCAGGTGTTCAGCAATAGGGCCCAGTGCCAGTGTCGGCAGGAAGGTCAGGCCGCCCACCAGCAAAATGGTCACGGTCAACAGGGTCACGAACAACGGACCATGGGTGGGGAAGCTGTTCTGGCCAATCGGGGCGGTCTTCTTCATCGCCAGGCTGCCGGCCAGGGCCAGTACCGGGAGGATGTAGCCGAAGCGACCGATCAACATGCCCAGGCCCAGCATCAAGTTGTGGAACGGCGTGTTGGCACTGAAGCCGCCGAACGCCGAACCGTTGTTGGCACTGGCCGAGGTGTAGGCATAAAGCAACTGGCTGAACCCGTGGGGGCCAGGGTTGCTGATCGCACCGGCCGGGCCGGGCAGGCTGGAAGCGAGGGCACCGAGCACCAGCACGCCGATCGGCATCACCATCAGGGTCACGACCAGCAATTGCACTTCCTTGGCCTGCAGTTTCTTGCCCAGGTATTCCGGAGTGCGGCCGATCATCAGGCCGGCGAGGAACACCGCGATCAACACGTTGAGCAACATGCCGTACATACCGGCGCCGACGCCGCCGAAGATCACTTCGCCGACCATCATGTTGACCAGTGCCACCATCCCGCTGAGGGGGCTGAGGCTGTCGTGCATGCCGTTGACCGAACCGTTGGACGCCGCGGTGGTGGTCACCGACCACAACACGGTGCCAGTGGTGCCGAAGCGCGCTTCTTTACCTTCCAGCGGCGCGGTCTGCTCAACCACCGGGTTGTTCAGGGTCGGGTTGGGCTGGTACTCGGCCCACAGCGAGGTTGCACCGCCGATCAGGAACAGGGCCAGCATGCAAGCGAGGATCGCCCGGCTCTGACGCAGATCCTTCACGTAATGGCCGAAGGTAAACACCAGCGCCACCGGGATCAGGATGATCGCCGACAACTCGAACAGGTTGGCCCAGGCCGTCGGGTTTTCAAACGGATGCGCCGAGTTCACGCCAAAGAAACCGCCACCGTTGGTGCCCAGTTGCTTGATCGCAATCTGGCTGGCCGCCGGGCCCAAAGGGATCACCTGGTCGACGCCCTGCAGGGTCACGGCATCAACATAATGCGCGAAGGTTTGCGGCACGCCCTGCCACACCAGGAACAACGCCATCACCAGGCACAACGGCAACAGGCCGTAGAGCGTGGCGCGGGTCATGTCGACCCAGAAGTTGCCCAGGGTCTGGGTGGATTTGCGACCGATCCCACGGCACAGCGCGACCAGGACGGCAAGACCGGTGGCGGCACTGACGAAGTTCTGCACGGTGAGGCCGGCCATCTGGCTGAGGTAGCTGAGGGACGCTTCACCGCTGTAGGACTGCCAGTTGGTGTTGGTGACGAAACTGACTGCGGTGTTGAAGGCCAGGGTCCACTCCAGGCCCGGCAACTTCTGCGGGTTCAGTGGGAAGTAGCCTTGGAACAACAGGATCGCGAACAGCAACAAAAATCCGGCGAGGTTGAACGCGAGCAAAGCAAGCATGTATTTCTGCCAGCTCTGTTCCTGCTGCTCGTCCACGCCCGAAAGGCGATAGCACGCGCGCTCCACGGGACCGAGCAGCGGCGTGAGCCAAGTGCGCTGGCCTTCCATGACCTTGTAGTAGAACCGCCCCAGGAAGGGGGCCGGCACCAGCACCAAGGCGAAGAAGGCGATGATCAGCCAATAGTCATAACTGTGCATAGCCTGCTCCTAGTTCCGATCCGCGCGTAACAGCGCAACCAGCAGATAAATGAACAGCGCCACGGCCAATAGCAGTGACACCCCGTCCAGAACGCTCATGGAAGTCTCTCCGTTTTGCGGCGAGTGCCGCGTGTGGGGCAATTGTCGGCAGGAGTGGTGTAAAGGAACGAGAGCGAGGGGCTGGGTGAGGCGTAAAGATGGCGTAAAGAGTGGGTTTATGCGGGGTTTACACCGGGGGTTTCGGTGCCTGGGCGGGCGCTATCGGGAGCAAGCGCCCTCCCACAGGTTGATCGGCGCTCGGCGTGACAACTCGGTCAAGTGTGGGAGGGAGCTTGCTCCCGATAGCACCGGCACAGTCACCGCCGCACTTATCTGGTGCAGCAACAGGAAAATTCAAACGCCAAACCATCCCCCAAGCGACAGTAGCGCAGCTTTACGACAATGATTCTCAGGCTGGCATGGCCGCTGCAACACCTTGAATCATTCCAACCGGTTCAGGGAGCGCAATACGATGAACACACAACTCAAACCCACCTTGGGCACCCTGCATTTGTGGGGCATCGCGGTCGGGCTGGTGATTTCCGGGGAATACTTCGGCTGGAGCTATGGCTGGGGCGTAGCCGGGACCTTGGGCTTCCTGGTGACCTCGTTGATGGTCGCCGCGATGTACACCTGCTTTATCTTCAGTTTCACCGAACTGACCACCGCCATTCCCCACGCAGGTGGGCCCTTTGCCTACAGCCGCCGCGCGTTTGGGGAAAAAGGCGGCCTGATTGCCGGCCTGGCGACCCTGATCGAATTCGTGTTCGCCCCGCCCGCCATCGCCTTGGCCATCGGTGCGTATCTGAATGTGCAGTTTCCCGCACTCGATCCGAAACACGCCGCCGTCGGCGCCTACATCGTGTTCATGGGCCTGAACATCCTCGGCGTGAAACTCGCCGCTACCTTCGAGCTGGTGGTGTGCGTACTCGCCGTCGCCGAACTGCTGGTGTTCATGGGCGTGGTCGCCCCCGCGTTCAGCTTCAGCAACTTCGCCCTTAATGGCTGGGCCGGCTCCGACACCTTCGGGGCCCCGGCGATTGCCGGAATGTTCGCGGCGATCCCCTTCGCGATCTGGTTCTTCCTCGCCATCGAAGGCGCGGCCATGGCGGCCGAGGAAGCGAAAGATCCCAAGCGCACCATTCCGAAAGCCTACATCAGCGGCATCCTGACCCTGGTGATCCTGGCCATGGGCGTGATGTTCTTCGCCGGCGGCGTGGGCGACTGGCGCACCCTGTCGAACATCAACGACCCGCTGCCCCAGGCGATGAAAACCGTAGTAGGCGAAAGCTCCGGCTGGCTGCACATGCTGGTGTGGATCGGCCTGTTCGGTTTGGTGGCGAGCTTCCACGGCATCATCCTTGGCTACTCGCGCCAATTCTTCGCCCTGGCTCGGGCTGGCTACCTGCCGCCGTTCCTGGCCAAGCTGTCGCGTTTTCATACACCGCACCGGGCAATCATCGCTGGCGGCGTGGTCGGTATTGCCGCCATCTACAGCGACGGTTTGATCAACCTGGGCGGCATGACCCTGACTGCAGCAATGATCACCATGGCCGTATTCGGCGCCATCGTGATGTACATCATGAGCATGCTCAGCCTGTTCAAACTGCGTAAGACCGAACCGCTGCTGGAACGCACCTTCCGCGCTCCGGGCTACCCGATCGTGCCGGGCATCGCGCTGGTGCTGGCGGTGGTGTGCCTGGTGGCCATGGCCTGGTTCAACGCACTGATCGGCATGATCTTCCTCGGCTTCATGCTGGTCGGCTTCATCTACTTCCAGATGACCGCGCACGACCGCGCCGCGGCACCGGCAGATGCAATGTTGACCGGGCTCTAAGGTTTTGAGGCGGAACAGGCCTACACTGAACTACTCAGAAAGCCTGTAACTCAAAGCAGTTATTACCGTGGGAAAACCTCCCACGGCAATCTGCCTCAAGGAGAGCGTTATGCCGTGGTATGCATGGTTGATTATGGTGGTTGCGATCGGGTCGATCGTCGGCGGGCTGCTGATGCTGCGTGACAGCGCCAACAAAGTGGAACTCACCGACGAACAACGCAAACGCGTGGCCGAGCGCAATGCGCAGGCGGATGCCAAGGATGGGCAGGACCGCTGATCCCATGTGGCGAGGGAGCTTGCTCCCGTCGGGCTGCAAAGCAGCCCCTCTTCTGCCCTACTCCCATTCCGCCTTGGCAATCTGCAAACCGTGCTGCCCTTTATAAGCAGCACGCTCCGGCTGACTCCAGCCGTTCAGCAACTCGGCTTCCAATCGATAAATCTCAACCCCCAGCGGACGACACACCGTCAGCGGGTCCTGTGCATCCGGGCCCCACATCGGCAGCGACAGATCCCCGCCCGGGCAGGTCGACAGCGCACACAACAAATCAATCTCGGCAAAAAACTCCAGGTAATCGCCCTTCTGCGCCGGACAGGCTTTCATGAAATACATGTCGTCGTGATTGAGGCCGGTGCATTGGAAGATGTTCAGCACGTCATGCACGTCGAATTCCGTCAGACCGTGAGGCAACACCGCACGGGTCAGGTTCGAGTGACAGTGATGATGGAAATCTTCACCAGTGAGCATGCGGTTCACATACGGATCGCAGCGCGTACCGAGCAAATCGTGCAGGCGCCCGCCGTGCTCATCAATGCCGTAGCTGGCCAGGCTGTCATCGGTGATCGTCACCAGAGGCCGCAGAAATGGCAGATTCGACCACAGCCGGTCATGGGTGCTGACATGCGCGCCCTGCAACTGACGCGTGCGCGCGGCCCACAGGCGTTCGCGCGGGTCGTTGGCGTTCCACACATTGAAGTCGCCCACCTGTGGCCCCACCGGCGTAGTCACACGGAACACATGCCCGGCCGGCACCTTCCACGCCCTGCCCGTGCGAATCGGCACCTCGAACTGTTCGACCAAGGTGCGTTGATCCTTGCGCTCACGGATACGCTCGTAAAACGCGGTGTCGACCTGCAACGCCGAACCTTTGCTGACCTGGTAAGCGGCTGGATAGTCTTTGTACATGGTGCGAATCCTCGATCAAGGGAAAGTAAACAGGGCCAACGACTGCCGTTCTGAATCATCCAGGTACACACTCATCGCCTCCCCGGCCGCCAGCTTGTTGTTATTGGCTAATAACGTGTGGATCTCAAGGTCCCGTTCCAGCCAGGGCGACTGGAAACGCTGCTCATCGGGCGCGGCGCAGAACACCAGACGCAACTGCGCAATCACCTGGGCGAAAAACTCGTCGAACAACGGGCTGCGCATCAGCCCGACAATCTGCTGATGCACCAACAGGCTGTGGGTCGCAACCGCACGCCAGTCCTCACGCTCCCGGGCCAGCGCGGTGGCCTCGATGGCGTTTTGCATACGCTCGGATTGATCCTGGGTGAACGCACCGCTCTGGGCAATGGCCTGCAATTCGAGCGTGCGGCGGACGACAAATAAATCACGCACCTCTTCGCGCTCCAACCGACGAACCACCACGCCCTTGTTGCGCACGTAGCGCGTCAACCCTTCCTGGCCCAGACGGTGCAATGCCTCACGAATCGTATTACGCGACGCGTTATAGGCCTTGACCAGCTCGGCTTCGACCAATGCCATTCCGGGCAACAGTCGGCCACCGATGATGTCGGCACGCAGCTCCAGGGCGATCTGGTCGGCTAAGGACAAGCTGAGTGTCATCGTTACCTCACGATTGTTGAACAATCCTCCCTGTGTGAGTAATCACTTTTCATGCCAACGCCTGCGCGATGTAAAAAGATTCAGCGTGGTAAACACGCACCGTCAAAATCGTGCGTGACGGTTTGTAAGCGCAGATCCCGGATGAAAAAAGGCCGGTCACTGACCGGCCCCTCGATGCTTACTTGATCTCTAACCGGCCACGATTCTTCTCCAGCAACGCCTTGCCGATACCCTTTACTTCCAACAACTCATCCACCGCCATGAACGGACCGTTGCTCTCGCGATAGGCGATGATTGCATTGGCCTTGGCGGCACCGATGCCGAAAAGGTCACGACGCAGGGTTTCGGCGTCGGCGGCGTTGAGGTTGACCTTGGAGGATTGCTCAGCCTGCATTATCTGGACGGCGATCGGGGTTGGGGGCTCGGGTTTGATCGATGGGGCGGCGGTAGTGGCGGCGGAGAGAGTGGTGAGGAAGGCGAAGATTAGGGAGGTGAGGTAGGTGTTTTGCATTGGTGAGGCTCCATGACATCGGTGAGGTAGAAAAAGCAGCTTTTCCGAAGCTGCTTTTCTAACTTAGGCGATGGTTGGAGGGTGTCAAAAGTGGGTGGGTTACAGAGTGTTAACTCATGGTTCCAGGCGACGTTGCTGGTAGATCCAGTCGACGATTTCGCCTTCTGGGGAGTAGCCACTTACAGTTTCGCGCAAGAGTTGGCGGACGCGGGTGTAGTCGTCCTGCTCCACGGCCGCAAGAAGCTCTGTCAGCTTATCCTTGAGTACGTCCCACGAAAGATGGTCCTCATTAGCACTCATAATCATCGGATGCTGAGTTGCAACCACGTTATCCCCGATCAGCAGCTCTTCATAAAGTTTTTCCCCTGGGCGCAACCCCGAAAACTCGATAGCAATATCACCATGGGGATTTTTATCAGAGCGAACGCTCAGGCCTGACAGATGAATCATCTTCTCGGCTAATTCAACGATCCTTACAGGCTCGCCCATATCCAGAACGAACACGTCACCACCAAGCCCCATAGATCCAGCCTGGATAACCAACTGGGCAGCTTCGGGAATGGTCATGAAGTAGCGCGTAATCTTCGGATGAGTGACCGTAAGTGGTCCACCATACTTGATCTGCTTATAGAATAGCGGAATAACAGAGCCCGAGGAGCCTAGCACATTCCCGAAACGAACCATCGTGAATCGCGTTTTGTTAACGTGAGAAATATTCGACTTGTCGCCAAACAGCACAGGGGCCAACTCCCGGCTGAGCGCTTGTAATGTCAGTTCAGCAAGACGCTTAGTACTACCCATGACATTGGTAGGGCGTACAGCTTTGTCAGTTGAAATAAGTACGAAGTTGCTAACACCCGCTTGAAGCGCGGCCTGAGCGGTGTTGAGGGTGCCAATCACGTTATTCAGCACGCCTTCGGCAATATTGTGTTCGACCATCGGCACATGTTTATAGGCCGCCGCATGATATACGGTGTCTACATGCCAAGTTTTCATAACATCCAAAAGTTTGGGCTGATTACGCACAGACCCTAGTATTGGTAAAATGCGAACAGGCAATGACTCCCGCACAATCCGTTGCTCTAACTCAGACAAAATACTGTATAGATTAAACTCACTGTGTTCAAAGAGTAAAAGTGTGGTGGGGCGCAGGTCCAGAATCTGTCGGCACAACTCAGAGCCAATAGACCCTCCTGCACCGGTTACCAGAACAGTTTGACTCTTGATGCAATGTTCAAGCAGCTCGCCATTGGCAGGAACTGGGTCGCGACCAAGTAAGTCTGCTATATCGACTTCTTGGATATCATCGACCTTTACTCGGCCACTGGCAAGGTCCATAAAGCCAGGAACACTTCGCACATGGAGTGGAAAGTCTTCAAGAAGACCGAGAATTTCGCGACGACGAGCACGGTTGGAAGACGGAATGGCGAGGAGAATTTCTTGCGCACCTGTCGATTCAAGCATCTGTTGTAGGTGCTTGGGCTTGTATACTTGCAACCCAGAGATCACCCTGCCTGCAATATCACTGTCGTCATCAATAAAAGCTACTGGGCGCATCACTCTGCCCATCCGCAATGCTGCAACCAATTGATTACCTGCTGCCCCCGCACCATAGATGGCAACTTTCAATAATCCATCATCTCTGCTCGTAAAGGGAACATGCTGAACGGCAGTGAACCAGTCACCCAGAAAGTACTGACGCATTGCAAGGCGTAATCCACCGATCATGATCAAACTCAACCACCAATAGTTGAATATGATGGAACGGGGTACGACGCTTTCATGGTTGCTGTACCAATAAACCACGACGCCGAGGATCAACGCAGACAGGCTCACGGCCTTGATAATCGCAATCAAGGCGTCGTTGCCAAAGTAGCGCATCACCGCACGATACATACCAAATCGAATAAAGAGGGGAATCGAGACTATCGGGGCACTTAAAAACAACCATGAGTGCTGTACTACGGGATTGATCAACTCGTCGATACCGAGCCGGACCACAAATGCCATCCACAATGCAAGCCACACCAGCAGCGTGTCAGCGGTGACCTGTAGAATGCGCTTCTGCCGGCGAGGGAGGCGAAGCAGATTTGTCCGTAATGTACCCATAGTTCCCAACTTTCCTTCCAGCTCAATTTTTGATGACAGACACCTAAATCCTCAGCGTAAAACCACAAGCTGATTTCGTCAGTCGATGAATCATACAGCGGGAGCGCCCTCGAAGCTTCAATAAAGGCCTTGACCCTTACCATCGGCAACGGAGGCGAGGGCGAGGGCGACAGCCCCAGTACCGTGACTGAGCTCCCAAGTACACCTGCTTTCAGCGAAACGACCAGCGTTTGTGGCCTAGATAACTGGTAAACACCGGAACAATTACACCTACGCCATGAGCAATCTCTGCCACGAAACGGTGAATACCTAGGCCAGGGAGTATATAGAAAGCCAACACCATGCTAATCATCCAAGTCTGGAAGACGGCAACAACATTTACCAACACGAAAAAAATTACCGAACGATGCAGCGATTGCTTGCCATCTTTGAAAACAAGCAGTTTGGCAAGTACAAACGCGGTGATCATACCGGTGAGGTACGCTAGGATAACGGCACTGGAAAACCCTATCCAGTGATTATAGACAATCCTCGACCCAAAATTGACCGCTGCTGCTGTTCCGCCGGTGAGCAGGAAGACCAAAAACTGACGAGACATGAACTGATGAATCACTGAACTGCATCCCGCGCCATTTTCCGGCCAAAATCAATACTTTCCGATATGCCACGGTCTTCCGGGTAATAATAGGACGTGTCCGCAACCCATAGCCCCTCAACGGGAAGAGATACCGGAGGAAGACGATCCAGGTAGCCCGGATCACAAATTGGCTGAGCATAACGATAACGACTAGCACGCAACTCCAGAAAGTCGTCATCAGTCAGCAGTGGGTTGATCTTCTCTAGATAACGCTTAACTTTTTCAATAAACACTTGGTCCGGCTCTGCAAATTTCGGGTGCTCAGACGGTACATAAAACGGCACATAAACTATATGCTGATCCAACGGACGCAAGTTGCTATATTCCACCAACCCAGGAATATCCATGTCAGGATCATTGGTATTCAACCAAAAATTCTCACTAAGTGGCTTGCGTAATTTTACAATCACACACACTACGGCCACATTTTTTAAACTATTAAAGCGCTGAAGAATATCAGCGGGCAAATCAGGTATAACCTGTGGCACATAGGGTAAAGGAATGGTACTGATCACCTTGTCGAAGTACTCGACTTGCCCATTCAACTCAATGCCTTGGACCCTGCCTTCGTCTATCAGAACTTTAGTAACTGGCGACTTTAGCCGCACTTCACCACCATTGGCCTCAATATCCCGCTTAATCGCCTGCAGTAAAGTTTCCGACCCCCCCTCCAGATAACCTAGTTTTTCACGAAATAGGCTGTAGCGCGAACGTCCGATACGACGAATTCGGCTCCAGATCCAGGCGGCAGAAAGATTATCGGTGTAGTCGTAAAATTTGTAATCGAACAAGCGGCGCCACAATACCTCCCAGGCCTCTGCTCCAACCCAACGTCGAATCCAGCCCGTTGCTTCAACACCGTCCAGCGGTTTCCAATCGTTTCGTTTTGTGCAAAGAAAAGCGTGCAAACCATAACGAAACTTAGCGATCAGACTCAACCCCTTGAACTTCAACAACGCAATAGGATTACCCCAAGGTTGAAGGCGATTCTGGAACCAATAGCCCATCTTAGTTTCAACCCAGCGCATTTGATCCGATAAGCTCAACTCATCCAGCATGGTGAGAAACGCATGATCCGAAATACAATGGAAATGGTAATAACGCTCAATACTCAAACCTGAGAAATCGAAAGCCGCAGTCATACCACCCACACGATCATCGGCCTCGAAGATGACCGGGGTATGCCCGTCACGCGCCAACTGGTAGGCGACGGCAAGCCCCATTGGCCCTGCGCCCAATACTGCAATTCGTTGTCCCATGCTTAAAACTCCAAAACCACTTTGCCGTACGTTGGATCGTTAAATGTCTCATCCACCGCTTCAGCAAACGGGGTGTAGGGCACGTCGAAAATCCCCGGCCAGTCAATCACCTCAAACTCATCCTTGGCGCTCAAAGCGGCTAATTGTTGGGTCGTGAACGGTGGGTTCTTGTCAAACAGAGACCACGTCCAAATGAGCCCATAGAATAATGTGTATGGAATACGCACAATCGGGGTGCTCGAGTTCGTCGCCTTTTTAATGACACGAATCATATCGATATAATCGATTTTCTCGTGCCCTGAGATATTGTAAATACCTTCTCGGATATTCTTCTCGATGCAACTGATAATGACTTTACTAAAATCGCCGACATACAAAGGCTGCCTCATATAACGCCCATGCCCAGGTATTGGAAAAACAGGCACTTTTTTCATAAACCGCGACAACCAGCCGAGGTGTTTACGATCAAACCAGCCAAACATCAAAGTAGGTCGCAGAATGGGGCAAGGAACACCACTATCGAGAACCATTTTTTCCTGATCTTTTTTGGTTCGTGTGTAAAAGTCGTCCGCTACCGACTCAACAACCGAGGAGCTAATATGTATCAGGTTCGGAATGTCATTGCGTTTAATCACATCTAGAATCAGTGCGGTGGCATCAACATTATTGCGTACAAACTCTTGATAATCCAACCCGCCGATTTGCGCCTGCAACATGACCACCACATCAGCCCCCACGAAATGCCTCTGCCAGTCACCAGGCTCTGCCAGATCGGCAAATTCCACAACGACGTCAGGTTGAACCTGCTTGAGTATTTCGATATTTTGCCTGTGCTTGTCTAGGACTATGATGTTGCTATAGCCCTTGGCTTTCAGCCTCGCGACAAGATTCTGTCCAACTAAGCCGGCGCCACCGGGAAGAATTATCTTTTTCATTAGTTCACCTGATCGTTGATCGTTGCGGAAATCAGATACTCTGGGCAAACTTCAACACGCCCATTTCGCTTCATCGCCAGCCGCAAACTATATACACCTTGCAAAGCTTCCGTATCGAATTCAACAGAATAACCTGCGTATTCTAGATTCGGCTGTTTAAATGCATTTGCCACATCAATACGAGATTTAACCTTAGCTTTCACAAACGTATTCTTCCCCGTTTTATCGCTCAACATAATATAAACAGCCTCAGACGGGACCCCTTCGCTTACAGAGGATGCAAGCCAGCCGGAAACACTCATTAGGCGATGCAATTGTATTTCAGGTAGAGGATTTACCCCATTAATCATATCAATTGAGCCATCACACTTCTGAGCGTTAACAAGCGACAACTTGCCAGCATCATTATCAACCGGATCAAATCCAAAAAATTTAACAGGATCTATTTTCCTTGCCACCTCCAACTCATCAAATTGAAGAGAATACTTAGATTGCCAAGAAAAATCCGAAGAGTGCGCCTGATAAACTTTAATTGACTTAACTCTTTTACCAGTCGAAAAATCAGCATCTCCGTACAGCAGACTAAAATCAAAAGTATCTTCAACCAATGGAGAAATCACTACCCCTGATTTCAGCATCCCGGATACAACCCTATAAGTCCGTTCTTCTCCAGAGTTCAAGACTATAGCAATACGCAACTCTGCCGGCTTGAATAAAATGTTAGCCAGGCGGCCAAGCACGGTAGGCTTTACATCAATTTTTGCCACCAAGACCTTATTAGTTAATGGAATAACAATAACTTCATCTAGTTGGTGCGCAACAGGCTCTCCACGAGCACTGATAACAGCATACTTATCTGCACCATTCCTTTCCAACTGTAGGTATCCCGGAAGGCGTCTAACAGGATGGTACCCAGTCAAAAGTGTAGGCCAGCTTGCGCCATCATCCATCGACGGCAGTCGTCCATCGATAGGCTCTACCCTGAAAAAGATATTATCTGGAGCATCCTCCCCAAGTAAATGTTGAATATTTTTTTCCGCAAGGCTCCGGGTATAAGCTGAGTACCCCTGAAAAATAGGACGTGGTGCCCAAGTATTTCCAGAGAATATCAAAGGTGCCTGATTGAACGAATAGATATCACTGCGCCCCTTCAAGAGGGGTAAATCAGTCACACTTTTATAATACGCGATATGATTCTCGAAATCCGCTTTAGGCCAGGTTTTATCCGAGATGCGCCTCTCAATTCCAACTGCCGCAGATACCAGCGTCACATTCAACAAATTACTTACTGTAGGCAGACTCAGTCCAACATGACGATTAAACACTAACCCTGCGGTGAATAGAGAGAAGATTAACGCGACCGCTGTAAGCTTTCCTTTGTAAAAAGCTAACAGAGAAATCCCTCCCAAAAGTATGGCTATAGCTGCCGCTACAGCATGTGCATCGTGCCGTACAAATCCAGCTTTGAAAGAAACAAATAAAAATAGAAAGAAAACGCCAGGCAAAAACAAATCTATTATCGAAAACGATACTTTTTTACGATCGAAAAAACTTGCAAAAACCACCAATAAAGCCGCAACTATATATACAATCACCTCATAGCTTTCCCCAGGAATAGCCATAGCCTCCGTATAACCTGAAGCAATAGGAACCATATTAATAAAATAACTGGGAAGATCACTGATAGTTTGTCCTGATGCGACCCAGAAAACGATAATTGACACAACTGGAGTCACTACAGACAACAGCGCCAATCTACCTTCCCGACAAAAAATAAATATCCCTAAACAGGCGAGAACCATTGCCACGCTAAGTATTAACACACTCCCCTTAATAACAGGAATCAACCCCAACGCCGCAAACGCTACTACAAAAACAAATAACGTTCTTGGTAATAACGGGAAGCCCACCGCTCGATTATTTATAATCTTATAAGACACTAGCGCAGCTAGGAACGGTACAAACAAAAGCAACGCATCACGTGAGTAAGCTGCGAAGAGTAGAGCCACGCACAGCGACAGCAGCAAGCCAGGCCGGCCCTTAACTAAAAAAATTATACTTAACCAACAAGAGATAGACAGGAGCACACTACCGGCCAGCATCATAACATCTGTTGCTGGATGATAGGCTCTGGTGTAAATAGACGCATAAGGTCCGAAGGTAAAAATCACGTCAGTGCCAATACGTAGGCCCTGCGAAACAGCCTGATTCATGCCAAGCACCCATGATGGGTCAAGGCCAACAGACGGCATGACTGGACTAAAAGGTACAAATACGCACAACAAAACCAACAACAATAAAAACACACATATTAATCCCAACCATTTTCCTCCATCGAAAAAAACTATCGGGAGACGCGTTTCCTTACTCGTACGCACTTTCCACCTCATTAAAATTAAATATTTATTCTTTTGAATATAACTACAGGAATTGATCTTATAATCATCATGATAAAGCGCCAAAAACCCGGGACGTATATCGTATTTTTCTTCTTATTTATACCTTCTACGATTAGCTTCGCTACCTGCTCTGGTTTAGCAACTAATGCCGTTGGCAGTGCCAACCCCTGAGTCATCGGCGTATCAACAAACCCAGGCTTTATAGTAATAACATGCACGCCCACTTTGAACATCCGCGCGCGCAACCCTTCGCAGAATGTGGAAACAGCAGCCTTAGCCGTACCGTAAAGATAGTTGGACGGCCTGCCACGATCCCCAGCAACAGACGAAATGACGGCCAACGTGCCGCACCGCTGGGTTTCAAATTGATTGGCAAGGAGGGTGAGTAAAGCGATCACTGAAGTGCCGTTGTTAGCCAGCTCTGCCAGCGCGGTGCCGACGTCCTGCTCACACGCTTTTTGATCTGGCAGCGTTCCGTGGGCGATCAGCGCAATATCAATTTGTCGCATCATTGCGGTGCAGCTTTCAAGCATTACACCGTGTGCAGCGAAGTCAGTCGCGTCCATGCAATGCACATTAACGGCAGTGGCACCTCTCACTGTGAGGTCTGCGGCGCATTGCTCTAACTTTTCGGCGTTGCGCCCTACCAAGAAAAACTGACTACCTTCTTCTACCCATATGCGTGCGCAGGCGGAGGCAATCGCCGAGGTCGCGCCGATAATCAATACTCGTTTCATTCGGTAACTCGTTTCCAAAAATGGGAATTCAATGATGGATCTCGCAACGCTTCCAACTGTTCCCAAGCGGGGTAGGCACGACGAAAGTCCGCGCCGCTCATATGTGCATCCTTGGCCGGATATAATCGTCCTCCCGCCTCGTGGACAATACGATCCAAACGCAGAAATAACGGGACCAAACCCTGCTTTTGAGGAAAGTCCAGCGCCAGCGAGGCTCCCGGCAACGGGAACGACAATAAACCGGGTGACTCAATGTCACCGCAACGTTTGAGAACAGCCAGAAACGATCCTTGCCCGGCGTCGGCGATAACCCCCAGGATCTCACGCATCGCCACTTCGGCAGCACTATCTGGAATCACGCACTGATATTGTTGAAACCCGCGAGGACCGTACACTCGATTCCAATGCAGGATGCGATCCAAAGGGTAAAAGAATGGCTCGTAGCCGCTGCGCACCTGTTTGCGTTGACTTGGATGGGCGTGCCAGTAGGTGTGATTGAATGCACGCAACGAAAGGTTATTAATTAAAGACAACGGGGGGATCAGGGGCACATTTAGCTTATTGCGCTTATCAACGTCCAATGCGCCATACCCGGCATGGTCTCCCACAATAAACACACCGCGCCCGATACTCTCGCCTTTGGCAAGGCAATCGATCCAGGCAACACTGTATTCATGCCGGTGGTCCAACTCCGCCGATAGCGAAAAGAACTCCGCCAAATTGTCAAATCTCACCATCGTGCTGTTGATCTGGCTAGCGCAGATGGGGATAAGTTGTATGCAGGCCCATGTAATCACACCTGTAAGTCCCAGCCCTCCGATGGTCGCACCGTATAGGTGAGCATTCTCGGTGGCACTGCATGCCCATACTTCACGGTCGCGTAAAAGCCCGAAACCAAGAACATGTCGCCCAAAGGTGCCGCGCAGATGATGGTTCTTCCCATGAACGTCATTAGCAATAGCACCGCCAAGGGTCGCGAATTGCGTTCCAGGTGTAACAGACAGGAACCAACCTTGCGGAATTGCCAACGCAAGGATTTCCGCCAACGTTACCCCGGCTTCGGCGCAGACAGTGCCTAATTGCCAATCGACCTTGATAAACCGATCCAGTGAACGCATTTGCAAGACGTGGTTGCTAGTTGAAAGGCAGCTATCTCCGTAACTACGCCCATTGCCATAAGGCAGAGTGCTCGTATGCGATTTACTCACTTGCGCGAGTAACTCCGGTAAACCGTCACGCCAACTTGCGGCATGCCCTCGCTGCGGTTTATCCGGGTAACGGCCCCACGAGTATAATGATTCGCTCACGCGGCCACCCAAAATACCAGCCCAAACAACGCCCCCACAACTAAGCTCACGCGATCACGAATGGCAAATACCACAGGATCATCGTGCATCTGCCCTCGGTGAGTCAGCATCCACACACGGGTCACCCAGAAAAGCAGTAATGGACATGCCAACCAGATCACCTGCGGGTGGGCATAAAGTGCTGCCGTTTCCTGATCATGGATATAGAGTGCCAATACCATCACGGCCAAATAGCCAGAAGAAGCCCCCAGCGAAGAGATCATCTCAAGGTCAGCCGGGTAATAACCACGCCCACGGGTTTTTTCCGTTATCCCTTTAATTCGCGCATCGTGGAGTTCAGCGTAACGTTTGACTAGTGCAAGGCTTAAAAACATGAACATCGAAAAAGCCAATACCCAAAATGTCAACGCTAGCTCGAAGGCTGCCGCGCCTGCGATAATTCTTATTGTATAAAGCGCAGCCAAGGCAATGACATCCACTGCCATGCACCGTTTCAGCAATAAGGAATACAGTAAGGTGAGCACATAATAACCCACGAGCGTAGCACCAAACTCCCAGGGCAGTAACAAAACGGATCCGCCAAATGCGATCACCAACAATAGAGGAAATAAAAGCAATCCGGACTTTATGGATAACTTACCTGAAGCAAACGGCCTACGTCGCTTGGAATGATGGTGGCGATCATCTGCTAAATCGAGTAAGTCATTCAGCAGATAGACGCTGGAAGCGCAGAGCCCAAAAAATAGAAATGCTAAAATACCTTGCCATACGAGTGTCAGGTTGGTGAATTGGTGTGCCGCCAGCAACGGTACGAAGATAAGTGCGTTTTTCATCCATTGATGAAGGCGCAAAGCCTTGAGCCAGTCTTTGTAATTGGAAGAGTTTGAAACAATAACCTGCTCGACGTTTCCGAAGGCCTTGGCGCGCAGTTCTACCCCAGCTTCAGGATTTACCACATAGGCTTTACGTGAAGCCGCCCACACCGAAAGATCATCCAGTGAGTTGCCGACGTAATCGAATCCGCCCTCGCCGTAAAGCTCAACGAGCAGGTCACGCTTGCGTTCGGCTGACAGATTACGGTTGGCGTCCGTCGCCAGTACCCGGTCAAACAGCTTCAGGTGCCCGGCTATTTGATCGGCCAACGAATGATGTGTTGCAGTCGCCAGGATGATCGTTCGTCCAGTCTGGCGCTCGACTTCAATTAACTCTATAACGGCAGGGTCGTAAGGCAAGAGGCTGACATCTATTTCGGAGTTCTGCGCCAGACCTTGCTTGAGCGACGTTTTTCCCTGAAGCAACCACTTCAAGGGACGGATGAAATTGGCCGGTTGACTGCGCATAAACGCCATGCCGGTTTCCATCAACATATCCGAACGCAGTAAGGTTCCGTCGAGATCAACGACAAGGGGGGGAATGGGTGCGATCACGATAACTCTTTCCTGAGTACTAGCCAAAACATGTCGACTCTAAAAAGTGAGCCCACGGCAGCAAATTACTGCACAGCAGCTACATGAAATAGAAACCGTCTGGTTTCCGTGTGCGCGAAAACTAACACGATGGGCAGGGTATGTCCTAGCAATAGGGCAGCTTTCAACCGCGAAATTCGCCTGAAACCTCACCCCACGGCCCCCCAGGCAACCAATGTCGAACAAGCTCCATACAGCCATGGAGGTTCGTATGCAACGCCCCTGAAGGAGCGTTACATTTAGATTCAACGTGAAGCTTCAGCCATCACTTCAGAAAGAATCTGACAAGTCTTTTCGATTTCGGCTGCAGAGAGCGTCGGATGAACCATGAACATCAAACTGCTTTCGCCCAGCTCTTTTGCTGTCGGTAGAGGATGAGCAGGCCGCAGATTTGTGTTATCGAAAGCTTTTTCAAGATAAACCTCCGAGCAAGACCCAGAAAAGCAAGGCACACCCAATTCATTGATCCGCGCCATGATTCTGTCTCTATGCCACTCGGTTTTCAGTTGCCGGGCCTCCACAAAGACGTAGCATTTGTAAGCCGCATGCACCGAACCTTCGGGGATTTTAGGCACCCGCAAACCCGGGAGCTCTGACGCCACTTCCCAGATGCGCTGCGCATTGATCAAGCGCGCAGCATGCCAAGCCGCCATGCGTCGCAATTGGATACGGCCAATCACGCCTTGAACTTCAAGCATGCGCCAGTTAGTCCCGAAGCTTTCATGCAGCCAACGGAAACCTGGTGGATGCTGGCGCTCATACACAGCTTCCCAACTCTTGCCGTGGTCTTTGTAGGCCCACATATCAGCCCATAAATCGCGACTGTTGGTGGTAACCATCCCCCCCTCCCCGCCGGTCGTCATAATCTTGTCCTGACAAAAGGACCATGCTCCGATGTCCCCGATGGAACCTAACGGGCGCCCCTTGTAGTGTGCACCGTGGGCTTGTGCGCAGTCTTCAATGACCCTCAAATCATGTTCGCCAGCCAGAGCCATGATCGGGTCCATATCACACGGCCACCCAGCCAGATGCACACACAGTATTGCGCGGGTTTTTGGCGTAATAACGGCAGCAATGGTGCGTGCCGTGATGTTCTGCGAATCACGGTCTACATCTGCAAAAATCGGCACCGCGCCAGCATTGACAATAGATGAGACGGAAGCAAGAAAAGTGCGAGATGTGACAATAACCTCGTCGCCCTCACCTATTCCCAGTGCCTGTAACGCAAGGTCGAGAGCCACCGTCCCATTCGCTAATGCAATGGCAAACTCGGTGCCGGCAAACACAGCAAATTCTTTTTCAAATTCACGGCACTCTTTACCGGTCCAATAGTTGACTTTATTGGAGAGAATTACGTCTCGAACTGCGTTAGCTTCCTCGTCGGAAAAGCAGGGCCAAGGCGCGAAAGGAGTGTTCAGCAAAGCAAAGACCCTCAGAGATTGACTTGAGCGGCGATGAGCGCCGATGGAAAAATTACCATTTTATAATGCAGCCTGCCCATGAGTAACCGACCCCGAATCCTACAGCGGCAATTGTACGCCCCTCAGCAAGCGTGCCTTTACTCAAGCATTCCTTCAACGCAATTGGAATAGTCGACGAAACGGTGTTACCGCAATGTTCAAACTCGGCAATAAATTTTTCTTGGGGCAACTTCAGACGCCGGCGAAGTGCATCAAGCATAAACTTGTTAGCTTGGTGAAAAGCGAAAAAATCTACGTTTTCAACTTTCAATTCTTCATCGAAGATCGTGGCAAACAACTCCGGCACCCGGGTCATCGAAAACTCGAATATCGCCGGGCCGTTCATATATAAATTAGCGTCGGTACGTACGTTACCACTTTCATCCGTACGAAACACCGGGGCTGGATTGAGCTCAGCAGGGCAGCGAGCTCCACCGATCGGCACAATCAGGTTTTTTGCCCCGGCTCCATCCGTGCCGTAGCGAAACCGATCCAGAAATGGACCATTGGCGGAATCACTGGCTTGTATAAGGGTGGCGGCGGCTGCATCGCCAAACAACGTCCGAACGCTTTTATCACCAGGATTGATGTAACGGCTGTAGGTCTCAGCAGTCACCAGCAACACGTTACTCGCCTGGCCTGACTCGATCAGCCCTTTTGCCAACCCAAGGCCGTAAATGAAACCAGAGCAGCCTTGGTTGTAATCAAAAGCACCACACTGGGTAGTCAACCCCAAGCGATCCTGCAGGATACACGCGGTCGCAGGAAGGAAATAATCCGGGCTTTGGGTGCATAAGATAATAAAGTCGATAGATGAACGCGGGACGTCTACGCTGGATAGCAGTTTCTCACAGGCACTAAACGCCAAATCAGAAGCTGTTTCTTCAGCCGCAACGATATGACGCTCATTGATCCCTGTCTTGCCGAAAATCTTTGCAACGTCCCACTCAGGATAATCCCGTGAAAGGTCTTCATTCGACAGCGTTTGAGAGGGCAAAACATACTCAATCGCTGTAACTCTCGCGTACTTGGTCATATGGACTACCTAGAAATGCGTTTTGCAGGGACGCCAAAGACTGTGGTACCCGGCTGAACTTTACGTACAACAAGGCTGCTGGCGCCTATCACTGCATACTCTCCGACGGTGACATTGGGGACGACCGCCGCATGAGAACCCATGAAGACACCTTCCTCCAGCACGACGCCACCCGTCACATCGCAATGCCCGCTCAAAGTGCAAAAACGGGAGATTTTTGCATCGTGACCAACCGTACAGGTCGCGTTGATCGTCACAAATTCCCCAACGCTGATATCCGTCGATAGCATTGACAACGGACACACGACAGTGCCTAGCCCCAGACGCACATTGGTGCCCATCACTACGGTCGGGTGAACCATACTCAGAAATTGAGCGCCCTTATCGAGCATCCGCCCAACCACCTTTTTCTTAATTTTCGGATTCGCAATCGCACAGACAACGAACGTGTTCGGTACTGAGACGAAATCTTCAATCGATGAAATCACCGGTGGCATATTGGCAAACGCATCCATCGCCGAAGCGTTGTCGTCGATAAACCCTGCAACTTTCCAGCAATGAGTTTGGGTTTGCTGGCCGTCCCCCCGCGCGATCCAATCCAGCAACCAAGCATGCACCTCTCTGCCAAATCCACCCGCGCCCAAGATAACGATATTCTTCTGCACAATCATGCCAGGTACCCGCCATCTACGACCAGCGAAGTGCCTGTCACCCATCGGGCTGCGGGCGACAGTAAATAATTTACGGCATAAGCAACATCGGAAGGATTACCAATACCAAGCGGGTGTTTTTCCCTAATCGCTTGCATCGAGTCCTCCCCGATAAGGTTCTGCAAACTCTCCACCATTTCTGTCTGAACGACGCCTGGCGCCACACAGTTGACGCGTATGCCCTCTCTGGCAAGTTCGAGCGCCGCAGCACGGGCCATTGATTCGACGGCGCCTTTGCTTGCGCAATATCCCAAAAGTGCTGGCTCTCCTGCCCTGGCCATTACTGAAGAAATCAACACGATACTTGAATCCGGCTGGCAAACGCCTTTCTGCCGAAACGCCTTGATCAAAGAGAAACCTGACGACACGTTCGTCGACATAATTTTTTCCCAATGATTAAGGCTCGTTGCCCGGATTGGCATCGGCATCTGGACACCGGCGGCATGCACCAACCCATCAAAGGGGCAGGAACTGCGGACCAGCTCTTTCATCCAGCGCGAAACATCCTCGTCGCCCAAGAAATCTATGACCGCCGTTTGATGGCCCTTGCCTTCCAATGCCTGAGCGGTAGCAGCAAGCCGTTCCTCATCGCGAGCTACGAGTGTCAATACAGCGCCTTGTCGACTTAACCAGATAGCAACCTCACGACCAATCCCAGAGGAGGCACCCGTGACTAAAATATGTTTAGCGTCTAGAGAGAATGGATTAAACGAACTCACTGCACGGCTCCCATTTTTACGTCTTGCATCACTACCAACGGACTAATATGGACGCCATCAAAATTCGCAATACACCCTGCCCAGGAATATCCAACCCCAAAGCCCGCCAGCATGTACTGCCCGCTGACAGGCAGCGAGTGATCGCGTTGATCAATTACCAGCGCGAGAGGAATAGACGTGCAACTGGTGTTACCGACGTTCTTGACATCGAGCACGACTTTAGCTTTATCCAGCTTCATGCGCTTGACCAGATGCTCAAGCATAAATTTATTCGCTTGATGGAATACGTACTTATCCACCCCATCAGCACCACGCTCAACGTTTTCATGCAGAACGGCTACAAGCGCGGGAACCCGGGCCAGCGTGAATGCAAAAATTTCCGCCCCGTTCATATACAGATCGAAAGCGGAACGCACTTCGGGGTCTTGGACATCACTGGTAGTACCTGAGCGATCACGGAACGCACCGCCAGGGACAATCAGGTTTGATGCGCCACGTCCGTCAGTGCCCAGCACAAAAGGAATGGCTGGCGCGCCAGGCTCATAATCCAACAATGTGGCCGAGCCTGCATCTCCGAACAATGCGGCTACAGAGCGATCATCTTCAGAAGTAATTTTACTTATGGTATCGCCCACCAATAGCAATGCCCGCTTGCTGCCACCTCCCGAAAGCAATGAGGCTGCCATCCAGAGGCCATAGACATAACCCGAGCAGCCCATGGCAATATCGAACGCCGCCGTCGTTAACGGCAACCCCAGACGTTGCTGCAGAACACAGGCTGTGGCGGGCAGCGTGTAGTCATGAGTCTGGGAAACAAATATCAGCGTATCAATTGAAGCTCTGTCCACCTGCATATCGCTGATCAGTCGCTCAGCAGCCGCAACACACAGATCAGAGGAGCACTCATCAGTCACCACATGACGACGCTCTACGCCTGTGCTGGTCATTATCTTGTTGACACTCTCCTGTCCGAACTTTTCGCAAAGATCAGACACCTCGCTAACCGTTGGTGGCACAGCGCAGGCGACTCCTTTCACACTCACGTCCCTCACTAGGCGAACGTTGCTATCGGCTTTAAGCATTTATTGAATCTCCACTGCGCCCGAAAAAAGCATTATACAAAATTTCAACAGTTCCTTGCGCATGCCGTGCCTGCGGGAAGACTATCCGGTGCGCCCCCACCCTGAAAGCGGCGGCGCAACGCAACTATCGAACAGCTCAGAACGCCAAAAAATCACTTGACTATTGAGTATGCCACATAATAAAAAACTTACTGACTATAAAATAAAATTGCCCCGATAGATGATCTAACAGGGCAATAGTGTGATTCTATATATGCTGCTCTGAAAGAATCGACATCAAGCGACTAACTTGACGACATCGTCGACTGTCACACACTTATTCAACAGGTCCGCCGACACTCTCTTATCAAGGTGCTCATCAACCAGCGCCATGAATGTTACGACTGCAATAGAATCCCAGTCGAGCGTCTGGCCAAGAGCAATGGACCCCTCTTCCACCTCCATCGCCTCTTCAATCAAACGCAAAATTTTATCAGCCATTATCTAATCTCCGGTGTGGGTAAATTACTTGTCTTGCGACCCTTTAAAAGCTTCCATCGTCGCGTTATTTTCCTGCGAGATGCCGTCGCGGATCAGAACTTTCTTCACCGTCGCCAACAGAATTCTTAAATCCAAGATAAACGAACGGTTATCAACATACCAAATATCCAGCTTAAACTTCTCATCCCACTCAAGGCTGTTCCGCCCATTGACTTGAGCCCAACCTGTAACACCGGGTTTGACCTCATGACGACGATATTGTTCTGCACTGTACAGCGGTAAATATTGCATGAGAAGCGGACGAGGCCCCACCAGGCTCATATCCCCCTTAAAGACGTTCCACAACTCGGGGAGTTCATCAAGACTGCTGGACCGCAGGAAACTCCCAAACGGGGTCATTCGTTCCGCGTCTGGCAGTGGATTTCCCTGATCATCGATGGCATCACGCATGGTCCGAAATTTTATCATATCAAACGGCTTACCATGGATGCCCGGCCGCACCTGACGGAAGAGCACCGGCGAACCAAGTTTTCTGCGGATCAGAAAAGCAACGATCAAGATAACGGGCGACAACAGGATCAAGCCAATGGCAGAGGCAAAAATGTCAAACAAACGCTTCATAACAACACCCAGACAATTTCATCATTACACAATTCAAGAAAAGGTCAGCAAGGCAACACCCTGAGCCCTGCACAACCAATTTCTACAGCTCACCGCTGATACGCGCTTCTGTCTCTGCGCTATCAAAATACGAACGTAAGCAACAGGACTACCATCAAGCGACAGGCATTTTTCTCCCGACGGAGCTCACCCGCCTTAAGCGCCAGACGCACTCGGCTCATGATCGAACCGCTTTTGATCAGACTCACAACGTCTTTTGCCGATGCTTCCGCGCCGGATTTTTCAGCTATCCAAAGGATATTGTCACGATACCAGCCATTGCGGATCAATCCGAGCTTACTTTTTAGGCCGGCAAAAGCACTCATAGCACCATAAACATTGGAGGCATGCTGCCGATAGAAAATATAGGCATTTTGATCAAACGCCCATCGAATATGACTAACCCGGCAGATAGCATAAATTAGCCAATCATGAGACCGGCCTTTATAGGACTGAATCCCAGATGTCACCTGCTTGACCCGCTCAAACGCGGCACGAGTCAAAACATATGTGCATCCTGCCGATGCACCTTGAAACAAATAATCAAACTTTTTTTGCGATTGCCCCTTATTCATGAACCGGGAGCGCTTCCGGCGGTTATCGTATGAGACCAGATTGGAGGAATAGGCGCCTGCCCCCTCCTTCTCGATAAGCCTGATCGCAGCCTCAAGCTTGTCAGGAGACCACACGTCATCCTGATCAGCTAAAGCTACATAATCGAACTCCGAGAGTGGGCACTGCTGAATAAGCTCAAAAAAATTACCCGCCGCAGAGCCTGTACCTACTCCCTGGTTATCCAAAATGGATATGTTCGAATGTTGCTCCTGAAACGACCGAATTATCGACTCCGTCGCATCAGTCGAACCGTCATCTCGCACAAACAGATGCCAATTTCCATGAGTCTGGAACAGAATAGATTGAAGCTGCTGCGCCAAAAACGCCTCACCATTGTAAGTCGCCATCAAGATAATTACTTTGGCACTCATTTACCCCCCCTCCTTTTCACCCAGCGCAGCAACAATGATAAAAAACAAAAAATATCTAAAATTCGCGAGCGGAGAACAGCTGCTAACTTGCGACGCTTAGCGGGAGATGCATTAGAAGAATGCCGACGGTAATAGATTTTGTTTTCGTTCAAAAAGTGGACCTCCCCATTCATCAGGGCACAGCAACCCAGCCACCAGTCATGCATCGAAATTCGGTGGGCGAACGGTAGCGCCAACCTCAGCACTCTTCGGCGAACCCCCATACAACAACCAATAAATTCGTTCTTATAAAGCTGGGAAAACAAGCTAAAGCTCGGCGTGTAGCCCTGCGGATAAAAGCTAGTACCGGTTCGATCCGTAAATGCAAGAACCTCCGCATTTACTACGACTGTGGATACCTGCTCGTAGCTCGCGAATATCGCAAGGGAAGAAGACACACGACCTGACAACCATACGTCGTCTTGATCCGAAAGAAAGATAATTTCATTGCCCGCTTTGGAAAGCGCGGACTCAAAGGATTTAATGACACCCAGGTTGCGCTGATTAAAAAACACCTTTACGCGCTTATCTCTACCCATATAGGAAAGTAGTATTTCGCACGTTGTGTCCTTAGAGCAATCATCAACCACTACAAGCTCATCGCCTTCACGCAACTCTAACAATATCGAATCCAGTTGTTCGCGTAAGTACAACTCCCCATTATAGGTCGCCATACAAACAGAGACACTCAACGCCCCGAACACGCTGTCTTGCCGCTTAACTTCTGATTCTGCAGAAACACTCATTGTTGATATTCCACTTGAACAACGCGCCCCATTCGCCCACGAATCAAATCCAGCAACCAGGCAAAAAATGCCAAAATCAAAAAGACCGGTAACCCTCTCAAAAACTGATCATCAAAAATCGACATGGCCGTTGCATAAACAGTGAACCCTGCAATCACTTGCCATAGAAATTTTCCTGTTCGGACAAAGAGCACGCAAGCAGCGGTGGATAGAAGGCCGTAAATTCCAAAAAAAATAAAAACACCTATCCCTCCAAAATCATGATAAGGCGGAAATATAGATGTAAACACATTGAGTGTTCCGGGGGTCTCTACAAAATCAAAATAAGACGGCGGCATCTCCATATGCATTGAAAAAAGCCCCTGAATAAATCGCGGCATCGTCAACAACGTATCGTAGTGCGGACTATCATATTTCACGTAATAATTAAGCCCTGACACTCCACCAAAAAAGTACACTTCAACATGCCGAACAAGCACATCAACCACTGAGTCTTCCCCAGGCAGGTGATCTTTCATCAACCACGCAAGGGCCAGAAACAAAACTATAAAACCAATCAACGAAATAAATATAACACGAAGCGGATTCTTACCCTGCAAAAGAACCCTGAGCAAGATAATCGCCATACCGATAAGCAATAGAGTACGAGAAAAACAAGCTATGCAAAGTAAAAAGTAAACCAACACCCAAAAAAAACTGAACTTATTCTTCACTTCGTAATTTATAGAGATTACGAAAAGCACCGAGCAGGCCAAGCCATTCATCAAGACAGCCAAGACTCTTGGTGCAACCCCCCCCTCCGTCCATTCGTCTATAGCTTGATTTCGTAGTTCAGAAACACTATGTCCGGCCGCCACGGGGATTACCAAATTATCGAGTACAACCCACATCGCCAAAATAAAACACAATGATTTAAAATAAAAAAACCTTCTTTCTAACCTAAAATCCGGCCGCCGCAACGCGTTGCGCGTAAACACTACGACCATCACTGAGCCGAGCGCATAGCCAGCCAAAGCCAAAGAGACCGCCCACCAGGTGGCCGATAGAATTGGGTTAAACACTGAAGTACCTATAACTTCGTAGTAAACCCACTGAAAGCCCCACACTAGCAGTAACACACTCAATGGTGAAAACGTGACTAGCCAAGTATTTTTCTTACGGCCCATTGCAACAGCACCCAATCAATTAAGACCCTAAAGACCCATACTACTGCGGCCCCCTCAACCCCATAACTCAGGGTTGCCCAAATACAAGCGGGCACGTACAACGTAAACTCTAGAAGGTGAAACTTAGCGGGCACTTCCGGCATACCTTTGGAATGCAAGAAGAAAAAAGGCAACTGCGCAATAGAGTTCATAAACAACGCAAACGAAAACAGCGCGAAAATATTTTTATATTCCTCTAGACTGCGCCCAAGCCAAAGCTCAGCCATAAACTTAGAGCAGACCCAGAACACAATATAAAATACCGCCATCGCGACAATTAACAGTGTATTATAACGACGATAATTACTTTTTAGCGTTTCGCCATTTTCTTTGGCAAACCGTGGCAGTAGTGCCGATGCAAACGAAGCCGAAAATAGAACAGTGCGCCCCATCATCTCTTGGAGGACAGCGTACATCCCAACCATTTGAGCGCCTAACACAGTGGAAATAATGAATCTATCACCATACATCATCAACGGACTGATAATTGAGGACAGCAGCGCCCAGGCGCCATATGAAAGTAACGCTTTCCTATGCGCAGGAAAAACTGCCTCCGCTCGGGATGATTTGTATTGCCGGCTTTGCTGAACGGCGTACCAACACCAAAATGAGGTCACTAGTCGGACGATAAAAAATGACACAGCTATCGCATATAAGGAATGAATGTTGTAAAAAGCAAGACAGGCCGGGGCGATAAAAAACACAGACCCCGTCACGCTTTTTATGACTGCAACGTCTCTAAAGCTACCCAACCCCTCAAGCACGCCCCTCAGTCCGTTCCCCATGGCCGTAAGTGGGATGATCAGCGCTGTAATCCACAGTGCCCAAAGCGCTTCGTAATACATGTCCAAGTTGCTACCGAGCAACTTCCTTACTGTTACATCTGAAACAGCAATAACCAACAGCATTCCGATCAAACCGGCAATGCCAACAACTTGCATACCCGCTTTGACTGCCGGAGCCAAGGGATCGGGACTAACTGGATCATTGGAGCGTGTCGCAAAATAAGTAAGCGCTCTGGAAACGCCTAAATCAAAAATCCCAAAATAACCAATCAGCGCCCACATGATAGTCATAAAACCGAAACGCTCAGCGCCTAATTCTCGCGTCAGATACGGTATAAAAAGCAGCGCCGCCAGAATCGGAACAATGTTCCCGAGCAGATTGTATATTGTGTCATTTCTAACATTTAGTTCCAGCTTCATTCTTTTCATCCCGAACAGCTAAAGCACCAGCAACTACTGTTTCATATATAACGACACATTCACGAACCGCTTAATAAGCGGACACATCAAAGCGCCCACTAAAGGTACCCTTACAGTAGATGTAAACCAATACCCACCTCGATGTTTTACTATATCGATTAACAGTCTCCAGGTAGCGGAGCAACCTTGCTGTTCGTGCCCACCCATTCAACATGACCACCACCAATAAACACCTGAAAAAGGAGCCATAGCATCCTCAGTTGCTATGTGCAGAACGCCGGCCAACAGCAAACCACACGAAGGATAAAGCCCTCGGCGTACCAAAATCCGCCTGCAAGCCCCCCCCCCAAAAAAACGTGGAGAAATGCAGGCGCCCACCCCCGCCCACCCCGCCAGCAAGGATGATGCCCTGACTGAATGACCTCCATACCTCTAAAGCATCCGAAATGTCTGGATTACTCCTTACGGAAAGCGGGAAACAATAGTAGTACGAAATGCCAAGGAACAGGCCGAAAATTCACGTTTTTTGAATGGGCTAGCCTGGTTATTCGAGGTGAGCCTCCGCTCCATTCACTAGCAAGGATCTCTTCAGACGTCAAACCAAGACAGATTGTTCAAGCATCACGCGGGCCAAAAGACTGCCTGCTTGAATATCCGCACACGAAAGCACTCAACTCATACCAACATCAATAGATGTGAGCCGTGAAAATTCCAGCACGCTGACTATTGGAGCATCTTGTTTGAACTTTGTTGCAGCCCCACCAGAGCATCCTCTGGAGTGCGCCCTTGGGACGGCGGTGTGACGACATCAGCCTTTCCGCCAATAGCGCTCACAAGAAAAGCATACTTGACGAGAACGATACCGACCGCAAGGATCAGCCCAGCAAAAACACCAAACGTCACCACAAACAAGCGATTCGGGCTAGAAGGCTTCAAGGGCTCTAGGGCCTGCTGGTCGATACTCGCTAACTTCAAACTGGCTACATCAATACTCAAGTTGCTCAAGCGCGCAATCTCTGCCCGCAACGGCTGAACATCGGCAAGAAAAACATCTTCATTTTTACGCGCACTCAGCACTTCAACCTCTCGATTGAACGCCAGCATCTGAAGCTCCTTGGCAATCTGTGCAATACGAGAATCGGTGAAGTCATCCGTTCTACGCAGATGCAGCGCTGCAAGCTCAGCTTTAAGCGCCTCCGTCCCCATAAAATACAGCGGGACTTGCTGATTGCTTATCTCCGTTCGCATAACACTGGCAGCATTCGTATTCATCTGCTCGCCGAGTGAGGATGGCGTAGTCGGCTTGTGGATGCCCAAGGATTTAGCAATGCTGATAGATTCGCTCAGTTGAGCGATACGATCGTTGCGCAAATTCCTCAATTGCGAGCGAAGCGCCTTCAATTCGTCCTGCAGTTGAGCGTGTCTCACTGAATCTGCTTCGCGCAACGACGCTATTCTAGCCTCTTTCTCGACACTGTAGTTCGACCGCGCCGATTCAAACTTTCCTTTCAGCTCGCTTATTCTATTTTTGATAATGGTATTCAAGTCCAACGATATCTGCATACGTTTCACATTGATGGCATAGTCAACGAAACCGTTAAGGATAGCGACGCCATCAATATCTTTGGGATATGTCATTTCAAGTTTTACATAGGCCCTAAGCGTATTCTTTTTTTCTGCTTCCGGAAGAATCAAACGGATCGAGTTTCGATTGAACTCTTCAAAAGATTGTTCCAACGTCCGCCCCGGCTCAACGAATTTTTCGAATAACCTTTGATTCTCCCTGAAAAATGCCAGGCGAACATCGTAAGAGTCTAGGGCCGAACCCACTTCTATAAGCGCCTCAGATGGAGGAAGCTGATATATCTCTGAGCGATTCAGCGCATCCAACTCATTGACCGCTGCAGGGCGCAACACCGTACTGATCTTATATTCGGGAGTAGCAAGAAAAGCGTATGAGGCCGCGATCAGCCCCCCCCCAAGAGCAACCAGCAGCAAGAGTTTTTTTTGCTGCCAGACAAACTTGGAGATCTCTAAAAGATCGATTTCGGCGGAGGTTGTTACAGCGGGCGCGCGAAAACTACTACTCACAACAAAAACCTGCCTTCAAAAAGAAACTGCGGGCTCGTTATGCAGACAAAATTGTGTCTTTTTTATTCTAATTAGATGACCGTCAAAACCCAGCGTCTCTGCCAAATTTTGAGCGCACAAAATGCCTGTTATCGAGAACAGATTTCATTTTGCCATCTCTCTGACATATTACAAGTCTTGACATGAGCGGTAGGCTTTTCCTACAGGTGTAGGGGTAGCCCTGATGCAGCACGTCCAAGGAGAGTGAAAACAGAAAGGACTTTCCGAATCTACGAGCTGAAACCCAATGAATCCGCGGATTTTTTACTTGAAGGCGGCCGCATCATTACAAGGCGGCGCTGAAATTGACGGGCTATTTTAGGGCAGTTTTCTGACGAGCGGTTGTCTCAGCATGCATGCGATTTTTGTGGAACGGGAGAGAGCTCCCTAGGCACGCCCTGCAGGGGTCGACTTATGACGGCGACTGCGCACCAATACGCCCAACAACGGCCCTATCAGCATGCCGACAATCAACGCCACGGTCACGAACACCGACACCGGCATCTGCCCGGTCGCCAGGCCAAGGAACGAGAGAGACACGCCCTGCTGGTTTTCGAGCACAAACGCTATAACCACCAGTGCGACCACCAGCACTGTCAGCAACACCACGGCGCGCTTAATCCCACGCATAGTCTTCTCCTACCCTAAAGACACTCAGACGTTTTCTTCTTCGTCTTCGTTCACTCGATCACGCAATTCCTTGCCCGGCTTGAAGTGAGGCACGAACTTGCCGTCCAGGCTGACGGATTGCCCGGTCTTAGGGTTACGGCCTACGCGCGGGGCGCGGTAGTGTAGCGAGAAGCTACCAAACCCTCGGATCTCAATACGATCGCCCGTAGCCAGGCATTGGGACATTTGTTCAAGCATGGTCTTGATGGCCAGCTCCACATCCTTGGATGAGAGCAGCCCTTGATGGGTGACAATTCGTTCGATCAACTCCGACTTCGTCATATTTTTCCCTTCTTTTTCAAGCAGCTAGGAAAAGCGCTTCAAAGGTTTTAGCATGACTTGATGAATTTGAACAGCCCATCCAATAACTTATCTACACGCCAGATCGACTTCACTATCAAGCGCTTACGCGCTCAATTGCAGATCACCAGCATCGTGCGGGTAACGGCGCCTGCCGGGTTCCAGCCGAACAAGTAACCCCCTTCCTCGTCCTTGGCGTCACTGGACCTTGTGACGACCTTGTACCCCTGCGTCTTGCACTCTCGAGCCGCGCGCTTCTCGCACTTCTCCCAGTTGGAACCCAAGCCTGAGCAGTCGATCTCGATGCCACTGACGCCATGCCGTGCGTGAGTCTTGGCATTGGTGGCGGCGCAACCTGCAAGCATGGCCATTGCGAACACTAAGATGAGCCTGTTCATTGAAAATCCTTACTGAATCAGCAACACGGGAATAGCTTATCCAAAGACTATAATCAGTTCTGACACCGATCAGCTCTACGTGGCTCCAAGTTGTTGATTCAACAAATTTCAGGCACAAAAAAGGGCGACCGAAGTCGCCCTTTTTTCTATGGTCTGACAGAACTCAGTTCTGTTTTTCCATTTGTGCACGCAGCAGGTCGCCCAGAGTGGTAGGACCAGCAGAAGGCTCAGAGGTAGCTGGCTTGTCGCGCAGGCTCTGGATGGCTTCTTTCTCTTCAGCATCGTCTTTCGACTTGATGGAGAGCTGGATTACGCGGCTCTTGCGGTCAACGCTGATGATCTTGGCTTCTACTTCTTCGCCTTCTTTCAGAACGTTGCGCGCGTCTTCAACGCGGTCACGGCTGATTTCGGAGGCTTTCAGAGTCGCTTCGATATCGTCGGCCAGGGTGATGATGGCGCCTTTAGCGTCAACTTCTTTCACGATGCCTTTAACGATTGCGCCTTTGTCGTTCTCTTGAACGTACTCGGAGAACGGATCGCTTTCCAGTTGCTTGATGCCCAGGGAGATGCGCTCGCGCTCTGGGTCAACCGACAGGATAACGGTGTCCAGCTCGTCGCCCTTCTTGAAGCGACGAACAGCTTCTTCGCCCACTTCGTTCCAGGAGATGTCGGACAGGTGAACCAGGCCGTCGATGCCGCCGTCCAGACCAATGAAGATACCGAAATCGGTGATCGACTTGATGGTGCCGGAGATTTTATCGCCCTTGTTGAACTGGCCAGAGAAATCTTCCCATGGGTTAGATTTGCACTGTTTGATGCCCAGGGAGATACGACGACGCTCTTCGTCGATGTCCAGAACCATAACTTCCACTTCGTCGCCGACTTGTACGACTTTCGAAGGGTGGATGTTTTTGTTGGTCCAGTCCATTTCGGAAACGTGTACCAGGCCTTCAACGCCTTCTTCCAGCTCAGCGAAGCAGCCGTAGTCAGTCAGGTTGGTAACACGCGCGGTCACGCGGGTGCTTTCTGGGTAACGGGCTTTGATAGCGACCCATGGATCTTCACCCAGTTGCTTCAGGCCCAGGGAAACACGGTTGCGTTCGCGATCGTATTTCAGAACCTTGACATCGATCTCGTCGCCAACGTTGACGATTTCGGAAGGATGCTTGATACGCTTCCAAGCCATGTCGGTAATGTGCAGCAGGCCATCGACGCCACCCAGATCGACGAATGCGCCGTAATCGGTGAGGTTCTTGACGATACCTTTGACTTGTTGGCCTTCCTGCAGGGATTCCAGCAGAGCTTCACGCTCGGCGGAGTTCTCTGCTTCCAGGACGCTGCGACGGGAAACGACAACGTTGTTGCGTTTCTGATCGAGCTTGATGACCTTGAATTCGAGTTCCTTGCCTTCCAGGTGCGTGGTGTCGCGCACTGGACGGACGTCGACCAAAGAACCTGGCAGGAACGCACGGATGCCGTTAACGTCGACAGTGAAGCCGCCTTTAACCTTACCGTTGATAACGCCCTTGACCACTTCTTCAGCTGCGAAGGCTGCTTCGAGAACAATCCAGCATTCAGCGCGCTTGGCTTTTTCACGGGACAGCTTGGTTTCACCGAAACCGTCTTCAACCGAGTCCAGAGCAACGTGAACTTCGTCACCGACATTGATAGTCAGATCGCCAGCGTCGTTGTAGAACTGCTCAAGCGGGATGAGTGCTTCAGACTTCAGACCAGCGTGAACGGTTACCCAGCGAGCTTGGTAATCGATATCAACGATAACACCGGTGATGATGGAGCCTGCCTGAAGGTTCAGGGTTTTTAGGCTTTCTTCAAAGAGTTCCGCAAAGCTTTCGCTCATTTTAATTCCTGTTGATAAGGGCGAAGAATACGCCCATCTCCACGCCCCAGACGGTGTGGGTTAGTTTCAATTAAAAGAAGCACCGCAGGACTATGACTGGTCCCCTGCAGACTTCTTGGTCACCCGGCGATATCGCGAATAGCGATTTCACTCAAGATGCGTTCCAACACCTGCTCGATGGACAACTCCGTGGAATCCAGCTGTATGGCATCAGCCGCCGGCTTGAGCGGGGCTACTGCGCGCTGGGTATCACGCTCGTCGCGTGCACGGATCTCATCTAGCAGACTCGACAGACTAACACCATCCACTTTGCCCTTCAACTGCAAGTAGCGGCGACGCGCCCGCTCCTCGGCACTGGCGGTCAGGAAAATCTTCAGCGGCGCCTCGGGAAATACCACCGTGCCCATGTCGCGGCCATCGGCTACCAGGCCCGGCGGTTCCTGAAACGCCCGCTGGCGCTGCAGCAGCGCATCACGCACGGCCGGCAACGCGGCAACCTGGGAGGCCCAGGAACCGACTTGTTCGTTACGCAGGTCATCGGTCACATCGTCCCCTTCCAGGATGATGCGCTGGGGATGACCTTCCGTCGCAGCGACGAACTGCACATCAAGGTGCGCCGCCAGCAGCTTCAGGGATTCTTCGTTGGTGAGATCGACGCCGTGGTTGCGCGCGGCAAATGCCAGCAGGCGGTACAGCGCGCCGGAATCCAGCAGGCACCAGCCCAGGCGCTTGGCCAGGATGCCGGCGATCGTGCCTTTGCCCGAGCCGCTTGGCCCGTCGATGGTAATCACCGGTGCTTTGATATTCACAATTGAGCCTCTTGGGCAACACGGATGCCGACTTGGGCACACAGTGTAAGAAAGTTCGGAAAAGACGTAGCAACATTGGCGCAGTCACGGATACGAATCGGCGCCGTTGCCCGCAGCGAAGCCACGCTGAACGCCATGGCGATCCGGTGATCGCCATGGGCATGCACTTCGCCACCGCCCATCAGGCCACCGTCAATGATAATCCCATCGGGGGTGGGTTCACACTTCACGCCAAGGGCGAGCAGACCGTCGGCCATGACCTGGATACGGTCGGACTCCTTGACCCGCAATTCTTGTGCACCACGCAGGACGGTTCGCCCTTCAGCGCAGGCAGCAGCCACAAACAGCACAGGAAATTCATCGATTGCCAACGGCACCAGCGCTTCGGGGATCTCGATCCCTTTCAACGCGGCCGCCCGCACCCGCAGGTCGGCCACCGGTTCGCCGCCCACTTCGCGCGGATTTTCCAGGCGGATATCCGCGCCCATCAGCCGCAGGATATCGATCACCCCGGTGCGCGTCGGATTGATGCCGACATGCTCCAGCAACAGCTCGGAACCTTCCGCGATTGACGCCGCCACCAGGAAAAATGCCGACGAGGAAATATCCCCCGGCACTTCAATATGGGTGGCGACCAGCGCATGGCCCGACTCGACCGTCGCCGTTGCACCCACGACCTCTACCGGATAACCGAAACCGCGCAGCATGCGCTCGGTATGGTCGCGGGTCGGTGCCGGCTCGGTGACGGACGTCTTGCCCTCGGCATACAGGCCCGCCAGCAGCAGGCAGGATTTGACCTGCGCACTGGCCATCGGCAGCACATACGTCAGGCCTTTCAACTTCTGGCCACCACGGATGGTCAGCGGTGGGCGCCCTTCCGGCCCGGTTTCGATCACCGCGCCCATCTTCCGCAGCGGCTCGGCCACGCGGTTCATCGGGCGCTTGGACAACGAAGCATCGCCGGTCAGCACGCTGTCGAAGACCTGTGCGGCGAGCAAACCGGACAGCAGGCGCATGGAGGTGCCGGAGTTACCGAGATAAATCGGCCCCGGCGCCGGCTTCAAACCATGAAGCCCGACACCATGAATGGTCACGCGCCCGTGGTGCGGCCCCTCGATCACCACGCCCATGTCGCGAAACGCCTGCAAGGTCGCCAGGGCATCTTCACCCTCAAGGAAACCTTCGACTTCGGTCACGCCCTCGGCCAACGAACCGAGCATGATCGACCGATGAGAGATCGACTTGTCGCCCGGCACCCGGATACGCCCGCTCAAGCGGCCGCCCGGGTTGGCGAGGAAAGTCAGGTCGTCGGCGTTCACAGCGGTTTCCATGTAGGCCCGGCGTGCCAGGATCTTGCTGAAATGTTCACGCGCCACCCGCGCACGGGTAAACACGCCCAATAATTGGTGGCCATCCCCGGCATCGACCGCGTCGCGCAAGGCGTCAAGGTCGCTGCGGAAGGTGTCCAGGGTGCGCAACACGGCCTCGCGGTTGGCGAGGAAGATGTCGTGCCACATCACCGGGTCGCTGCCGGCGATCCGCGTGAAATCGCGAAAGCCACCGGCGGCATAGCGGAAAATCTCGAGGTTTTCGTTGCGTTTGGCCAACGAATCCACCAATCCGAACGCCAGCAGATGGGGCAGATGACTGGTCGCCGCCAGCACTTCGTCGTGGCGCTCGACCTGCATATGCTCGACATCTGCGCCCAGCTCGCGCCACAGACGGTCGACCACGGCCAAGGCCGCCGGATCGGTTTGCGCCAGCGGCGTCAGAATCACTTTATGCCGACGGAACAACTGCGCATTGGACGCTTCCACCCCGCTCTGCTCGGAACCGGCAATCGGATGGCCCGGCACAAAACGCGCGGGCATCTCGCCAAACGCCTGCTGCGCCGCCCGCACCACATTGCCCTTGGCACTGCCGACGTCGGTGAGGATCGCCTGGCCGAGGTCCATGCCGGCCAGCACCGCCAGCAACTTCTCCATGGCCAGGATCGGCACGGCGAGCTGGATCACATCGGCGCCCTGGCATGCGCGCGCCAGGTCGGTTTCACAGCGATCGACGACACCCAGCTCAACCGCCAACTTGCACGATTGCGGGTCCAGGTCCACGCCGACCACTTCGCCACACAACCCGCTCTCGCGCAGGCCCTTGGCGAAGGAACCACCGATCAACCCCAGACCGACCACCACCAGGCGACCGATCATAGGCACAGCAGGTTGCAATGCAGTGACATCAACCACGGGCCAGAACCTTGGCCAGCGCCTCCAGGAAGCGGCTGTTCTCAGCCGGCAGACCGACGGTGATGCGCAGGTGGTTCGGCATGCCGTAGTTGGCCACCGGACGCACGATCACGCCTTCGCGCAGCAAGCCCTGGAACACCGGGGCCGCCACTTGGCCGAGATCGACGCAGATGAAGTTGCCCTTGGACGGAATCCAGCCCAGGCCCAGCTCACGAAAGCCTGCCTGCAACTGCAGCATGCCGCTTTCGTTGATGCGACGCCCTTCTTCCAGGTACTCGGCATCCTGCAACGCTGCGCAGGCCGCCGCCAGGGCGAGGCTGTTGACGTTGAACGGCTGACGCACACGGTTGAGCACATCGGCCACCACCGCCGTCGACAGGCCGTAGCCGACGCGCAGCGACGCCAGGCCATAAGCCTTGGAGAATGTGCGCGAGACCAGCAGGTTCGGGTAGGCCGCGAGGAAATCCAGGCCGTCGGGCAGGTCGCTGCCTTCGGCGTACTCGATGTAGGCCTCGTCCAGCACCACCAGCACATGTTCCGGCACATCCTGTAGGAAGTCGTTCAGTGCCTGTGCATCGAACCAGGTGCCGGTCGGGTTGTTCGGGTTGGCGATAAACACGACGCGGGTCTGTGCATCGATCGCCGCCAGCATGGCCGGCAGGTCGTGACCCCAGTCCTTGGCAGGAATCACCCGCGCATCGGCACCGACGGCCTGGGTGACGATCGGGTAGACCGCAAACGCATGCTCGCTGAACACGGCGTTCAGGCCGGGCGCCAGATAGGCACGACCGACCAGTTCAAGAATGTCGTTGGAGCCGTTGCCCAGGGTCACCTGATTCAGCTCGACCCCGCACTTCTGCGCCAGCAGGGACTTGAGGGCAAAACCGTTGCCATCCGGATAACGGGTCAGCTCGGCCAGCTCTTCACGAATCGCCGCCAGCACCTTGGGGCTTGGACCCAGAGGGTTCTCGTTACTGGCCAGCTTGACGATCTTCGCCGGGTCCAGGTTCAACTCACGCGCCAGCTCGTCCACAGGCTTGCCTGGAACGTAAGGCGACAGTTGTTGCACGCCCGGCTGCGCCAGGGCGAGGAAGTTGCCACTCATGTTAACGCCTCACAAAACCGCTTTCGGGTAAGAGCCCAGCACCTTGAGTGCCACGGCTTCCTGACTGATTTTTTCGAGCACGCTTTTGACCAGCGGATCGCGGTGATGGCCGATGAAGTCGATAAAAAACACGTAGGTCCATTTACCGCTGCGCGAAGGACGAGTCTCGATGCGCGTCAGGTCAATCCCGTTGTCGTGGAACGGCACCAGCAGTTCATGCAGCGCGCCGGGCTTGTTGCTCATGGAGACGATGATCGAGGTCTTGTCGTCGCCAGTCGGCGGCACTTCCTGGCTGCCGATCATCAAGAAGCGCGTGGAGTTGTCCGGGCGGTCTTCGATTTTTTCGGCCAGGCGCGTCAGGCCGTACAGGCCCGCCGCCATATCGCCAGCAATCGCCGCCGAGTTCCACTCACCCTTGACCCGCTTGGCCGCTTCGGCGTTGCTGGACACCGCCACGCGCTCGACATTCGGGTAATGGGCATCCAGCCACTTGCGGCACTGGGCCAGGGACTGGGCGTGGGAGTAGATGCGGCTGATGCTGTCGGTCTTGGTGTTTTCACCCACCAGCAAATGGTGGTGGATGCGCAGCTCGACTTCGCCGCAGATCACCATGTCGTGCTCAAGGAAGCTGTCCAGGGTGTGGTTGACCGCGCCTTCGGTGGAGTTTTCCACCGGCACCACGCCAAAATTCACCGCGCCGGCCGCCACTTCACGGAACACTTCGTCGATCGCTGCCATCGGCTTGCTGATCACCGCGTGACCGAAGTGCTTCATCGCTGCCGCCTGGGTGAAGGTGCCTTCCGGGCCGAGGTAAGCCACTTTCAGCGGCTGCTCGAGCGCCAGGCAGGAAGACATGATTTCACGGAACAACCGCGCCATCTCTTCGTTACCCAACGGTCCCTTGTTGCGCTCCATCACGCGCTTGAGCACCTGAGCTTCACGCTCCGGACGGTAGAACACCGGCACTTCGCCTTCCGCCAGGGACGCCATCTTCACCCGCGCCACTTCCTGGGCACAGCGCGCGCGCTCACTGATCAGCTCCAGGACTTTCTCGTCCAGGCTGTCAATGCGTACACGCAGGGCCTTGAGTTCTTGCTCAGACATTAGCCGTGTTCCTTTTCGAACTCTGCCATGTAGGCCACCAACGCGTTGATGGCATTGATATCGACAGCGTTATAGATGGAGGCGCGCATGCCGCCCACCGAACGGTGACCCTTGAGGTTCAGCAGGCCGCGCGCCTCGGCACCGGCCAGGAACGGCTTGTCCAGACGGTCGTCGGCCAGGCGGAACGGTACGTTCATCCACGAGCGGTCGGTCAGGTTGATCGGGTTGCTGTACAAACCGCTGGCGTCGATGAAGTCGTACAGGGTGCGCTTCTTCACTTCGTTGAGCTTGCCCATGGCGGCAACGCCGCCCTGCTCTTTGAGCCACTCGAACACCAGGCCCGAGAGGTACCAGGCAAACGCCGGCGGCGTGTTGTACATCGAGCCGTTGTCGGCCGCGACCTTGTAGTTGAGCATGGTCGGGCACAGCGAGCGGGCGCGACCGAGCAGGTCTTCACGGACGATGTTGACCAGGATGCCGCTCGGGCCGATGTTCTTCTGCGCGCCGGCGTAGATCATGCCGTACTTCGACACATCGATCGGCCGCGAGAGAATGTCCGAAGACATGTCGCACACCAGCGGCACGTCACCCACTTGCGGCACCCAGTCGAATTCCAGGCCGCCGATGGTTTCGTTGGCCACGTAGTGTACGTAGGCCGCGTCCTTCGACAGCTCCCACTCGTTCTGACCTGGAATCGCGAAGTAATCGTAAGGCTTGGAGGTACCGGCGACGTTGACGTTGCCGTAGCGCGCAGCTTCTTCGATGGCTTTCTGCGACCAGATACCGGTATCGATGTAATCGGCCGTGCCGTCTTCGGGCAGCAGGTTCAGCGGCACCTGGGCGAACTGCTGGCTCGCGCCGCCCTGCAGGAACAGCACCTTGTAGTCGGAGGGAATGTCCAGCAAGTCGCGCAGGTCCTGCTCGGCCTTGGTGGCGATGGACACGAACTCATCACTGCGATGGCTCATTTCCATCACAGAGAGGCCTTTTCCATGCCAATCGAGGAGTTCACCCTGCGCGCGCTGCAGGACTGCTTCAGGAAGCGCCGCGGGACCGGCACAGAAGTTATAGGCTCTCTTGCTCACATCCAATCTCACTCTGATCTGGTGGGGGTGGTGCAATAAATCGAATATTAACTGCTAACGCTGCCTGTAGGAGCGGGCTTGCCCGCGAAAAACGTCAACGATAACGCGTGCATCCTGGATAAACGCGGTGATCTTGCGTTTTTCGCGGGCAAGCCCGCTCCTACAGGGGGAGCATTGATATTTCAAAGGTGACAAACAACAAGGGGCGAATCTTCATCCGCCCCCCTGTTTGTCCGCTTATTCCTGCGGTTCTTCTTCGTCTGCGGCAGCGTCGAGGGTCGGCTCGTCGACGCTGTCATCGCCGGTTGCGATCACCTCGCCGTCAAATGCCTCGCCTTCCAGCTCTTCGCCTTCGACTTCCGACGGTTCCTGGACGCGTTCCAAGCCAACCAGCGTTTCGTCGTTGGCCAGCTTGATCAGCGTCACGCCCTGGGTGTTACGGCCCAGGCTCGATACTTCAGCGACACGGGTACGCACCAGGGTGCCCTGGTCGGAAATCAACATGATCTCCTCGCCATCGAGTACCTGCACCGCGCCGACCAGACGGCCGTTGCGGTCGTTGCTGACCATGGCGATAACGCCCTGGCCGCCACGCTTGTACTCCGGGAACTCGCTGATGGCGGTGCGCTTGCCATAACCACGCGCCGAAGCGGTGAGGATCTGGCTGCCTTCTTCCGGGATCAACATGGAAATCAGCTTCTGCCCTTCCGGCAGACGCATCCCGCGCACACCGCGGGCGGTACGGCCCATGGCACGCACGTCGGATTCTTTGAAGCGCGTCACTTTGCCGCCATCGGAGAACAGCATGACTTCACGCTCGCCATCGGTGATGGCTGCGGAGATCAACACGTCGCCTTCATCCAGCTCCAGGGCGATCAGGCCCACGCTGCGTTGACGGCTGAAGGATTCCAGCGGGGTCTTCTTCACGGTGCCCTTGGCGGTGGCCATGAAGATGAAGTGACCTTCGGTGTATTCATCGACCGGCAGCATGGTGGTGATGTACTCATCACTGTCCAGCGGCAGCAGGTTGACCAGCGGACGCCCACGGGCGGCACGGGAGGCTTCCGGGATTTCGTAGGTTTTCAGCCAGTACACCTTGCCCTTGCTGGAGAACAGCAGCAGCGTGGTGTGGCTGTTGGCGACCAGCAGGTGAGCGATGTAGTCCTCATCCTTGACGCCGGTAGCCGATTTGCCTTTACCGCCACGACGCTGGGCCTGGTACGCAGCCAATGGCTGGGTCTTGGCATAGCCACCGTGGGAGATGGTCACGACGCGCTCTTCTTCCGGGATCATGTCACCCAGGGTCAGGTCGAGACGCGCATCGAGGATTTCGGTGCGGCGCACGTCGCCGTATTCGGCGCGGATCACTTCCAGTTCTTCGCGGATCACTTCCATCAGGCGCACGGCGCTGTTGAGGATGCGGATCAGCTCGCCGATCTGGTTGAGGATCTCCTGGTACTCGGCCAGCAGCTTCTCGTGCTCCAGACCGGTCAGGCGGTGCAGGCGCAGTTCGAGGATGGCCTGGGCCTGTTCCGGCGACAGGAAGTACTTGCCGTCGCGCAGACCGTATTGCGGGTCGAGGGTCTCGGGACGGCAGGAATCGGCGCCGGCGCGTTCAACCATCGCCACCACGGCGCTGGATTCCCACGGCATCTTGATCAGCGCTTCCTTGGCTTCCGACGGGGTCGGCGAAGCCTTGATCAGGGCGATGACCGGGTCGATGTTCGACAGCGCAACCGCCTGGCCTTCCAGGATGTGGCCGCGCTCGCGGGCCTTGCGCAGTTCGAACACGGTGCGGCGGGTCACGACTTCGCGACGGTGACGGACGAAGGCTTCCAGCAGATCCTTGAGGTTCAGGATGCGCGGGCGACCGTCGATCAGGGCCACGACGTTGATACCGAACACGCTTTGCAGCTGGGTCTGGGCGTAGAGGTTGTTGAGGATCACCTCAGGCACTTCGCCACGACGCAGCTCGATCACGACGCGCATACCGTCCTTGTCGGACTCGTCGCGCAGCTCGGTGATGCCTTCGAGCTTCTTCTCCTTGACCAGCTCGGCGATCTTCTCGATCAGACGCGCCTTGTTCAACTGGTAAGGCAGCTCGGTGATGACGATCTGCTGGCGGCCACCGACCTTGTCGATGTCTTCGATGATCGAGCGGGCGCGCATGTAAATGCGGCCACGGCCGGTGCGATAGGCTTCGATGATGCCGGCGCGACCGTTGATGATCGCGGCGGTCGGGAAGTCCGGGCCCGGGATGTATTGCATCAGCTCATCGACGGTCAACTCGGGGTTGTCGATGAGGGCCAGGCAACCGTCGATGACTTCACCGAGGTTGTGCGGCGGGATGTTGGTGGCCATGCCCACGGCGATACCGCTGGAGCCGTTGACCAGCAGGTTGGGAATACGGGTTGGCATGACCGCCGGGATCATCTCGGTGCCGTCGTAGTTCGGCACCCAGTCCACGGTTTCTTTGTGCAGGTCGGCCAGCAGCTCGTGCGCCAGCTTGGTCATGCGGACTTCGGTGTATCGCATGGCCGCGGCGTTGTCGCCGTCGACCGAACCGAAGTTGCCCTGGCCGTCTACCAGCAGGTAGCGCAGGGAAAACGGCTGGGCCATCCGAACGATGGTGTCGTACACCGCAGTGTCGCCGTGAGGGTGATACTTACCGATCACGTCACCGACAACACGGGCAGATTTCTTGTACGGCTTGTTCCAGTCGTTACCCAGCTCGCTCATCGCGAACAGCACACGCCGGTGCACGGGCTTCAAGCCATCGCGCGCATCAGGCAGTGCCCGACCGACAATTACGCTCATCGCGTAGTCGAGGTAGGACTGTTTCAGCTCGTCTTCGATATTGACCGGGAGGATTTCTTTGGCCAGTTCGCCCATGAGAAGCCTGATTCCTTTTTCGGGTGAAACCTCGTCACATCCATATGGGACGAACGAAGCTCGCCGCTGCCGGCATGGTGCCTGGCAACGACTTACGACAAATCAACGAGTTATGACACGGATCTGCACGTTAAAGGCAGCCCCTCGGGGCGACCCTGGAAACCGCCGGATGTTATCACAATCGCCGCCACGCACCTATCCCCCTGATGGGCATGGAGCATAGTAAGTTGACGGATGACAGGCTTGAGGACGACGAGAGGGGCTTAGAGCCGGGGTGGTGCTGTTTTTGCGCGGCAGATCCGAAGAAACCATAGCCTTTCAAGGCCAATCGGGAGCAAGCCCCCTGCCACACTCAAATTGTGAACACCGTCAAATGTGGGAGGGAGCTTGCTCCCGATGGCAATCTAACAACCACCAAAGCCCTCAATGCAGGCGTTTACGGCACATCAACTTGGCGAGCTTGGCCGTGTCAGGCCGTTCGACAACACCCTTTTCGGTCACGATCACGTCGATCAAGTCGGCCGGGGTCACATCAAACACCGGATTGAAGGCATTCACATCCGCAGCAAAACGCTGCCCGGCGACGTCCAGCAACTCGCCCGCAGCACGCTCTTCCAGGACCACGTCATCGCCGGAGGCCATCATCAGGTCCAGGGTCGAACTCGGCGCCACCACCATGAAACGCACGCCATGGTGCATGGCGCACACCGCCAATTGATAAGTGCCGATCTTGCCGATCACATCACCGTTGGCCGCAATGCAGTCGGCGCCGACGATCACCCAGGTCACACCTTTGGTCTTGAGGATATGCGCGCCCGCCGAGTCGGCATTGACCGTGACGGGCAGCCCCTCGCCAGCCAATTCCCACGCCGTCAGCCGCGAACCTTGCAACCATGGCCGGGTTTCGTTGACATAGACCTGCTCGACCAGCCCCTCCAGGAAGGCCGCGCGGATCACCCCGAGGGCCGTGCCGACGCCTCCCGTGGCCAGGGCGCCTGCGTTGCCATGGGTCAGGATCGCCTGGGCGTTGCCCTGGTGCTTGCGAATCCGCTCGACGCCCAACTGGGCCATGACGACGTTGGCTTCGCGGTCGCTCTCATGGATCGCGATGGCCTCGGCCTCCAGCACCGCCAGCGGATCGGCGTGCTGTTTGAGACGGTCCAGGCGGTCGCGCATGCGTTTGAGGGCCCAGAGCAGGTTTGCGCCGGTCGGGCGAGTATCGGCCAAAAGTGCGTAATCTTCTTCCCATCCAGCCTGCCAGTCATCGCCCTCGGCGATCCGTTCGCGGGCGGCGAGTACCAGGCCGTAGGCGGCACTGATGCCGATGGCCGCTGCGCCGCGCACGACCATCGAGCGTATGGCCGCGGCCACTTCATCGACCGTGGAGCAGGTCACCCAGCTTTCCCGGGACGGCAAAACACGCTGGTCGAGCAGGTGCAGTGCGCCATCGCGCCAATCGATGGCCTTCACTTTCTCCGCAGCCAACAGTCGATCGCGCATCCCTCACCCCGCACTCATGAACAAAAGCCGCCGATTATAGCGATCCGCCTGCCAGGACGCTCGGGTATACTTCGCCCTTCTTTTATTGCTGCCCGGGAAGAAGCCTGCGATGACCTCCACTGCCGCCCCGCTCGACTTATTGCTACTGCCGACGTGGCTGGTACCTGTCGAACCCGCCGGCGTGGTGCTCAAGGAGCATGGCCTGGGCATCCGCGATGGGCGCATTGCCTTTATCGGCCCGCGGGCCGCGGCGCTGAAACTTTCCGCCAGTGAAGTGCGCGAGCTGCCGGGCATGCTGCTCAGCCCCGGCCTGATCAACGCCCACGGCCACGCGGCGATGACCCTGTTTCGCGGCCTGGCCGATGACCTGCCGCTGATGACCTGGCTGGAAAAACACATCTGGCCCGCCGAGACCAAGTGGGTCGATGAAGCCTTCGTGCGCGACGGCACCGACCTGGCCATCGCCGAACAGCTCAAGGGGGGCATTACTTGCTTCTCGGACATGTACTTCTTTCCCAAGGTCGCCAGTGATTGCGTCCACAACAGCGGGATGCGCGCGCAGATTGCGATTCCGATCCTCGACTTCCCGATTCCCGGCGCCAGCAGCGCCGACGAGGCGATTCGCCAGGGCATCGAGTTGTTCGGCGACCTCAAGCATCACCCGCGCATCAAGATCACCTTCGGCCCGCACGCGCCCTACACCGTGAGCGACGCCAACCTGGAAAAGATCCGGGTGATCGCCGAGGAGCTGGACGCGGCGATCCATATGCATGTGCACGAGAGCGCGTTCGAGGTACAACAGTCTGTCGAGCAGACCGGCGAACGCCCATTGGCGCGCCTCGGCCGGCTTGGCCTGCTGGGCCCGCGCTTTCAGGCCGTTCACATGACCCAAATCAGCGAGGACGACCTGGCTTTGCTGGTAGAAAGCAACACCAGCGTCATCCATTGCCCGGAATCGAACCTGAAACTGGCCAGCGGCTTCTGCCCGGTGGAGCGTCTGTGGCAGGCTGGCGTCAATGTGGCCATCGGTACCGATGGCGCCGCCAGCAACAATGACCTCGACCTGCTGGGCGAAACCCGTACCGCCGCGATGCTGGCCAAGGCCGTCTCCGGTTCGGTGACCGCCCTGGATGCCCACCGTGCCTTGCGCATGGCGACCCTCAACGGCGCCCGCGCCATGGGCCTGGAGGGCGAGATTGGCTCGCTGGAGGTCGGCAAGGCGGCGGATATCGTCGCCTTTGATCTTTCGGGGCTGGCGCAACAACCGATCTACGATCCGGTCTCACAGCTTATATATGCCACCGGACGCGATAGCGTGAAACACCTTTGGGTCGCCGGCAAGCAGTTGCTCGACAACCGGCAGTTGACCCGCATGGATGAACCACAGTTGACCGCCATGGCCATTGCCTGGGGCCAGCGCATCAGCGGGCACCGCGAATAACGCCGGTCCTGAACCCGTGTTCAGGGCCGACAAACCGATTTATCCGATTTAGAGGAACCACCATGAGCAATGTCGACCACGCCGAAATCGCCAAATTCGAAGCCCTGGCCCACCGCTGGTGGGACCGCGAAAGCGAGTTCAAACCCCTGCACGACATCAACCCGCTGCGGGTCAACTGGATTGACGAACGCATCAACCTGGCCGGCAAGAAGGTGCTGGACGTCGGTTGCGGCGGCGGCATCCTCAGCGAAGCCATGGCCCAGCGCGGCGCCACCGTGCTGGGGATCGACATGGGCGAAGCGCCGTTGGCCGTGGCCCAGTTGCATCAGCTGGAATCCGGGGTGAACGTCGAATACCGCCAGATCACCGCCGAAGCCCTGGCCGAGGAAATGCCCGAGCAGTTCGACGTGATCACCTGCCTGGAAATGCTCGAACACGTGCCGGACCCCTCCTCGGTGATCCGCGCCTGCTTCCGCATGGTCAAGCCCGGCGGCCAGGTGTTCTTCTCCACGATCAACCGCAACCCCAAGGCCTACCTGTTCGCGATCATCGGCGCCGAATACATCATGAAGCTGCTGCCGCGCGGCACCCACGACTTCAAGAAATTCATCCGCCCTTCCGAGCTGGGCGCCTGGAGCCGTCAGGCCGGGCTGAGCGTCAAGGACATCATCGGCCTGACCTACAACCCGCTGACCAAGCACTACAAGCTGGCCAGCGACGTCGACGTCAACTACATGATCCAGACCCTGCGCGAGGAGTAAGCCTGTGAAGTTGCGAGCGGTTCTCTTCGATATGGACGGTACCCTGCTGGACACCGCGCCGGACTTTATCGCCATCTGCCAGGCCATGCGCGCCGACCGTAACCTGGCGCCGATCAACGACCAGCATATCCGCGATGAAATCTCCGGCGGCGCGCGGGCGATGGTCGCCGTGACCTTCTCGATGGACCCGGAATCCCCGGGCTTTGAAGAACTGCGCCTGGAGTTCCTCGAGCGCTACCTCAAGGGCTGCGCGATCCACAGCGCGTTGTTCGACGGGATGGCCGAGCTGCTGGCAGACATCGAAAAGTCCAAGCTGATCTGGGGCGTGGTCACCAACAAACCGCTGCGGTTTGCCGAGCCGATCATGCAGCAGCTGGGCCTGGCCGAGCGCTCGGCGCTGCTGATCTGCCCAGACCACGTGACGAACAGCAAGCCGCACCCGGAGCCGCTGATCCTGGCGTGCCAGATGCTCAACCTGGACCCGGCCAGCGTGCTGTTCGTCGGCGATGACCTGCGCGACATCGAGTCCGGCCGCGACGCCGGCACCCGCACGGCAGCGGTCACCTATGGCTACATCCACCCGGACGACAACCCACGTCACTGGGGCGCGGATGTGGTGGTGGATCACCCGCTGGAATTGCGCAAGGTGCTGGATAACGCGCTGTGCAGTTGCTGATGGTCTACCGGTCTTGCTGACCTATGAAGCCCCTCCCACAGGGGATCTTCAGTGTTTTCCAGCTCGGTGTTGGTCACCTAGTGAATTTTGTCGAGGCTATTTATGTTTGATTACTCTGCACGTCCCGAACTGCTCAAAGGCCGCGTCATCCTGGTGACCGGTGCCGGTCGCGGGATTGGCGCGGCGGCGGCGAAAACCTATGCCGCCCATGGCGCGACCGTGCTGTTGCTGGGCAAGACCGAAGCCAACCTGGCCCAGGTGTACGACGAGATCGAAGCCGCCGGCCACCCGCAACCGGTGGTGATCCCGTTCAACCTGGAGACCGCCCTGCCCCATCAATACGATGAGCTGGCGGCGATGATCGAAAAGGAATTCGGCCACCTCGACGGCCTGCTGCACAACGCCTCGATCATCGGCCCACGCACGCCGATCGAGCAGTTGTCCGGTGAGAACTTCATGCGGGTGATGCACATCAACGTCAACGCGATGTTCATGCTGACCAGCACGCTGTTGCCGCTGCTCAAGCTGTCCCAGGACGCCTCGGTGGTGTTCACTTCCAGCAGCGTCGGGCGCAAGGGCCGGGCGTATTGGGGTGCCTATGGCGTATCGAAATTCGCCACCGAAGGCCTGATGCAAACCCTCGCCGACGAGCTCGACACCGTTGCGCCAGTACGGGCCAACAGCATCAACCCCGGCGCCACACGCACCAGCATGCGGGCCCAGGCGTACCCGGGGGAAAACCCGGCCGACAACCCGGCGCCGGAAGACATCATGCCGGTGTACCTGTACCTGATGGGGCCGGACAGCAGCGGGATCAACGGGCAAGCGTTCGACGCGCAGTAACGGCCGACACATGTGGGAGGGGGCTTGCCCCCGATAGCGGTGGGTCAGTCACAGATGCAGTGACTGACACCCTGCTATCGGGGGCAAGCCCCCTCCCACATTTATTTAGCGGTGTTCTTTAGTTTTTCACGACTTCCTCTAGGGTGAAGCGACCCAATGGGTTTTGCAGGAAGTTGCTCACATTCTTGCGTGAGATGTTGATGTACGGGCTGTAGTACAGGTCGATCCAGTTCACATCCTGTTTCGCCAGTTTCTGCAGGTCGACGTACATCTGCTCACGCTTGGCCGGGTCGGCCTCGATGCGTGCGGCGGCGACCAGTTCCTTGACCTTGTCGTTCCTGTAGCGGGTCATGTAGTTCTTGTTGGTGTCGTGGCCCAGCACGAAGGTGGTCTTCTGGTCCGGGTCGAGGATGTCGTTGGTCCAGTACATCACCGAAATATCGTAATCACCGTCCACCAGCATCTGCCAGCTTTGGGTCGGGTCGACTTTCTGCAGGTTGGCCGTCACGCCGACCTTGGCCAACTGGTCCTTGATGATCACCGCGATCTGCTCGTCGGCTTCGTTGCCGGCGTTGACCACATAGTTCAGCTTCAAGTCCTTGGCGCCGGCGTAGGCCAGCAGTTTCTTCGCCGCGGTCGGGTCATACGGGCGCTGCAGGTTGTTGGCGTAGTGGTACAGCGAACCTTTGGGGATGTAGGAATAAGCCACAGTGCCTTGACCGTAAGTGGCCGTCTTCACCAGCGATTGTTTGTCGATGGCCATGTCCAGCGCCTGGCGTACTTCCGGCTTGGCCAGCAGGCCGTGCTCGTGGTTGATCAGCAGGTGATCTTCGCGGGTGGACGGGTCGGAATGGATCACCACGTTTTTGTCTTTCTTCAGTTCTTCAACCCGGGAGAACGGTACGAAGATCGCCGTGTCCAGCTCGTTGTTCTGCACCATACGCATGCGCGTGTTGTCGTCGGTCACCGAGACCCACTCCACGCCATCCAGGCTGACGTTCCCGGCCTGCCAGAAGTTCGGGTTTTTCTTCAGGATCACCCGATCGCCCTTGCGCCACTCGCCCACGGTAAACGCGCCGGAGGTCACCGGGTTTTCCGCGTAGGCGTCTTCGCCCATTTTGCTCATGGCCTTTTCCGACAGGATCGACACCGTCGGCGACGCCAGTTGCGAGAGGAACGCGACAGCCGGAGTCTTCAGCGTTACCACCAGGGTTTGCGGGTCGGCGGCCTTGGCCGTGTCGATCAGGCTGAACGGGTCGCTCCACAGCGAGGCCTTGTTGTCACGGATGCGCAACAGGCTGAACGCCGCATCCTCTGCGGTGATCGGCGAGTCATCCGAGAACTTCGCCGCACGCAGCTTGAAGGTGTAGGTCAGGCCGTCCTTGGAAATCTCCCAGCTTTCAGCCAGCCCCGGCTCCATCTTGGTGCCCAGGTTGTCCACGCGCACCAGGGTGTCGTAGACGTTGGCAAAGACCCAGGTGTCGCGGTTTTGCGCGCTTTTGATCGGATCAAACGTGGTGCTGTCTTCCCGGCAACCGATGGTGAGAACACCGGCGGCCTGGGCAAGACCGGCGGTCAGCGACCAGGCGGTCAATGTGGCGGCGGCGAGCAACTTCAAGTGGCGCGATTGCATGTCATAACTCCTTGTTTATAACGGCGGTTGTTCAAGAATGGCAGGGGTCAAAGCAAAGGTTCTTCAAGCACGCAACTGTACCGATGCTCGTGCAGGAAATGGGTCGGCGGCAACACCACGGAACACACGGTCTGGGCATACCGGCAACGCGGGTGAAAAGCACAGCCTGTAGGCAAATTCAGCGGGCTCGGCGGCTCGCCGGGCAAGGGCTCCGTGGGCAACGGCCGATGCGGATCGATCTCGGGAATCGCCTGGATCAACGCCGCCGTATACGGGTGACGCGGTGAAGTGAAGACCGCTTCCACCGGCCCCTCCTCGACGATCTGGCCCAGGTACATCACCGCCACGCGGTCGCACAGGCGGCGCACGATGGCCAGGTCATGGGCGATGAACAGGATCGCCAGGTTCATGCGCTGTTGCAGTTCCAGCAACAGGTTGATGATCTGTCCCTGGATCGAGACATCCAGTGCCGCCACGCATTCATCGGCAACGATCAAGCGCGGCTCCACCGCCAGCACCCGGGCGATGCCGACTCGCTGGCACTGGCCGCCGCTGAGGGAGCCGGGCTTGCGAGCGGCCAATTCAGGGCGCAGGCCGACCAGCTCGAGTAACTCGTCGACACGCCGCGCGATCTGCTGCGGCGCGACTTTGTGCTGCACCCGCAACACTTCGGCAAGGGTTTCGCCGATGGTGTGGCGTGGGTTCAGCGCGGCATACGGGTCTTGGAAGATCATCGCGGTTTCATGGCGCAGGCGGGCGATGTCGACGGCGCTGCCGTGGGCCATGTCGATGCCGTCGAACAGCACCTGCCCGGCGCTGATCGGGTTGAGGTGCAGAATCGCCCGGCCGAGGGTACTTTTGCCGCTGCCGGATTCGCCCACCAGCCCCAGGGTCTCGCCCGCCGCCAGGTTCAGCGACACGCCGTTGACCGCCCTCACCCACTGTTTGTGCAGGCCGAACATCCCGCTGCCGGACGCGGCAAACCGCACCTCCAGGTCCTTGATCTGCAACAGGCTCATGGGCGATCTCCCAACGGATAGTGACAGGCCACCCGCGCACCTTCCGGCAAGCGTTCGCGACACAGGCTGCCGACTTGCGGGCAACGCGGGTGGAAGCGGCACCCGACGGGCAACGCATCGAGCAACGGCGGCTGGCCAGCAATGGTGCGCAGCAAGGCGTGGCCGCTGCTGTGGGCCGGCTGGCAATCGATCAGCCCCGCGGTGTACGGGTGTCGGGGATGGGCGAGCAGCTCGTATTTACTGGCGTGCTCGCACAGGCGCCCGGCGTACATCACCGCGATGGAGTCGCAGGTTTGCGCCACCACGCCGAGGTCGTGGGTGATCATGATGATCGACAAGCCACGCTGGTCGCGCAGCTCCAGCAACAGCCGCAGGATTTGCGCCTGCACGGTCACATCGAGGGCCGTGGTGGGTTCGTCGGCAATCAGCACTGTCGGGTTGCAGCCCAACGCCACGGCGATCATGGCGCGCTGGCGCATGCCGCCGGAAAACTCGTGGGGGTAGTTGTCGACCCGCGCCTGGGGATCGGGAATGCCCACTTGGCGCAACACTTCGATGGCTTGCCGGCGCGCGTCTTTTTTCGACGCGCCTTGATGCAGGCGGATGCCCTCGGCGATCTGTTCGCCGATACGCATCAGCGGGTCGAGGTGGCTGCTGGGGTTCTGGAAGATCATGCCCAATTGCCCGCCACGGATTGCGCGCATGCCTGCGTCGTCCAGTGGCAGCAAGTCCTGGCCGGCCAGGCGCACCGCGCCGCCCTGCACGCGCAGGTTGGGCGACGGCAACAGGCGGATCAGCCCGCGACAGGCCATGGTCTTGCCCGAGCCGCTTTCGCCCACCAGGCCGAGGATCTCGCCTTCGGCCAGGTCGAAGGAGACGCGGTCGACCAGGGTCACGTCGCGCCCGGCATTGTTGGCGATCACGCTCAGGTCGCGCACTTGCAGCAGGCTCATGGGCGCTCTCCCAACACTTGCGCCACGCCATCGGCCAGCAGGCTGAAGCCCATGGCCAGGGTCACGATGGCCAGCCCCGGAAAAGTACAGATCCACCAGGCGGTGGTAATGAAGGCCTGCCCTTCGGCGACCATCGTTCCCCACTCGGCGGTCGGCGGTTGCACGCCCAGACCGAGGTAACTCACCGCTGCGCCGTTGAGCAGCACCAGCACCGCGTCAGACATGGAAAACACAATCGAGCCAAACATCGCATTCGGCAGCAAGTGCCGGAACAGAATGCGCCCATGGCCAAAGCCGAGGCTTTTGGCCGCCAGGGCGAAGTCACTTTCCTTGAGCACCAGGATCTGCGAGCGGATCAACCGCGCATACGACACCCAGCCCACCAGCGCCATGGCGATATAGAAACTCTTCAACCCCGGACCGAGGATGGCCATGATTGCCAGCATCAACACCAGGAACGGGAACGCCAGGATCACGTCGATGACGCGCATGCAGACGCTGTCGAAACGCCCGCCGATATAGCCGGAGACCGCGCCGATAAAGGTACCGATCATGAACGGGAAGATCACCCCGACAATCGCCAATTGCAGGTCGATGCGTGCGCCCCAGATCACCCGCGAGAGAATATCGCGGCCATAATTATCCGTACCGAAGGGATGGCCCAGGCTCGGCCCGAGCAAGCTGAGATCGGTGTTCTGCGCGATCGGGTCGAACGGCGCGAGCCACGGCGCAAACAACGCCAGGCCCAGCCACGCCAGCAGAATCAGCAAACCCCACGCGGCGGTCAGCCGCCCGTCGCGCAAGCCAAAGCGCAGGCGCAAGCGCCATGGCGCGATCAGTGGACGAGTGCTCATTGCATCTTCACCCGTGGGTCGAGGGCGACGGTCACCACATCCGCGACGAAGTTGACCACCACCGTCGCACAGGCCAGTACCATGGCCACGCCCTGCACCACCATGTAGTCGCGGGTAAAGATGCCGCGCACCAGTAACTGGCCGATGCCGGGAATGGCGAACAGGCTTTCGATAACTACCGTGCCGCTGATCAGCCAACCGATATTCACCGCCAGCAGGTTGACCGTCGGCACCAGGGAATTGGGCAGTACATGCCGGCGAAACACCGCCGCTTCCGACAACCCGCGCGCCCGGGCGGCGGTGACATGGTCCGCCTGCAACTCCATCAACATGCTCGCCCGCAGGTTGCGCACCAGCACCGCCGACAGGGCCAGGGCGATGGTCAGGCACGGCAGGACCATATGGTGCGCCTTGTCCAGCCAGGTGCGACCGTAGCCAGACACCGGAAACAGGCCCCATTGCACGCTAAGCAGCAGGATCAGCATCAACCCCAGCCAAAACGCCGGCATGCCCAGGCCGACGGTGGTGAACACGCGGATCAGGTTGTCCGCCCAGCCGCCTTTGCGCCGCGCCGCGACGGTGGCCAGCGGCACTGCGATCAGCAGCGCCAGCAGCACACTGCCGAGCACCAGCACCAGGGTCGGCTCGATACGGGTGACGATCAGCTTCAACGCATCGACCTTGTACAACAGCGATTGGCCGAGGTCGCCCTTGAGCAGGTTTTTCAAGAAGTAAAAATATTGCAGCCACAGCGGCTGGTCGAGCCCGAACTGTGCGCGGATCTTCAGCAACGCATCCGGCGTGCTGCGCGAGCCGAGCAGCGCGCGCGCCGGGTCACCGGGAATCGAGCGCACCAGCACGAAGGTGATCAGGCTGATGCCGAACAGCACCGGCAGCAATTGCAGCGGCCGGGTCAGCACGAAGCGGTAGCGCGCCAGGTTCATCCGTCAGCCTCGGTGACGAGCGAGGAAGTCCAGCAGTACCGGGAAGTACGCCTGGGGCTCTTCGTAAAATGGCATATGGCTGCTGTTGCGGAACACATGCAATTCGGCGTGCCGGGCGGCCAGTTTCATGCGCAGGGCGCAGGCCGGGGTGAGCTCGTCGTGCTGGCCGGTGGTGATCAGCATCGGCATGTTGAAATCGGCCATCTCGGCGATGCGGTTCCAGTCCTTGAGGTTGCCGATATACAGAAATTCGTTGGGGCCCTGCATGGTTGCGTAGGGGCCCATGTTCCAGTCGTCGAGGGAGCGCCGGAGCGGCGCCGGCCATTCGTCCAGGCGGCACACATGGCGATAATTGAGCAAGGTGATCGCGGCCTGGTACTGCGGATGATCCAGCGTCCCCATGGCTTCATGGCGCTGCATCATCGCCACGGTTTCACTGCCGAGGGCGCCGCGCAGGCGTTCGAGTTCCTGGGAGAGGTGCGGAATGTCGCCGACGGTGTTTTCCAGGATCAGGCTTTTCAGCGCATCGGGGTAATGGATGGCGTATTCGATGCCCAGCCAGCCGCCCCAGGAATGCCCGAGCAAATGCACACGGCCCAGGCCCAGGGTTTGGCGCACGGTTTCGACTTCTTCGACATAACGGCCGATTTCCCACAGGGAAACATCGGTCGGTCTGGCTGAAGCACCGGTGCCAAGCTGGTCGAATGCAACCACTCGCAGGTCATGCTCTTTGAGCCAGCCATGGGCGTCGCGCAAATAGTCACACGGTAGCCCCGGCCCGCCGTTGAGGCACAACAGCACCTCATCGCCTTCGCCAAAGCTGTAGACCGCGAGGTCATGGCCATCGACTTGCACGGTGTACTGCTGGTCGGAGGCTATTTCACGCCACATGCATACGTTCCTTGTGTGGTATCGGCCTGGCGGGTTGCGGCCGCTTATGAGGCCATAAGCTACCGAGGATGCCGTGCATCCATAACCTAGTATTTCTTATAGGTTTGGCCTGGCAGTCCTTCGCCGGGGCGTGGCATTCTACTTGCAGCAAGTCGAGATTCATATGAATTCGGGAGCAGAACGGATGCTGGCCAAGCTAACTGCCTTCAATCACCGTCTCATGCCGGGCAGGAGCCTGGACGAGCAGATGGACAATGCGTTTATCCTAGCCCAACAGTTGGGTTTCGATGCGCTGGTGTATGACTACTCACCGGTGCCCATCGACCTCAACGGCACGTTGATCACACCTTCGGTGCTGCAACTGCGCAACACGCCTTCCGATTGGCATGCCTTATGGTGCGGCGAAGGGTTCTACCAGATCGATCCGGTGCAGCACCTGGCCTTGAATACGGTGTCGCCGTTTGTCTGGTCCTACGAGGCTAAGGCGCAGACGGCGCTGCAGAAGATCATCGACCCGTGCCACGCCCCCGTCTCGTCTTACCTGCATGACCAGCAACTGACCTGCGGCGTCAGCGTGCCGATTCATCTGCCCCGGGGCGGCTTCGCATCGTTGACCGGCTTGCGCACCGGCAAGGCGCATACGGTGCTGGAGGACGCGCAACAGAGCTTGTCGGATTTCGGCCTGATTTCCCATGCCCTGCAGGAAGCGGCCTACCCACTGTTCAGCAATGAACTACGCACCTACCCGCATATCCGTCTGACCAAACGCGAGCGCGAGTGCCTGAAATGGGCCGCCGACGGCCTGACCGCCGCCGAAATCGCCACGCAGCTGAGCCGCTCGCTGGCGGTCGTTACCCTGCATCTTGCCTCGGCAATGCACAAACTGGGGGCGAAAAATCGCGTACAGGCCGTGGTGCGCGCCACTCATTACCGCTTGCTGGAAGATTGACCCTTCGGCAAAACCTAGCTGTTTTGCTAGTTACCTAAACGTCGCGTGCCGATTATCGTGTCCCTGATACTTTTTTTTCAAAGCAGGATACGAAATGGAATTCATTGAAAAAGTCCGCGAAGGGTTTGCGCCCTTCGGCCCCTATCAGACCTGGTATCGCGTCACCGGCGACCTGGCCTCGGGCCGTACACCGCTGGTGATCATCCACGGCGGTCCCGGCTGCACCCATGATTACGTCGATGCCTTCAAGGACGTCGCCGCCAGCGGTCACGCCGTCATCCACTACGACCAACTGGGCAACGGCCGCTCCACGCACTTGCCCGACAAAGCCCCGTCCTTCTGGACTGTCAGCCTGTTCCTCGACGAACTGAACAACCTGCTGGACCACCTGCAAATCAGCCAGGACTACGCGATTCTCGGGCAATCCTGGGGCGGCATGCTCGGCAGCGAACACGCGATTCTGCAACCCAAGGGCCTGCGTGCGTTTATCCCGGCCAACTCGCCCACCTGCATGCGTACCTGGGTCAGCGAAGCCAACCGCCTGCGTCAGCTGCTGCCCGAAGGCGTGCATGAAACCCTGCTCAAGCATGAAGCCGCCGGCACCTACCAGGACCCGGAATACCTCGCCGCCTCGCGGATTTTCTACGACCAGCACGTCTGCCGGGTCAACCCATGGCCGGACGAGGTTGCGCGCACGTTCGCTCAGGTCGATGCAGACCCGACCGTGTACCACGCCATGAGCGGCCCGACCGAGTTCCATGTGATCGGCAGTTTGAAGGACTGGAACGTGATTGGCCGTCTGTCGGCAATCAAGGTGCCGACCCTGGTGATTTCCGGCCGGCATGACGAAGCCACACCGCTGGTGGTCAAGCCGTTCCTGGATGAAATCGCGGATGTGCGCTGGGCGCTGTTTGAAGACTCCAGCCACATGCCCCATGTCGAAGAGCGCCAGGCGTGCATGGGGACAGTGGTGAAGTTTTTGGATGAGGCCTGTTCAGTGCCGCACAAGACCCTCAAAGCAAGCTGACGAGCAATGTGGCAGCGGGCCTGCTCATGATGGCGGTGGTTCAGTCAGCGCCTGACCGCCATCGCGAGCAAACCCGCTGCCACCGTTTCAAACCTCGCTGGTCTCGGCCTTCGCGGTTTTTCTCGGCACCTCGGCCACCAGTGGAATCTCCTTGCCTTCGGCATCGAACAGCTTGCCGCCCCTGAAGTAATCGCCCTCGCGCAAGACGGCCACATCCTGGAAACACAGGCTGCGCTCAGTCCCGGCCACAAACACCGACTGCTGGTCCGAATTGCCGGCGGTGAAGTGGTTGAACGCCAGGTTCAGCAAGATCGCCATGATCGCCGACGAACTGATGCCCGAATGGAAAATGGTCGCGAACCAGCTGGGAAAATGATCGTAGAAGCTCGGCGCGGCAATCGGGATCATGCCGAAACCGATGGACGTGGCCACGATGATCAGGTTCATGTTGTTGCGGTAATCCACCTTGGACAGTGTGCGAATACCGCTGGCCGCCACGGTGCCGAACAACACGATTCCGGCACCGCCCAACACCGAGGTCGGCACTGCCGCAATCACCCGCCCCATGAACGGCAGCAGGCCGAGGACGACCAGGAACAACCCGCCTGTCGCGACCACAAAACGACTTTTCACCCCGGTGACCGCCACCAGGCCGACGTTCTGGGCGAACGCGCTCTGGGTAAACGAACCAAAGATCGGCGCGAACAGACTCGACAGCATGTCGGCACGCAAGCCATTGCCCAGGCGTTTGGAGTCGACTTTGGTGTCGATGATCTCGCCCACGGCCAGGATGTCCGCCGAAGTCTCCACCAGCGTCACCATCACCACAATGCACATGGAAATGATCGCGGCCACATGGAAGGTCGGCATGCCGAAATGGAACGGCGTGGGGAAGCCGAACATCGGCCCCTGGGTCACGCCGGAAAAGTCCGCCATGCCCAGGAACACCGCAATCACGGTGCCGATCACCATCGCCAGCAGGATCGATAACCGCGAGATCGTCGCGCTGCCGATCTTGCTCAGCAACAACACCAGCAACAGGGTCAACGCGGCCAGGCCGACGTTCGCCATGCTGCCGAAATCCGCCGCGCGGCTGTTGCCGCCCATGGCCCAGCGTGCGGCCACCGGCATCAGCGTCAGGCCGATGGTGGTGATCACAATGCCGGTCACCAACGGCGGGAAAAACTGGGTGATCCGCGAGAACACCGGCGTGATCAGCAGCCCGATAAACGACGCAGCCATCACCGCCCCGAGAATCGCTGGCACCCCACCGGCGCCATCACTGCCGACAATCGCCACCATCGTCGCCACGCCGGCAAACGACACGCCCTGCACCAGCGGCAACTGACAACCAAAGAACGGCAGGCCAAGGGTTTGCAACAACGTGGCCAGGCCGCCGGCAAATAGCGACGCGGCGATCAACAGGCCGATATCCGCCGGCGACAACCCGGCCGCCTGGCCGACGATCAACGGTACGGCAACGATGCCGCCGTACATGGTGAGCACATGCTGCAGGCCGTAAGCCATGTTGGCGGCGACGCCGAGATTCTCATCTTCGGGTCGTTGCGATGACGCCTTCGGGATAGTCATGGTGAGGGGTTCTCTGTTTTTGTTGTGGCGCCACTGTATGCAATACCGAGACTAGATGTCCATAGAGTTGTATACAATCATTCGAACAAGATACCCTCCACCGGCGTTACAAAAACAATCCGGCCGTCATGAGCCAGAACGCCATAGGACCTAAAACAATGAAAAAGGCATTACAGGGCGCAACCGTTGCATTGACCCTCCTCGGCGGCGGGGAGGCTGTCGCGCTGGAATGGATGAACAACAGCGTAGGATTTCGCTACGGCCAGCAATTCACCAACCCGAACAACCCCGACGCATTCAGCAAGCGCATCTACAGCGTCACCCACGCCAGTGGCTACCAGTACGGCAGCAACTTTCTGAACCTCGATGTGTTTTTTTCCGACAGCCGCGACCCGCGCAAGGGCACCGACCACGGCGGCAGTGAGGTGTATGCGGTATACCGACACCAGTTGTATGCCTCTCGCGTTTTCGATACGCCGCTGGGCACCGGGCTGATCAAGGACTACGCCCTGACCCTGGGCTTCGATGCCAACCGCAACAACAACTTTGCCTCGGCGAAAAAACGCGCGCTGGTGCTCGGCCCGACCTTGAAGTTCAACACCGTCGGCGTATTGGACCTGAGCCTGATGTATTACAAAGAACGCAATCACAGCGGGATTCCCGGCGCGAAAGAGTCGGACCATACCTTCGACGACACCTACATGCTCAACCTGACGTGGATGCGTCCGTTCGAGATCGGCAGCCACGCGGCCAAGTTCCAGGGGTTTATCAACCATGTCGGCAACAAGGGCGAGGACTTCCACGGCCGCGATACCGCAGCGGAAACGCTGATGCGTAGCGCGCTGATGGTCGCGGTGCGACCCGGCAAGCGCGTAACGCCGAACCTGTACCTCGGAGTGGGCTACGAGTACTGGCATAACAAGTTCGGCGTGGACGGCGGTCGGGGCAGTCGCACGTCGACACCCACGCTGAATATGGAAGTGACGTTCTAGGATTTACCGCTCAAGCCCCTGAAGAAACCGTAATCACGTGTGGGAGTTGGCTTGCCTGCGATCGCATCGGCTCGGTAAACCTGATGCAGCGCAGGCTATCCAGCGCGCACCTGTCAGATCAAGCATTCGCCAACTGCGAATCATCGGTTTTCGGCCGCGCCAACCAGTAACCCAGCACCGCCAGCGGCGCGGTCGCCAGCATCACGATCACGGTGATCAGCAGCGGCTGTTCGAGCATCGACGACACCAACAGGCTGCTGAGAAAACACAGGCCCAGTTGCAGGGTGTTTTGCAGCGCCGCTGCCTTGCCGGAGTTTTCCGCAAACGGCATCAGCGCATTCGCCACCACGATGGGATAACTGGCGCCGTTGACCAGCGCCATCAGGCAGAACGGAATCAACAAGGTGGTCAGGGTCGGCACGCTCAAGGTGGCGACCAGGTACAACACCAGCATGCTGATGCAGTAGGCCACCAGCAGCCAGGGCAACAGCGTCTTGCCCTGGAATCGCTGCAACGCGCTGCGGCAGCTGTAGCCTCCGATCAGGAACGCGAGGGTCGGCAGCACATAACTCAGGCCGATGTCATTCGGGCTGTAGCCCATATCGCCGAGGATGAACGGCGAGGCGGTCAACCAGGCGAAGAAACTGGCGGAGCAGGCAGCAAAGATCATGACGTTGCCGGTGAACACGCGCGAGCCGAGCAATTGTCCATAACCGAGGCGCGTCGGTTCGCCCGCCTCCGCCAGCCGTTTCGGCGCGGTGCGCAGGAACAGAGTCGGCAGCAGCAACAGCAGCGACACGCCCAGCAACACCGCGAAAATCGCCTGCCAGCCAAAGTGATTCAGCACCATGGCCCCCAACAGCGGCGCCAGGGCCGGCGACAACGACATCAGCGGCATGATGCTGGCGAACACGCGGTGAGCCTTGTCGGCCGGGTAGCGGTCAATCACCAGTGCCTGCCAACTCACGGCGGCGGAACACACGCCAATCGCCTGGATAAAACGCAGTGCCAGCAGCTGCGTGGCGGTCTCGACCCAGAACATGCCGACGCAACCCAGCACGAACAGGCTCAGGCCCGTGAGCAGGATCGGTTTGCGCCCCAGTCGGTCAGACAACGGCCCCCACAACAACTGCCCCACGGCAAAGCCCGCGAGGAAAATACTCAAGCTGGCGCCCACCGCGCCCGCGCCGATGTGTAATTGCTCGCCCATGGCGCCGAACGCCGGCAAGTACATGTCCATGGCGAGATAACCGAGCATGCTCAGACCCGCCAGGTACCAGGTGAAACCAAAAGAATTTTTCATTGAAGCCTTGTTGAACCTGCCATCAAACTATTTGCTGACTGCTGCCCATTATGAAGCTGGCAGCCTCTCTGTGAAGCGATAATAATTGGACACTTCTATCAATTAATTTGAAGGCAACCGCCATGTGGTCCGAATACTCCCTGGATGTGGTCGATGCCGTCGCACGCCATGGCAGCTTCAGCGCCGCCGCCCAGGAATTGCACCGCGTGCCGTCGGCCATCAGCTACACGGTGCGTCAGTTGGAAGAGTGGCTGGCCGTGCCCTTGTTCGTGCGGCGCCATCGCGACGTCGAGCTCACCGCGGCCGGCCGTCTATTTATAGACGAAGCCCGCGGCGTGATGAAAACCATGCTCGGTACACGGCGCCTGTGCCAGCAAGTGGCCAATGGCTGGAGCGGCCAGTTGAAGGTCGCGGTGGACTCCATCGTCAAACCCCAGCGCTGCCGGCAACTGGTGCTGGATTTCTATCGGCAGTTCCCTGACGTGGAATTGCTGCTGGAGTACGAGGTGTACAACGGCGTGTGGGACGCCCTCGCCGATGAGCGCACCGACATCGTGATCGGCGCCACCAGCGCGGTGCCGGTGACGAGTCACTTCACATTTCGCGATATGGGCCTGTTGAACTGGTTGTGCGTGGTCAGCGCGAAACATCCGCTGGCGGCGCAGGATGGTTTGCTCAGTGACGATCAACTGCGCCCGTTCGCGTCCCTGTGCATGACCGACACCTCGCGCAACCTGCCCAAGCGCGATACCTGGACCCTGGATAACCAGCGCCGGCTGGTGGTACCGAACTGGGCCTCGGCCATTGACTGCCTGCGCGACGGCCTGTGCGTCGGCATGGCGCCGGCGCATCAGGTGTTGCCGTGGATCGAACGCGGTGAGTTGGTCGCGCTGCAACTGCACAGGCCGTTCCCGGCCAGCCCGTCATGCGTGGCCTGGGCACAGAACAAACTGTCCCCGGCGATGAGTTGGTTGCTGGACTACCTGGGGGATAGCGAGACGATGAACCAAGAGTGGTTGAATGGGAGTGACCACTGAAGGTCACCGGAATCCCCTGTAGGAGGGGGCTTGCCCCCGATGGCGGTGTGTCAGTTGCAGATTGCTCGACTGATACACCGCCATCGGGAGCAAGCACCCTCCCAGAGGGGATCTCATTTCAATCCAGCAAGCGGGTGATGGCCCGCACTATCATCTCGACCTCCTTGGCCTCCAGGGTCAGCGGCGGCAGCAGGCGAATCACCTTGCCCCGCGTCACGTTGATCAACAACCCATGTTCCTCGGCGGCGCGCAGGGCCAGCTCGCGACACGGGTCTGCCAGCTCGATGCCGATCATCAAGCCCTTGCCGCGAATCGCCAGGACCTGCGGGTGCTCATCCAACTCCACCCGTAAGCGGGCCAACAAGCGCTCGCCCTGTTGCGCGGCGTTCTGCAGCAGGCCTTGTTCTTCAATGATCTCCAGCACGGTGCAACCCACCCGGCAGGCCAATGGGTTACCGCCGAACGTGCTGCCGTGGCTGCCCGGAGTGAACAAGTCGGCCGCCACGTTCCTGGCCAGGCAGGCACCGATGGGCACGCCGTTGCCGAGGCCTTTGGCCAGGGTCATCACGTCCGGCACGATGCCCTCGTGCTGGAAGGCAAACCAGGCGCCGGTGCGGCCGATGCCGGTCTGGATTTCATCGAGCATCATCAGCCAGCCGTGGCGCGTGCAGTGAGCGCGCAGGGCTTTCAGGTAACCCGGCGGCGCCACTTGCACCCCGCTTTCGCCCTGGATCGGTTCCAGCAAGACCGCTGCGATGCGCGTGCCGAACGCTTGCGTGATCGCCTCCAGCGCCGCCAGGTCGCCGAAGCCGACTTTGAGAAAATCCCCCGGCAAGCGCTGGAACCCCAGGCGTACCGAAGGCCCGTCGCTGGCCGCCATGGTGCCCAGCGTGCGGCCGTGGAAGGCGTTTTCCATCACCACCACCAACGGCGCCTCGATGCCTTTTTTCCAGCCGTGCAGCCGCGCCAGTTTTAGCGCGGTCTCGTTGGCTTCGGCGCCGGAGTTGTTGAAAAACGCACGATCGAGGCCCGACAGTTGGGTCAGACGCTGGGCCAAGCGTTGTTGCCAATCGATGCTGTAGAGGTTGGAGGTGTGCAACAGCAGCCCGGCTTGTTCGCTGATGGCTGTCACCAGTTTCGGATGGGAGTGTCCGACGTTGGTCACGGCCACGCCTGCCACGGCGTCCAGGTATTCGCGCCCCTGCTGGTCCCACAGGCGCGTGCCCAGGCCACGCGCAAAGCTCAAGGCCAAGGGTTGGTAAGTGGTCATCAGGCAAGCGGCGGTCATGGTGGCAAGCTCCAGTGCTGGGTTGGGATGGGTCCAGTATCGTTAGCCACCCAAGCTGGATAAACTGTGCTTTTCTGCAATGACTTTAAACCAGGGCTTGATAATGGATCTGTTCCAGGCGATGTCGGTGTATGTGAAAGTGGTCGAGACCGGCAGCATGACCGCCGCGGCCCATGCCAGTGGGATGTCGACCACCATGGTCGGCAACCATTTGCGCGCCCTGGAGCAACGCCTGGGGGTCAGCCTGCTCAAGCGCACCACGCGCAAGCAAAGCCTCACGGAATTCGGCGGGCAGTATTACCAGCGCTGCCTGGAAGTGCTGGGGCTGGTGGCCGACTCCGAGCAATTGGCCGAACAGGCCCACAGCGACGTGCCCAAGGGCACCCTGCGCATCACCGCCCCGCCCGCCTTCGGCACCGAACGCCTGGCGCCGGCCTTGAGCGAATTTTCCCAACGTTACCCGCAGATCAAGCTGTACGTGGTGCTCAGCAATCAACGCATGGACCTGGTCGACAGCGGCTTCGACGTGGCCATCCGCCTGGGCGAGCTGGAACCCTCAAGCCTGATCGCCCGGCCCCTGCAGGACTACACCATCACCCTGTGCGCCGCACCGGATTACCTGGCGCGACGCGGCACGCCGCAAACGCCCGAGGATCTGCAACAACACGACTGCCTGGCCTTCGCCTACCCATCCGGCGACGATTGGCGTAACGCCGACAAACTGTGGCGCATGAGCGACGCGGACGGCGAAGTGGAGATTCCGGTGTCCGGCTCGCTGACCATCAACAGCTCGCAAGCCCTGCGCCAGGCGGCAGTGCAAGGCATGGGCATCGTCATGCTGCCCGATGCCCTGGTGCAGCCCGACCTGCAGAGCGGGAAGCTGGAGGCCTTGCTGACCGCCTATCAACTGCCCCGCCGCCCCATGCATTTGCTGTACGGCCAGGATCGTTACCGCCTGCCTAAACTGCGGGCTTTCGTGGATTTTGCCCTGGAGAAATGGGCGCGCTAAAAGCCCACGCCCAATTCACGCAGACGCTCAGCGGTGCGCTCGGCGCAAACGTGGTGAATGCCTTGCCAGCCCAGGGCGATAGCCGCGTCGATATTGCCCGCGACATCATCGATGAACACCACTTCGGCAGGCTGGATATCCGGCAGATGAGCGCGCACCTGGCCGAGGCTGGCGTGATAGATCGCGGCATCGGGCTTGATCAGCTTCAACTCGCCGGAGACCACGATATCGCGAAAACACTGCAGGAACGGGTAGTTGGCCCGCGCATAGGGGAACGTCTCGGCCGACCAATTGGTGAGCCCGAACAGCGGCACGTCGGCCTGATGCAGCGCCTTGAGAATGGCCACGCCCTCGGGCAACGGCCCGCGCAGCATTTCATGCCAGCGGTCGTAGTAGGCCGTGATCAAGGTTTCGTGCTGGGGATATTGCGCGACCAGGCTGCGCGTCGCCTCGGCCAGGGTGCGACCGGCGTCTTGCTCGGTGTTCCAGGCCTGGGTGCAGATGTTGTCGAGGAACCATTGCCGCTCCTCTTCATCGGCGATCAGCTGGCGGTACAGGTGCTGCGGGCTCCAATCGAACAGGACACCGCCAAAATCAAAAACGACTGCACGAATCGTCATCAGATCCTCCGTTAGCGTGAGTTGATAGCGGATGGAGTCTGGCAGATCGCGATGGCTTTACACACAACGAATGTGGGAGCGGGCTTGCTCGCGATGGCGGTTTGTCAGTGCCGGAGGTTTCGGCTGACCCACTGCAATCGCGGGCAAGCCCGCTCCCACATGTTTTTCGAGCGTGTTTAGGCTTGGACCAGACCGTTGATCTTTACGGTCGGATTCACGTCAGCCTCGTAGTCCACGCCGTCGATCTCAAAGCCGAACAAACGCAGGAACTCAGCCTTGTAGCCGGCAAAATCGCTGATCTCGTTGACGTTGTCGTCGGTGACCTGATTCCACAGCGCAGCCACGGCGTCCTGGACTTTCGGTTGCAGCTCGGCCAGGTCGGCACGCAGGCGGCCGTCGGCGTCGAGCTTCGGCTCGCGGCCGTACAGGCTGTCCTTGAACAGGCCATAGACCTGCTCGATGCAACCTTCGTGAGTGCCCTGCTCTTTCATCACTTTGAACAGCAACGACAGGTACAGCGGCATGATCGGGATCGCCGAGCTGGCCTGGGTGACCACAGCCTTGAGCACCGACACGCGGGCGTCGCCCTTCAGTGCGGCCAGGTTGTCGCGCAGGGTCAGGACTTTCTTGTCCAGGTCCTTCTTGGCTTCGCCGATGGAGCCGTTCCAGTAGATATCCTGGGTCAGCTTCTCGCCGAGGTAGGTGAACGCCGTGGTCTTGGCGCCTTCAGCCAGCACGTCCGCTTCACGCAGGGCGTCGATCCACAGCTGCCAGTCTTCGCCGCCCATGACTTTCACGGTGCCGTCGATTTCTTCCTGGGTGGCCGGCTCAAGGGTGGTGTCGACGACAACGCCCTTGTCGGTGTTGATCCCGCGCAGGGTCACGGCCTTGCCGATCGGCTTGAGCGTGGAGTTGTGCACCACGCCCTGCGGGTCGGTGCGGCGTGGCGCGGCCAGGCTGTAGACCACCAGGTCGATCTTGCCCAGGTCTTTCTTGATGGTCTCGATGGTCAGGCGCTTGATCTCGTCAGAGAACGCGTCGCCGTTGATGCTCTTGGCGTACAGGCCTTTTTCGACGGCAAACTTCTCGAACGCGGCGCTGTTGTACCAGCCGGCGGAGCTCAGCTTGCCTTCTTCGCCTTCTTTCTCAAAAAACACGCCCAGGGTATCGGCGCCGCAGCCAAACGCAGCACTGATGCGCGCGGCCAGGCCGTAACCGGTGGAAGCACCGAGGACCAGCACCTTTTTCGGGCCGCCTTCGATGACGCCGTGTTGGGTGACGTAGTCGATCTGTTCCTTGACGTTCGCTTCACAGCCAACAGGGTGAGCGGTCACACAGATAAAGCCACGAACCCGCGGTTTGATGATCATAAAATTTCTGCCTCTTCCAAGGTGCCGAAGGCCAATGGTGGCCATTCAACGTAATCGTACCGGTCTATGACGTCCAAAAAACCGAAGCGTCACGATAGTCGCAAATCTTCTGTTTACAAAATCCAATCCCAAACTCGCCGCGCAAGCCGCGCCGCGGGTTAAAAACTGTGTCAGTTCTTCACAATTTCGCAATATTTAAAACGCCCATCGACCTGAGAACGTCTTATCATGACGAGGTTATTTCAATATGTTTCGCAACCCCACCACTCGCAGCCACGCATCTGGACCTGTCGAATGGAGTCCAGCTGGAGCTGAGTTTCATGAGTAAATCTGCGTTACGCAAAAAAGCCGTGTCGTTCGCCTGGGCATTCGGCGTCCTGCTGATTATCTACCTCTTTCCCCTGACCACCGTGGTGTTCCTCGGCCTCGTGCTGGTCTGCGGTATCTATGATTTCCTGCGTAACGGCCTGTATGACCGCGACACCTTCAAGAAATATTTCATCGGCAGCGGCCGCAATACCTGGCTGCTGGCACCGTTCAACACCCTGTTCGACCTGCTGAGCAGCCGCAACCGCCACGTCTACACGATGCGCGACCTGCCGCCCGCCTGGCGTGAAGACCTGCAACAGGTGATCGACGACGCCATGGCCCACAAGGATGAAATCATCGGCTACCTGGACGAACGCATGGCCGAGAAGAAACGCGGCATGCTGTTTTTCCAATGGTACGGCCGGCCGATCGAAACCACCCTGGACATCCCGGAACTGCGCAAGAAATTGCCGTTCGTGAAGACCATCGGCGTGTCGGTGTTCAACGAAAACCGTTCGACCTCCTTCCACTTCGGCCCCCTGCGCATGATGTTCCGGGTGCTCTATAACATGGCGCCGGCGCCTCACCATGAGGGCGTGTACATCCAGGTGGGCAAACACAAGCATTACTGGCACGACGACCCACTGTTTATCTTCGATGACACGCTGATGCATGCGTCCTTCAACAAGAACGATGCCAAGCGCTACTGCCTGTTCATTGATATCGTGCGGCCGACCGCGTTGCCCGCCGTCCTCAATGCCGTGATCACAGGGTTTGCCGGCCTGGTGTTCACGCTGCGTCGGGTTTTCTACAAAAACTGGAAGCTGATCCAGTAGGTTCTGCGGCATGATGGGGCTGGACAGTATTTGCGTAGCGCCTGCGGGCCAGCGAAAATAGCCGTCTCGTGCGACCGTATCCGGCGCCCATTCTTCTCAAGCCATCGCCCCCATGACGGGCGCGGTGGCTGTGCTTTCAAGGAATCAGAATGCCCCAACGTCAAGTCATCAATGCCTCCGTCAGCCCCAAGGGCAGCCTCGAAACACTCTCCCAGCGTGAAGTCCAGCAACTGAGCGAAGCCGGCTCCGGCAGCATCTATACCCTGTTCCGCCAGTGCGCCCTGGCCATCCTCAACACCGGCGCGCACATCGACAACGCCAAGACCATCCTCGACGCCTATAAAGACTTTGAAGTGCGTATCCACCAGCAGGATCGCGGCGTGCGCCTGGAACTGCTGAACGCCCCGGCCGACGCCTTCGTCGATGGCGAAATGATCGCCAGTACCCGCGAAATGCTGTTCAGCGCCCTGCGCGACATCGTCTACACCGAGAATGAACTGGACAGCCAGCGCATCGACCTGAGCAACTCCCAGGGCATCACCGACTACGTGTTCCACCTGTTGCGCAACGCGCGCACGCTGCGCCCGGGTGTCGAGCCGAAGATCGTGGTGTGCTGGGGCGGGCACTCGATCAACACCGAAGAATACAAATACACCAAGAAAGTCGGCCACGAACTGGGCCTGCGCAGCCTCGACGTCTGCACCGGTTGCGGCCCCGGCGTGATGAAAGGCCCGATGAAGGGCGCGACCATTTCCCACGCCAAGCAACGCATCAACGGCGGGCGCTACCTGGGCCTGACCGAGCCGGGCATCATCGCTGCGGAAGCACCGAACCCGATCGTCAATGAGCTGGTGATCCTGCCGGACATCGAGAAGCGCCTGGAAGCCTTCGTGCGCGTCGGCCACGGCATCATCATCTTCCCGGGCGGCGCCGGCACGGCGGAAGAGTTCCTCTACCTGCTGGGCATCCTGATGCACCCGGACAACCGCGGCCTGCCGTTCCCGGTCATCCTCACCGGGCCAAAGCACGCCGCACCGTACCTGCAACAGTTGCACGCATTCGTCGGCGCCACCCTCGGCGAGGCCGCGCAGGCGCACTACCAGATCATCATCGACGATCCGGCCGAAGTGGCCCGCCAGATGACCGCCGGGCTCAAGGCCGTCAAGCAGTTCCGCCGCGAGCGTAACGATGCGTTCCACTTCAACTGGCTGTTGAAGATCGACGAAGGCTTCCAGCGCCCGTTCGACCCGACCCACGAAAACATGGCCAGCCTGCAACTGAACCACGCGCTGCCACCCCATGAACTGGCAGCCAACCTGCGTCGCGCGTTCTCGGGGATTGTGGCGGGCAACGTCAAGGACAAGGGCATTCGCCTGATCGAGCAGAACGGCCCTTACCAGATCCATGGCGACCCAGCCATCATGAAGCCGCTGGATGAACTGCTGCAGGCGTTCGTCGCCCAGCACCGCATGAAGTTGCCGGGTGGCGCGGCATATGTGCCGTGCTACCGCGTGGTGCAATAAGTCAGCACACATGCTGTAGCGCTTTAACCTTGTGTTCAGGCTTGTCGGCGGGAGACGTCGGGCTATCGTTTTTACGAAGCCCGACTGACCCACACCGAGGAGCGACCTATGGACCAACGGATCTTGTTCTCCCAGACGCCTTACCCTAATGTAAGGAGTATCACGATGGAGACCTTCAATATGGCGACCGCCACGCTGACTTCAAAAGGACAAATCACCATCCCCGTCCAGGTCAGGACAGCCCTGGGCCTGGAAACGGGAGACCGGGTTGAATTCGTCGAAATGGAAGACGGCAAATTTTCCATTATTGCCGCGAGCAAAACCGTTCACGACCTCAAGGGGCTGATCCGCAAGCCTGCCCAGGCCATTTCCATCGAGGACATGAACCGCGCGATTGCGGCACAGGGAGCGAAAGCCCGATGATCGGCCTGGATACCAATGTGCTGGTGCGCTATGTCACCCAGGATGATCCGGTCCAATCCGCCAAGGCATCCGAGCTGATCGAATCCCTCACCACCCTGTCGCCAGGCTTTGTCAGCCTGGTGTCGGTGGTGGAGTTGGTATGGGTGTTACAAAGTTGCTACCAGTCAGCCAAGAGCGATGTGGTGGCGGTGCTGGAAACGCTGCTGCGAACCCGTGAATTGATCGTCGAGCATGCCGAGATCATCTGGCAGGCGCTCCGGCGGTTTTCGGCGAACAAAGCCGATTTCGCCGACTGTTTGATAGCGCGCTGCGCCCACACAGCCGGCTGCGAGTACACCGCCACCTTTGACCTCGATGCGGCCAAGGCTGCGGGCATGAAGCGACTGGCCTGAGCGGGGTTCAGCGAACCCAGCCACCATGCTGCCAGTGGTAACCGTCATTTCGTTGCACCCAATGCGGATGCACATAACGGTAGCCCTCGCGCACCGGCTCCCAATGGCCGTGTACCGCCACATAACGCCCGCCTTCCCAACGCCAGTACCCGCGTGACCATACATAACCTTCGCGCACCGCCGGCTCGACTTCGATCACTTGCATCGGCGGCGGTTGTGGCGCGACCACTTCCACATACTCACGTTCTACCGGTCGACGCTCATGCACGACACGCTCTTGCACACACCCGGACGCCGCGACGACCATGGCCGCCAATGCTGCATAACGTAGCAACATACAAACCCCTCGGGCGCTAACGCCCCACACCTGCCTCAGTAAAAAATCCCCCCTTGTTCCAGCCGCGCTCCTGCAAGGCCTGGGTACTTTTTAACAGGTGGTGTCTGTCGGGTTGCTGAACCTGCCGACAGTGCATCCCGAGGAACAGACGGAAGGCCGAGTCGCGATTTGAACGCTCAAACCGGGCCAAAGCGCTCCAGCACAGCCTCGACAAAACGCCGCAACTTGGCGGTACGCTGGCGGTTGGCGGTGTAGACCAAATGCATGGGCCGGCTCGGCGCGTCAAAGTCCGGCAGCACTCGCACCAACTCGCCCCTGGCCAGGGCCGGGCGCAGAAAATCTTCCGGGCCGAGCACAATGCCAAACCCATCCAGCGCGGCCGACATCAAGGCCCTGCTTTCGTTGATCTGCAAACGGCTGGCAACCTGCACGGTGTGCGGGACCGAGCCCTGGTAGAACACCCATTCGCGATCCGCCGGGCGTGACCAGAAGGCGTAGCCCAGGCATTCATGCTGTTGAAGGTCCGCCGGCCACAGCGGTGTGCCTCGTGCCGCCAGGTAGGCCGGCGCCGCGCAGACCACCAGGCGATACGGCGCCAGGGGCCTGGCGGTCAGCCCCGTGATCGCCGGGGGGCCAATGCGGAAGGCGGCTTCGTAGCCTTCCTCCACCAGGTCGACAAAACGATCGGTGAGGTGCAGGTCGATGTTCACATCGGGGTTGTCACGCAAAAACGCGGTCACCAAGGGCATCAGGCTGTAGGAGCCGAAGGTCACCGGAGCGGTGATTTTCAGCGTGCCACGTGGGGTGTCATTCATGATCTGCGCCAGGGAATCGGCGGCCTCAGCCTCCGTCAGAATATGCTTGCAACGCTCGTAGTAAGCGCTACCCAACTCCGTCAGGCTTTGTCGGCGCGTGGTGCGATTGAGCAAGCGCGCACCCAGGCGCTGCTCCAGCGCTGTGACATGCTTGGCCACCATCTGCGCCGACATATTCAAACGCTCGGCGGCTCGCGCATACGAGCCCAACTCGGCGGCGACCACAAAGGCATTCATGCTCGAAAGACGGTCCATCATTCCCAACTCCCAGTAACGACATCCACGCCAATACGCTCATTTATCACCCAGCGATTGTTAATCATCATAACCGCTCCCCTACTTTGCAGGAGCAAGGCCATGAAGATTGGCGTGATTGGAGCAGGTTTCATCGGACGCGCGGTGGCCCAACTGGCGCTGGCGGCCGGTCACGAAGTGATGTTGAGCAACTCCCGCGGCCCGCAGTCCATGAGCAGCGTACTCAGCGGCATCTGGGGCGTTAAAGTGGGCAGCGCGCAAGACGCAGCCAGATTTGGCGACGTGGTCCTCGTGGCGATCCCCCTGGAACATTACCGCAGCGTGCCCGCGCAGTGGCTGGAAGGCAAAACAGTGATGGACGCCAACAATTACTACCCCGAGCGCGACGGGCATATCCCTGAATTGGACCGTTTTGAAACCACCACCAGCCGGCTGCTCGCCGAGCATTTGCCGCATTCCCATGTGGTGAAGGTATTCAACGCAATCTTTGCACCGGACCTGACGCGGGACGCCCGCCCTCACGGCGCACCCGACCGCCGCGCACTGCCGGTGGCGGCGGATGACGCCGCGGCGAAAGCGCAAGTGATCGAGTTACTCGACGAACTCGGTTTCGACGCCGTGGATGCCGGTGGGCTGGATGAAAGCTGGCGCTTCGAGCGGGCCAAACCGGCCTATTGCGTTGTGCTGGACCGAGCCGGCTTGACGGCCGCGCTGGCGGCAGCCGAACGAACGGTTGAACTGCCTGCGGTAGAGCGCACCCACCCCCGCGCATAAACACGCGCCCACAAAAAGCCCGCTGAGCGTTATCGTCTCAGCGGGCTTTTTTTGACCGATCGGCCCCAGTCTCAGGGCCTGGTCTTACAGCGCCAGATCAGACGCCGGTTTGCTCGGCTCAGCCGCAGGCTTGGCAGCCTCGGTGGCCTTGGGAGCGGTCATCTGCGGAATCGCTGGTGGTGGAGTCAGTTGCAGGATACCGGCGGTGTAGGCCCATTCCTTGGCAACAGCCTCAGGACTGTCGTTCAGCTTGGTGCCGTAGCTTGGCACGATCTGATGCAGTTTTTCCTGCCAGGCCGGAGTCGCGACCTTGTCCTTGAACACTTTCTGCAGCACGGTCAGCATGATCGGAGCCGCGGTCGACGCGCCTGGCGATGCACCCAACAGGCCGGCGATGGTGTTGTCGGCGGAGCTGACCACTTCGGTGCCGAGTTTCAGCACGCCGCCCTGCTCTTCGTCACGCTTGATGATCTGCACACGCTGGCCGGCTTGCCACAGGCGCCAGTCGGACTGCTTGGCGTTCGGGAAGTACTCTTGCAGTGCCTTGAAGCGGTCGTCATCCGACAGCATCAGTTGCCCGGCGAGGTACTCGACCAGCGGGTATTCGCGAATACCGACTTTGGTCATCGGCCAGATGTTGTGGGTGGTGGTGCTGGTCAGCAGGTCCAGGTACGAGCCTTCTTTCAGGAACTTGGTCGAGAAGGTCGCGAACGGGCCAAACAGAATCACGCGCTTGCCATCCAGCACGCGGGTGTCCAGGTGCGGCACCGACATCGGCGGCGCGCCCACCGAAGCTTTACCGTAGGCCTTGGCCAGGTGCTGCTCGGCGATGGTTGGGTTATCGGTCACCAGGAACGAACCACCCACCGGGAAGCCCGCGTATTCCTTGGCTTCAGGAATGCCCGACTTTTGCAGCAGGTGCAGGGCACCGCCGCCGGCACCGATGAACACGAACTTGGCGTCGGTTTCGGTCTTGCTGCCATCTTTCAGGTTTTTGTAGCTGACACGCCACGAACCGTCGGCGTTCTTGGTGATGTCCTGCACTTCGCTCGACAGTTTCAGGTCGAACTTAGGCGTGGTTTGCAGGTGAGCGACGAACTGGCGGGTGATCTCGCCGAAGTTCATGTCCGTACCCAGCGGGCTCCAGGTGGCCGCGATTTTCTGGTTCGGGTCACGCCCTTCCATCATCAGCGGAACCCACTTGGCGATCTGCGCCGGGTCTTCGGAATACTGCATGCCAGCGAACAGCGGGCTCGCTTGCAAGGCTTCGTAACGCTTTTTCAGGAACTTGATGTTGTCATCGCCCCACACAAAGCTCATGTGCGGAGTAGAGTTGATGAACGAACGCGGGTTCTTCAGCACGCCCTGCTGGACCTGCCAGGACCAGAACTGGCGGGAGATCTGGAACGCTTCGTTGATTTCGACCGCTTTCGGGATCTCAACGTTGCCGTTCTTGTCTTCCGGGGTGTAGTTCAGCTCGGCGAGGGCCGAGTGACCGGTACCGGCGTTGTTCCAGCCGTTGGAGCTTTCTTCGGCGACGCCGTCGAGGCGCTCGACCATTTCCATCGACCAGCCCGGCTCCAGCTCGTTGAGCCAGACACCCAGGGTCGCACTCATGATGCCGCCGCCGATCAGCAGCACATCGACTTTCTTTGCCTCTTCCGCATGAACGGACGTGATCCCCATCGACAAAGCCAGCCCCAGCAGGGCCGTGTTTACTTTCTTAAACATCAGTAGCACCTATGATAAAACGCCATCCGCCCCACTGCCCCTGAGCCCGGGCAACCCTCGATCACGCGGCGTCAGGCAACGCAGCGCCGGGTTTGCACATTCACTCAAAGACCGCAGGGTGGGCACACAAGGCCGACGTATCGACCTCACTTTTATGTCCCTTCTGCGCTGACTTCTTATCATTATTGGCTTCAGCTACCTGGGCGACAGCCAGCCGCCGGGACGTATACGGGTGTACGTTCCGGAGAAAGACTAGACCAAGATGGCGCGCAGAATATCACGCCAACCGGCGATCATGCGCTGTTTGGCTAATTGACAGCTCTAAAATAGGCGTTTTGGCAAGGCTGATCGGGGTGAGTGTCAAGCCTGACAGACGCGACGTGAAGTCACAGGCATGGCTATTTGATAGCGTGCAGCCTCACGCGCCGGGGCCCCTCATGTGGGAGGGGGCTTGCTCCCGATAGCGGCGGTTCAATCAACACATCCCTGACTGCCCCACCACCCCATCAGTCATCATGCAACAACCCAGAACCATACTCACCATAACTACTACCCAGCCCACTGCCGCCAAAATTCATCTTGGCGGCCTTGTTCGGGCTGTGGTCACCAAACGCCTGGCATCCCCCTGCAAAACAAGGGTCGCGACTCACGCCCGACGAATCCGACGAACAAGCGCTCAACAGCAACGCGCCAGCGATCATCACGACTTTGACAAGGTTCGAGATCATTTTTTCAGTTCCCTGTGGGTTCGGGGGTTTCCCATAGAGATAATCGTAGGCCTCAACGGCACAGGGAATGATGAAACTTCGCCGGAAGACAGAATGGGTTCAGGTCGCCGCCTTGGGCTAAGGCGGCAGAGGTCGATTGTCAGGCTTTAGCCGGGCTGATGACACGAGCGACTTGGTCATGGGCCCGGTCAACGAGTAGCCCGCTCAGGTCGATCAGTTGCTGAATGCCCAAGACAATGGAGCGCTGGGACTCGTCGAGGTTGAAAGCCACGGTAGCGGCCATTTCGCTGGCGGACGCGAGATTTTCGGAAGCGTTGGCCAGGAGGGTTTCGGTGTCTATGTCGGGGCTGACGAGGAATAGGTTGTGGGTTGGGTGTTCGTCAGGCGCATTGTCGGTGGATTGAGGCAAGTCACGAGCAATGGCACGTTGAGCTGTGGCGTGAAGCTTGGTATCGACGGGCGAAGGGTCGCGATCAATAGAGCGACTGGGCGTGTTGCTGTGCATGGGCGAAGCTCCAAATAGTGACGGGAGTTAAAACGCCTTTAGCGATACGGACTTCCACCTCCGGCCGCTGGATTGGCAGCGGCTTGAGGAGGTTAGCGGCGGGAGGTTTGAGGAGCAAGTCGAGAAGAATGCGGGATATTTCACCGACATTCCCGGCATATTCCACACATGACAACGCCCCCGCTCGAAGTGGTGAAGAGCACGGTATACACCTCCCCGACACCTAAGAAACATCCCCTATAAACTACGCCATTCGCCTCGTTGAGTCAGATTGCCAATGTTCCTACAGACAGGTCCACTTTCCCGCCGTTTATCTGTCGCGCCGATGATGGATTGGACATAGGGCTGCCCAAGCCCCATGGTTTGGTTGGTCGAAAGGAACCTATGCGTTGTTGTTGTAGCAATTTCTAAGCAATCAGCTCTTTATCGACCTGCTGCTACGTGGCTCGGGTTCATGGTCGATCTAGGCACGCCTGATGGTGGGCAATATAAAAACGTTCAACAGGCCGCTATCGGCCCAGAGTGTGTAAAAACGCTTTGTCAAAATTGAAGTGCGCGCATCTACGTTAAATCTGAAATTTATCGGCACGTCAGCAGATGTGGATTTCGCTCTGATGCGCGATTTCCGGTCCGTGGTGAGTACCTATCGCGCTCGAAAACGTTTTTACACAGCCTCGGCCAATAGCAGACCTTCGATGTGTCTGCTAAACCCAGAGCGATTCGGACGGCAAAACTCCTCAAGCCTCGGCCTCAAAGCCCTCATGACGTAAATCAGTTAACTTCAGAGGAGTAGGCAAGCAGCTGCACAGTCCGGAATGCCCCGCTCATGATGACAGGAGTGACTAAATACGAGCTCGCGGGAGGAAGGCTCCGTAGTGCAGGCCAAGCTCAGTCCTGTAATACATCAAAGAAATTTATGTCGTGCATGTGGATTTTTTAGCCTTCGCTACATCATGATAGCGTGCCACCTATAGCGTAATATCGCTCTTCTACCCACAGTAAAACTGCTCAGGCAAAGGAATGACAATTGAAATACCTAAAACAAATCACGCTTACTCCTATAGGTAAAAACACACCAATTGCTATATATCCTAGAAATAAAAACCTGATAATTACAGGAAAAAATGGCTCTGGTAAAACGACCACCCTCAAAACAATTTACAAAACACTTATAGAAAAGCTCATTTCGGGAGATTTCAGTTCCGAATTGCAAATTTCAGAACGCATAAAAGCTTATGAAAATATTGAAATCACACATGAAAGCCATGGAGACACTTATCACGAAATAATATCACAGCGCGAGAGACTAAAAAAATTAAAAGAAAACAATCCATTTAAATTTACACAATTAAAAAAGTTCGAACACTACTTCCAGAATCAACTTGCTGTTGTAGAGTTTTTTAGCGCAGACAGGCAAGCCAACATAACAGGAGCTACAAGCGCGTCTAACACTTCCACAAGTAGAACTCAGCAACCCAGACTACCTATAGAAAACAATCTTGAGTCGTCAATAGAGCAACACATTACAAATTTATATATCAGAAAAGCAATTGCCCTCTCATTTAAAAATGACACGGACACTGCGAACTCTATTGATTCATGGCTCAATCAGTTCGAGCGAGATCTTAAACACCTAACTGAAGACAACTCAACGGAAATTGAGTTCGACCCCTACGACTTCAAGGTCTACATAAAACAATTAAATCGAGAGAAATTTACGTTACAGTCTATCTCATCAGGATACTCTTCAATACTAACGATATTCTCAAGATTATTAATGCGCGCTGAATTTTTACAAATAATTCCAAGCAACCTGCAAGGGATAGTTTTAATTGACGAAATTGACGTACACCTTCATGTATCTTTACAAAAAATAATATTCCCTTTCCTGATAAACTCATTTCCAAATGTGCAATTTATTGTCTCCACTCACTCCCCCTTCATTCTAACATCCGTTGATGATGCGATAATATTTGACCTCACGACGGAGCAGCATGAAGAAGACATTTCCTCGTACTCTTATGAGTCTGTACTTGAAGGTTTGTTCGGTGTGCATAGCGCCTCACAAAAATTACAAGGTAAAATAAAAAAACTATCAGACTTGACAAATAGCGACTCCCCTCAAACAGCACAGATACAAAAAATTGTTAAAGAGCTCACTCCCAACATAAAACAGCTCGACATGGAGTCGCTCTTTTTCTTCAATAAAGCAGTATTAAAGCTCACTCACAAGAAAAGTGAAGACTAGGATCGCACATATGTTCAGAGTGACCAGAACGCGTCCAGCCCCGGCAAGTCTAGCAAGCCGCAAGAGCTACTCAGAAGAAGATGTTTTAGTAGAACTAAGAAAAATATTTTACGAGAAATGCTATTTGTGTGAGTCACGCTCACTGGTACATCTAAATGTTGAGCACCTGAAGCCACACAAGAATAAAAACAAAGCTCTAAAATTTGACTGGAACAATTTATTCTATGTGTGCTCGCGATGCAACAACTTCAAACGTGCAAAATACACCAATATTCTAGATTGCACTGATCATTCCATCGACGTTCTTCGAAGCATAAAACATTTACCACCAGTATCGCCATTTGCAAAATTAAATATCACAGCGGAAACAACATGCCCTCAGACCATTCAAACCGCCGAGCTCATTAACAACATATTTAACTCTGATGACACCCCTAATAAAACGGTGGCCGGAGCCGAGCTAAGATACAATGTATTCGTGGCCATAAATTATCTAAACACACTTTTTTTAGCCTATATCAACCCGAAAACATCAATAAGAAAAAAACTAGAATTTCTTGAGGAGCTCCAAACCCTAGCAGGTAAAGAGCAAGAATTCTCAGCATTTATTCGCTGGACCATATTCGGCGACGAAAGGCTTTCAGCAATTTTACTACCTTATGTTGACTGACATTTTCCATAGTCGATTTTGCGCATTCTGCGTCTACAAACCTCCAACTCATAATTGAAAAGCAAGGATTTGGTCAACCCAAATCCTTGCAGATCCCCACCGACTCAGCCCCCATCAGGAATACTCAAAACAGACAAAGCCTAGATACATACGACGCGACATAGCTGCCCAATTTTAGTGGTCTAGCTTGGGCTCATCATCTCACGGCGCATTGCCCAATCGGCATTTTTAGGCACTCTGGCCGAGCGTAAAGTCCCCCTGCCCCACCTATGGGGTGAAAAGGGGACAGATTTATTTATAACATCGCTGAAAAAAAGCTAATCACCAGACAGCAAAAAGCCGCCTCATCACCTGCTAATTATTTTGCCGATATCGAAGTCAGACTACGATACCCGGCACCCGGCTTCGAGCTGGCAGAGTAAAAGCCCAGCCACACCTCACGACGACCTGCTGATTCAACCCAGCGTTCCACGGTGTAAGATGCTCCATAACCTTCCACCTTCGAGGCTGTCATGACCGGGATATCCCTAAACCTGCCGGAAGACCTGTCCAACTCTCTCGCCGACCTGGCCAAAACCAACGGCCAGACTGCGACCTACCTGGCGATGGACGTCCTCCGCGACTACATCGAGCACGAAAAAACGCTAACCGCTCAAATCGAGCTGGCGGTGAAAGAAGCCGACCAGGGCAAATTTGCCACCGATGACCAGGTAGCAGCCATGCGCGCCAGGCGCTGGAGCCGGAATGCGGGTTGAGTGGCTTGAAAAAGCACTCAAAAATCTGGAAGACGAAGCAAACTATATAGCTCTCGAAAACCCAAAAGCAGCTGACGACTTCTCCGATGCCATTTTCGCCAGCGTCGACAAACTGGCGCAGTTTCCCTCTATGGGCCGTGAAGGTCGGGTCACAAACACGCGCTAATGGGCAGTCCCCAATTGGTCTTATCTGATCCCCTATCGCATACGCGGTGATCGTCTGCAGATCCTCGGCGTATTCCACACACGGCAACGTCCCCGTTCGAAGTGGTGAATGCCGCGGAACACACCTCCAGCACACCCAAGATCCATCCCTGATAAACTACGCCCCATTCGCCCCGCAAACTCAGATCCCCCATGCCCCTACAAACCACCCCCTTCTCCCGCCGCTTCTCCGTCGCACCCATGATGGACTGGACCGACCGCCACTGCCGGTTCTTCCTACGCCTGCTCTCCAAACACGCCCTGCTCTACACCGAGATGGTCACCACCGGCGCGATCCTCCACGGCGATCACGAGCGCTTCCTGCGCCACAACGACGCTGAGCATCCTCTCGCCCTCCAACTGGGCGGCAGTGTCCCCGCCGATTTAGCCGCTTGTGCCCGTATGGCCGAGGCCGCGGGTTACGATGAAGTGAACCTGAACGTCGGCTGCCCCAGCGATAGGGTGCAGAACAATATGATCGGCGCGTGTCTGATGGGCCATCCGGCGTTGGTGGCGGATTGCGTGAAGGCGATGCGCGATGCGGTGTCGATTCCGGTGACGGTGAAGCACCGTATCGGGATCAATGGGCGGGACAGTTACGCCCAGTTGTGTGATTTCGTCGGGCAGGTGAAGGACGCGGGGTGTACCAGTTTTACCGTGCATGCGCGGATTGCGATTCTGGAGGGGTTGTCGCCGAAGGAGAATCGCGACATTCCGCCGTTGCGTTATGACGTGGCGGCGCAGTTGAAGCGGGATTTTGCCGAGTTGGAGATTATTCTCAACGGTGGGATCAAGACGCTGGAGCAGTGCCATGAGCATTTGCAGACGTTTGACGGGGTGATGCTGGGCCGGGAGGCTTATCACAATCCGTATTTACTGGCGGAGGTGGATCAGCAGTTGTTTGGCAGCGCGCGGCCGGTGATCAGTCGGGCAGAGGCGTTGGCGCAGTTGCGGCCTTATATCGCGGAGCATTTGGCAAGCGGTGGCTCGATGCATCACATTACGCGGCATGTGCTGGGGTTGGGCACGGGTTTCCCTGGGGCGCGCAAGTTCCGGCAGTTGTTGTCGGTGGATATTCATAAAGCGAGTGACCCGCTGGCGTTGCTGGATCAGGCGGCGGAGTTGTTGGAGGGCCGGTGAAACCGGCGCCCACAGGTTGATCGCGGTGTTCATCGAGCTGTTGGGTTGAACCTGCGGGCGATTTTGCCCTCCTATTTACCAGCAAGGCCAGTCATTCAAACGGCTGTTTTCAGGTTGTTGCCCTCGCAAACGATCGAACGCATTTGCGCCCTTGAGCGCCTGCCAGCGCTCGGGTAATGTCATCAGACCCATAGGACAGAGCACGCTCATGACTTCCAAGCTGGAACAACTCAAACAGTTCACCACCGTCGTCGCCGATACCGGCGATTTTGCGGCCCTCGCCAATCTCAAGCCGCAAGATGCCACCACCAACCCTTCCCTGCTGCTCAAGGCCGCGTCGATCCCGGGCTATGCCAAGTTGCTGGATGAGTGCGTGAAGGACTGCAACGGTGATGTCGGCCTGGCCAGCGACCGTTTTGCGGTGGCGGTGGGTCAAGAGATCCTGAAAGTGGTGCCCGGTCGTATCTCCACCGAGGTGGATGCGCGCCTGTCGTTCGACACTGACGCCGTACTCAAGCGCGCGCACCGTCTGATCGACCTGTACGAAAAAGCCGGGGTTGGCCGTGATCGCGTGCTGATCAAGATCGCGTCCACCTGGGAAGGTATCCGCGCGGCGGAGAAGCTGGAAAAAGAAGGCATCCAGACCAACCTGACGCTGCTGTTCTCCTTCGCCCAGGCCGTGGCCTGTGCCGAAGCGGGCGTGTTCCTGATTTCGCCGTTCGTGGGCCGTATCTACGACTGGTACAAGAAAGCCAACGGCAACGACTACACCGGCGCCGACGATCCGGGCGTGCAGTCGGTGACGCGCATCTACAACTACTACAAGGCCAATGGCTACAAGACCGTGGTGATGGGGGCGAGTTTCCGCAACCTGAGCCAGATCGAAGAGCTGGCCGGCTGTGATCGCTTGACCATCAGCCCGGACCTGCTGGAGAAACTGGCGGCCGATACTGGCAAGCTGGAGCGCAAGTTGTCGCCAGGCCATGCCGGTGAAGCGCGGGTGCATCTGACTGAAGCGCAGTTCCGTTGGGAGTCCAACGAGGATGCGATGGCGACCGAGAAGCTGGCCGAGGGGATTCGTCAGTTTGCCCGCGACCAGGAGAAGCTGGAGGCGTTGCTGGCAGCCAAGCTGTAACAGCGGCGGCAGCAAAAAGGGCGGGACCTGTGAGGGTTCCGCCCTTTTTTGTGTCAATCCGTTAGGCATGTACTGACAGGTCTGGGGCAATCGGGAGCAAGCCCCCTCCCACACCTGGGGAGTGTCAGTGGCGTTCGAGGGCGTTGACGAGGTCGTGGAAGGCTTCGCGGTTGGACTCGTTCAAGCCCATCAGGATTTTGTGCGCTTCCAGCACCTTGATCCGCACGATTTCCTCGGATTGGTCCTGGGACGGCAGGTCGGTCAGGCATTCCGGGCAGGGGATCGGGCGGTCAACGATGTTGAACACTTGATCGAAGCCCATGGACTGCAGCAGACGGGTGATGTCTTCGTGGGTAGTGACGACAGTGGGCAACAGGCCGACCTTCTGCCGAGACAGAATGGACAACTTGGCCAACAGCCCAAGCGTGGTGCTATCGATGCTGCGGGTTTCGGTCAGATCGATCACGATCGCCGAGAAATTCAGCGCTGTGAAGATCCGCTCAATCGTTGCATCCAGCGCCGAACACAAGGTCAGGCGCACTTCACCGACAAACTTCAGGACAAACGTCCCGTCTTGCTCGGCGAATTGGATTCTTCCGGTACTCATCAAAGATTCCTGCTCAACACCAATAGGGCGATATCATCCGGCATCTCCCCTAGCGTGGCCAATCCAAAAACCTGCCGCAGGCCATCCAGGCTGCCGCCCGCCGACTTGACCCGTTGGGGCAAGGCGGCTTCTTTCTCTTTGAGTGTAGGCTCTGGAAGAAGGTCGAGGATGCCATCGGACATCAGCGTCAGGCTGAAGGTCGGCGGCAGCTCCAGGATGTGGTCTTCGTAGGTGGCTTCATTGAACAAGCCGACGGGCAGACCACGCCCTTCCAGGTAGCGCACACTGTCAGGAGTGTATAAAACCGGCATCGGCAGGTGACCGCCGATGCTGTAGGTCAAAAGACCGGTTTCTTCATCAATCACGCCGCCCACCATCGTCACGTGCTTGCCCAGCTTGCAGCTGATCAGGCCTCGGTTGATGTGGCCCAGCACCTCGGAGGGGGTGAACTCCGGCAAGGTGCCATTGCGCTTGGATTCGAACAGCAGCCGTGTGGTCATGAACTTCAACAACACGGTGACAAATGCCGAGGACGCGCCGTGGCCGGACACGTCGGCCAGATAAAACGCCACCCGCCGCTCATCTACGCGGAAATAGTCGACAAAATCACCCGACAGGTACAGCGACGGGATGATCTGGTGCGCAAACTTGAACTCATCAATGGTCCACGGGCTGACCGGCAGCATGTTCATCTGCACCTGGCGACCGGCGTTCTGGTCTTCCTGGAGCAGGTTCAGGCTGGCTTCGAGTTCGCGGTTGGCGGTTTCGAGCTTTTCGCGGTAGCGCTGGTTTTCCACCAGCAGGCGTGCGCGATCCAGGGCGCGGCGCACCGAGTGCTCCAGCACCGCCAGGTCTTCCAGGGGCTTGATCAGGTAGTCGGCGGCGCCCAGGCGCAGGGCCTCGACGGCATCGTTCATCACCCCGGCACCGGACACGACAATCACCGGCGTCTGCGGAGCAAGCTCGGTCACCTGGCGAATCAGTTCGAGGCCGCCCATCTGGGGCATGCGCAGATCGCAGATCACGAGGTCGGGCTTGTCGCGCTCGAATACCTGGAGACCCTGTTGGCCATTGCTGGCCTGCAGGACGCTGAAGCCACTGTCTTCCAAATAGGCCGCAAGGCTTGCGCGCACTACTTCGTCGTCATCGATTATCAGCAGCGTGGCACTGGTTTTTGGCATGTGGGCAAACGGCGCCAGAATTAGGTTGGCGTAGGCGGCTCGGCAATGGCCGGGCTCACGCTACTGGATTCGCTTTCTAGCCTCTCTGTCCTACAAAGCATAGGCTTTTTGCCCACGCACAAAGGTAAAGCAGAGGTGCCCTTCTAAGGCGCAGACGGTACTCCCATCCGACAGGGGTTTCAAGCTCATGCCGATGGTCGCCGAACGTCTTTACATCGCAAATCACCGGGAGTTATAAGAACAGCCATCACCACAACACAAAGTAAGGATGGAAGCTGTGAGCGAACACGAGCGCGACTACGCTGAAAAGCGCGATTTCATCCGCATGCGAGTGGATGCCAATGTCTCTTTGATCCATGCCGGGCAAGAAATTGACGGGGTTTGCGTGGACCTCTCCAGCTCCGGCATGCAGGTGCAGGCACCTCGCCAGTTCACGGTGGGCGATCTGCTGACCGTGCGTATCGAGTCGGAGCACGCGGCCCTCGCGGGCCTGGAAGCGGACACCCAGGTGGTATGGGCGAAGAACGAGGGCGACGGCCAGCATCTGGGGCTGAAGATCCTGAAAATGCGCTAATACCCGCGCACAAAAAAGGCGACCACATGGTCGCCTTTTTTCGTTTCAAGAGGTCTCGACCTAGAAGTCGTCGACAACCTTGCCGTCCTTGACCTTGAACTCGCGGTTCTGCAGGTAGGCGTTGCGGATGAAGGTGTACTTGTCGCCGGTGATCAACTTCTCGCTGTCGAGCAGGCTGGCACGGGTGTCGACGATGTTCAGGCCGAAGGTGCTGTTGCGCCAGCCGATGTCGTTCATGTAGCGGTACGGTTGGGTGTAGCTGTCCACGTATTTGGACGGCGCGTCGCGCAGGGTGCTTGGGCCCAGCAGCGGCAGCATCACGTAAGGACCGCTGCCGACGCCCCAGTAACCGAGGGTCTGGCCGAAGTCTTCATCGCTGCGGTGCAGCCCCATTTTGGTGCCGACGTCGATAAAGCCCAGCACGCCGAAGGTGGTGTTCATCAACAGGCGGGCAGTGTCCACGCCGGCCGCGTGTGGCTTGAGTTGCAACACGTTGTTGGCCAGGTTGCCGACATCGCCGATATTGCGGAAGAAGTTGTGCACGCCGTCCTGCACGAATTGCGGGGTCACAAACTGATAGCCTTGGGCCAATGGTTTGAGGGCGTAGGTATCAACGGTGTCGTTGAAGGTGAAGATCGGGCGGTTGATGCTTTCCCATGGATCATCTTCCGACGCGGCCTGTGCGGCGAAAGGGGCCATCAGGATAGCGGCACACACCGAAAACTGAGCGAAGTAGTGGCTCCAGCGCATAGCTTTTGCTCCTTGAATAGTCTGTCATGGGCGCTATGCCCTGAATAAGGCGCCAGTATATGACGGAAGTGTCCTTTTAGGCAGCTGCCAGGAAACGACATACGGAAAATGTACAAAATTCCTACAAACTGTCACGGACTTGTCACGCCACTTCGATAGCGTCGTAGCTATTTCAGGGATGTCGAAATGCCTCACGCCGAGATTGCCGTCGCCACTGCCCCCACCTTGACCGCCGTGTTGTTTGGCCTGAGTGGCTGCCTGGTCGATTTCGGTTCCCAGGCGCGCACCGATTCACCCTCCCCGCACGCCGAAGCCACGCCAGGTGCGCTGAAGGTCCTGCGCAGCCTCAAGGAACAAGGCGTGCCCTGCGCCTGGCTGGATGAACTGCCGCCCTCGGTAACAGCCCCACTGACCGCCGCGTTGCCCGATTGGCTCAGGGCCGCAGCGCCCTCAACCATCCGCTGGCCCGCCCCTCATGCATGCTGGCAAGCCTTGATGGAATTGAACATCGAACGCCTGGAAGGCTGCGTGCTGGTCAGCGGCGAGCCGCGCCTGCTGCAATCGGGCCTGAATGCCGGGCTGTGGACTATCGGCCTGGCGTCCTGCGGTTCGCTGTGCGGCCTGGCGCCCGAGCAATGGCAGGCACTGACCGACCAACAACGCGAATACAAACGCGGCAAGGCCACCGTGGCGCTGTATGGGCTGGGGGTGCATTCGGTGATCGATCACCTCGGCGAGCTCGGCACCTGCCTGGCAGACATCAGCCTGCGCCAGCTCAAAGGCGAAAAGCCCTGATTGAGATCATGCACAGACGGCGCCGGTAGATTAATCTACAGCTCCTCTCGTAGACCTTTCTCGGCGTGCCGTGGTCTATGCCAGTGCCTATCGATAAAAGGAACAACACCATGCCTGCCCGCGAAAAACTGCAAGAACAGGTCAACATCCTGCGCGAGCAACTGGACCAGGAACCACCGCTGCCAGCCGAAAAACGTGAAGCGCTGGAAGCCTTGCTGGCCAAGTTTGAAGTACAACTTGAACTGGAACCGGCCACCCAGCCGCCCAGCATCGTAGACGATGTGAACCGGGCGGTAGAAGGTTTCGAGCTGGACCACCCGGGCATTGCCGGGACGCTGCGCAATATCGTGATCACCCTGGGCAACATCGGCATTTAGCCCGCGCCCAAACCAAGCACAGAACCAAATGTGGGAGGGGGCTTGCCCCCGATAGCAGTGGGTCAGGCACAGAGACTGTGACTGACACTCCGCTATCGGGGGCAAGCCCCCTCCCACATTGGGTTTGTGTAAAGGTTACTGGCGCGCCAGGCGCAGGTTCTGGAACGGCACCGCCTCAGTACTGCGATACGGGTTGATATCCAACCCACCCCGCCGCACATACCGCGCATATACCGTCAACTTCTCCGGCTTCAGCAGGCGCTTCAAGTCCAGGAAAATCCGCTCCACGCACTGCTCATGGAAGTCCGAGTGCTGGCGAAAGCTCACCAGATACTCCAACAGGCTGGCGTGATCCAGCTGTGCGCCGCGGTATTGCACGGCCACGCTGCCCCAGTCGGGCTGGCTGGTGACCGGGCAGTTGGATTTGAGCAGGTGGCTGTACACGCTCTCCTCGACAATGCGCGAGTCATCGCAACGCAGCAGTTCCGGACGCGGATGTTCGTAGTTGCTGACGCTGATATCCAGGTCATCGATGCACACTCCCGGCAACGCCACCACGCCTTCGGCTTCAACCTCGGCCAGGCTGCGCACGCGCACGCCCACCGGCTTGCCGGCAGCAGCGCTGAGGTCGGTGCGCAACGTCGCCTCCAGACTTTGCGTATCGGCAAACACGGTCTGGTTCAGCGAGTTGAGGTACAGCTTGAAGGACTTGGACTCGATGATATTCGGCGAGTCGGCCGCAATGCTGAATTCACCGATGGCCACCACCGGCTTGCCCGAAGGCAGCAGCCAGGACAGTTCGAAGCAGTTCCAGAAATCCACGCCCGTGTACGGCAGGGTCTCGGCGCTCAGGCCCAGCTCGGCCCATTTCGCGGCGCGCGGAATCGGGAACAGCAACGAAGGGGTGTAGGTGGAGATGTATTCACTGGACTTGCCCAGCGGCGAATGTTCGGCTGCGGGATGCATGGCGGAAACCTGGCTAAATTAACCCCACCAGTCTACCAGCCTTTGCCCCCGCCTCTAACAACCGCCGCATCGACACCGTCAGTTGCCGCAGCGGCTCAATCGACGTTGATCTTGCCGACCATGCCCGCCTGGTAGTGCCCGGGAATATTGCAGGCAAACTCCAACCCGGTGGCTTTGCTGAAGGTCCAGGTCAACTCGGCGGTTTTACCCGGTTCGACCAGAACACTGTTGGGGTCATCGTGCTTCATCCCGCCCATATTGCCCATATTGCCCATATTGCTCATATCGCCGTGGCCCATGGCGCCGTGGTCCATCTTGCCCATGCCGGTGGCGTTCAGCATGCCGCTGGCCTGCATCTGCATCATTTGCTTCTGATGCTCCGCATGCATGGCCGCATCGCCCAGGTTGAACTCATGGAGCAACTGGCCTTTGTTGACCAGCACAAAGCGCACGGTCTCACCGGCCTTTACGTCCAGGGACTTGGGCGAAAAGGACATATCCTGCAGCACCACTTCCACGGTGCGCGTGGCCTTATCGGCAGATGCCGGCTGGCCGAATGCATAGGTGTGGGCCGTGCCGGCCATTGCTCCGACACTCAACGCCAACAGGCAGCCCGCCAACAACAAGGGGGTACGCAATGCCATCTCAATTCTCCAAAGGTGTGGGATCAGTCTGAGGACCACTCTAAGATTGCAGCGCTGCCAGCCAGCTGACTGCTAGATTACAACTTTGTCAGGTTGCGCCCCTCCCCTGGCCACCACGGTATAAAGCCTGACGTGACCCGCCGCCAAGAGCTGCCCATGAAACTGCTGATCGTCGAAGACCAACCCAAAACCGGCCATTACCTGCGCCAAGGCCTGACCGAAGCCGGTTTTACCACCGAGCTGGTGGCCGACGGCACCAGCGGCCAACACTTGGCGCTGACTGGCGATTACGACCTGCTGATCCTCGATGTGATGCTGCCCGGTCGCAATGGTTGGCAGATCCTACAGGCAGTGCGCAGCGCTGGCCTCGACGTCCCGGTGCTGTTTCTCACCGCCCGCGACGCAGTGGAAGACCGCGTACACGGCCTGGAACTGGGCGCCGACGATTATCTGGTCAAGCCGTTCGCCTTCTCCGAACTGCTTGCGCGGGTGCGTAGCCTGTTGCGCCGTGGCAGCAGCGCACCGCAGGAAACCACCCTGCAACTGGCCGACCTGCGCCTGGACCTGATCCGCCGCCGCGTCGAGCGCGACGGCCAGCGCATCGACCTCACCGCCAAGGAGTTCGCCCTGCTCGAACTGCTGCTGCGGCGCCAGGGCGAAGTACTGCCCAAGTCGCTGATCGCGTCCCAGGTGTGGGACATGAACTTTGACAGCGACACCAACATCATCGAAGTGGCGATCCGCCGCCTGCGCCTGAAAATCGACGACAACTTCCCCAATAAACTCATCCACACCGTGCGCGGCATGGGTTATGTGCTGGAGGAACGATGCAGTTGATCAAGCGTCTGTCCCTGGCCAGCCGCCTGGCCCTGCTGTTTGCGGCCTGCACCGCGGTGGTCTCGTTGCTCGCCGGCGTGCTGTTCAACCGCGCCAGCGAGGCGCATTTTGTCGAGCTGGACCAGCAACTGCTCGAAAGCAAACTGGTGGCGCTGCGCAGCACCTTGCAGGGCGTCGACTCACCGCAGCTATTCGCCCAGCGCGAAGCGCAACTGCGTGCCGAGCTCAATCGTCAGCCCGACCTCACAGTACGCATCACCGCCGCCGGCCAGCGCTGGTTTGACGGCGCGCCGGCCATTGCCCTGCCCGAGTCGCCCGGCCTGCACAGCCTGCAAAACGCCGGCATCGACTACCGCGTGTACAACGCGCCGCTAAGGCCGGGCCAACCCGACTCGCCGCAACTGAGCCTGATGCTCGACATCACCCACCATCAGCACTTCCTGCAACGCATGCAGCATTTGATCTGGCTCACAGTCAGCCTCTCGGCCCTGGCCACCGCGCTGCTAGGCGCCTGGGCGGCGCGCAGCGGGCTGCGACCGTTGCGGCGCATGGGCGAAGTGGCCGCCAGCGTGTCGGCCCACTCCCTGACCCAGCGTTTGCCCGAGCAGGGCATGCCGGTGGAACTGGCGGAACTGGCCCAGGCCTTCAACGCCATGCTGGGCCGACTGGACGACGCGTTCCAGCGCCTCTCGGCGTTCTCCGCCGATATCGCCCACGAACTGCGCACGCCCCTGTCGAACTTGTTGACCCACACCCAAGTCATCCTCACCCAGCCGCGCCCGCTGGAGGATTACCGCGAGGCGCTGCACAGCAATCTGGAAGAGTTGCAGTGGATGGCGCAGTTGGTGAACGACATGTTGTACCTGGCCAAGGCCGATCACGGGCTGTTGGCGCCCACGCGCGAACCGTTGAAGCTCGCGGACGAAGTGGACGCACTGCTGGAGTTCTTCGTCTTGCTGGCGGAAGACGCGCACGTCAGCCTGGTGCGCGAGGGTATGGCTCACACAACCGGCGATCGCGGCATGTTGCGCCGGGCATTGTCGAACCTGCTGGATAACGCGCTGCGCTTTACGCCCGCGGGCGGCGAAGTGCGGGTGCATCTGGCGCAGGGCGCACAAGGCGTGACGCTGACAGTGGAGAACAGCGGCGAAGGCATTCCGGCGGAGGTGTTACCGCGATTGTTCGACCGCTTCTACCGGGCCGACCCGGCGCGGCATGAAGGCAGCAGTGAACACGCAGGGCTGGGGCTGGCGATTACCCAGTCGATTGTGCGAGCGCATGGCGGGCGGATTTATTGCGAGTCTGAGCCGGGGTGGACGCGGTTTGTGATCGAGTTGCCAGGGGGGGGTGATGCAAGCTGTGCCGGCGCTATCGGGAGCAAGCTCCCTCCCACATTTTGATCTGTGAATACATTCAAAATGTGGGAGGGGCTTGCTCCCGATAGCGGTCTTAAATCCTACGAATACCTGAGGGCATGCGCCGGCTCGATCTTCGCCGCCCGATACGCCGGGTAAACCGTGGCCAAAAAGCTCAACACAAACCCGGCCGAGCAGATCAGCAGCACATCCCCACCCTGCAATTGCGAGGGCAGGTTGCTGACGAAGTACACGTCCGAACTGAAGATATGCTGCCCGCTCACGCGCTCCAGCCAACCCACCAGCTCACTGACGTTGAGCGCCGCAATCACGCCCAGCACACCGCCGATCAGGGTGCCGATGATACCGATCACCGTGCCCTGCACCATGAAGATCGCCATGATCTGCCGTGGCGTGGCGCCGATGGTCCGCAGGATCGCGATGTCCGCGCCCTTGTCGTTCACCACCATGATCAACGTGGCAATGATGTTGAACGCCGCCACCGCGACGATCATCAGCAACAGCAGGCCGATCATGGTTTTTTCCATCTTCATCGCGCTGAACAGACTGCCCTGGGTGTGGGTCCAGTCATCCGCCTTGTAGGCCGCACCGAGGCTGGCGGCGATGTCCGCCGAGACCTTGGGCGCCGCGTACAAGTCCTTCACCGCCAGGCGCACGCTCTGCACCTGGTTCGGCTGCCAATGCTGAATTTCTGCGGCGTCGGCCATATGGATCAACGCCATCGAACCGTCCAGCTCGGCGCCGACCTTGAAGATACCGACCACGTTCAATCGCTGCATGCGCGGGGTGATGCCACCCGGCGCGCTGCTGATTTCCGGGACGATCAGGGTCAGCTTGTCGCCCACGTTCAGGCGAAAGCGCCGCGCGGTGATTTCACCGACCACCACGCCGAACTCGCCGGGTTTCAAGTCTTCCAGTTTACCCTGGACGATATGCTGGGCCACGATCGACACCTTGCCTTCCTGGGCCGGGTCGACGCCGCTGATCTCGATCGGCTGCATCGCGCCCTTGTAGGAGAACATACCGTCCATCTGCGTGAACGGTACTGCGGCGGTCACTTCGGGATTCTTCATCGCCGCCGCGGCCACCGGCTGCCAGTTGTCGATCGGATTCACGCCGACGATGGTGGCGTGAGGCACCATGCCGAGGATGCGCGAGCTCATTTCGCGTTGAAAGCCATTCATCACCGACAACACCACGATCATCGCCAGCACGCCCAGGGCGAGGCCGATCATCGAGGTCATCGAGATAAACGAAACAAAACGGTTGCGGCGCTTGGCGCGGGTATAGCGCGTGCCGATGAAAATCGATAACGGTCTGAACATTCGCTTGCACCGCCTGAAAAAATGAAAAAACCCGGCGTCATGCACCGGGCTTGAAACAGGTCAGATGGCGACCAGATGACCTTCCTGCAGGTGCAGTACGCGGTCCATCTGCCGGGCCATGCTCATGTCATGGGTCACCACCAGGAACGCGGTACGCATCTGGGTGCTCAGTTCGAGCATCAAGTCCTTGATGCCCTGGGCGGTGTGGGAATCGAGGTTGCCGGTCGGCTCGTCGAGCATCACCAGGCCCGGGTTGTTCACCAGGGCACGGGCAATCGCCACACGCTGGCGCTCACCGCCAGACAATTCGGCCGGTTTGTGCTCCAGGCGATGGCCGAGGCCAACGCGCTCCAGCAAAGCCTTGGCACGCTGGCGCGCCTCTGGGATCGCGGTCTTGCCGATCAGCAGCGGCATGCACACGTTTTCCAGGGCGGTGAACTCCGGCAACAGGTGGTGGAACTGGTACACGAAACCCAACGAACGGTTGCGCAGTTGGCCGCGGGCCTTTTCGCCGAGGGCCGAGAGTTCTTCGCCGGCCAGCCACACGCTGCCCTGGGACGGCGTATCGAGGCCGCCCAACAGGTTGAGCAAGGTACTTTTGCCGGAACCGGAACTGCCGACGATCGCCACGCGCTCGCCGGGGTGCAGCTCAAGTTGCAGGTTGGACAACACCACCACCGATTCCGGACCTTCCTCGTAGGACTTGCCCAGGTTGCGGCAGCTCAGGATTGCTTTTTCACTCATGCCCGATTCACTCATAACGTAAGGCCTGTGCTGGCTGGGTACGTGCCGCGCGCCAGGCTGGATACAGGGTGGCAAGGAAACTCAGGACCAACGCAGCGCCGCCCACCATCAGCACGTCCTGGGCCTGAACCTGGGACGGCAAGTAATCGATGAAGTAGACGTCGGCATTGAGAAACTTGTGGCCGATCAGGGTTTCGAGGCCGGCGATGGCAGCGCTGACGTTGAGCGCAGCCAGAATGCCCAGCGCGGTGCCGATCAAGGTGCCGACCACGCCGATCACCGTGCCCTGCACCATGAAGATCGCCATGATCTGCCCCGGCGTGGCGCCCAGGGTGCGCAGGATGGCGATGTCGCCCTTCTTGTCGTTCACCACCATCACCAGGGTGGAGATGATGTTGAAGGCCGCCACGGCGACGATCAGCAGCAACAGCAGGCCGATCATGGCTTTTTCCATGCGGATGGCCTGGTACAGGTTGCCGTGGGTACGGGTCCAGTCGCGGGCGTAGTACTGGCTTTCACCCAGGTGCTGGGCGATTTCCCAGGCGCCGCGCGGGGCGTCGAACAAATCGTTGAACTTCAGGCGCAGGCCCTGCACCTGATCCGGCTTCCAGCGATGCAGACGCGCCAGGTCGGTGAGGTTGGTCAGGCCGAGGTAGCCGTCGATCTCGCCAGCGCCGACGTGGAAGGTGCCGACCACGGTAAAGCGCTTCATGCGCGGAAACATGCCGGCCGGGGTCACGGTGACTTCCGGGGCGACGAAGGTCAGCTTGTCGCCGATGCCCACGCCGAGCTTGGCCGCGGCCTTGTCGCCGATGACGATACCGAAGCTGCCGGGCGCCAGGTCGTCAAGTTTGCCCTGCAGCATGAACTTGTCGATGATCGAGACCTTGCGCTCCTGGACCGGGTCGATGGCATTGAGCAGGATTTTCTGCACCTTGCCGTCATGGGTCAGCAACCCTTGCATCTGGGTGAACGGCGCCACGGCCACGACCTTGGGGTTCTGCTTGACCTTGTCGGCCAGGCTTTGCCAGTCGCTGATCGGTTCACCCGACTCGATGGTCGCGTGGGGCACCATGCCCAGCACGCGGGTACGCATCTCATGATCGAAGCCGTTCATCACCGACAACACCACGATCATCACGACCACGCCAAGGGCGAGACCGATCATCGAGGTCAAGGAAATGAACGACACAAAATGATTGCGACGCTTTGCACGGGTATAACGCGTGCCAATAAATACGAAGAGAGGTCTGAACATGTCGGGGCTTGTTCGGAGGAAAAGAAGACGTCCCGGTGGCGGGGTCTGGTAAGCAGCTTTACACTCAGACCATTACCGCTACTTTGGGTTCGCCATGTCGACATTAGATGAAGAAGAACGCCGCGAATACTACCGTATCGACGACATGATCGCACTTCAAATCAAAAGCCTGTCCGCCCCCGAAGCGGCGGGCAAGGAAGTGTTGCTGGATGATTCGCCGCTATTCAATCTACTCAGTGAACTGCACCTGAGCGAATTCGAAGCCCAACACCTGTTGCGCCAGCTCAGCGAGAAAGATCGCAGCCTGGCCGCCCTCCTCCGAATCCAGAACAAACGCCTGGATCTGCTCAGCCAGATCATGGCGCGCGGCCTGCTGGATGAAGTCGGCGCACCGCAGCCGGTGATCATTTCCGAAGGCGGCATCGACTTCCAGCACCCGACGCCCCTGGCACTCGACGCCCACCTGGCGGTCAAGCTGGTGCTGATGCCCCAGGCGCTGGGCCTGCTGTTACGGGCGCGGGTCACCCATTGCGATGCCAAGGGCGGCGCTTTTGCCATTGGCACGGAATTCGAATCGATGACCGACGCCCAACGCCAACTGCTGGCGCGCTACATCCTGCAGAAACAGGCGCAGCAACGGCGCCTGGCGCGGGAACAGAGCGACGCCAAAGACACCTGAATTCGTATTCACCCCGCCAGACGACCTGGCGCAAAGGAGCAACTGTGACCCTGATCTACGGCCACCGCGGTGCCAAAGGCGAAGCACCAGAAAACACCCTGACCAGCTTCCAGCAGTGCCTCAAGCACGGTGTCCGCCGTTGCGAATTGGATTTGCACCTGTCCATGGACGGCGAACTGATGGTCATCCACGACCCGACCCTCAAGCGCACCGCCGACCGGCGCGGCAAAGTCGTCGAGTATTCGGCGGCAGACCTGGTGAAGATGGACGCCCGCAAAGGCGGCCCCGGCTGGATCAACCCCTGCCCGATCCCGCGCCTGGAAGAACTGTTTGAAAAGTGCGACTTCGATCACTGGCAACTGGAAGTCAAAAGCGCCTCGCGCACCCGCGCCGCGACCACCGTGCTGGCGATCCGGGAAATGGCCGTGCGTTTCGGCCTCATGGACAAGGTCACAGTGACCTCAAGCTCACGGGAAGTGTTGAAAGCGGCGGTGGAACTCACCCCGGACCTGTCGCGCGGGCTGGTGGCCGAATACGCCTGGCTCGACCCGCTGAAGGTCGCGCAAAACTATGGCTGTGAGTTTCTGGCGTTGAACTGGACGTTGTGTACCCCCGAGCGTCTGGAAAAAGCCCAGCGCCAGGGATTGCACGTGTCGGTGTGGACAGTCAACGAACCTGCGCTGATGCGCAGGCTCGCCGACTTCGGCGTAGATAGCCTGATTACAGACTTTCCCGGTTTGGCCACTGCCACGCTCGAGAATTACTGAAATCGGTCTCCCCGGCCGGCTCAGGCCACCGGCCGGAGCCGCTCAAAAAAGCCGGTTGAGGCCGTCGTAGGCCGCGACCCGATAGGCTTCCGCCATGGTCGGGTAGTTGAACGTGGTGTTGACGAAATACTTGAGGGTATTTTGCTCGCCCGGCTGGTTCATGATGGCCTGACCGATGTGGACGATCTCCGAAGCCTGGTAGCCGAAGCAATGCACGCCGAGGACTTCCAGGGTTTCACGGTGGAACAGAATCTTCAGCATGCCTTGCGGCTCGCCGGCGATCTGCGCACGCGCCATGCTCTTGAAGAACGCCTTGCCCACTTCGTAAGGCACCTTGGCCTTGGTCAGTTCGTGTTCGTTCTTACCGATCGAGCTGATCTCCGGAATCGTGTAGATCCCGGTCGGCACGTCGTTCACATAGCGCCAGCTGCCATTGTCGACAATGCTGCCGGCGGCCGAACGGCCCTGGTCATGGGCGGCGCTGGCCAGGCTTGGCCAGCCGATCACGTCGCCGGCACCGTAGATATTTGACACGCAGGTGCGATAGTTCTCGTCCACTTCGATCTGGCCACGGTTGTTGACCTTGACCCCGACATTTTCCATGCCCAGCTTGTCGGTGTTGCCGGTACGACCGTTGCACCACAGCAAGGCGTCGGCCTTGATCTTCTTGCCTGACTTGAGGTGCAGGATCACACCGTTGTCCAGGCCTTCGACGCGCTCGTACTCTTCGTTGTGGCGCACGGTGATGTTGTTGTTGCTGAAGTGATAACTCAACGCCTGGGAAATTTCCGAGTCGAGGAAGCTCAGCAACTGGTCACGGTTGTCCACCAGCTCTACCAGCACCCCCAGGCCGCTGAAGATCGAGGCGTATTCGCAGCCGATCACGCCGGCGCCATAGATGATCAGTTTGCGTGGGGTATGGCCCAGGCTGAGGATGGTGTCGCTATCGTAGATACGCGGGTGGAGGAAATCGATATCCACCGGGCGATACGGGCGCGACCCGGTAGCGATGATGATGTGCTTGGCCACCAGCTTCTCGACCACACCGTTGGAGCAGACCACTTCGACGGTTTGCTCGTCGGCGAAGCTGCCGGTGCCGAAGAACAGGTCGACACGGTTACGGGCGTAGTAGCCGGTCCGCGACGCCACCTGCTTGGCGATGACTTTTTCCGCGCTTTTGAGCACGTCCGGGAACGAAAACCAACGCGGCTCGCCAATGGCCCGGAACATCGGATTGGTATTGAACTGCATGATCTGGCGCACTGAGTGACGCAAGGCCTTGGACGGGATGGTACCCAGGTGGGTGCAGTTTCCGCCGACCTGGCGACGGCTATCGACCATTGCCACCTTGCGCCCTGCCTTCGCGGCGTTCATCGCCGCACCTTCTCCAGCCGGGCCGGAACCCAGTACTACCACGTCGTAGTTGTAGACAGCCATGCGTACTCCTCAGAACAGGCCAGGCGCGCGGTTTGACGCCTGGCTAAATCATGCCGCGGCCAGCGGTCATGAAGGACAATTTGGCTCAAGTGTGTGAACCCGGGCACAGTCTATATAAGGCTCAACGCCGCGCACATTAACCCTTGGTCGCGTCGTAGGCCAGTTTTGCCTTTACTACACAGCGTGGATTACGGTTTCACAGCGGTCATCTGTTCGAACGCCTGATTACTGCGCGTGACAAAAACATCCCCCTCGCGCTGCACAAAAAACGCGGCGATCTGGTGCTGTTCGGCGTAATCCCAGCCTTGCTCCGGCCCAAGGATCAACAGCAACGTCGACAACCCATCGGCCATCAGCGCCGACGGGTGCAACACTGTCACCGATGCCAGTTGATGGGTAATCGGCGCGCCGGTCCGCGCATCCAGGGTGTGGGAATAACGCCGACCACCCTGCTGGAAATAATTACGATAGTCACCCGATGTGGACACACCAAAGCCGTCTACGCGGATGATTTTTTCGGCGACCTGCTGGTCATCGCGAGGCTCTTCCAGCGCGACGCGCCAGGGCGAACCATCCGGTTTGTGGCCGGCAGCCTTGAGTTCGCCGGTGGCTTCGGCGAGGTAGTGATGGATACCCAAGCCGCTCAACAGCTCGGCGATACGATCCACCGCGTAACCGGCAGCAATGCTGTTGAAGTCGACCTCGACGGCGGCGTCCTTGCACAGTTGCTCGCCGTCGATGCGCAGATGCTGGTGACCGACCCGTTGACGCACCTCGGCCAGCGTCGCGGCGTCCGGCACCTTGAGTTGCCGGGCCTGGGGCCCGAACCCCCACAGGTTCAGCAGCGGCTCCACCGTCAGGTCGAACGCACCCGCGCTGGCCTGGGACAGTTGCTCGCCGGTACGCACCAGTTGCAGCACCGGCGCAGGCATCGGCTGACAGCTATTGGCCGGCAGATTGTTGAAACGCTCGATATCCGAGTCGCTGCGGTAGGTCGACATCTGTCGGTCGACATCCCCCAGGATTTTTTCCACCTGGCGCTGCAGCTCTTTCGGCGTAGGTGCCGTGGAGCTTCTGACATACTGGATCGAATAGGTGCTGCCCATGGTCGGCCCCCCAAACTGCTCCAGCGTATCGCCGCCACAGCCGGCCAGCGCCGCAAAACCGCACACCATCGCTATCTGTCGCAGATTGCCCATAAACCTGATCGCCGTCGAAAAGTGAATTAACCCGCAGGCACACACCCTGACAGGACCGCCCATTATGCGGCATGCCGTTATCTGTTTATGGCCGATGTTCGCACTCCCGGCGCTCACAAATGAGGCGGATCGTCTCACCTTGGCCGGCCACAGTTGACGGCGTATCGCCTGAAAAAATGCATGCCCCTGTGGGCGCGGGCTTGCGCGCGATGCCTCCCAGACACCCGAAACCCACAGGCAGAAAAAAGCCCCGAACCAGTCGGGGCTTTTTCATTCAACCTGAACGCTTAGCGCGGGAATGCAGGCGGGTTGACCCCAGCCATGTCTTCCATCACGCGAACGACCTGGCAGCTGTAGCCGAACTCGTTGTCGTACCACACGTACAGCACAACACGGTTGTCCTGGGTAATGGTCGCTTCCGCGTCCACCACACCGGCGTGGCGCGAGCCAACGAAGTCGGTGGAGACCACTTCCTGGGAGTTGACGAAGTCGATTTGCTTATGCAGATCGGAGTGCAGCGCCATGTAGCGCAGGTACTCGTTCATCTCGTCGCGAGTAGCGGCTTTCTCAAGGTTCAGGTTGAGAATGGCCATCGACACGTTAGGCGTCGGCACGCGGATCGCGTTACCGGTCAGCTTGCCGGCCAGCTCAGGCAGGGCCTTGGCGGCAGCGGTGGCGGCACCGGTCTCGGTGATCACCATGTTCAGCGCGGCGCTGCGACCACGGCGATTGCCCTTGTGGAAGTTGTCGATCAGGTTCTGGTCGTTGGTGTACGAGTGAACGGTTTCGACGTGGCCGTTGATGATGCCGAACTTGTCATTGACTGCCTTCAGCACCGGCACGATGGCGTTGGTGGTGCAGGAAGCGGCGGACACGATCTTGTCGTCAGCGGTGATTTCCGTGTGGTTGATGCCGTGAACGATGTTCTTCAGCTTGCCTTTGCCAGGCGCGGTCAGGACAACGCGGGCAACGCCCGGGCAGGTCAGGTGCTGGCCCAGGCCTTCGGCGTCGCGCCATACGCCGGTGTTATCCACCAGCAGGGCGTCCTTGATGCCGTACTGGGTGTAATCCACCTCGGTCGGGTTCTTCGCGTAGATCACCTGGATCAGGTTACCGTTGGCGGTGATGGTGTTGTTTTCTTCGTCGATGACGATGGTGCCGTTGAACGGACCGTGTACCGAGTCGCGACGCAAGAGGCTCGCGCGCTTGGCCAGGTCGTTCTCGGCGCCCTTGCGTACCACGATGGCGCGCAGGCGCAGGCCGTCGCCGCCGCCGGTTTTACCGATCAGGATGCGTGCCAGCAGGCGGCCGATGCGACCGAAGCCGTAGAGCACAACGTCAGTGCCTTTACGGGCGGAGGCGTTCTGCTTGCCGACCACGTCGGCCATTTCTTCACGCACGAATTGCTCGACGGAACGGCCGTTGGCTTCAGCGCGGAACTTGGCGGCCAACTTGCCCAGGTCTACCGAAGCCGCGCCGAGCTTGAGCTCGCTCATGGCTTTGAGCAGAGGGAATGTTTCGTGGACGGAGAGTTCGCTGTCGTTGGTCGAACGATGGCGAGCAAAGCGATGCGCCTTGAGAATCGCGATGACTGACTGGTTGATCAGACTGCGGCCATAGATCGAGCTCACCACATTGTTATTGCGGTACAGCTGACCGATAAGCGGGATCATCGCTTCAGCGAGTGCTTCACGGTCGATCCATTCACCAAGACACTGGTCGGGCTTCTGAGTCACGGGAACCTTCCACATGTAGGGGCTGAAAAAAGGGGCTACATTATGCCGCCCGGCCGCCCCCGGAGCAATGCGCGTCCTACAACAAAAAGCGCTTACCCAAAAAAGCCACCTCGCTGCAGCCCAGTAAATACGCGGGTTCCAGAAGGCCACTAGTGGAGCGGGCAGCACGACTTGTCCGTAACCCTCCGAAAACTATATGCATATTGGCACTACATATTGAGTCAAAACGCGCCATTGTTTGTCTTAGCCACCACATTTCCCGCAAACCGTAATAGGCTCAGTCAGCAACTGACAGGCGGCACCTCGGGCCGTTACAATTACCGACTTTGTCGCAACGCTTGGAGCTCAACCTTCCGTGCCCGTTCTGCGTCTACCGCAACTCCCTGCCGCGGCAGGTAAACAGCACTGGGGCAATTTGCCCGGTGCCGCCCTGAGCCTGGCCATCGCCGAGGCTGCCAGCGCAGCCAAGCGCTTTACCCTGCTGCTTACCGCCGACAGCCAAAGCGCCGAACGGCTGGAGCAGGAGCTGAGCTTCTTCGCCCCCGATTTGCCGGTGCTGCATTTTCCCGACTGGGAAACCCTGCCCTACGACCTGTTCTCGCCGCACCAGGACATCATTTCCCAGCGCATCGCCAGCCTGTACCGCCTGCCGGAACTGGTCCACGGCGTGCTGGTGGTGCCGATCACCACGGCGCTGCACCGCCTGGCGCCGACCAAGTTCCTGCTGGGCAGCAGCCTGGTGCTGGATATCGGCCAGAAGCTCGACGTGGAGCAAATGCGTACACGCCTGGAAGCCAGTGGCTACCGCTGCGTCGACACGGTGTACGAGCACGGCGAATTCGCGGTGCGCGGAGCGCTGATCGACCTGTTCCCGATGGGCAGCAAGTTGCCGTACCGCATCGACCTGTTCGATGACGAAATCGAGACCCTGCGCACCTTCGATCCGGAAAACCAGCGCTCCATCGACAAAGTCGAGTCGATCAAACTGCTGCCGGCACGGGAATTCCCACTGCAGAAAGACGCGGTGACGCGTTTCAAGGCGCGCTTTCGCGAACGCTTCGACGTCGACTTCCGCCGCTGCCCGATCTTCCAGGACTTGAGCAGCGGGATTACCCCCGCCGGTATCGAGTACTACCTGCCGCTGTTCTTCGACGAAACCTCCACCCTGTTCGACTACCTGCCCCAGGACACCCAAGTGTTCTCGCTGCCGGGCATCGAGCAGGCGGCGGAAAACTTCTGGAGCGACGTGCGCAACCGCTATGAAGAGCGTCGCGTCGATCCGTCCCGTCCTTTATTACCGCCGGCTGAACTGTTCCTGCCGGTGGAAGACTGCTTCGCCCGCCTGAAAAACTGGCCGCGCGTGGTCGCCAGCCAAGAGGATGTGGACGCAGGCAGCGGCCGCACGCGCTTCCCCGCGCAAAACCTGCCGAACCTGGCGATTGAAGCCAAGGCCAGCCAGCCGCTCGAAGCGCTGTCCAACTTCCTCGGCGATTTCGCCGGGCGCGTGTTGTTTACCGCCGAATCGGCCGGGCGCCGCGAAGTGCTGCTGGAGCTGCTGGAACGCCTGAAGCTGCGCCCGAAAACCGTCGACAGCTGGCCGGACTTCGTCGCCGGCAAAGAGCGCCTGGCGATCACCATTGCGCCACTGGATGAAGGCCTGTTGCTGGACGATCCGGCCCTGGCGCTGATCGCCGAAAGCCCGCTGTTCGGGCAACGGGTGATGCAGCGCCGTCGCCGCGAAAAACGCGCCGACGCCAACAACGACGCGGTGATCAAAAACCTCACCGAACTGCGCGAAGGCGCGCCGGTGGTGCATATTGACCACGGCGTCGGCCGCTACCTGGGCCTGCAAACGCTGGAAATCGACAACCAGGCCGCCGAATTCCTCACCATGGAATACGCCGAAGGCGCCAAGCTGTATGTGCCGGTGGCCAACCTGCACCTGATCGCCCGCTACACCGGCAGCGACGACGCTCTGGCGCCGTTGCACCGCCTGGGTTCCGAGACCTGGCAGAAAGCCAAGCGCAAGGCCGCCGAACAGGTGCGCGACGTCGCCGCCGAGCTGCTCGACATCTATGCCCGTCGCGCCGCCCGCGAGGGTTATGCGTTCGCCGACCCGAAAGCCGACTACGCCACCTTCAGCGCCGGCTTTGCCTTCGAAGAAACCCCGGACCAGCAAACCACCATCGAAGCCGTGCGCGCCGACATGCTCGCGCCCAAGCCGATGGACCGCCTGGTGTGCGGCGACGTGGGCTTCGGCAAGACCGAAGTGGCGATGCGCGCCGCCTTCATCGCGGTGCATGGCGGCAAGCAAGTGGCGATCCTGGTGCCGACTACCCTGCTCGCCCAGCAGCACTACAACAGCTTTCGCGACCGCTTTGCCGACTGGCCGGTGACCGTGGAAGTGATGAGCCGCTTCAAATCCGCCAAGGAAGTGAACGCCGCCGTCGCCGACCTGGCAGAGGGCAAGATCGACATCGTGATCGGCACCCACAAGCTGCTGTCGGACGATGTGAAGATCAAGAACCTGGGCCTGGTGATCATCGACGAAGAACACCGCTTCGGGGTGCGTCAGAAAGAACAGCTCAAGGCCCTGCGCAGCGAAGTCGACATTCTGACCCTCACCGCCACGCCGATTCCGCGCACGCTGAACATGGCGGTGTCGGGCATGCGCGACCTGTCGATCATCGCCACTCCACCGGCGCGGCGCCTGTCGGTACGCACCTTCGTGATGGAGCAGAACAACAGCACGGTCAAGGAAGCGCTGCTGCGCGAATTGCTGCGCGGCGGGCAGGTGTATTACCTGCACAACGATGTGAAAACCATCGAGAAATGCGCCGCCGACCTCGCCGCACTGGTGCCGGAAGCACGCATCGCCATCGGCCACGGGCAAATGCGCGAGCGCGACCTCGAACAGGTGATGAGCGACTTCTACCACAAGCGCTTCAACGTGCTGATCGCCTCGACCATCATCGAGACCGGCATCGACGTGCCGAGCGCCAACACCATCATCATCGAGCGCGCCGACAAGTTCGGCCTGGCACAACTGCATCAACTGCGCGGCCGCGTCGGACGCAGTCACCACCAGGCCTACGCCTACCTGCTGACGCCACCGCGCCAGCAAATCACCGGCGATGCGGAAAAACGCCTGGAAGCCATCGCCAACACCCAGGACCTGGGCGCCGGCTTTGTGCTGGCCACCAACGACCTGGAAATCCGTGGCGCCGGCGAACTGCTCGGCGACGGCCAGAGCGGGCAGATCCAGGCCGTGGGCTTCACCTTATATATGGAGATGCTCGAACGCGCAGTGAAAGCCATCCGCAAGGGCGAGCAACCGAACCTCGACCAACCCCTGGGCGGCGGTCCGGAGATCAACCTGCGCTTGCCGGCATTGATCCCCGAAGACTACCTGCCGGATGTCCACGCGCGACTGATCCTGTACAAGCGCATCGCCTCGGCCACCGACGAAGAAGGCCTCAAGGACCTGCAGGTGGAGATGATCGATCGCTTCGGCCTGTTGCCGGAACCGACCAAGAACCTGGTGCGCCTGACCCTGCTCAAATTGCAGGCCGAGCAACTGGGGATCAAGAAGGTCGACGCCGGGCCGCAGGGCGGGCGCATCGAGTTCGAAGCGCAGACGCCGGTGGACCCGTTGGTGCTGATCAAGCTGATCCAGGGCCAGCCCAACCGGTACAAGTTCGAAGGGGCTACGCTGTTCAAGTTCATGGTGCCGATGGAACGTGCCGAAGAACGCTTCAATACCTTGGAGGCGCTGTTTGAGCGCCTCATCCCGAAATCTGTTTGAAGGACGCCCCAATGCGCGTGTTTCGCATTCTGAGCTTGTTATTAGTGGTACTCGCACCTTCGGCGTTTGCCGACAGCCTGTACCAAGTGGAAATGGTCCTGGTGCGCCAGAACGCGGAGCCGGTGATCAACAGCCGCGCCGCGCCGGAAGACTGGGATGCCGGTGCCGAGCGCCTGGGCGACAGAAGCAGCCCGGCGCGCCTGGGCACGATCGTCGACAAACTCCGCGCAGACGCCAACTACACGGTGCTGGCGCACAAGGCCTGGGAACAGAACCTCGGTGAGCAGCCGGTAAAAATCGCGATCACCGACGGCCGGGAGCAGTTCGGTCAGTTTCCCCTCGAGGGTGTGCTGAGCCTGCAACTGGGGCGCTTTACCGATATCGACGCGGACTTCTGGATCAACCAGTTCGACGGCAACGGCAGCGTCATCGCCAGCGAGCATCTGGCGCAGAAAGACGTGCGGACCAAGAACAACCAGCTCAACTACCTGGATGGCGGCCACCTGGCGCTGCTGATCAAGATCACTTCGTTGACCGCCAAACAGCCCAGCGCACCGCCCGTCGACTTTCAGGACTGATCCAGCGCCATGCCCCTGACGTCGCCGCTCACCAAGCCCCTGGCCCCTTCGTGGGCCAATCGCTTCAAAGAACAAAGCCTGGAGCGCGGGCGGCGCTATGCCTTGGAGAACCGGGTACGCATCGTCGAGTCGGGCGACAGCACCATCATCGCCAGTTGCGAAGGCTCGGGCAGCAACGTCTACCGGCAGACCATCTCGTTGCGCGAATCGGCCAAGGGCACGCTGATCCTGGTGGACAGCCGCTGCACCTGCCCGGTACACACCAACTGCAAACACATCGCCGCGGTGCTGCTCAAGGTCCAGGAAACCCTGGCCTACCCGGCGGCGGCCCAGGACGCCGAACTGCTGGAAAAACTCCAGGCCGTGCTGGACAACCGCGTGGTGCTGCCGCAGGTGGTGATGGACGACGTGCTGCCCGTGCCGCGCCTGTGGCTGGCCAGTGTCGAGTTCAGCGCGTTCGAGCCGCGCAACGGCAAGATGCAGCGCTATATCCAGCACCGTGCGGCGCTGTCGTTCAACTATCTGGGCAACTACGTCAGCGGGCAAAAGAACGTCGACATCATCGTCCGCCAGGAAACCCAGAGCCTGCGGATCAAGCGGCACCCCGAGCTGGAACAGCGCTATCGCGAACAACTGCGCCTGCTCGGTTTCAAGATCGCCACGCGCCAGAGCAAAGCGTTGCCGGAAAGTGCCGGCGAACTGTTCGAGATGATCAATGACAGCGCCTGGCTGAACTTCACCCTCAACGCATCGCCGACACTACGGGCCGAAGGTTGGGAGTTGCAGATCGACGACGACTTCGGCTTCGACCTGAGCCCGGTGGACGACTGGTATGCCACCGTCGACGAAGGGCCGGAGCGCGACTGGTTCGACCTGGAACTGGGGATCATCGTCAACGGCGAACGCCTGAGCCTGCTGCCGATCCTGCTCAACCTGATGCGTTCGCACACCGAAATCCTCAACCCGGAAAAACTCGCACGCCGCCGCGATGACGAACTGATCCTGGTCAACATCCCCGGCCTGCCCAACGGTGGCCACGGCCCGCTGCAAGTGGCGCTGCCCTACGGCCGCCTGAAACCCGTCCTGGCCACCCTCGGCGAGTTCTACCTGCAGGAACCCGGCACCACCACGCTGCGCCTGGCCAAGGCCGACGCGATCCGCCTCAACCCGCTGGAAGACCTGCCGCTGCAATGGGAAGGCGGTGAGAAGATCCGCACCTTCGCCCAGCGCCTGCGCGACATCAAGGATTTCACCTGCGTCGCGCCCGAAGGCTTGAACGCGACCTTGCGCCCCTATCAGCTGGAGGGCTTGAGCTGGATGCAGTCACTGCGCCAGCTGGAAGTGGGCGGCATTCTTGCGGACGACATGGGCCTGGGCAAAACCCTACAGACCTTGGCGCATATTCTCAGCGAGAAGATCGCCGGGCGCCTGGACCGCCCGTGCATGGTGGTGATGCCCACCAGCCTGATCCCCAACTGGCTCGACGAGGCCGCGCACTTCACGCCGCAACTCAAGGTCCTGGCGCTGTATGGCGCCACCCGCAAAAAGCACTTCGCGAACCTGCAGGACTACGACCTGCTGCTGACCACGTATGCGTTGCTGCCCAAAGACATCGAGCAACTCGCCGCCCTGCCCTTGCATGTGCTGATCCTCGACGAAGCGCAGTACATCAAGAACCCTTCGAGCAAGGCGGCCCAGGCGGCGCGTGAGCTGAACGCACGGCAGCGCCTGTGCCTGAGCGGCACCCCGCTGGAAAACCACCTGGGCGAGCTGTGGTCGCTGTTCCACTTCCTGTTGCCGGGCTGGTTGGGCGACGTGAAAAGCTTCAACCGCGACTACCGCGTGCCGATTGAAAAACGCGCCAGCGATGTACGATTGCAGCACCTGAACGGTCGGATCAAACCGTTCCTGCTGCGTCGCACCAAGGAACAGGTGGCGACGGAATTACCGCCGAAAACCGAGATCATCCACTGGGTCGAGCTCAATGAAGCCCAGCGCGACGTGTATGAAACCATGCGCCTGGCCATGGACAAAAAAGTCCGCGATGAGATCACCCGCAAAGGCGTGGCGCGCAGCCAGATCATCATTCTTGAAGCGCTGCTCAAGCTGCGCCAGGTGTGCTGCGATTTGCGCCTGGTCAACGACGCCACCCTGCCAACGCGCGGCAGCAGCTCGGGCAAGCTCGACAGCTTGATGGAAATGCTCGAAGAGCTGTTTGCCGAAGGGCGCCGGATTCTGTTGTTCTCCCAGTTCACCTCGATGCTGAGCCTGATTGAACTCGAGCTGAAAAAACGCGGCGTCGCCTACGCGCTGCTGACCGGCCAGACCCGCGATCGGCGCACGCCGGTGAAAGACTTCCAGAGCGGCAAGCTGCAGATCTTTCTGATCAGCCTGAAGGCAGGTGGCGTAGGACTCAACCTGACCGAAGCCGACACCGTGATCCACTATGACCCGTGGTGGAACCCGGCCACGGAAAACCAGGCCACCGACCGTGCGTATCGCATCGGCCAGGAGAAGCCGGTGTTCGTCTACAAGATGATTGCACGGGGCACGGTGGAGGAGAAAATCCAGCACCTGCAGAAGGAAAAGTCCGACCTTGCAGCGGGCGTGCTGGACGGGCGGACCACCGGGGATTGGCAGCTGGGCAACGAAGAGATCGAAGCGCTGTTTGCGCCGCTGCCCAACAAACAAGAAAAACGCTGACGGTTAGATCGCCCTCACGGGCCAGCGCGCCGCCGTTTCAATCGATCAACTGCGCATCCCGCAACGCGCCGAGCGCCACCAGCCAACGCGGGTCTTGCTTATACTCCATCGACGCAACCGCCTGCCCACGCATCCGTGCGATCCGCGCCGATGGCGTGACCTTCATCCGCTGGGCCGCGCTCAGCGCCAGTTCGGCGGCCGCCCGATCGTTGCACACCAGGCCCATGTCGCACCCCGCCGTCAGTGCGGCCTCAATACGGCTGGCCGCATCCCCGACCACGTGGGCACCAGCCATGGACAGGTCGTCGCTGAAAATCACCCCGTCAAATTGCAATTCGCCGCGCAGGATGTCCTGCAACCAGCGGCGCGAGAAACCGGCCGGCTGGGCGTCGACTTGCGGGTAAATGACGTGGGCTGGCATCACCGCAGCCAATTGCCGGCTCAGGCGTGCGAAAGGTACCAGGTCATTGGCGCGAATCTGTTCCAGGCTGCGTTCGTCATTGGGAATCGCAACGTGGGAATCGGCCTCAGCCCACCCGTGCCCCGGGAAGTGCTTGCCGGTGGCGGCCATGCCGGCGCTGTTCATGCCACGGATAAACGCCCCGGCAAGCACCGCGGCGCGCTCGGGGTTGCCCTCGAAGGAACGGCTGCCGACCACGGCGCTACGCTGGTAGTCCAGGTCCAGCACGGGGGCGAAGCTCAGGTCCAGGCCGACGGCCAGGACTTCAGTGGCCATGATCCAGCCACACTGTTCGGCGAGGTATTCGGCGTTAGGGTGATCCGCCAGCGCGCGCATGGCCGGCAGACGCACAAAACCCTGGCGCAGGCGCTGCACGCGACCGCCCTCCTGGTCGACCGCCAGCAGCAGGTCCGGGCGCACGGCACGAATCGCCGCGCTCAATTCCCGCACCTGGCGCGGATGCTCGATATTGCGCGCAAAAATGATCAGGCCGCCCACCTCAGGCTGGCGCAACAGGTGGCGATCCTCGGCCGTCAGCCAGGTGCCGGCAACGTCGACCATCAAAGAACCTTGCAGGGCAGCAGTCATAAACCTTCCTTAAATAACGCACACAACCCATTGCCCTCGCGGCGCGGCGGGCGCGGCAAGAACAATGGGTTGCGAGTAAATAGCTGAATTCGGCATGGGCGGCTAGCTTAGCGGATGCTGGCGGCCGCGCACACCCGGGGCGGTCAAACCTTCGCGGGGATTGGCGTCGATTTGCTGCGCGGACGCAATTGCGCGGCGGCCATGGTCTGGTCGGTCACGCCGGTTTCGGCGCGCATGCCGGCAGCGAGGAACGGCACCATCAGGCGCATCACCTGCTCGATGGAGGTGTTGACGCCAAAGTCGGTCTCGGCAATCGCCCGCAAGGCCTTGATCCCGGACATGCTGAATGCCGCCGCGCCAAGCATGAAGTGTACGCGCCAGAACAATTCGATCGGCGGGATGCGCGGGGCGGCTTCGTTGACCAGCAACATATAGCGGCGGAACACCTTGCCGTACATGTCTTCCAGGTAGCGGCGCAGGTGGCCCTGGCTCTGGCTGAACGCCAGGCCCAACAGGCGCATGAAGATCGACAGGTCGTTGCCGCTGCGTGGCTGCACCACCAGCGCTTGCTCAACGAGGATTTCCAGCAGTTCTTCCAGGCTTGGCTTATGGTCGGCCTTGGCCTGGCGGCGTTCGAGCTCACGGTCGAGACTGGCGCAGAACGGCCCCAGGAAACGCGAGAACACCGCCTGGATCAGGGCTTTTTTCGAGCCGAAATGGTAGTTCACGGCGGCGAGGTTGACCCCGGCCTTGCTGGTGATCAGCCGCAATGAGGTTTCAGCAAATCCTTTTTCCGCGAACAATTGCTCGGCAGCATCGAGAATGCGTTCAACGGTTTCCGACTGGGCCATGGCTACTCCGCCTGACAAACACTTGTTTGAAACATACGTTTCAGCTTGTGTCTTGTCAAGCCTGTGGGTTCGCTTTCCGGCCAGGCAGTCATCTATTTGAACGCTATTTAATCACATCCTTTCAACTCTGTAGGCAGCGCTGTCTTTGCGTTGTAGGAGGGCTGACGAATGACCGTCCAGCGGACGCGCAAAAAAGGATGATTGCCAAGCGCAGTCCACTGTATATAATCCCAGTCACTGTATAAAAAGACAGAGCGATCAACATGCTAAAACTGACGCCACGCCAAGCTGAGATTCTGGCTTTTATCAAGCGCTGCCTCGACGACAACGGCTACCCGCCGACGCGCGCGGAAATTGCGCTGGAACTGGGGTTCAAATCCCCCAACGCCGCCGAAGAACACCTCAAGGCCCTCGCTCGCAAAGGCGCGATCGAGATGACCCCGGGCGCTTCGCGGGGCATTCGCATCCCCGGTTTCGAAGCCAAGGCCGACGAATCGACCCTGCCGATCATCGGCCGCGTCGCTGCCGGCGCACCGATCCTGGCGCAACAGCACGTCGAGGAATCCTGCAACATCAACCCAACCTTCTTCCACCCTCGCGCCGACTACCTGTTGCGGGTGCATGGCATGAGCATGAAGGACGTGGGCATTTTCGACGGTGACCTGCTGGCCGTCCACACCACTCGTGAAGCCCGTAACGGCCAGATCGTCGTCGCCCGCATCGGCGATGAAGTCACCGTCAAACGCTTCAAGCGCGAAGGCAGCAAGGTCTGGCTCCTGGCCGAGAACCCTGAGTTCGCCCCGATCGAAGTCAACCTGAAAGACCAGGACCTGGTGATCGAAGGCCTGAGCGTCGGCGTCATTCGCCGCTAAAGGAGGCATCATGCAGCTCGTGCACACCCCACAACACACACAACTGTCGCTGTTCGAGGCCTTCATGGCCCAACCCCTTGCGCCCATCCTCAAGGAAACGGTCGAGACGCCCTGGTGCGCCGAGCCTGAGGCGTTCAGTGAACTGTCGTTGCGCGGTGCGGCCGGGAGCTGCCTGAGCCTGCTGGCGCCGATCCTGCGCGAACTGAGCGAGGAACAGGATGCACGCTGGTTGACGCTGATCGCCCCACCCGCCAGCCTGACCCAAGCTTGGCTGCGGGACGCCGGTCTCAACCGCGAGCGCATCCTGTTGCTGCAACCACGCGGCGCGCAAAGTGCCCAGCAGTTGACCTGCGAAGCCCTGCGCCTGGGCCGCAGCCATACAGTGGTGAGCTGGTTGAACCCGCTGAATGCCAACGCCAAGCAACAGTTGATCAGCGCTGCGCGTACCGGCGATGCACAGAGCTTGAATATTCGTTTGGGGTAATTCGAGGTGCCGCAGGCTAGCCCTGTGGCAAGGGAGCTTGCTCCCATTGGACGGTGCAGCAATCGCATGTTCAGGGCCGCTTAGCGCCCCAGCGGGAGCAAGCTCCCACGCCACACTCAGTGCAGAACCCGTGGACCGTCTTCTTTCTCCGGTTCGCCTTCTGCCAGGCGGCCTGCCATCTGTACGCCAACGCTCAACATGGCTTTTGCCACTTCCACGTGCTGGCCTTGCAGGAACGCCTTGGCGTCTTCGGAAAAGTCCAAGATAACCAGAGAACCCTCGTCCTCAGCCCGGCGCAGCTCGATTCGGCCGTCAGGCAATTCAACAATTTCCAGAAAGGACGTTGGCATAAAAGTCTGTTCTCCACGAAAGGCCGGGATTATATCAGTCATCTGCCGGGCCTCGCAGTGGATCTGGCGAGGTTTCTTTACGGCTGGATGAATGGTGCTTAGTGAGAGCAAGCCCACTGCTACAATTTTGATTGGCACCCATCTGCGCAGGTGCCTTGGCTGTCAGCTCGCAATGATCACCGGCTCAACGAGCGTGTCTCAGCACTCGTTCAAACCTTCACGAAAACGCAGCGCCATGTTTTTCAGCTCCTGGCGCCAGCCTTCAAGCTCTTCGCGGCTCAACGGCTTCGGTTCATCCTCTTCCAGCGACAGCGCCACGATCAACGGCTGGGTCACATCGCCCTTGGGCACATGGGGAACACGTGGCGGCTGGAACATATCGGCATGCGCTTTGAGCAGGCGTGCCACCCAACTGTCGGGGCTTTGCGCCATTTCCACCAGTTCGGCGAGTTCAGGGATCGCCATGGCGTCCAGCACTTCGCGATTCATGATCATTTCCGCACGCGGCGAACCGGCCTGGGGCAAACGGTAGAACCCGGCGATTTCATGACACAGCCCCAGCAAGGCGCCGTACAGGTGGAACAGGGCCGCCTCACGCCCCGCCTGGACCAGCGCGATGGCGTTCATCTCCTTCCCTTCCTCGGCACGGCCAAGGGCTTCCAGGGATAAACCCGCGAAGTAAATTTTCTGGTTGGTACGGGTATAGAGTTCGTTGGCCATGACGGCAATCTCCACAACGAATAGGCGTAATGCTGGTATGTAAGAGCGAGCTTGCTCGCGAAAAACCTGGGGGCGCCGTGGGGCATCAGGTTTTTCGTGTAATCGTTAGCGACCTTCGCGAGCAAGCTCGCTCCTACAGCAAGCAAAAGCCGTCTATGCAGACGGCTTTTAGCGTTATCAGATTAACCGATCAAGCGCCCTGGCGCTTGTCCTCGACCTTCCACTTGCCACCGTCGTAGAACGCCTTCCAACCGGTCGGCTTACCGTCCACTTCGGACTGCACGTACTGTTCCTTGGTCTTGCGGCTGTAGCGGATCACGGCCGGGCGACCGTCCGGGTCCTTCTTCGGCGCTTCGCACAGGAAGTGGTACTTCGGATCGATCTCATCCTTGTGCGGCACGATCTCGAGCACCAGCGGCGCACGGGTCTCGCGGTTTTTCGGGAACTGGCTGGCAGCCAGGAACAGCCCCGAAGCGCCATCACGCAGGATATAGGTGTCGTTGACCTTCTCGCACTTGAGTTCGGGCATCTTCACCGGGTCCATCTTCGGCGGCGCCGCGTCACCGCTTTTCAGCAGTTTGCGGGTGTTCTTGCACGTCGGGTTGGTGCAACCGAAGAACTTGCCGAAACGGCCGGTCTTGAGTTGCATCTCGCTGCCGCACTTGTCGCATTCCAGGCTCGGGCCTTCGTAGCCCTTGATGCGGTAGCTGCCCTCTTCGATCTCGTAGCCGTCGCAATCCGGGTTGTTACCGCAGATGTGCAACTTGTGCTTCTCGTCCAACAGGTAGGCATCCATCGCCGTGCTGCAGATCGGGCAGCGGTGCTTGCCACGCAGCACCAGCGATTCGGATTCACCCTCGTCGTCGGCGGCGATTTCATCGCCCGGCACCAGGTTGACGGTGGCCTTGCAGCGCTCTTTCGGCGGCAGGCTGTAGCCCGAGCAACCGAGGAACACGCCAGTGGACGCGGTACGAATCTGCATCGGCCGGCCGCAGGTCAGGCACGGGATGTCGGTCATCACCGGCTGGTTGGCACGCATGCCGCTGTCCGGGCTTTCGGCCACTTCGAGTTTTTTCTTGAAGTCGCCGTAGAACTCGTCGAGCACGCTCTTCCAGTCGCGCTCGCCCTGGGCCACGTCATCGAGGTTCTCTTCCATGCCGGCGGTGAAGCCGTAGTCCATCAGGTTGGAGAAACTCTCGGACAGACGCTCGGTGACGATGTCGCCCATTTTTTCCGAATAGAAACGCCGGTTGTGCAGCGCCACGTAGCCACGGTCCTGGATCGTGGAGATGATCGCCGCATAGGTCGAAGGACGACCGATACCGCGTTTCTCCATCTCTTTCACCAGGCTGGCTTCCGAATAACGCGCCGGCGGCTTGGTGAAGTGTTGGGACGGGTCGAGCTTGATCAGCTTCAACGTGTCGCCCTGGGCCATGTCCGGCAGTACGTCGTCGTCGCCTGGCTTGGCGATTTGCGGCATCACGCGGGTGTAGCCGTCGAACTTGAGGATACGGCCCTTGGCACGCAGCTCGAAGTCGCCTGCGCCCACGCTGACGGTGGTGGACAGGTATTGCGCCGGCAGCATCTGGCAGGCCAGGAACTGGCGCCAGATCAGCTCATAGAGGCGCTCAGCGTCACGTTCCATGCCGCTCAGCTTGCTCGGCTCGGTGTTGGCGTCGGAAGGACGAATCGCTTCGTGAGCCTCCTGGGCGCCTTCTTTGCTGCTGTAGACGTTCGGCTTCTCCGGCAGGTACTTCTTGCCGAACTCGCTTTCAATATACGTGCGCGCCATCGCCACCGCGTCTTGCGACAGGTTGGTGGAGTCGGTACGCATATAGGTGATGTAGCCGGCTTCGTACAGACGCTGGGCCATCATCATGGTTTTCTTCACGCCGAAGCCCAGGCGGTTACTCGCGGCCTGTTGCAGGGTGGACGTGATGAACGGCGCCGACGGCTTGCTGCTGGTCGGTTTGTCTTCGCGCTTGACGATGCTGTAGCTGGAAGACTTGAGCTTCTCCAGCGCGGCCATGGCCTGGGCTTCGTTCAGCGGCTTGAAGGCCTCGCCTTTTTCACGGGCCACTTCAAAGCGCACGTTGGCGCCCTTGGCGGTGCCGAGGTCGGCGTGGACTTCCCAGTATTCTTCAGGGTTGAACGCACGAATCTCGCGCTCACGCTCCACCACCAGCTTGACCGCGACCGATTGCACACGGCCAGCGGACAGGCCACGGGCAATCTTGGCCCACAGCAGTGGCGAGACCATGTAACCCACGACGCGGTCGAGGAAACGACGGGCCTGCTGGGCGTTGACGCGGTCGATATCCAGTTCGCCCGGCTTGGAGAAGGCCTCCTGGATGGCTTTCTTGGTGATTTCGTTGAACACCACACGCTTGTAGCGGCTGTCATCACCGCCGATGGCTTCCCGCAGGTGCCAGGCAATGGCTTCCCCTTCGCGGTCCAAGTCCGTTGCGAGATAGATGGTGTCGGCATCTTTGGCGAGCCGGCGCAGCTCTTCGATGACCTTTTCCTTGCCCGGAAGGATTTCGTACTTGGCCTTCCAGCCATGTTCCGGGTCCACACCCATGCGCGAGACCAGCTGCTTGCGCGCTTTCTCTTTAGGCGTGAGCACCGGACCTTCGCCCGCAGCCGCCTTGCCGCGCTTGGCGGCAGGCTCCTTGCTGGCGCTAGCCGAACCGCTGGTGGGCAGGTCTCGGATATGGCCGATACTCGACTTCACCACGTACTCGTTGCCCAAGTACTTGTTGATGGTCTTGGCCTTAGCCGGGGATTCCACAATGACCAGCGATTTGCCCATGGATCGGAAAATTCCTGAATTCGAGAAGTGAAAGGCAGTTGGCGCCTGACGCGGCAACGCTATATATAGTGGCAACCGGGTGAGGTCAAGCGCAGCATTCTGCGCAGCCTGCCGTTATTGCCCTGAAAAAAGACTGGGTTCGGCCTGCACCAAAGCAAAGCGTGGGACCTGTTCGCCGTCAACTTCGACGGACTCGAGGAACATGCTCAACGGGCGCACCCAAAAGCCGTAATCGCCATACAGTGCTTGGTAGAACACCACTTCTTCTTCGGTCTCGGAGTGCCGCGCCACATTAAAAACGCGGTACTGCGGACCTTTATAATGTTGGTAGAGCCCTGGTTCGACTTTCATGCTCTGGCCACCTTACAAAATTTGTTAAAAAAAAATAATAAAACTACCGAAAAACAAAAACCGGGGCACTGGGCCCCGGCTTCCGTCAACCCAACGCTTAAAGGCGTTCGAAGACGGTGGAAATGCCTTGGCCGAGACCAATGCACATGGTTGCAACCCCCAGGTTGCCGCCATTTTGCTTCATCACATTGAGCAAAGTGCCGGAGATTCGCGCGCCGGAGCAACCGAACGGGTGGCCCAGGGCGATCGCGCCGCCGTGCAGGTTAACCTTCTCGTTCATCTTGTCGAGTACTTTCAAATCTTTCAGCACCGGCAGGGCCTGTGCGGCGAAGGCTTCGTTGAGCTCGAAGAAGTCGATATCGGCGACGGTCAGGCCCGCGCGCTTCAAGGCTTTTTGTGTCGCCGGTACCGGACCATAGCCCATGATCGCCGGGTCCACACCCGCTACGGCCATCGAACGAATCACCGCCATCGGCTGGATACCCAGGTCCTTGGCACGCTGCGCCGACATCACGATCATGCACGAGGCACCGTCGGTGATTTGCGACGAAGTGCCGGCTGTCACGGTGCCGCCCTTTGGATTGAACGCCGGTTTCAAGGCGGCCAGGCTTTCCAGGGTGGTATCCGGACGAATGGTTTCGTCGTAGTCGAACAGTTTCAGGAAACCGTTCTCGTCGTAGCCGTTCATCGGGATGATTTCATCCTTGAACTTGCCTTCCACGGTCGCCTTGTGGGCGAGTTGGTGGGAACGCAGGCCGAACGCATCCTGGGCTTCGCGGGTAATGCCGTGCATCTTGCCGAGCATTTCCGCGGTGAGGCCCATCATGCCCGAGGCTTTTGCCGCGTGCAGCGACATGTGCGGGTTGGGATCGACACCGTGCATCATGCTGACGTGGCCCATGTGCTCCACGCCGCCGACCACGAATACATCACCGTTGCCGGTCATGATCGCCTGGGCGGCCGTGTGCAGTGCGCTCATCGACGAACCACACAGGCGGCTGACCGTCTGGGCGGCCGCGGTGTGCGGGATCTGGGTCAGCAAGGAGGCCATGCGGGCGATGTTCCAGCCCTGTTCCAGGGTCTGGTTGACACAGCCCCAGATCACGTCTTCGACTTCGTTCGGGTCGACCTTGACGTTACGCTCCAGCAATTTGCTGATCAGGTGCGCCGACATGTCTTCGGCGCGGGTGTTGCGGTGCATGCCGCCCTTGGAGCGGCCCATCGGCGTGCGACCGAAGTCGACAATCACGACGTCTCTTGGATTCAAGCTCATAAATATTCTCGCTCAAGTGTATGGGACGCTTAACCGAAGAAGCTCTGGCCGTTCTTGGCCATCTCACGCAGCTTCGCGGTCGGGTGGTACAGCGGGCCCAAATCAGCGTATTGATCAGCCAGGGCAACGAACTCGGCCACACCGATCGAGTCGATGTAACGCAGTGCACCGCCTCGGAATGGAGGGAAACCAATACCGTACACCAGGCCCATGTCGGCTTCGGCGGCGGTTTCGACGATGCCGTCTTCCAGGCAACGCACGGTTTCCAGGCACAGGGCGATCATCATCCAGTTGATGATGTCCTCGTCGGACACCTCACGCTGTTCATAGATGACCGGCGCGAGCACTTCGTGGACCGACGGATCGGCAACCTTCTTCTGCTTGCCCTTCTTGTCGGTCTCGTAGGCGTAGAAGCCCTTGCCGTTCTTCTGGCCTAGGCGCTTGGCCTCGTAGAGCGCGTCGATCGCCGAGCGGCGGTCGTCTTTCATGCGGTCCGGGAAGCCTTCAGCCATCACGTCGCGACCGTGGTGGCCGGTGTCGATGCCGACCACGTCCATCAGGTACGCCGGGCCCATCGGCCAGCCGAATTTTTCCATGACCTTGTCGATACGCACAAAGTCCACACCGGCGCTGACCAGCTTGGCGAAACCGCCGAAGTACGGGAACAGCACGCGGTTGACCAAAAAGCCCGGGCAGTCGTTGACCACGATCGGGTTCTTGCCCATTTTCTTGGCGTAGGCAACGGTGGTGGCGACGGCCAGCTCGCTGGACTTCTCACCACGGATCACTTCCACCAGCGGCATCATGTGCACCGGGTTGAAGAAGTGCATGCCGACGAAGTTTTCCGGACGCTTGAGGGCCTTGGCCAGCAGCGTGATGGAAATGGTCGAGGTGTTGGACGCCAGGATGGTGTCGTCTTTGACCTGGGCTTCCACTTCCGCCAGTACCGCTTGCTTGACCTTCGGGTTTTCGACAACCGCTTCGACCACCAGGTCGACGTGGCCGAAATCGCCGTAGGACAGCGTAGGACGAATGCCGTTGAGCACTTCAGCCATTTTCGCCGCGGTCATGCGACCTTTATCAACCCGACCCACCAGCAGCTTGGCCGCTTCCGCCAGGCCTTGCTCGATGCCGTGTTCGTTGATGTCTTTCATCAGGATCGGCGTGCCTTTGGACGCCGACTGATAGGCGATACCGCCGCCCATGATGCCGGCACCGAGTACGGCGGCCTGTTTCACATCCTTGGCGACTTCATCGTAGGCCTTGGCCTTTTTCTTCAGTTCCTGATCGTTCAGGAACAGGCCGATCAGGCTCCGGGCAGCGGAGGTCTTGGCCAGTTTGACGAAACCTGCCGCTTCCACTTCCAGGGCTTTGTCGCGACCGAAGTTCGCGGCTTTCTGGATGGTCTTGATCGCTTCAACCGGCGCCGGGTAGTTCGGGCCGGCCTGGCCAGCCACGAAACCTTTGGCGGTTTCGAACGCCATCATTTGTTCGATGGCGTTGAGCTTGAGTTTTTCCAGCTTCGGCTGACGCTTGGCCTTGTAATCAAATTCGCCGCTGATGGCGCCCTTGATCAGGTTCAGCGCGGCTTCGGCCAGTTTGTCCGGGGCAACCACGGCATCGACGGCACCGACTTTCAGCGCGTCTTCAGCTTTGTTTTCCTTGCCGGCGGCGATCCACTCGATGGCGTTGTCGGCCCCGATGATGCGCGGCAGGCGCACGGTGCCGCCGAAACCTGGGTAGATGCCCAGCTTGACTTCCGGCAGGCCGATTTTCGCAGTGGCCGACATGACGCGAAAATCCGCCGCCAGGCACATTTCCAGGCCGCCGCCCAGCGCGATGCCGTTGATCGCGGCAACGGTCGGCACGTTGAGGTCTTCGAAATCGCTGAAAATCTTGTTGGCTTCGAGGTTGCCAGCCACCAGCTCGGCATCGGGCAGCTTGAAGCTCTCGACGAATTCGGTGATGTCGGCGCCGACGATAAACACGTCCTTGCCGCTGGAGACGATCACGCCCTTGACCGAAGCATCTGCTTTGATGGCGTCTACGGCCTGACGCAGTTCGTTCAGGGTTAGACGGTTGAACTTGTTGACGGACTCACCCTTGAGGTCGAATTTCAGTTCGACGATGCCACTTTCAAGAGCCTTAACCGTGATGGCTTTACCTTCGTAAATCATCAACTGATCTCCACGATATGGAAGCTGAACAGTACACATCGGACGCTGGCCTCTGGTTGGACATTGATGATTTCGTCAATGCTCACCCCAATGCGCCAGGCACACCCGCCAATGCGATAGTCGGGATTCTGTATGAGACGTCTGACAGACAAACGCTCAATTCATACGCCCGTTTGATTTGGGTACGCCACCTTCATCCAATTCCGGGCAATTGTCAATCGCTCGAAAGCGCTAGGAAAAACGCGACTTTCCAGTCATTTCAGAACCCCAACCCTTGGCCCACGCTTCGCCAATATTCAACTATTCACCAAATCAATAATGAATACAGCGTAGGAAAAGACTGTACAGATCCGGATATCCGGCTACGCTTGCGGCAGCCATTACAGAATAGTCAAAACGCCTGGGTGAATACCCGGCGTGAAACACACAGCTTTACCGGCCTGCCTGGCCAACCCCGCCCGATGATGATGTCGGGCTTTTTATTGCCCGACGTTCAGGCCAGGGCCTTGAGCAACGTATCAATAGCCTGCAGGTCGCTCACCTCGCCCTTCTCGCCCCAGCACAACGCGATCATTTGCCGGTCTGCCTCGACTTTGTAGACGTTGGCCGGCAGCGTCGCAAAATGCGCCAGCAATTGCTCGTCCACGCAGGCTTCCTGCCACTGGTTGACCCACACGCCAGGCTCCAGCTGCCAATAACTCCATAGTGCAGGGACCTTGCCGCGCCGTGGCCGGTGGTATTGCGCGCACGGGCTCGGCGGCTCCTGCTTGAGCCAGTGCGGCCACGCCTGGGGCGCCAGTTGCATCGCCAGGCCCATGCGGCGCGCCTCCATGCGCAGGGCCATGCGCCCACTCTGATGGCGCGACGGGCGCAGCCATGCCAGGGGGCTCAAAACCACCGCAAGGATTGACACCACTATCCAGACCGTCATATGTGTACTCCCGATTTTTTAGATAAGCGGATTTGACCTGACGCAACCCCATCCGCTTGAAAGCAGCCATACTGAACTTATTGCAGTCCCCTGGAGGAACGCCCCATGTCATACGAACATATTCTGGTCGCCGTAGACCTGACCGAAGAGTGCGATCCAGTGATCAAACGCGCCGTGGATCTGGCTGGCACCACTGCCAAGCTGTCCCTGGTGCATATCGTCGAACCGATGGCCATGGCCTTTGGCGGCGACGTGCCGATGGACCTGTCACAACTGCAACAGCAGCAATTCGATCAAGCCAAGGAACGCCTTGAGCGCCTGATCACCAAGTACCCGAACCTGAAAAAAGGTCAGAGCCACCTGACCTATGGTCAGCCACGCCAGGAAATCCATCACCTGGCCAAGGAACAGGGCTGCGACCTGATCGTGGTCGGCAGCCATGGCCGTCACGGCCTGGCCTTGCTGCTGGGCTCCACCGCCAATGACGTCCTGCACGGCGCACCGTGCGATGTGCTGGCGGTGAAGCTGAAAAAGAACGCGTAAGACCGATCGAGACCCAAATGTGGGAGGGCGCTTGCTCTCCCCCCACATATTGGGCTGCAGCTCATATAAAAAACCCGGTGCTCATTGAAATGAACACCGGGTTTTTTAATGCACTGGAATCAATCAGGCGTCCAACTCGGCCCAACGTTCAACCAGCACTTCCAGCTCCTGGTTCAAGGTTTCCAGGGACGCGATGACCTCGGCGGTTTCCGCCGCCGGACGCAGGTAGAAACCCGCGTCAGCCATTTGCGCTTCGACCGCAGCGATCTGCTGCTCCTTGGCGTCGATTTCACCCGGCAGGGCTTCCAGCTCACGCTGCAGCTTGTAGCTGAGTTTCTTCTTCGCGGCAGGCGCGGCTTCCGGCGCCGGTGCAGCGGCGGCCACGGGGGCGACGACGGCAGAGGTCAAGTCGGCCTTGCCGGACTTGCTCTCGGTCACGCCCAGCAGGCGCGGCGAGCCGCCCTGGCGCAGCCAGTCCTGGTAACCACCGACGTACTCGCGCACCTTGCCTTCACCTTCGAAGACCAGGGTGCTGGTGACCACGTTGTCGAGGAATGCCCGGTCGTGGCTGACCATCAGCACAGTGCCGTTGAAGGTCAGCAGGACCTCTTCCAGCAGCTCGAGGGTTTCCACGTCGAGGTCGTTGGTCGGTTCGTCGAGGACCAGCAGGTTGGCCGGCTTGCTGAACAGCTTGGCCAGCAGCAAGCGCGCACGCTCACCACCGGACAAGGCCTTGACCGGCGTGCGTGCGCGCTGCGGGCTGAACAGGAAGTCGCCCAGGTAGCTCAGCACATGGCGGCTCTGGCCGTCGATATCGATAAAGTCGCGGCCTTCGGCGACGTTGTCGATCACGGTTTTTTCCAGGTCCAACTGGTGACGCAACTGGTCGAAGTAGGCCACGTCGATGCGCGTGCCCTCTTCCACTTTACCGCTGGTCGGTTGCAGGCCGTTGAGCATCAGCTTGAGCAACGTGGTCTTGCCGGTGCCGTTGGCGCCGAGCAGGCCGATGCGGTCGCCGCGCTGCAGGACCATGGAGAAGTCCTTGATCAGGAACGGACCGTCCGGGTGATGGAAGCTGACGTTCTCCAGCACCATCACCTGCTTGCCCGACTTGTCGGCGGTTTCCAGCATGATGTTGGCCTTGCCGGTGCGCTCGCGACGCTCACTGCGTTCAACGCGCAGGGCCTTGAGTGCGCGTACACGGCCTTCGTTACGGGTGCGGCGCGCCTTGATGCCCTGGCGGATCCACACTTCTTCCTGGGCCAGGCGCTTGTCGAACAAGGCGTTGGCGGTTTCTTCGGCGGCCAGGGTGGCTTCTTTGTGGACCAGGAAGCTGGCGTAGTCGCCGTTCCAGTCGATCAGGCCACCACGGTCCAGCTCGAGGATGCGGGTCGCCAGGTTCTGCAGGAAGGACCGGTCGTGCGTGATGAACAACACGGCGCCCTGGAAATCCTTGAGGGCTTCTTCGAGCCAGGCGATCGCGCCGATGTCCAGGTGGTTGGTCGGTTCGTCGAGCAGCAGCAGGTCCGGCTCGGACACCAGGGCCTGGGCCAGCAGGACGCGGCGACGCCAGCCGCCGGACAATTCGGCGAGGGTCTTGTCGGCCGGCAGTTGCAGGCGGCTCAGGGTGCTGTCCACCAGTTGCTGCAGGCGCCAGCCGTCACGGGCTTCGAGGTCTTGCTGGACGTGCATCAGCTTGTCCAGGTCTTCTTCGGTAACGCAGTTCTGCGCCAGGTGATGGTATTGCGCAAGCAACTCACCGACGCCGTCCAGGCCTTCGGCGACCACGTCGAACACTGTCCGTCCGTCGGCCACCGGCAGTTCCTGCGGCAATTCGCCAATCTTGAGGCCCGGCGCGCGCCATACAGAGCCGTCATCGGGCTTCTGGTCGCCTTTTACCAGCTTCATCATGCTGGACTTGCCGGTGCCGTTGCGGCCGATGATGCACACCCGCTCACCACGGGCGATCTGCCAGGACACCTTGTCCAACAACGGCATAGCGCCGAAAGCAAGGGACACATCGCTGAATTTGAGCAGGGTCATACGCTTCTCCAAAAACTGGGCGCGCATTCTACCTGAGTTGAGGGTGGGATGCGGCCGGCATTTTCGCTACGGGTGGGTTCTGTAAGACAATTCCGGCGAACTTGAACGAACAGGTCGGCAAAGCTTTCACCGGCCGCTGGCAAAAGGCTAAGCTAGAGGCAATGAGTGTCGGCGGTGCCGGCGCTAGTCGTGATTTCTCTGCACGGACGTCTCATGCGCAGTCGCCTTTTCAACTTTTTATCTTGTCTGCTTCTTACCGCCACTGCCGCTCAACCCGCCCTGGCCGTGGACATAACCACCCAACGTCAATATTACGATGAAGCCAAACGCGCCCTGGCCAAGGGCGATACCGGGCCCTACATGCAATACAGCCAGGCCTTGGCCGACTACCCGCTGACGCCGTACCTGGCCTACGACGAGCTGACCGCACGCCTGAAGACCGCGAGCAACGAGGAAATCGAACAATTCCTCGCCAAAAACGGCGACCTGCCCCAGGCCAACTGGATGAAACTGCGTTGGTTGCGCTGGCTGGCCGAGCGTGGCGACTGGCAGACCTTTGAAAAGTACTACGACCCCAAGCTCAATTTCGTCGAGCTCGATTGCCTGCATGGTCAGTTCCAGCTCACGCACAATCTGAAAGCCGAAGGCTACAAAACCACCGAAAAACTCTGGCTGACCGGTAAATCGCAACCGTCCGCCTGTGATGCCACGTTCGCGCAGTGGGCCGCAGATGGCCAACTCACCGAACAGAAAATCTGGGACCGCGCCAAGCTCGCCGCCGAAGCCCGCAACTACGCGCTGGCCAACAGCCTGGTGAAAAGCCTGCCGACCCTCGGCGCCCAAGGCCGCCTGATGGTGGACGTGGCGCAAAAGCCGGAGATGCTCAACGACCCATCGCGCTTCCTGCCGGCCACCGAGGCCATGTCTGACGCCGTGGGCCTGGGCCTGCGCCGCCTGGCGCGCCAGGACCCGGACAAGGCCATGGCCATGCTCGACGGCTATGCCAGCAGCATGCACTTCTCCCGTGACGAAAAAGTGGCGATTGCCCGTGAGATCGGCCTGACCCTGGCCAAGCGCTTTGACCCACGCGCCCTTGAGGTGATGACCAAGTACGACCCGGAACTGCGCGACAACACCGTGTCCGAATGGCGCCTGCGCCTGCTGTTGCGCCTGGCCCGTTGGGAAGACGCCTACCAACTCACGCGCAAACTCCCGCAGGACTTGGCCACCACCAACCGCTGGCGCTACTGGCAGGCCCGCAGCCTGGAGCTGGCCGAGCCGAAAAACCCGCAAGCCCTGGTGCTGTACAAGAACCTGTCGCGGGAGCGGGATTTCTACGGTTTCCTCGCCGCCGACCGCTCCAAAGCGCCGTACCAGTTGATGAACAAGCCGCTGTTGATGAGCCAGGCGCTGATCAACAAAGTGCGCAACACCCCCGGCGTGCGCCGCGCCCTGGAGTTCTATGCGCGGGGCCAGGTGGTCGATGGCCGCCGCGAGTGGTACCACGTCAGCCGTCACTTCAACCGCGACGAAATGGTCGCCCAGGCCAGGCTGGCCTACGACATGAAGTGGTACTTCCCGGCGATCCGCACCATCAGCCAGGCGCAGTACTGGGATGACCTCGACATCCGCTTCCCAATGGCCCACCGCGACACCCTGGTGCGCGAAGCCAAGGTGCGCGGCCTGCATTCGAGTTGGGTGTTCGCCATCACCCGCCAGGAAAGCGCGTTCATGGACGACGCCCGCTCCGGCGTCGGCGCCAGCGGCCTGATGCAGCTGATGCCCGGCACCGCCAAAGACACCGCGCGCAAGTTCAGCATCCCGCTGGCCTCCCCGGCCCAGGTGCTCGATCCGGATAAAAACATCCAGCTCGGCGCCGCTTACCTGAGCCAGGTACACAGCCAGTTCAACGGCAACCGCGTCCTCGCTTCCGCCGCCTACAACGCCGGCCCGGGCCGCGTGCGCCAGTGGCTGCGCGGCGCCGATCACCTGAGTTTCGACGTGTGGGTGGAAAGCATCCCATTCGACGAAACCCGCCAGTACGTGCAGAACGTGCTGTCTTATTCGGTGATCTACGGGCAGAAGCTCAATTCGCCACAGCCGTTGGTGGACTGGCATGAGCGGTATTTCGACGATCAATAAAGCGTGACGCATACACAAAAATGCCCGCATCGAAGGATGCGGGCATTTTTTATGCGCAGTGATTTCAGTGCGCAGCCTGTTCCTCCACGCCGTCACTGAACTGCAACGCCGCCAACCGCGCATACAGCGGGTTGCTCGCGATCAACTGCTGATGCGTGCCGATCGCCACCAGCTTGCCCTGGTCCATCACTGCGATCCGGTCCGCATGCTTCACCGTCGCCAGCCGATGCGCGATGACCAGCGTGGTGCGGCCCTGCATCAGTTGTGGCAGCGCCTGCTGGATCAGGTGTTCGCTCTGGGCGTCGAGGGCGCTGGTGGCTTCGTCCAGCAGCAGGATCGGCGCATCTACCAGCAACGCGCGGGCGATCGCCAGGCGTTGCCGTTGGCCGCCGGAGAGGCCCATGCCGCCGTCGCCGAGGTGGGTCTGGTAGCCATCGGGCATTTGCAGGATGAAGTCGTGGGCATGGGCAATCCGCGCCGCGGCTTCGACCTGCTCGCGAGTGGCGCTCGGGTTGCCGTAGCGGATGTTGTCTTCGACACTGCCAAAGAACAGCGCCGGGCTCTGGGACACCAGGGCAAAGTGGCGGCGCAGGTCCTGGGGGTCGAGTTCGGTCAGCGGCTGGCCTTCGAGCAGGATGCGGCCGTGCTGGGGATCATAGAAGCGCAGCAACAGGTCGAAAATCGTCGACTTGCCCGCGCCCGACGGCCCCACCAGCGCGAGGGTTTCGCCGGGGTTGATGGTCAGGTTCAAACCGTCGATGGCGTAAGTGTCCGGCCGCGACGGGTAGGAAAAGCGCAGGTCTTGCAGCTCCATGCGGCCGCTGACGCGTGGCGGTAATTGCACGCAGCCGGCGACGGGCGCCTGGATCTCATTGTGCGACTGCAGCAACTCGCCGATCCGCTCTGCCGCCCCTGCGGCGCGCTGCAACTCGCCGAGCACTTCGCTCAAGGTGCCGACGGCGCTGCCGACGATCAGGCTGTAGAACACGAACGCCGCCAGCTCGCCGCCGGAAATGCGCCCGCTGATCACATCCATGCCGCCGACCCACAGCATCACCCCGACGGCGCCGAGCACCAGCATGATCACCAGGGTAATCAGCCAGGCGCGCTGGGCGATGCGCTTACGTGCGGTGCTGAAAGCGTCCTCGACGGTCACGGCAAAGCGTTGTTCGTCCTGCGCCTGGTGGTTATAGGCCTGCACGGTCTTGATCTGGCCGAGCGTCTCGGACACGTAGCTGCCGACGTCGGCGATACGGTCCTGGCTCAAGCGCGACAGGCTGCGCACGCGGCGGCCGAAAATCAGGATCGGCGCCAGCACCAGCGGCAGCGCCACCACCACGATGCTGGTGAGCTTGGGGTTGGTGACAAACAGCAGCACGATGCCGCCGATGACCATCAACGCATTGCGCAGGAACAGCGACAGCGAGGAGCCGATCACCGATTGCAACAATGTGGTGTCGGTGGTCAACCGCGACTGGATTTCCGAGCTGCGATTGTTTTCATAAAACCCAGGATGCAGGTAGATCAGGTGGTTGAACACCTGCCGGCGAATGTCGGCCACCACCCGCTCGCCGATCCACGACACCAGGTAAAACCGCGCAAACGTGCCGACGGCCAGGCCCAGTACCAGGATCATGAACAGGCCGATGGATTGGTTGAGCAAGTGCGGCGACTGGGTCATGAAGCCCTGGTCCACCAACAGGCGAATGCCCTGGCCCATGGACAAGGTGATGCCGGCGGTGACGATCAGCGCCACCAGCGCGCCAAGCGCCTGCCAGCGATAGGGCGCAATGAAGCGGCTGGCCAGGCGAATTGCACGGCGTTGTCGGACTGAGAACATGGGGGGCATCACCTGATGAGGGGAGATCGGAACCTACAGACAACATTGGGGGAACTTGGGTAAATAACAATGAGTCGGGTTAATTATGCCCGCCCACTCTGCCCCCTAGAGGTTATCGGTCTAACACCCGGCTGGAAATTTGTAACGGTTTCTGGTGGACTGAGTATTCGAAGCGATGATCTTGCAAGGAGTTGTAACAGCTCGGTCACGCGGGGGGGTTAAAGTTGGTACACAACCTGATGAGGAGACAGGCCATGACCTTGCAAAACAGCAGCGATGCCAAGATTGAAGTAATCCGCCAACCGCAATACCTGCCTTGCTCCGTCATCGACGCCCAAGGCCGCGAAGTGCAGATTACCGAAGACATGATCCAGCAAGCGTGCCGCGAGCTGGAACAGCGACTGGTCAAGCCTGCCCAGCAAGGCTGAAGCGCCCACGCTCTTTCAGAACCGGCCTTGATGGCCGGTTTTTTTGTGACCTCGTTCCTACAGCAGCTCAGCGCCCAATGCCTCGACGATGCCGGACAACAGCGCCGATTGCCCATGGATACGCACCTTCAAGCCATCGATCTCACGGCGCTCCGGATAGTGCTTGCGCAGCAGATCGAACGCCTTGCGTTGCTCGTCCACCGTTCCCACGAGGCTGCGACGGAAATCCGCATCGTCGCGACGCGGGTCGTACACGCTGCGGCATAACGTCGCCAGCGCCCAGGCCGGATCGGTAGACGCATTCAAGTGGACCTCGGCCAGCCACGGCGGCGGCAGCAAATCACTCAGTTCAATCGCCGGCGCCTGGCCCAGATGCGCGCAGAACGCCTGGTAGATCTGCGCCGTGCCGCGCTGCTTGCCGTCCAGGCTGTAACCGGCGATGTGCGGGGTGGCCAGCACGCAGAGGTCGGCCAGGTCGACATCCACTTCGGGCTCGCCTTCCCACACATCCAGCACCGCTTGCAGGTCTTCACGCGAAAGCAGCACGTCGCGCAGGGCGGCGTTGTCCACCACCGGGCCACGGCTGGCGTTGATCAGCCAGGCACCAGGCTTGAGGCGATTGAGGCGCTCGCGGTCGAACAAGTGCCAGGTGGAGCCGTTGCCGGACTTGGTCAACGGCGTGTGCAGGCTGATCACGTCGCATTGCTCGATGATCTGCTCCAGGCTGACGTAGTCACCGTCTTCGGCGATCTGCCGCGGCGGGTCGCAGACCAGCACGTTCCAGCCCAGGCCCTTGAGCACCTTGACCAAACGCCCGCCCACTTCACCGGCGCCGACGACACCGTAAGTCCGCTGGTTGAGGTCGGCGCCCTCGATCTCGGCCAGGGTCTGCAAGCTGCCCAGCACGTAGTCCACCACGCCACGGGCATTGCAGCCGGGCGCGCTGGACCATTGAATGCCGGCACGCTGGAAATAGTCGAGGTCCAAATGATCGGTGCCGATGGTGCAGGTGCCGACAAAGCGCACCTTGGAACCTTCGAGCAAGGCCCGGTTGACGTTGGTCACCGAGCGCACCAGCAGCACATCGGCCTGCTCGACGGTGGCGCGGTCAATGGAACGGCCGGGCACCCGGCGTATTTCGCCAAATCCTTGGAAGAAAGCATCGAGCAGCGGAATATTTTCGTCGGCAACAATCAGCATGGCAGGCTCCTTTGGCGGAACAGCAGTGTACAGGGATGCGATCGGTGTTCCACCGCAGATCGAAGGTGGACGCTGCGGCGCCTGGAAGATCGCTTACAAATCGCTAACACAGGTTTTTTCCTGACCGCTGCGTCAACGCGTAGAATCCGCCGTCCTGCGCTCTTCTTTGGACATCTGCACGTGAACACCGCCACCGCCCCCCTCACCCGTCCCGCCCGCATCAGCCGGGAAGTGCGCGGCCTGCTGACACTCGCCGTGCCGATCATGATCGGCCAACTGGCAACCACCGCGATGAGCTTCGTCGATGCGGTGATGGCCGGGCGCGTCAGCCCGCAGGACCTGGCGGCAGTGGGCCTGGGCAATTCGATCTGGATTCCGGTGTACCTGCTGATGACCGGCACCTTGCTGGCCACCACGCCGAAAGTCGCCCAGCGCTATGGCGCCGGTCACTACAGCGAGATCGGGCCGCTGGTGCGCCAATCCCTGTGGCTGGCGGTGGTGGTCGGCATCACCGCGTCACTGCTGCTGCTCAGCGCCGAACCGATCCTGCACGCGATGAAGGTTGAACCCGACCTGATCAAACCCTCCATGGGCTACCTGCACGGCATCGCCGCAGGCATGCCGGCCGTTGCCCTGTATTACGTGTTGCGTTGTTTCAGCGACGGCCTGGGCCGCACACGCCCGAGCATGGTCATGGGCCTGTGCGGGTTGGCGCTGAATATCCCGCTGAACTACATCTTCATCTATGGCCATTTCGGCGTGCCGGCCATGGGCGGCGTGGGCTGCGGCTGGGCCACGGGCATTGCGATGTGGGTGATGATGCTCGGCCTGGCGGGCTGGACGCGCTGGGGGCCGGCGTACCAGAGCAGCGAACTGTTCAAGCGTTTCGATTGGCCGCAATGGGCGGTGATCAAGCGCGTATTGGGCATCGGCCTGCCAATCGGCATCGCGATCTTTGCCGAATCGAGCATCTTCGCGGTGATCGCCCTGCTGATCGGCAGCCTGGGCGCCACGGTGGTCTCCGGCCATCAGATCGCCCTGAACGTCAGTTCCCTGGTGTTCATGATCCCCTACTCCCTGAGCACGGCCGTCACCGTGCGCGTCGGCCAGGCCCTCGGCCGTGGCCTGCCGCGTGAAGCGCGCTTCGCTGCCGGGGTCGGCATGGGCACGGCGCTGGCGTATGCCTGCCTGTCCTGCAGTCTGATGCTGGTGTTTCGCGAGCAGATCGCGGCGATCTACACCCCGGACCCGGTGGTGATCCACCTGGCGTCGACGCTGATCGTGTTTTCCGCGCTGTTCCAGTTTTCCGACTCGATCCAGGTCACCGCCGCCGGTGCCTTGCGCGGCTATCAGGACACCCGCGTGACCATGGTGCTGACCCTGTTTGCCTACTGGGGCGTGGGGTTGCCGGTGGGTTACGCCCTGGGGCTGACCGACTGGCTGGGCGCGGCGAGCGGCCCCAGCGGTTTGTGGCAGGGGCTGATCGTGGGCCTGAGCTGCGCGGCGGGGATGTTGCTGGTGCGCCTGGCGCGCAGCGCACGCCGACGCATTCGCCGGGACAAGGCGCGGGGTTAAGCAGCACACACCCGCGCTTGCTCGCGAAGGTCGCCAGCGATAACGCAGCTTGCCTGGTTTGACGTGGCGCTCTCGGGGTTTTCGCGAGCAAGCTCGCTCCTACAGGAATCGGGGGCTTAGTTTTCGCGAGCAAGCTCGCTCCTACAGGAATCGGGGGCTTAGTCGAGCTTCTTGCGAATCCAGTACAGGTACGTACCGGCCTGTTCCTGCTGAGCCACCAGTTCGTGGTCAAGGAACACGCAGAACTTGGGAATGTCGCGGCGGGTCGACGGGTCGGTCGCGATCACCTTGAGCAAACCGCCAGGCGGCAGGTCACGGATGTGCTGGTGCAGCATCATCACCGGCTCCGGGCAGTTCAGCCCGGTGGCGTCGAGGGTGCCGTCGACGGCAGTGTCGGTCATATCGCTCATTGATTACTCCTACGGCAGGCGCTCAGTTTAACGGGCCTTGGTTTTCTTCACATCCACCAGCCGACGCAAGTGGCAGGTCACTTCCTCACGGTCGTGGTACAGCTGCTTACAGCCGATTTCCACACGAATACCGCGCGCCTTGAAGCCGTCTTCGATGCGCTCGAGCAAACGCTTGACCTCGGCGTAACGCTGCTTCATCGGCAGTTTCAGGTTGACCACCGCTTCGCGGCAATAGCCTTCGCCGATCCAGGTTTCCAGCAAGGCGGCGTTGCGAGCCGGTTTTTCGACGATGTCGCACACCATCCAGTCCACCGGCTGCTTGGGCACGAAGGTGAAACCGTCGGCCATCAAGTGTTGCACCAGGCCGGTGTCCATCAGGCTTTCGGCCATGGGGCCGTTGTCGATGGCGGTCACCAGCATGCCCCGGTTGACCAGTTGCCAGGTCCAGCCGCCCGGAGCCGCGCCCAGGTCGACGCTGGTCATGTCGCCGTGCAGGCGCTCGTCCCACTGGTCGCGGGGGATGAAGTGGTGCCAGGCCTCTTCCAGCTTCAAGGTCGAGCGGCTGGGCGCATCGCGGGGGAATTTCAGGCGCGGGATGCCCATCGGCCACATCGCCGAGTTATTCGACTCGGCCAGGCCCATGAACACTTCGCGGCCGCTCTTGAAGGTCAGCAGCAGGCGCGGCTTGCTCGGGTCGTCCACCAGCTTGCCGGCGTTCAGCAGGGCTTTGCGCAGGTGGACTTCGAATTTCTTGCAGAAGTTCGACAGCTCCTTGCCGTCGTTGGTGTCGACCATCTCCAGCCACAGGCTGCCGCACACCGGGAATTCGCGCAGGTGCGCGAGGATCACGCTGATGCGGTCGGTTTCCGGCAGGTCGATGAACACCCCGCGCGCCCACTGCCGCGGGAAGATCAGCTCGGCAAAACGCTGGCCGTGCATCAGGCGCTGGGCGCCGTCTTCCTCGGTGCAGACAAATTCGGCGCAGGCGCTGCCGGTCTTGGCCTTGGCGTAGCCGGAAACGTTCAGGCGCGCGGCGTGTTCCGCGATCTCGGAACAGACTTCGCCTTCAAAACCCGGGCGGCAGTGCATAAAAAGGGTGTTCATCGACTCTCCTGGCGACCCGACGGACTTGCGCTATCGCAATGTCTGTCATGAAAACGCGCGCATGATAACTGACTTCGGAACCTTGGATCTGTCCATAGAGTCCAGTAATTAGCCAGCTACTGAAAACAGGGCTAGTTTGATAGTTCTGTTCGTCCCGTCAGGTCCGTAGCCGTGCGGACCATAAGGAGTCATGTAATGTCATCCCTTGATAGCCTGAGAACCCTTAAAACCCTGCAAATCGACGACAAGACTTATCACTATTTCAGCTTGCCCGAAGCCGCCAAGCGCCTGGGTGACCTGGATAAGCTGCCGATGTCCCTCAAGGTGCTGCTGGAAAACCTGCTGCGCTGGGAAGACAACAAAACCGTCACCGGCGCCGACCTCAAGGCCATCGCCGCCTGGCTCAAAGAGCGCCAGTCCGACCGCGAGATCCAGTACCGCCCGGCCCGCGTGCTGATGCAAGATTTTACCGGGGTGCCCGCCGTGGTCGACCTGGCCGCCATGCGCGCCGCCGTGGCCAAGGCCGGTGGCGACCCGCAGCGCATCAACCCGCTGTCGCCGGTGGACCTGGTGATCGACCACTCGGTGATGGTCGACAAGTTCGGCACCACCGCCGCGTTCGGGCAAAACGTCGACATCGAAATGCAGCGCAACGGCGAACGCTACGCCTTCCTGCGCTGGGGCCAGAGCGCCTTCGACAACTTCAGCGTGGTGCCGCCGGGCACCGGCATCTGTCACCAGGTCAACCTCGAATACCTCGGCCGCACCGTGTGGACCAAGGACGAAGACGGCCGCACCTACGCCTTCCCCGACACCCTGGTCGGCACCGATTCCCACACCACCATGATCAACGGCCTCGGCGTGCTCGGCTGGGGCGTGGGCGGGATCGAAGCGGAAGCGGCGATGCTCGGCCAGCCGGTGTCGATGCTGATTCCGGAAGTGATCGGCTTCAAGCTCACCGGCAAATTGAAAGAGGGCATCACCGCCACCGACCTGGTGCTGACCGTCACCCAGATGCTGCGCAAGAAAGGCGTGGTCGGCAAATTCGTCGAGTTCTACGGCGACGGCCTGGCCGACCTGCCCCTGGCTGACCGCGCCACCATCGCCAACATGGCCCCGGAATACGGCGCCACCTGCGGCTTTTTCCCGGTGGATGAGGTGACCCTGGACTACCTGCGCCTGTCCGGTCGCCCGGCGCAGACCGTCAAACTGGTCGAGGCCTACACCAAGGCCCAAGGCCTGTGGCGCAACGCCGGCCAGGAGCCGGTGTTCACCGACAGCCTGGCCCTGGACATGGGCAGCGTCGAAGCCAGCCTCGCCGGGCCGAAACGCCCGCAGGACCGCGTGTCGCTGCCGAATGTCGGCCAGGCGTTCAGTGACTTCCTCGACCTGCAATTCAAACCGACCAACAAGGAAGAAGGCCGCCTGGAAAGCGAAGGCGGCGGCGGTGTGGCCGTGGGCAATGCCGATCTGGTGGGCGAAACCGACTACGAGTACGACGGCCAGACCTATCGTCTGAAAAATGGCGCCGTGGTGATCGCCGCGATCACCTCCTGCACCAACACCTCCAACCCCAGCGTGATGATGGCCGCCGGGCTGGTGGCGAAAAAGGCCGTGGAAAAAGGCCTGACCCGCAAACCCTGGGTAAAAACCTCCCTGGCCCCCGGCTCCAAAGTGGTCACCGACTACTACAAGGCGGCCGGCCTCACCCAATACCTGGACAAGCTCGGTTTTGACCTGGTGGGTTATGGCTGCACCACCTGCATCGGCAACTCCGGCCCGTTGCCCGAGCCGATTGAAAAAGCCATCCAGAAAGCCGACCTGGCCGTGGCGTCGGTGCTGTCCGGCAACCGCAACTTCGAAGGCCGCGTCCACCCGCTGGTGAAAACCAACTGGCTGGCCTCGCCGCCGCTGGTGGTGGCGTATGCGTTGGCCGGTACGGTACGCATCGATATCAGCCGCGAACCGTTGGGCAACGATCAACACGGCAATCCGGTCTACCTCAAGGACATCTGGCCAAGCAGCCAGGAGATTGCCGACGCGGTCGCCCAGGTCAGCACCGGTATGTTCCACAAGGAATACGCCGAGGTGTTCGCCGGCGACGCACAGTGGCAAGCCATCGAAGTGCCGCAGGCTGCGACCTACGTGTGGCAGAAGGATTCCACCTACATCCAGCATCCGCCGTTCTTCGACGACATCGCCGGGCCGCTGCCAGTGATCAAGGACATCCACGGCGCCAACGTCCTGGCCCTGCTGGGCGATTCGGTGACCACCGACCACATCTCCCCCGCCGGCAACATCAAGGCCGACAGCCCCGCCGGTCATTACCTGCGCGAACAAGGCGTGGAACCGCGCGACTTCAACTCCTACGGCTCACGCCGCGGCAACCATGAAGTGATGATGCGCGGCACCTTCGCCAATATCCGTATCCGCAATGAAATGCTCGGCGGCGAGGAAGGCGGCAATACGCTGTATGTGCCCACCGGCGAGAAAATGCCGATCTACGACGCCGCCATGAAGTACCAGGCCGCCGGCACACCGCTGGTGGTGGTCGCCGGCCAGGAATACGGCACCGGCTCC
>Ga0067045_1027387_pt1 | contig 173824 bp, 158 predicted proteins | sample TerdegcTABiofilm_FD_59184 | JGI IMG/M metagenome (GOLD analysis project Ga0067045, IMG submission 59184) | Combined Assembly of (Gp0054472, Gp0054536) Wastewater bioreactor microbial communities from Singapore -Terephthalate degrading...
CGTGGCTTCACGGGCCTGAAGTTCCAGTACCTGGCCGAGCAAGACCAAAGTGATGATGACCGCAGCGGCTTCGAAGTAGACCGGCACGGTGCCATGCGCCGAGCGCAGTTCAGCCGGGAACACATTGGGCGCAATCGTCGCCACCATGCTGTAGACCCAGGCTGCACCTGTGCCGAGCGCGATCAGCGAAAACATATTGAGGCTGCGGTTCCTGACTGAAGCGGCGCCCCGTGCAAAGAAAGGCCAGCCCGCCCAGAGCACGACTGGCGTCGCCAGCGCCATCTGGATCCAGGGATTGATGGTCGGCGGAATGAAGCGGTCGACGCCGAAGACGTGCCCGCCCATTTCAATAGCCAGCAAGGGCAGGGACAGAACGAGCCCGAATGCAAAACGCCGCTTCATGTCGCGCAGCTCGGGATTGGGTCCGTCGCTTGCGCTTGGCGTCAACGGCTCCAGCGCCATGCCGCAGATCGGGCAATCTCCCGGACCATCCCTGAGGATTTCCGGGTGCATGGGGCAGGTCCACTGGATTCCAGGCGCCGCTGTTTTGGGCGCGGGTGTTGCCACGTGATGATGACAGCCAGCGCCGTGACCTGAATGGCCATGCGCGTGAGGCTCCGGGACGGCGCGTGTGTCTTGCGCGACAGGGTAGGCGGAGGGATCGGTCTCGAACTTGGATTTGCAACCCGCGCTGCAGAAAAGGACCTCGGCGCCCTGGTGGATCAATCGGTGCGGACTGTCAGCTTTCGGCGTCATCCCGCAAACGGGGTCCCGTTTGGCTTTTTCATCGGGTGTAGTCGGGTTTGTATTCGCGGACATGCTGGAGCTCCTGGGGACGTTTTCTAGCCAGACATATATACCCCTTAGGGGTATCTGTCAATTATCCCGTGGGGGTATGTTTCCAGCTTTGTGCCCTTGACTGTCTGACTACAGAAAAGTGAACGAAGACGGCCTAAAACGTTCTTGGGTAGCGTCCCTGCATTTCAATGGTCATGATCCGTGGCAAGGCTGGCCGAGGACCAGTGAATGTGGACAATCTTCCATGCGCCGCCCGTTTCCTGCAGGACCATTGTCTCCATCAGACGGCTGTTGATCGGCTTGTCCCGAAACGTTCCTTTCGACACGGACTCAGTCAGAATGGTCACGAGACCGCCGCCTTCATAGACACGCCGGTCGAGGACCGTTGTCTCGACTGCTTTGGAAAACGTGATGTCAGCAGCCATGTGGTGTGAGCGGTATTCTTCGAGCGAACGCTCGATGCCGCCGCTTTCTGCTATCTGCACATCGGCGGCCAGAAGGCCCACAAGCGCCACCTCGTCCCCTGCTTCCAGCGCTGCGCCGAAGGCAATAACGGCCTCGATGGGTGACTTCGCCGCTGCCGGGCTAGCCGCTTCGTGAGCAAGCGCCGGACTTGGAAATGTGACCACGGCGGCAATTGCGAGGCTGAACAGGACGGGTTTCATTTGAAGCTCCTCAGGTAGTTGGACCAGAAACGGTTGTGGCTGCGGCAATAATGATGATGATCGCGGCGAACAGAATCGCCTCGGCTCGCAGTGTCGCGCGCAAAGCGGCTCGCCCTCTGGCGGGCTGCGCTGCCAGCTGGCGCGTGACGAACATCAGATTGACCGTCCCGAGCCCGAGAAGCAGCGTTGCCGCCATAAGCTTGGACGCAAGCAATTGTCCGTATCCGGAGCTGAGCAGGCCAGAGAACCCGCCGTTGATCCGCCACAGCAAATAGATGCCGGAGAGGAACACCAAGGGCACGATAACGCGTGCGACCCGGCTGAAGGCCTCGGTACGGGCCAGAACATCTGCGTCCTTGATCCCGGACCGAGGCCAAAGAGTCGCCGGCGCGGCAAACCAGAAGCCTGCAATCAGAAGATGGCCAGCCATGATCCATGGCACGAAGCCCGGCGCCTCCAGCCCCGCTGAATGTCCTGTAAGGGCAAAGCTAGCGCTGATGCTTATGGCGGCGGGCGCCAGAAGCACCCGGCGATGTAAACGGCTGGCCAAAATGAGAAAGCCGGCACCAAAGAGAAGCGCGAGGGCAGGGGGGGCGCCAGCGGCCCAGGTCCACCCGAACTGTTCGGCGGACAGCGCAGCGCGAAGGCTTCCGCCCATCTGAGCGTTCAAAATGACGAGCCGCAGAATTGCTGCAACGGTCACCAGACCTGCGAGCCAGAAACAGGCGCGGCGGCTCGCCATCAGGCCAAGCGCCCCGTGGAGCGCCGCCCCGATCGCTCCGAGGCTGACTGCGTAGAGCAAGGCCCTGGTGACCAGATTGGCGGCGTCCAGTGGGGACATGTCGGATCGAAACCTACTTCAGCTCGAAGGCCGATTTTCCATTCATGGGATGGCCATCCTTTGACAGGGTGCGCCATTCCAGGGTGTAGCGGCCCGGCGCGAGATCTGGCAGCGGCACGCTGAATGATTTGGCGGGCGCCTGGGGCGGCCGGAAGGGAGTGTCGACGATCTCTCCAGTCTCTGTCCGGATCGAGAAGGCGATCAGGCCGACCGGCTGGCCGAAGCTGAAGGAGAAGGCTTCGGGCAGCGTTTCGAGAACGGCGGCATCTTCAATGTTGGCCGCCTCGACGCTGGTGTGTGCGAGCGCCGGGGCGGCCAAGATTGCAACACTGGCAAGCGCGGCGGTGACCATTTTCAGAGTGTGCATGTGTTGTCCTTTCAAGGGAGATGTTCGGGGGGCATGATCAGAACCAGACCCTTATTCCGGTGACGAAGGAGAGGGTATCGGTGTCCTCGCCGCGGGCAAGGGCATAGTCTGCCGTCTCACCGGTTGAGGCCTTCCAGTTGACCCCTACATAGGGGGCGAACTGACGATCAATCTCGTATCGCAATCGCAGGCCAACCTCTGCTGTGGATAGCCCAGCGCCGATTTCGAGTTCGGGCACGTCCTCAGCGGCAAAGTTGAGTTCTGTGCGCGGCTGAAGAACAAGGCGCTGTGTCAGCAAGAATTCATACTCCGCTTCAAAACGGGCAGAAAGATCACCGTCTTCACTGAGGAATACCGAGCCATCGACTTCGAACCAGTAAGGGGCAAGCCCCTGAACGCCGAGAGCGGCATAGGTGCGGGACGGGCCCGGTTCGAAGTCATGACGCAGACCCGCCTGTACGTCGAAATACCGCGTGATCGGACGAGACCAGAGTGCCTGGACTTCGGCTTCCTCAAAACGGCTGGCATCGAGATCATAATCGATCTCCGATTTTATCCAGAGCCGGTTTTCATCCGTGCCCCACCGGCCCTGGCCTTCCAGAAGAAGCGAAGGCGAACCCTCGCCCGACTGGTATTCGAATCTTTCTGCAAGAACGAAGAGCGTCGTGCCGCCGCCATGCTCCTGTTTGAGTGCCTCCTGGGAAGCTTTGAACGCCTCCGCATCCCAGTAAACGGAGGCCTGCGAGCCCGCAGGCGGCGCCTCCTGAGCGAACGCTGCGGTGCCTAATGCGGCCAATCCGACCAACGCCGTTGTAATTTGTGGTACGCGTTGCATCAGTTGTGTCCTCCGTGGACGTCCGGTTGTTCTTTGGCGTCGGCTGGCATCAAGTCATGCCCCTCATGGCCTTGGTGCCCCGCCGAAGTAGCCGCGCCTGGATCGCGCGGCATGACCGAGACGACCTGCATCATGCCGGCATGCATGTGGAAGAGCAGGTGGCAGTGGAAGGCCCAGTCTCCGACATGGTCTGCCGTGACGTCGAACGAGAGCTTCTCGGCAGGTTTGACGATGACCGTATGCTTGCGCGGCTTGAACGCACTTTCATCGACGACGAGATCGAAGAACATCCCGTGCAGGTGGATCGGGTGGGTCATCATGGTGTCATTGACGAGCGTGACACGCAGCCGCTCACCTTCGTGGAAGATGATCGGGCCTTCGACGGCGCTGAGCTTTACGCCGTCGAATGACCACATGTACCGTTCCATATTGCCGGTCAGGTGTATTTCCAGCTCCCGTTCAGGTGGCCTGGTGTCCGGATTGGGGTCTAGACTTCGAAGCTGCGTGTAGGTCAGCGCGCGGTGCGGAACGTTCTCAAGACCGAGGCCCGGCTCATCGAGCCGGAAGACCGGCGCCATGACGACGTTGTCGATTCCGACCCCGGTTTTCAGAACCTTTGCTGGCGAGCCCGATGCCATGCTGGCCATTCCGCTCATGGTGGTGTGATCCATGCCTGACGTGGGATCGTGACCCATTGAAGAATGATCCATCCCGGCCATGCCCGAGTGATCCATTCCGCCCATCGCGGAATGGTCCATGCCCATGTCCCGGTGCGTCAGGGTGGGCCGCTCGCGCAGAAGCGGCGCTGTAGCAACCAGCCCTGCTTCCGGAGCGAGGGTAGCAACGACCTGGCCGGACCGGTCAATGGATTCTGCCACCAGTGCGTAAGCGCGGGCGCGTGTCGGCGCGACAACTACATCGTAGGTTTCTGCGACACCAATCTGGAACTCGTCGGTCTCCACCGGTTGGACGTTGAGCCCGTCAGCGGCAACCACCGTCATAGGCAAACCCGGGATCCGGAAATTGAAGATCGTCATGGCCGACGCATTGATGATCCGCAGACGGATACGCTCGCCAGTATTGAAGATCGCGGTCCAGTTGTCTGAGGTCGCATGACCATTGATGAGGTATGTGTAGACGGATGCGGTTACATCCGAGATATCGGTCGGAGACATGCGCATGGCGCCCCAGGAAGCCCGGTCAGCAAATGTCTTTCCGAAGCCATGCTCCCTGGCGTCTTTCAGGAAGTCGCCCACGGTTCGCTGCTGAAAGTTGTAGACCGCCGCATCCTTCTTTAGGCGCGCAAACACCTTGTGCGGATGCTCGAACGTCCAGTCTGACAGGACGAGCACGTACTCCCGGTCATAGCTGACGGGATCCTTGCCTGCCGGGTCAATGATCAGAGGGCCATAATGGCCCATTTGCTCCTGCAAGCCTGAATGCGAATGGTACCAGTAGGTGCCGCTCTGCGGGACCGCGAACTCATAGGTGAACGTGGACTTCGGCTTGATGCCGGGGAAGGAGACCCCGGGAACCCCGTCCATGTGAAAAGGCACCAACAGTCCATGCCAGTGGATCGATGTATCCTCATCGAGCGTATTGTTGACCTTGAGAGTCACCTTTTCGCCTTCGCGGAACCGGATGAGTGGCCCGGGTAGTGTTCCGTTGATCGTGATGGCATGGCCGGAGCGCCCGCCAATCTCGACGGCGCTATGGCCGATGTTGAGGTCAAAGGCATTACCGGAGACTTCGAATATTCCCTTGTTGCCGGCATTGCTGCTGCGCGCCCAGGCCGGGAGCAGGGCGCTTGATGCGGCAAAGAAACCGCCGGCAGCCGCCGTGCGGAGGAGATTGCGTCGTGTGAGCATGATGCGATTCCTAATGTTAGAATCGCCTGCCGCGGGCACTGGAGGCGCCACGCGTGGCAGGCGGCTCGGTCAGTGCTGACTGTGGTCCATCTTGCCGTGGTCCATGCCCTTCATGCCGGTGTGATCCATTCCCGGCATAGTACCATGATCCATGCTACCCGTGTCGCAGGATTTGCCGCTCGCTGCCGCGAGCGCCATCGCCGTCCCATGCATCTTGCCCATGCAGGCGTCGTGCAGGCCTTTCGGTGCGTCGAGCGAACACATCGCTTCAATCCTGTAAGACTTTGACTTTGTGTCCTCAGTCAGGAGGAAATGGACGCGCTCACCAGCTGCGAAAGCGGACAGGTCAACACCTTTGGCGGCCTTGAAGTCCATCGTCATGGCGTCCCAGTTCAGGGCGGCGATGGGCGTGTGATCGATCGTTGCTTTGGATGCCTTGACGTCGAGCCCGGCGACCGTGCCTTCGCCCATCGGCAAGCCGCAATGGTCTGAGTGCTGCATCGCGGCACTGGAAGTGTCGCCTTCAAGCGCAAAGGCTGGCGAGGCCGCAAGCACAGCGGCAGCCGCAAAAATGGAGTGGGAGAGTTTCATTTGGAAGTGTCCTTGAATTGATTGATTATTGAGCGGGCGCGGGTCGCACACGCTGAACGGATGAAACAGGCTGCGCGGCCGCGAGGCACGGGCAGTGTCATCGCAGGATCAATTCTGCAGGCGGACTTTCAGTTGTAGCGGCGTCAGGGGTGGCGGGGTGCTCCAGCCAAAATGCGCATAACGCCAGTCCAGAAGAACGGGCAGGGCGCGGATCGCGGCCTTCTGGATAATGAACGGCGGAAGTTCATCGGCACTTTGGGCCGCTTGCACTATCTGAGGAGAGGCAGACACCAGGTCGGCATGATCGCATGTGCAGCATTCCTCTTGAGGGCCCCCCGGATCATGGCTTGCCTGGTTGGACGGGGCGGGTTCATGCTCGTGGCAGTGGGCCTCGGCGCCGGTGTCACGCGCGATGGCTGGAGTGGCTGAAGAGAAAACGGTCGCGTGCGCACACAGCTGTCCGGCGCTGAAAACAAACAGTGTGAGAACCACTAAGAACTTGCGGGCAGTATTAAACATGCTCGAGTTGACCTTGGCGCAATCACTGTTAAATATACCCCGGAGAGGTATAAGTCAAATGCACCATGCTCCGTCTAAATCAGTTGTAACCCGCCTGAGGAGAATTGAGGGTCAGGTGCGCGGCGTGTCTGGAATGGTTGAAGAGGGCCGGTACTGCATCGACATCCTGACACAAATCCAGGCTATCAAGGCTGCACTTGCCAAGGTGGAAGACGAGCTTCTGAAAAACCATGCAGCCCACTGCGTTGAAGAGGCTATCCTTGACGGCGATGCGGAAAGCCAGAGGCAGAAATTTTCTGAACTCGTTGACCTTTTCGGAAAGTACCGGACATGAGCGGGACAGGGGGCTCCTGTCGATCAGCGCTGCAGAACGCAGCTCGACCACGCAGAATCAGATGACCCGCTTGAGCGCGCGATAATCTCCGCTGGTCTGCCAGATCAACGTAACGCTTAGATCGCTGTGGTTGCGCCATAAACAGCCATACGAGCCATTAAATGCGGCGGTCTGTTCGCCGCAGTCTGACGCCTCCGGCCGGCCACCCCGTCGTCTTGCTGGTTTGAGTTCACGTGTCCCTAGTCTACGCGCCAATTGTAACGTGGACAGTGAGGCATTCTCCGAGGTCAATCAAATGCAGCAAAATGCATTCTTTGTCCGGTTGGAGGCTTTTGGCGGTGTTAGCAACCAGAAAGCTTCAAAACCGGGATACAAACCGGATACAAAATGAGATACATCTTGCAGTATGAAATCTGGTAAGTGATTGTATTTATTGGAGAAGTAGCATTGTTTTGACGCGCGTCACTCGCGCCATAAATTTAATGAATACAAGGCAGTATAGCGTTAATCGACTGGCCGTCAAATGCCCCGGACCATCCCGCTCTTACGGTTTTAAGATCCTCCAGTATGCGGGGCCCCTCCGGACGCGCAGCGGTGACCAGGGTGCCCAGCGCAAGCCTTTAACAACGGGCATTCGGTGTTAAAGGTTCACTTGCTTTTGATTTCGCAGATCCCGAGTTCTGAGCTGTCGTCAGAGCCTTTTCAGTCCAGCTTCAGGAAGTACCGGGTGGATTTGAGTTCCCCCTGCCGAACGAGCGCGCCTTTGGCGACCATGTCGGTAAGGTCGCGCGTCGCGGTTGCGGTCGGGGCGCCTGTGATCGTTATATAGTTCTTGGCGCTGAGCCCGCCCTTGAAACCATCAATGCCTTCGGCGAACATGCGCAGCAACGCTTTCTCTTGCCGCGGGTTCAGCTGCCCTGCGAGCCGGTCGAAGAGGCGGGTCTTGGCCAGCATGAACTCAACCTGCTTCAGGCTTCGGTCCTGCGCCTCAAGCGCGATGTCTGCAAACCAGCTCAGCCAACGGTCTGCGTTCAGGGTTGAGCTCGCGAGCTCCAGTTCGCGGTAATAGTCCTTGCGGTGCCGCAGCAAGGCGCCGGCCAGCGACGTAAACACGGGCCGCTGCCTTCCCTGCGCGAGCGCCTTTTCCGAGATGGCGCGTCCGATGCGGCCATTTCCGTCTTCATACGGATGGATGCACTCGAACCAGAGATGGGCAAGTCCGGCCCGCTCGATCGGAAGCAGCGGCGCCTCGCCAGTTGGCGCGGTCTGGTTAAACCAGGCGATGAACGCCGCCATATGGCCGGGAACGGAGCTTGAAGGCGGCGCCTCATAGTGAACCTTTGGCGCATAGGAAGCGCCCGATATGATCTGCATCGGTTCTTCATGCTGCCGATAGCCGCCAAGGTTCTTCAGATCAGTGCGGCCGCCCAGCATTTTCCTGTACCAGCGATGAAGCATTTCGCCTGAGAGCGGTTCACCAATTGTCTGCAGCAGGTCTACCATCATGTCCGCGATCCCGCTTTCGGCGGGACGCGCCGATGTCCGGGCGGCTTTCAGACCGAGGGCGCGCTGAATGGAGGACTGAACACTTGCCCGGTCCAGCGTTTCTCCCTCTATCTGAGACGTGTCGATCGCTTCGAGGCTCATGACCGAAATACTGAGCTCGATCCTGTCCTCATCGGAAATGTGACGGGAGGTGCCGATCAGCAGTCCGGCCTGCTCTAGAAAACGGGCCTCGCGGGCGGCGAGTTTCTGCCGGTCGCGGATAAAGTTCGGCCAGTCGCGCAGTTCCCAGTTCCAGGCCATGATCGAGAATATCCTATTATTTCGATCACATTATTCGGCAAAAGTGATTAATAAAAGCGTATTTTATCAATCATTCGACGGCAGCGCAGTAGCGTGGAGCTTTACGTAACAAATCCGGCTATCGCTTGAATTTACTGCAGTTTCGCTCCGCGGACTGCGGCGAGGCAATGTCAGAGTACGCGTTTGAGCTCGCTGTAGTCCCCTGTTGTCTGCAAGACCAGCGTAACGGGAACATCACTCCGGTTGCGCCAGAACCAGCCATGCGATCCGTCGAATGCTGCCGTCAGCTCGCCAGTGTCCGAGGATTCGGCGCGGCCTTTCCGATAGCTGGTGGATTGTCCGGCTGTACCATCGCCATGCAGGTCCGAATTCACATGACCCTGATCGACGCGCCATTCGTAGCGGGATGTTTCGCCAAGCTTCATCACGAGCTTGATCTCCGCCGCTTCGCCAGGCGCGAGGGTGAGTGTGACCTCGTCCCGCCAGGCGGCCGCCGGCTCTTGTGGCGTCGCTATGCTGGCTGGGGTTTCAGCCACCTGCGGCGCACCTGTTTCTTCCGTGAGCGGTGCGTCAAAGTTTGCGGTTTCCACATTCACGGCAGCATCAGCCTCAGCTTCTTCAGCGAGCTGCTGCTTGATTTCTCCCATTTGTGTAAGGCCTAGAAGACGGCCGGCCCCGGTCGGGTCCACGGCGTATTCTGCTGGCAGAACGACGGTCACGAGCAGTGCGGCGGCTGTGACGAGGGCAATCAGGGTGGAGCGGATGAGCTGGCGTGTGGTAGGCAGCTCGGCGCGGCCCGGCATATCGGTATTGTACATGGGCAGGGTCTCCTAGGCGAGGAAGTAGCCGGTGATCTGGTAGCCGGCCAACAGGAAGCCGGCGGCCATCATCAGCACATTTGCGGTATAGGCGTGTTTCAGGAATGACGGCGTGCGCCGCCAGAAGCCCATGGCGATCAGGATGGCGCCGAGGGCCAGAAGCTGGCCGATTTCGACGCCGACATTGAAGGCCAGCAGGTTGGGCAGGAGCCCGTCGGGCGAGATTTCGTAGTCGAGATTTTGGACGAAAGACCAAACCCGTGGCAAAAGCCGAAGATCAAGGTTGCAGCCTTGGTGTTTGGCTGCACGCCGAACCAGCGCTGATAGGCGCCCATATTGTCGAGTGCCTTGTAGACGATGGAGAGGCCGATAATCGCATCGATAATGTAGCTGTTGATGCCGAAGTTGAAGTAGACGCCCGCCAGCATCGTCGTCGAATGGCCGATGGCAAAGAGGCTCACATAGATGCCGATATCCTTCATCCGGTAGAGGAAGAAGATCACGCCCAGCAGGAAGAGGATGTGATCATATCCCGTCACCATATGCTTGGCGCCGAGATACAGGAAGGACATCAGGTGAACCCCTGAAATCTCCTGGATGTAGCCCTTGTCGCCCTCGGCGACAGCGTGGGCGAAGGCTTCGCCGGGGAACGCAAAGGCTATAGCGGTAAGCAGTACTGCGAAAATTGGCCCGGTGATGGCCGGGCGGGCAGCCGGGTTTGGCAATTCAGGATGCATCCGTCAGGTCCTCCGGTGCGCCGATTGCCTTGAGCGTCTCGCCTCGGCAGGCTGAATAGATCACCTCGCGCGGTGAGCGAGCGCCCCTGAGCTTGGAAACAGGCCGATGGCCGCAGGCTGTTTCTACGGCATCAGATTGCTCTGTCGTCAGAGGTTTTATCTCATAGGGGTCAGTTGTGCAGGCGTTTAGTGCCGCGAGGCCTGTCAGTACGATCAGTGTCCGCATGATTATTGTCCTTGTCCGAAAGTGACGCCCAGCCGGCCAGAAAGCCAGATCGCCGACAGGTAAAGGCCGATCGTGATGACGCTGGCGACCGCGAGCGACACCCAGAAGTTCACGCCTTTCTCCATGAGTGCCGGCAGGATCAGGAAGAAAGGAAGGCTCGGCACGACATACCAGAGTGTTGCGCGGGCATGGCTCGCGACCTGGGCGATGTCGCCGCCGGTGTCTCGCCACAGCCATATGATCGCCATCAGTGAGATCAGCGGGAGCGAGGCAATCAGCCCGCCGAAGCCTGGGAACCGCCGCGCAACCTCCGAAATGATGGCGATAAGAACGCCCGAGAGAGCTGCCTTCAGGATGAAATAAGTCATGTTCTTACTCCGCAGGGACTGGCTCTGGGGAACCGGATATGGGTTTGGCTTTTCGCTCTCCGGCATGGACGATCCGGTAGAGCGCCGGAAGCACCAGCAGGGTGAGCAGGGTTGCCGAGATGATCCCTCCAATGACGACGGTAGCCAGCGGACGCTGAACTTCGCTGCCAAGGCCGACATTGAGCGCCATCGGCACAAAGCCGAGGCTCGCGACGAGAGCTGTCATCAACACGGGCCGCAGGCGCTGGAGTGCGCCGTCGAAGATCGCTGCGTCGAGCGTCTCTCCGGCCTCGCGTCTCTGCCGGATGAAGCTCAGCATAACGACGCCGTTCAGCACCGCAATCCCCGAGAGGGCAATGAACCCGACCCCCGCCGAAATTGACAGGGGCAGATCCCGCATGGCGAGTGCTGCAACCCCGCCCGTGAGGGCAAGGGGAACGCCGGTGAACACGATGCCCGCATCCCGGACCGAGCCGAACAACATGAGCAGCAGCCCGAATATCGTCAGGAGCGCAATCGGCACGACGAGGGTCAGGCGCTGGCTGGCCGAGAGAAGCTGTTCCCATGTGCCGCCATACTCCACCCAGTAGCCGGAGGGCAGCTCGGCCTCTGCGGCCATACGGTCCTGCAGCTCGGTGATGAAGGAGCCTAGGTCGCGATCGCGGACATTGGCTGTAACGGTGAGCTTCCGCTTCCCGTTTTCCCGGCTGATCTGGTTGGGGCCGGGCGCAATCTCTACCCGGGCCACTTCCGACAGGGGGACAAACATCGGCCCGCCTGCGCCGCGACGGCTATCAGGGAGGGGCACCGGCAGGCGCTCAATGGCTAACACATCCGTACGCAGATATTCGGGGAAGCGGACGACGATGTCGAACCGACGGTCGCCCTCGAAGTAGCGTCCGGCGACTTCGCCGCCAAGTGCGATCCCGGCAACGCGCTGCACATCGCTGACGTCGAGACCGTAGCGCGCAAGGGCATCCCGGTCGGGATGGATCGACAGGATCGGCAGGCCCGTGACCTGCTCATATTGAACGTCTGCCGCGCCGGGCACACTCGCGACAATCCCTTCGACCGTCCCGGCGAGTTCAGCAAGCGTATCCAGATCATCCCCGTAGATTTTGAGAGCAACATCCGCGCGCACGCCAGAGATGAGTTCGTTGAAACGCATTTCGATGGGCTGGGTAATCTCATACTTGCTGCCGGGAATCTCCTCGACCGCAGCCTGCAATTCGGCCACGAAAGCGGCTTTTGGCTTGCGGGGATCGGGCCATTCCTTGCGCGGCTTCAGGATGATGAACGTGTCGGCGACGCTGGGGGGCACCGGGTCGGTTGCGATTTCGGGCGTGCCGATCTTGGCAAATACGCGCTCGACTTCCGGCAACTCCGTGATGCGCCGTTCGAGCATTTCCTGCATCTCGATGGCCTGGGTGAGGCTGGTACCCGGAATGCGCAAGGCATGCAGGGCGATGTCGCCTTCATCAAGGTTCGGGATGAACTCGGAGCCAAGCCGGGTTGCGCCCCAGCCGGCGAAACCGACCAAGACAATCGCGCCTACGACGATGGCGTACCTGGCTACCAGAGCAAACCGAAGCGCCGGGCGGTAGGCGGCTTTGGCGCCGCGCATGATCCAGCTTTCCTTCTCCGTAACTTTTCCGCGTACCAGTAGCGCAACCGCGGCCGGCACGAAGGTGAGCGACAGGATCAACGCAGATGTGAGGGCAATCACAACCGTGAAGGCCATCGGATGGAACATCTTGCCCTCAATGCCGGTCAGGGCAAAGATGGGCAGGTAGACTACCGTGATGATGATCACACCGAATATCGACGGCCTGATCACTTCGCTCGACGCGGATGCGGCCAACGAGAACCGCTCGTCCTGTGTAAGCAGGCGCCCGAGCCGGTGCTGGGCTTCGCCAAACCGCCTGAGGCAGTTTTCCACGATGATGACGGCACCGTCGACGATCAGACCAAAATCAAGCGCGCCAAGGCTCATGAGGTTGCCCGAAACCCTGTTGCTGACCATGCCGGTGACGGTCATCAGCATGGCGAGCGGAATGACCGCCGCCGTCAGCAGCGCAGCCCTGATATTGCCGAGCAGCAGGAACAGGATGACGATCACGAGGAGCGCCCCCTCGGCAAGGTTCTTCTCGACAGTGGCGATCGTTGCGTCGACGAGGTTGGTGCGATTGTAGACCGGGCTGATTGTAACACCTTCAGGCAGGCCCGGACGAATGGCGTCGACCTTTTCATCCACGGCGACAGAGACAGTGCGGCTGTTTTCCCCGACAAGCATGAAGGCGGTGCCGAGCACGATCTCCTCACCGTTCTGGGTGGCCGCGCCGGTACGCAGTTCTTCACCCTCGCGAACCTCGGCAACGTCGCCAAGCCGGACACTGACAAACCCGGTGTCCTTGACCGTTATGGCACGCAGGTCATCCAGGCTTTGGGCCTGGCCGGGTACGCGGATGAGGTTCTGCTCGCCATTGCGCTCGATATAGCCCGCGCCCGTATTGGCATTGTTGCGGGCGACAGCGGAGAGAATGTCGTCGAGTGAGAGACTGAATCCCGCCATGGCTGCCGGGTCGGGCAGAATATGGATTTCCTTCTTGAACCCGCCGATCGTGTTAACCTCAGTCACCCCCTCGACGGTGCGCAGTTGGGGCAGGACGACCCAGTCATTCAGTGTACGCAGGTCCATCGGGGACCAGGGCGTGCCATCCTCCTTCACCGCGCCTGGTTCAGCCGCGAGAATGTACATGTAAATCTCGCCAAGGCCCGTCGCAATCGGTCCTGGCTCGGGCGCAATCCCTTCAGGGAGCGATCCCTGTACGGACTGGATGCGCTCGGAGACGAGCTGCCTTGCCCGGTAGATGTCGGTGCCATCTTCAAAGACGACCGTGACCTGGCTGAGACCGTAGCGGGAGACAGAGCGGGTATAATCGAGTCCCGGCAGGCCCGAGATTGCAGTCTCGACCGGGAAGGTGATCCGCTGCTCGGTTTCCAGCGGTGAGAACCCTGGCGCTTCGGTATTGATCTGCACCTGGACGTTGGTGATGTCCGGAACAGCATCAATCGGCAACCTGTTGAAGTTCCAGATGCCCAAGCCGGCGAGGCCGAGCACGATAGCCATCACGAGCCAGCGCTGACGAATGGAGAGTTCTATGATGCGTTCGAGCATATCCGTCCCCTAATGGTCGTGGCTGGCGCCGGACTTTTCGATGTCGGCTTTGATGAGGAACGAATTCTCGGTGACGTAGATTTCACCGGGCCGCAGGCCGCCGAGGACTTCAACCCGCTCGCCGTCGCGGCGCCCGAGTTCCAGCATGCGCACCTCGTAAGTGTCGCCAACCTTGGCATAGACGACGGTAAAGTCGCGGAAGCTCTGAAGACCGGATTCCCGGACAGTCAATGGCACTTCGTTTTCAGCAATAACGACCTCAGCCATCAGGCGCATGCCGGGCTGCAGGCCGGAATCGGCCGGAATTCTGGCGACCGCAATCCTTGTCTGGGAGTTCGCGCCGGCCATCGGAAGGAACCGCGAAATGCTGGTCTCTGTCATCATTTCGCCGCCCGCAACACCGAGCCGGACCGTCTGGCCTGTTTTCACGCGGGCTGCGTCCTTCGGGAATACATGCAGGTAGGCTTCCATCTGGCTCAGATCGGCAATCACGAAGAGCGGATCTGCGCCGGCAACGTCACCGGCGTTTGTATTCCGTTCAAGGATTGTTCCGCTCTTTGGGGCTGTGACGGTATATTCCTGCAGGCTGCTTGAGGATTCGATCCGCGCCAGCGGCTGGCCCCGCCTGACGGCGTCACCGACGCTCACGCTGACGGAGCGCACAGGACCAGGATAGGTCGCGCGCACCGCAGACGTTGCGGATGGGGAGAGCGACACCTCTCCGGACAAAAGAAGCAGGTCTCGGACAATTCCCGGGCCTGCCTCCTCGACTCCCACACCTGCTTCGGCCGCCACAGAGTCTGGTATGGTCGTGCGACCTTCGAACGACTCATATCGCCAGGAATGTGTTTTGCCTTCGAAACTTGCCGAGACCTCGACTTCAAACGAGTGAGGTTCGGTCACGACGCCGTCGCCCATCAGATAGTCCTGCCGGGGTTCGAACTGAAATGTATCCACGATGCCGCCGAGACGGTGCAGCTTAACGGTCAGATCGACCGAGGACGGGTCGAGCGGCGCGCCATCCTTGTACGGGTATATCCGGTACTGAGGCGGCACGCCCGTTTCGAAGATCGTCATCTCAAGTGCAAACGCTCCGTCTTCGAGCAGGCGTCCGTTATGGGGGCCGCGGACATAGTCTTCCACAGTCGCCTCGCCGTGATCTGTGTCTGACGCATCTGGCTTGGGGGGCTCGCCACACGCGCCAATCAGGCCAAGGAGGAAGACGGCCGCAAGGGGGGCAACCCGTCTGTTAAGGGGATGGTTCATTCCGGAGTCTCCGAGGTCGGGGCGGGTCTGTGTGCGGCAGGGCTCAGGCGCGCCAGCGCAGCATCGTTGAGGATATAGGTTCTAAGGTGGGTGAGACGTTCTTCGCGCAGGTCATCCACTGCGCTCTGGGCACTGATGATGTCGAGATAGGTGAACGCGCCGCGGGCATAGCCGTCGCGGGCAAGCGCGACGGCTTCGTTTGCGGCTGGCAGCAGAACCGTGTCGATTTCCTCAATCTGGTCCAGCGCGCTGAGCGCGGCGCGTTGATAGCCAGCGGCGCGGCGGATCAGTTCCTGCCGGAGTGTTTCCCGCTCGACTTCGATACGGAGCTGGTCAGCCCGTGCGCGGGCGACCGCTGCCTCGCTCCGGCTGCCCGTGCCAAGTGGAATTGAGGCCCCCGCAATGACGGCCGCATCCTCTTCCAGTCCGAACTTGCGGACCCCGACACTCCAGGTGACATCCGGAATAGCCTGGGCGCGCTCAACTTCGATCTGTGCTGCGGACTGGAGCTGTTCTGTAGCAAGGCGGTCGAGTTCTGGAGAGGAAACATCTGCAACATCAAAGGCGCGCGGCGTGACCTTTGCTCCCAGAAAATCCGGGTCAGTCCGGAAGTCGTCCTTCGCCAGCCAATAGGCGCCGAGTGCGGCCCGGAGGTTTGCAGCCTGCGCCGCATGGCGGCGTGCTTCGGCTTCCGCGCGGAGGCGGTCGGAGGTTGCGCGCGCTCCAGCGAGGAGGGGGTCGCGCGCGGCGTCGACGCGCCGCTGGATGACCGCTTCGAGCTCACGCGACAAGGCTATCTGGTCACATGCGAGGGCCAGCCTGCCTTCGGCAAGCGCGGCTTCGGCATAGAGCGTTTCGACTTCCCCACGGATTTCGAATTCTGCGGCCGCAAGGCGTGTCTCCGCGACTTCGACCCCTCTGCGGGCCAGCGTTTCACGCGCCTCACGCTTGCCCCCGCGCTCCCAGACGCGGGAGAAACTGGCGGTGACCTGGAGGTTATCGATTTCGCTGGCGAGGCCTGAGCCAGGGAAATCCTCGATCTCAAGCGAGACGGTATCCGCTGGCCGGAGCGCCGCAATCGCGCGCTCGGTTCTCGCGGCGCGGACTTCGGCGTTGGCAAGCTCAGGCCGGAGATCGGTTTCGACGGCAAGCTGTATCGCGCGTGCGAGCGGGATGATCTCGGATTGATCCGGCGTGCCGTCGCAAGGATCGGTCTGGGCCTGCGCGGCGGCGCCAGACAAGGCCATCGCGACCGCGAGGCCAATACGTTTGGAAAACATGAGGGTAACTCCTGACCACGGAAACTTGCCTGGCGCACCGTTAGGCTTGCCAGCGACGCTCAGGGTCAGGCGCGATCAGGATCCGGATCAGGGGGCAACAGAGGCGAAGGCTGCTGCAAATCGGAATAAAAGCGTCTCAGCTCACTCCCGAGGAAAGGCCGCTCGGTAGAAAATGCTGACATTTCTATCGCGGTCAGATGCAACTCAGCGCCGTGATCCCCAGGGTGGCCTTGGGAATGATGGTGCTGGTCGAAATCACTGACGCTTGCATGGTCGCCATGCGCGTCATGTTCATGTCCGTGATCTTCGTCCAGGTGAACTTCGAGAGCGGGCGGGATCTGCGCATGCGCCATAGTGTGCGCTGCCGGGATAAACGAACCCGACACCGACAGCACAATGCAAAAGAGAGCTATCCAGAACTCGCGCATACTGCTCGATAAGCGAAGGCTATCAATATGTAAATAAACGGACCATCCTAATTTGGATTGCTTCGGCGCTACCGCATATGCCTCGACGCGAGCCCAATCGCTAATTTTGCCTCGGGGTTTTCGCTGGGTGGCGCGAGGATCAGAGTGCAGGGAGCTATTGTCCCTGAAGTGCTCGCAAGCGCCAAGCGTGGACAGGATGCGGAGGCTAACAGCGTCGAGACACGAGCATATTACACAGCTGAAACCCGACATTCCTCAAACTCGGGATACAAATTGGATACAAAGTGAGATACAATTTACTGAGGGCAGAAGGTTAAGTGATTGTATTTATTGAACAATAATCATGATCTCGACGCGCGTCACTCGCGCCATTTTTGGTCTTTGAAAACTCCTATAAAATTGAACACTTGGATCGAGCCTTCGGGTTCGATCCCCGTGGTATTCAGCGAGGTCTTGCCGGATCGATTCCGGGCAGGAGACGTCGCGATGAGTATCGGTTCGCCGCGCTCCTGCTCTCAGCCTTTCCCGCAACTTTTTACGGCTGCGCGGTCCCAGCCCGCTACGGTCCAGCGATGATCGCGCCGGGACCATGCCGGATGAAGCGGCGCGGAGATTGCCGCGACCAGGTTTCGCTGCGCTCTCTCGCCCGCCTGCCAGGCATCGGAAAAACGCTGATGGTGATGGGCAAGCAGGAGGCGTCCGCCCGGCACCAGCGAACGAGAAATTTCACCGGCGAGTTTGTCGAGGTGATCGGGGCGCAGATAATAAAGCACTTCAGAGATGACAATCAGATCGTAGGACGGGGCGGGGAACCTGTCTGGAATGATATGGGTATACACCTCGGTATTCGGGCAGTGCGCTACGGCCTGCCGGATCAGGGCGACACCACTTGCCGTTGCTTCGCACACATCAAGCCGGAGGCTGCGGCGCGCGAGGAGCGGGCTGTTGGAGCCGTTGCCGGCGCCCAGTTCCAGCGCGCGGCTCCATCGGCGAAAGCCGGCGGCCTGGAAAAGCTGGCGCCGTTTCACCATCTCCCGGCGCTGGGTGTTTGTCTGCCACGGATCGGGATCTGCTTCAAAGCGCGCGTCAAATTCTGCCAGCGTGATGGGGCGGGTCATGGCCCGCACCCGTACCATTCGACAGGCCCCGCGAATATCCGCTGCAGATCCCGGTTCATGCTGAACCCATCGGGATCATCCGTGATCAGACCGGTTTGGGATTTATAGAGCCGGAGCGCAGCTTGTTTAACCAGCTGATCCCGGCCCAATACAAAGGGCTGAGCGCCCGGTGGCTGGCTGTGTGCGGGCCAGACCTGGTAAGTCGCCTGCGGTATGCCGGGCGGCCAGGCCTGCCGGCAGGCTTCAGCGACAGTCTCATGATCAGGGTGTGTATCGCTGAGCGAAGGGCGCAGGACAAGATCAGGGTGCGGGCCAGCCGCAAGCCGCTGCACAAGCGACCGGAAAGCGGCCTCTCCGAGCGCTGACAGGGACCCGTCGGGATAATCCAGGAAGCGAACGGAGCCGGCGTGAACACCGGCGAGGCGCACCGCCGCGAGCGTTTCACGGCGGCGCGCCCGCCTCAAGCGCTCCGGCGGCCAGGCCCGGCTGGCCGGATGAGATGCTGCGCCGTCCGTTACAATGGTGACCTCGACGCACACGCCGTGCCGGGACAGGTGGCGCATGAGACCGAAAGCGCCGATCGTCTCGTCATCCGGATGGGGGGCAACGACGCGCACCCGCCTGACCAGACCGGGATGCGTCAGGGCCTTCACAGGGACGGAGCAATGCAGCCCAGAGCCGCAGCCTTTCCAAGCTTTTCGCGGTGACGATCCGGCGCGGGCTGTCGCAGATAGACCATCAGATCGGTCAATATGCGACTGGCCGGATGGTCGTGAAAAAGGCCTTCGACACCGATTGCTTCCTGGGTGAGGGCGATGGCGGACATGGCAAGATCGCAGACCGCCAGCCTGACATGAGATACATAGGCCAATTGCGCTTCGCCCGCCGCCGAAAACCAGATGTCAGAGGCCCGGTCGCAAAGGGCAGCCGCGGTCTCAGCGGCGGTGAACAGCCGGGCGAGGCGGGTAAGCTGATGTGGGTCTCGCTCCCGCTCCCTGGCGACAAGGTGGGTGCGGACGGTATCAAAGAGGGCGGCAATGCCCCCTGCATGGATAGCCACATATCGCAGCGCGCCTCCGCTGAACCAGGGCTCACGCGTGTAATCGCCGGGCGCGCCAATTCTCGTCAGTGCATTTGCCGGAACAGCAGACCAGCTGACCCTGTGCGTGTGGGAAGCCTGCATACCAACGACCTGCCACCAGTCCCGATCAATATGCGGCGGCGTTTTCTGGAGATCCACGAGCCAGAGCTGGACGCGGACCGGATCGTTCGCGGCCGTCGTCACCAGCGCGTGCGTCAGGCTGCCTGCGCCACTGGCAAAGGATTTTCCACCACGCACGACGCCGCTCTCGATCCGCAGCGGGGCGCCGGGAAGATCAGCATTCCACACGCCACACCAGCTGGCTTTTGCAAGGGTGTCAGCCAGACCCGGCATTCCGGAATATCGCCGGATGATCTGGATAGCATCGACGTGTCCTTCAAGAAGCCGCGCAAAGGGAAGATCCTGGCGGCCTGCCGCATGAAGCTGGCTTAGTAGGCATTTCATCTCCTCCGGCGTCTGAGGATCGGTACAGGATATCCCGTGTTCCGGGAGGCCCGCAGGGACGGAGGAGGCGGAGAGCTGGACGGTGAGCGGGCTCATGCGGCCTCCGCTTTCGGCAAGAGCGCGGCTTCCAGTTGGGCGAGCCGCTGTTCGGCCCGATTAAGGGAAAGCTCGGGCAGTTTGTAAGTTTCAAAGATGGCGGCTTCGACAAAGGCATCAGAGCTCGGGGCGGCCTTTCTGAGTTCTGAAAGCCGTGCAGGGCTGATGGCGAGATTAAACTCCGCCGGCAGCGTGAGCGGGCCCACACCCATAACCTGACGCCTGAGCCAGTTGTGCCACTGGTAGTGAACGACGGCCGCGTCCGGATCGGGGACCAGGATTGCTTCGGCGGCGGCAGGAAAGGCCGCGAGTTCACAGGAAAGGCCGGCTTGGGCCCGGCCGAGCGTCCGGGCGGAAGTGAGAACATGGACGCTGCGGTCATGGCGAACCCGCCAGCCCTGCAGGCGTGCCTCGGCCACAAGTGCCGTATCTTCGCCTGTCGAGACTGCGGGAAATCCGCCCAGGGCCTCGTATGTTTTTCGCCGGAAGGCCAGGCTGGCGCCGCCGAGTGAGGGGTGAGAGGGATAAGGGTCATGTGCGACCGGGTCCAGAAACCTGCGTAGGCTGTGCAAGCGCTCCAGATAGGTTTCCTGGCGGCAACGCAGCGGCAGGTCGGCGGCATTCTCGCGGCTGATCCGTCCTGCGACGACATCAGCCTCCTCCAGCGCTGCCAGATTTCTGCGTATCCAGTCGGGAGACGGGAGCGTGTCGGCGTCGGTGGTCAGAAGAAACTGCGCTTCAGGAACTGATTGGAGCGCGTGCCGGCAGGCTGCGCGGCGAGCCCGTCCGGCATTTGGAGGACCGTCGGGCAGGTGCACCTGCAGCACCCTGAAGCCGCATGTTTGCTGAGCAGCGCTGGCAACGGAGACGCTTTCGTCATGACAGCTATCGAAGAGAAACAGGACCGCAAATAAGGACGGGCAGATGTCCTGACCGGCCAGGGCGTCGATCAGGCGGGGAAGCAGTTCTGCTTCGTTCCGGACAGGGATGGAGATGACAACGCTGGGAGCGTGCATGGAAGCTCATTACTAAGTTAGGAAAAAATTGAAGGACGGAAACCCGCGGCAGAGACCCATAATCTGTATAGGGACATATATCATCCCGTGCCGGGTCCGGATCGCGAAATGGATCTCCCCAGAATCGATTGTGGACCTGAGACCAGCCGCCGAGGATAGCGGGCTTTTAAGGGCTGGCCTGTCTACCATGTGCGCGCTCCTGTGAAGTGTGCCGAACTACGCCTGACGTTCGCCAAAGTTGCATTAAACTAAGTTAAGCGGGGCGGGAGACGACGCTGATACAGTCGTAAAAAAAGGGAACTCCACCGGGAACTCTGCCCGAGAAGCTGCGTTGGGGCAGCGGGAGGGCAGACAGGCATAATGCCGCCAATTTCGGGAGGCCCTTTCATGAATTCGTTTCGATTAAACGCGTCAAATCCTGTGATCTTGGTGAGCGTTTTCTTTCAGCGCGAACGCTGCCTGGAGGACGCGCCGCAGGGATGGCGCATGCGTTGAGGGCAACGCAAAAGTCTTTGAGTAAAGAACGTATACAGACCAAAAGGAAGGTTGTCTTTGCAATTCCGTTTTGACTCCATTCGTGGCGGTATAAGACGCCTACCAAAACAACCCGCAAAAAAGGTTTCGTTATGAAAGACAAAGATCAATCCGGACTTGATGCTGCTGGTGTTCTTCATCAGACAGCAGACGAAAGCAGGGAAAAATTGACGACCCAGCAGGGGGTTCCGGTTTCGGACAATCAGAACCACCTCAAGGCCGGCGCCCACGGGCCCATGCTCATGGATGACTTCGTGTTCCGTGAGAAATTGTTTCATTTCGATCACGAGCGTATCCCCGAGCGTGTGGTGCATGCGAGGGGTTATGGAGCCCATGGATTCTTCGAGACGCTTGATCCGCTGACGGATGTGACCTCTGCAGATATATTCCGCAAGGCGGGTGAGAAGACCCCGGTCTTTGTCCGGTTCTCGACGGTGGCTGGGAATAAGGGCTCAATGGATCTCGCGCGGGATGTCCGCGGATTTGCCGTGAAATTCTATACCAAGGAGGGCAACTGGGATCTTGTGGGTAACAATATTCCTGTGTTCTTCATCCAGGACGCCATCAAATTCCCTGATCTGATCCATGCGGCGAAAGCTGAGCCGGACCGCGGATTCCCTCAGGCGCAGACGGCGCACGACAATTTCTGGGACTTCATTTCCCTGACGCCGGAAAGTATGCACATGGTTATGTGGATCATGTCCGACAGAACCATTCCGCGCTCCTACAGGTTCATGGAGGGGTTTGGCGTCCACACATTCAGGTTCGTTAACGAGGCGGGCCAGTCGACCTTTGTCAAGTTTCACTGGAAGCCCGCTGGCGGGCTTCAATCCGTCCTCTGGAATGAAGCCGTCAAGATAAACGGCGCTGATCCCGATTATCACCGCCGCGATCTGTGGGATGCTATCGGCGCTGGAGATTTTCCGGAATGGCATCTGGGCGTACAGTTGTTTGATGAAGCCTTCGCGGATGAATTCGAGTTTGACATTCTTGATGCGACCAAGATTATTCCCGAGGAGCTGGTCCCGGTGCGGATTGTCGGTAGACTTGTGCTCGACCGTGTCGTCGACAATTTCTTCGCCGAGACGGAACAGGTCGCCTTTCATACCGCAAACATTGTGCCCGGGATTGATTTTACCGATGACCCCTTGTTGCAGGGGCGAAACTTTTCCTATCTCGATACCCAGCTCAAACGCCTCGGTAGTCCCAACTTCACCCATATCCCAATCAATCAGCCGCATCGCCCCGTCAGCCATTTCCATCAGGATGGACATATGGCCATGCGCAACCCCAAAGGGCGGGTCAATTATGAGCCCAATAGCTGGGGGGCGGAGAAGGGCGGGCCGCGAGAGGATCCGGCGCGTGGGTTCCGTTCCTGGCCGGCGGCAGCGTCCGGAGAGCGCGGGCGGGAACGCTCCGAGACTTTTGCCGATCACTACAGTCAGGCTGCCCAATTCTACCGCAGCCAGACACCGATTGAGCAGGCTCATATAGCTTCGGCGCTGGTATTCGAGTTGGGGAAGTGCGAGCGGGAGGAAATCCGTAGCAGGATGGTGTCTCATCTCCTGAACATTGATCAGAATCTTGCCCGGCAGGTGGCCGATGGGCTGAATCTCGGCCTGCCCGAACCGGCGCCCTGCGCGCGGGAGCCGATTGTTGAGCTGCCAGTTTCACCAGCCTTGAGCATTCTTTCGAATGGGCCGGAGAGTTTTTCCGGCCGCAAGCTGGGGCTGGTGCTTACCGACGGTGCTGATGCCGGGATGGTTTCAGGCATTCTTGACGCGGTCATGGATGCAGGCGGCGTGCCGGTGTTGATCTGCCCGCGGGTGGGCGGAGTGACGGACTCAGGCGGCACCCTGCGCCCTGCAGATGAGGCTCTGGAAGGCGCGCCCTCCGTACTGTTCGATGCGGTCGCCATCCTGGCATCCAAGGAAGGAGCGGATGAACTTGCCAGCAATCCGGCCATGAGAGATTTCCTTGCGGACGCCCATTCCCACAAGAAATTTATCGCGTTTTCGCCAGATGCCTCGGTTCTGTGGCAGGCGGCCGGATTGCCTGCGGACATGGATTCTGGTTGCGTTCAACTCAATGGGCCGGACGACATTAATCGATTTGTCTCTCAGCTTCCCAAACTTCGATACTGGGAGCGCCCCTGATCGCTGGTGGGTTGGCAAGACATATCGATTACGTGCATGGGCACTCTTCAGGCCTCTGAAGCTGCAGAGCCGTCCTGACCTGAAGAATAGCCTATGTCTGCGGGCAGCTTGTGACCCCTGAGTTGCCCGCAGATTTTCCCGCCAGACAGGATTTGGACATCCGCATACGGACAGCATCATCGCCGCGGGCCCCGGCTAACGGGAATGCCGGGGGCAAGAGACCGGTCTCCGCATGGCACTTTGAAGCGGCTTATGCGTTGGCAGAAAGGGTGTGGAAATCGGGGTTTGGAGGAAGGAAGTGCGCGCAGATATCAACAAGGTGCAGGTCTCTCTGGAGGGGGCGAATCTGGCGGGGAGCCAGATTGTCGTTCTGGCAAGTATCGGAGTGTTTTTGGTTGTGGCGGCCGGCCTGACCGGCCTGATGGCTTGGAGTTATCTGAAAGGTCGGCGATCAGTCGGACGGTACCGGAAGAACCCACCTCAGCGTTGAGGGGCCCATTAACCCGTCCCCCCAAGCACCATGCAGAGAAGCGCCGCCCGGCGTACCGGGCGGCGTTTAATTTGCAGCTCTAACAGGCACTAGTTCTGCTTCTGCTTCCGGGACGAGCCTTCGTTTCTATTTTCGGCGCTCTGCCGCTCACTGCTCTGGAAATTTTCGTTCTGAGCAACACGAAGATTATTCTGGCAATGACGCACGCCCGAGACGCTTTCGACGCAATCTTCGTCGGCCCGTTGGGATCTTCTGGAATCAACATGTCCATCCAGAGTCACTTCACCTTTTTCGACACGGACAGTAATGTCCGACGCATCGAGGGCCCCATCGTCCGCAAGCCTGTCGCAGACGTCTTCGCGAATTCGGTCATCCGATCACTGATAGTCTTTGGGGCCCTTCCCTCAATGGCGCTGGTCCCTGTTGCTGCGTTCATGCAGATAGGCCGAGGGACCTGCAGGCAGGACAACGCCATCACTGCCGCGGCCATCCCAGTCACTTCCGCGGCTTTCCTGGTCAAACCTGCCCGGTGCGGACCGGCCCCGGTAGGTATCGTCATAGATCATGTCGGGCCGGTCTGGGCGGTCCCGGTTGCGACCGTTCTCGCGGTAGGACCGGGGGCGGTCTCTGCTGGGGCGGTCAAAGTAGTTAGACTGGGCGTCCTCGAAGCGGCCGTTGGCTTCATTTTCTTCCCATAGATCACTGTCTTCGTATCTTTCATTGGTGTCGGGGTTGCAGGACTCATGTGCCTGCCTCGACTCATATGAGCCATGGTTCCGGCGCCGTTCCTGATTGGGGGCGTATCTGCTATGTCTTGACGCCGCCACCTTCTTGGAAGGTGGTCCCAAGCAACCAGACGACCGCTGCCTGGTTGCATTAAATAATATTAGGGACGCTATCTTCCCCTGCGCCTTGTCAACGTATAATCCCTATGCGGATAAAATATCAGGTGAGATGGTTTAGGAAAACGCCGCAGAAAGCCCAAAATGCGTCGGGGACATGGTCGCTGGAACAGGTAGTCAGATGGCCTGCAGTCTGTTTGCCCTTTTGAGACTTCATCGGAATCGCTCGCCCAGGCAGTGTAACCCGATCAGAAGGAGTTGGGGTTAACGTGACCGAGATCCTTTATTCGAAGGAACAGCCGTCGTTTGAGCAGAACATTACTGGATCGTAAGAAACAGTGAATGTAGTATATGCTAATATTTTTTTGATATCAGGTCAGTGATCGCGACCGGCAACAGAGAAGAGTCCGGCGATGACAAAATTCCGTCTACCTCATGAATACGTAATGCGGCTTAATGCTGAGCTGCGGTCACGCGACGCGACTTGGATTGAGGGTGAGGCGCCGGAGAAAATTTCGAGGGCCTTTGTCGCGGCTGCTTCCATGGCGGATCTTTTCGAGATGAGGGTCGCCGAACTGGCGCTTGCGCAGGGCGGAGAGAAGGTTCGGACGCTCGCCCGGTCGCTTCTGCAGGAGCGCCGCCAGCAGGCCCAGCGCCTGCGGTCTACCCTCAAAATTGCTTCGCTGGGTGACGTTGATCATTTAGTACCCTACCAGCTTGATCCACGGCGCGAACATCTTTTTGGGCGGTTGAGCGGAACAAGCGATGAAGATGACTTCGGTACCTTGTTTATCAATCAGCAGAGAGCGTCGCACGAAGAGGCGGTAAGCATCTTCCGTTATTATGCGGTGTATGGCGAGAACGAGGCGTTGAGGGCTTTTGCCCGTATTACCTTGCCGTTCCTGGAGCGACGGCTTGATCAGATGGCGCAGCTGGGCTGATCCTTCTGGCAGGCATTTGGGGCCAGATCCCCCGTTCTTCTTGCTTCCGCCGGACGATTGTCCGAGTCCGCTAGCAGGCATGCGCAGAGGGGTTCTTGTGTACGCGAGTTGTGTACAGATGAATTTGAATGGGAAGAACGTTCTGGTGTCCCGCTATGCAACATCTGAAGTATTTGCTTTCCTCTAGTGTTCGCTTTGGGGTTGACCTGGGAGGCAGATGAGCGCCTCATGCAGGAATGTTAGTCAGCTTTTTATCCGGCTCGCCGGTACTTGCCGTCAGCGCCATCAACAGATCCCTTGCGGAGGCAGTGAAACTCCCGCGCGGCGCGGGTGTGCCGTCGGAAACCCCTGTAGGAATTGATGAAGATGCGCTCGTTATCCGCAAGGGAGCAGAGGGGACCGGGATGGAATTTATGCGCTGGGGCTTTCCTCCGCGCAGCCTGACCAACCGGAATGGCTGGAATCCTCCGATCTCCCAGGTGCATAATCTCGAGGATCGGTGGTGGCAGGAGTTGAACCGGTCCTATCTGCTTGAAGCGCGCCATCGCTGCCTGGTTCCGGTTTCTGCATTTGCTATCACGCAGGGTAGGCGCCAGAGATGGTTTTTCCCGGAGGGTGGTCTGGGGTTTTTGGCGGGTTTCTGGCGTTTCTGGGAGGGTGACACGCGGCTTGTATCCCTTCCGGGCGAGACAGAACGGCGCCGGGTATACAGCCGGCTAAAGCTGTTTGTTATTCTCGCTGTCCAGCCAGTGGAGGGAGGCCGCCTTCGCTCAGATGCCTTCCCCTCTGTTCTGACCGATCCTGCCGATATAGCCGAATGGATGGCGGGGGGCGAAGAAAGCCTGTTGAATAATCCGGACAGGGAAAGAAATACCGTTAGGGCAGGTGATTTGGTTTAGGTGTTCGAAACTGCCAAAAATCTAGGCCTCGCCCGCTAACCTGACTTCGGCGCTCTTGTCGTAGTTGAGGACTAATGGGAGCCGTCCGCTGCCAATGACGAGTTCCCAGTACGGACGGATTCTTAGCCTGCTGTGTTTTGGTCGGATGTGTTTTTTGTTTGCAGACGCAAAGTCTTGAGCGCGCCAGCGGCCATGCCCTTGAATTTTGGATCGTCCGCAAGAGGCGCCACGAGAAGTCTTTCAGGATGATGCGCCGCTTTAAGTCTATGATAAAGGCGCGATCGGGAGAGGCCGGTATAATAGATATAAAGCCCGCCGCCGAGAGCGATGCACTGCTCTGCGAAAGTTGATAAATCGGGATCAGGGTCGAGGAAAACCAGATGTTGCTGCGCGCCGCGTTCAGGCATTGTGGCCGCGCACGATAAGACCTGTCACAATCGCGAGCGCCAGCAGAAACGCTAGGACGACGACCTTTGCCGATCTTTCCCCCAAGTTTTCCCGGATCCAGTTCCGCTGGTTGTAAGCGGGGCTGACGCGGACTGTGTCCATTTCCTTTTTGGTCAGCGCAGGTGTGGTTCCGGCCGCTTCATCATCCGTTCCGAGAGGCGCTGCGGCAATATCGGGATAGTTGACCTTTTCTCCAGTGTTTCCGGAGTCGATGGCATGCTTCAAGCGCGTGGCTGCGGATGTCGGGCTCGGAGGGGGCTGCTTGTCTGGCATGCAGTTGCTCCTGTTCAACATGATGACCTACGCCTGCGCCTCGCCAAGGTTGCATTACACATGCGCAACAAGGGTGTTTCCAGCTCGCAGTATGGAACTCTCTGGTCTCATACGCGTCGATAATGGCCTTTGTGCAAAAGGCCTTGTCTCGCCGGACAGGAGGAAGATGCGCGCATGATCTCTGGAAAAAAGCGGCGGCTCTGGCCAATGTCCTGGCCGGTCTTGTTGGCATTGTCTGGAGCCGGTCTGATCGGCTTGTCGACCTTGGTGCCGGAGGCAGACTCCCGGGGGCTTCATGGATGGGCGGAATACGCGGGTCGTGTATTGATGGTGTGCGCCGTTGGATGGGCCGTTGCGCTTCTGACCGACTGGCGGCTTGCAGCTGCAATTGACCGCGCCGATATCAGCGTGGCGGACAATTTATCAGCCAGAAAATTCCGTACACGAATGCTCGTCCTCAGGCGGGTTGCCGGTGTACTCCTGGGCGTTATTACCCTTTCTGTGGCGCTGATGTCGATCCCGGTAGCCCGGGAAGTCGGCTTGTCCCTATTTGCTTCCGCCGGAGTAGCGGGGATTGTGGTCGGGATTGCGGCTCAGCCGGTCCTCGCAAATCTTATTGCCGGGTTGCAGATTGCCATCACCCAACCCATCCGCATCGATGACGCCGTGGTCGTTGAGGGCGAGTGGGGCTGGATTGAAGAAATCGGGCTGTTCCACGTAATTATCAGGCTTTGGGATGAACGCCGCCTCGTAACCCCTCTGACCTATTTCAACCAAAATCCCTTTCAGAATTGGACCAAGCAAAACGCGTCCATCATCGGGTCGATCTTCTGGTCTCTCGATTACAGAGCCCCTCTGGAAGAGATGCGGGCGCACCTGAAGCAGTGCTGCGAGGACCATCCGCTGTGGGACGGCAGAGTTTGTGTGCTGCAGGTCACCGAAGCCCGGCAGGACCGGATTGAGCTGAGGGCTCTGGCGAGCGCCCGCTCGTCGCCCGACGCTTGGGATCTGCGCTGTGACCTGCGGGAAAAGATGATTGTATGGTTGCGGGCGCAGGCCCCTTATGCGTTGCCGGTTCAGCGGCTGGAAGGCCGCTTCTACAGGGAAGGGGATGACGGTGCCAATCGCAGCGATCACGACGAAACCCACGAGAGGACCGATCCCCCGGACACTGACGATGCCTCCCCGCGCTCAGCTACCTGACCTGCTCGCCGCGCATGCTCAGCATCGGTGCCTTCTCCGGGGAAGACGCAAATACGCCGGAGTATATGATGGCTGATGAGTTGGCAGAGCTGTTTGCAACCCGGACCCCGGGCTGGAGCATTCTCCTCCGGCTGGGCTGTGCCTGTCTCCTCGGATTTCTCATAGGGATCGACCGCGAAATACGCGGGAGGCCGGCTGGTCTCCGGACTCATATGTTGGTTTCTCTCGCCGCTGCCACCTTCACGCTCACGGCGATAGAGATCACCGCTCTGTTCGGGAAGCTGGAAGGCGTCCAGATCGATCCGCTGCGGGTTGTGGAGGCCATCACCTCGGGCGTCGCTTTCCTTGCCGCGGGAATGATCATCCAGGCACGCGGGAAGGTGATCGGACTGACAACCGGGGCCGGTATGTGGCTTGCGGGCGCTATCGGCCTCGCCTGCGGCGCGGGCATGCTCACCCTCGCATTGGCGGCTACCTTCCTGGTACTGCTCATTCTCAGGCCGATGCGCCGCGTTGAACGTATGCTTGATCTGGCGGACAGGCGCCAACATGACCACAAAGACCAGAAACCATCCGTCCCTCCAGGCGTTGAAGGAAGACAGGAGGATACGTGATGAAAAAGACCCCCCTCGACCGGCTGGCCATGCCGCGCACCTCACTCAGCTTTGCGCTCCAGTCACTGGCTTCGGCGCGGCGGCGCTGGCGGCAGATGATCCCTGGCGCTGAGCCAGTCGGGCCTCCTGGAGAAGAAGTCAGTCATTACAGTGGCCGGCCGGAAGATGCGGTTCTCGGCGGCGGCCCCGAGAGCCCAGTCGGAAAGATATCGGACAAATAACCTTCAGAAAGTACAGGCACATTGGGCATCCTGGCGTTAGGGGCAGACGCTCAATTCAAACATCAGCTTAAATGGGGCCAGCGTGGAACCGGCGAAAAGCTGACGCATTGTGAGTGGACATTAATATAAAGTCTGAAGGGCAATCATGATCCTGCAATATTTCCAGCCGGTATTCCGATGAAGGAGTTTCTCGGATATGCGGCCATGCTGACAGGAACGGTCGCCGCGATCATGGTGTCTGCCAATGTTGGGCGCAGGCTAACGGGTTATGGCTTCGTGATCTTCACGATCTCTTCTATAACCTGGATCACATATGCATTTCAGGATGGCGAAACGCCGTTGATCCTGCAGAATGCAGTGCTGACACTTATTAATGTCGCTGGCATTTACCGGTGGCTGATCGCCAAGAAGAAGCCGTCTCAATAGCCGCCCGGTGGATCGCTCGCCGGAAAGGATTCGTCCACTGCTTCGTCAATTTCGTCCCATTCGGCAGGCGGATCTTTCATGGCTTCGGGGCCAGCATCCCGAACAGGCTGCGGCCCTGCTGTTTTGTTCTCTGTACGATTTTTTTGCCTGAATCCAGATAAAGCAGAGTGTAGACGCAAGAGCATGGTCTTATCCTCCAGAGTGAGGTGGTCAGTAGTCTGCATGGCCCGGCAGAATATACCGGAAAAGGACGAAGGAGATGATCAAACCAAAGCCGACCAGAAACACCAGAAGTGTAAGCATCGGTGGTGGGCGGACGGGTTTCCGCTCGGTTGTCTCGGCTGGACCTTCCTGGCGATCAGGCGGCGAGGTGGAAGAAGATGGCCGGTGGGGATCCTCTGGGGGAGGTGTATAGGACATATCATGCTCCTGAGCTGTGTGGCCGGAACGGATGCGCCGCCGTTTTGTTGCGTTAAATATCTGTAGTAGGTGGATGCAGCCCTTGAGCCTAAACCCGCAGGCTGAAGCGCGCGCGTTGGAAAGAATTTGTAGGCCTTGGGGAACAAGGCTCTTGTTTCATCGTTTATCGGGGCGACCAGGTAACTCTTCTGAGGACGTTCATTTTCGCAGGAAGGGCCATGAGGATGGCGCGGATACTGAAATGGGACATGACCTATGAGTATCGTGCCTGGCCGGGCCCGGAGGATATTCTGGCGGCAACCATCCGGCGGGATTTCCAGTCTCAGCAAATGGAAGATAGAACGGATGACTATCTATTGCCGGTAGGGCGTTCAGCTTTGACCTTTCTTCCAAAAATCCGGGCGGGCAAGAAATTCGAGATAAAGCAAAAGATCCGAACCGACGCCGCCGTCGAAATCTGGCGGCGGATCTTCAGCGAAAAATTCCCGCTCAACCCGAATGTTCAGCCTGTACTTGAAGCAGTTTATCCGAGTGCCACGCTTACCGAAGGCGCGCTGGACACCCCTCGGCGGCTAGTCCGGATGCTGATGCCGCACGCCTTTTTCTGTAGAGTGCGCAAAACACGCCTGTCTCTCCGGAAGGGCGCCTGCAAGGCCGAGATTACGGAGATCGAAGCCCTAGGAAAAGAAGCGATGACGGTCGCTCTGGAGTGTAAAAAGCTTTCGCCCGTGGCGGACTATCTTCACGCGCAAGGCAGCCCACTACTTCCCAATATCGATTATGGGACCTGGCTAAGGGCGCAGATCAAACGCCGTTCCTCGATAGGGCTTGTGGACGACCGGAGATGGCCGCCTTGAGAGGAGCTGTCCGAGTTTGAGCCCTCGCCTGCGTTGCCCCTTTGGCCAGAGGCTCCGGCGGTCCGGGGCGGGGCATAAATATTGTCGGCTTTCCCTTTTCGATGTCAGAAATACCATCCGGTATCGGATGGTTATTTGCGCGCAGCGTGGACCCTGATGGGAACTGGATAGGAAGTCAGGCATTTAAGAAAAGCGATGGGTAACCGCCTGTATTGAGGGGCCTTATGTCTTGTTCTGAACCTGAACTGCCGCTTTCCCGGCATCAAGTCTCGGCAGAGATGGCTGGTCTGAACGCCTCCGATCTTTCCGCGCCAGGCTGGCGGCGCATTCGATGCGGCAAGGGGTGGCGCTATCTCGGCACTCACGCAAAGCCGCTTCTCGGACGAAGCCGGGAAAGATGCCGAAGCCTGATCATTCCGCCTGCCTGGACAGATGTGTGGATCAACCCCGATCTGCGCGGGCATATTCAGGCGGCTGGAACGGATGCGGCTGGGCGCCGTCAATACCTCTACCACCCGCTTTGGCAGAAAGCGATGGCCACGGCGAAGTTTGAGGACCTGCCGGAGTTTGCACGACGCCTGCCAAGGCTCAGGGCAGCATTGCGCAGACAGCTGAGGTCGCCCGCTGACGATCGTGAGTTTGCTCTTGCCGTCATTGTCGGTCTTCTGGATTGTGCGGGCCTCAGGATCGGCCACCGGCGTCACCGGCAACGAACAGGGGCTGTCGGCGCGACGACTCTGCAGTCGCGGCATCTCAGGAAAAAGCCCGATGGGTTGTTGCTGACTTTTCCCGGGAAGAGTGGCCAGAAGCAGACGGTAAACGTAGAAGATCCAGAGATTGCAGCCGCCCTGATTGATCTTACCAAGATGCCGGGACCGGATCTGTTCGTTCTGGAAGAGGGACGGATAACCGCCAGCATGGTGAACCAGTTCATCGCTGAACTGATGGGCGCGGGCTTCACGTCCAAGGACTTCCGAACCTGGGGCGGTAGCGTAGCGGCGACCAGAGCTTTGCTCGCCGCTCCGCCTCCTTCCATTCCTGAAGTGGCGCGGGCGGCGGCGGATTGGCTGGGCAACACGCCGGCGGTTGCGCGAAGTGCATATATCCACCCGGCAATTCTTGAGGCGGCTGCGCGGAATATAACTCCAACTGCCAAGGGCGGCCCTGTGCGTCTGCGTGCAGACGAGCGGCTTTGCTACGCTCTGATTTCGGGCTGAGACCGGACAGGCAGGTCCGCAGGTACGTTAGAACTCCGAAAAGACGGTAATCATCGAACTGGTCAACGCCTGTCGATGGCCGGCGATATCCTTCCACGGATCTTCTTTAAGCCTCGAGGGCGCCAGTTCAGGTGTGAAAACATCTGACGCCGGCAGAGTGGCCAGTTCCTTCCAGGTTACCGGCGCGGCAATCGCTGCGCTGGTTCGGGCCCGGAGCGAATAGGGCACGACGGCCGTTGCTCCGCGGCGATTGCGCAGCCAGTCGATAAAAATGCGTCCTTTGCGCTTTTCAAGCGAAGCGGTGGCAATGAAGCGTTCCGGCGCCGCTTGAGCGAGGCTGCGCGCGATACCCCTCGATACAGAGCCTACATCGTCCCAGCCATGGCGGCGCATCAGCGGGACCATAACATGTACGCCCTTTCCGCCCGTTACCATCGGAAAAGAGGCGAGCCCCACCTGATCCAGAAGTTGCCGGATATCCTCTGCGGCCCCCTTGACCTGATCGAAGGATACGGATGGGTCGGGATCCAGATCGAAGATCATTCGGTCAGGCCTGTCCAGGCGATCTGCGCGAGCCGCCCAGCCGTGAAGTTCGATCATTCCCATCTGTGCCGCCTGAAGCAGTCCGGCTTTGTCATTGATCAGAAGATAGTCTGCCTTGCTCCCCGACTTTTCGCGGATCGACACCCGGCGGATTTTATCGGGAAGATGGCCGGCATGTTTCTGGAAAAAACACTCCCCTGAAATTCCGTCGGGACAGCGGAACAGGCTGACGGGGCGATTGCTCAGCCAAGGGATAATACGCGGCGCGGCGAGATCGTACCAGCGGGCCACCTCACCCTTTGTAAGTCCGGCATTGGGAAAAACGATGCGGGTGGCATGTGTGATGGAGACACCTTCTATCTCCAGGGTATCCTTTGCCGTGGCGCCGGGAAGAGGGGCCTTCTTGCTTCTGGGCGCAGGCTGACGTCCAACTTCCTTCGCCATCTTGTCTTCTCGCAGCCCTATGAAAGATGAGTGTCGCAACAGGCCAGCAGCGGTCTGCTCCGGATATGTTACCTCGGCGACAAGACGAGGTTCAAGCCACACAGCATCGCGGCGCGCTTCGCTGGGGATGTTGCTGAAGGGAGATTTCGTCCGTCTCAAACCTTCCATTCGCCCGGCGAGCTGTTCCATAGCCGTGTCTGTAAAACCGGTGCCGACCCGTCCGCGATAGATCAGTTGATCGCCCTCGTATTCTCCCAGAAGAAGGGAGGCAAAGGGCCGGCCCTTCTTGTCTGATCGCCGATAGCCCCCAATCACGAATTCGTCTCGGCCAATGCATTTGGACTTCTGCCAGCTGGAATGACGTCCCGACCGGTAGGGCGCGCCGCGGCGTTTAGAGACAATACCCTCAAGGTCCATGCGGCACGCGGCGCGGGCAATCTGCGCGCCGTCGCCCTGCAGGTCTTCGCTGAAGCGGATGGTGACGCCGTCAGATGGCAGGATGGCGCGAAGTTTTTTCTTTCGGACGTGAAGGGCCTTCTCCCTCAGAGACGCGCCGTCAAACTCGAGCAGATCAAAAACGAAATAGGTCAGGCGTTCTGCGGCGCCGTTCGAGAGCTGCGAGAAATCGCTGCGCCCTGAATCGTTCAAGGCCACCAGTTCGCCATCCAGAACCGCGGAGGGAAGTCCGAGCGCGCTCAGAGCGCGGGCAACCGGCGGGTAGCGCTGGGTCCAGTCGTGGCCATTGCGGGTCATCAACCGAACCGTTTTGCCCTGAGTGAGAGCCTGGATCCGGTATCCGTCATGTTTGATTTCGTGAACCCAGTCTGGTCCTTCAGGGGGCGTATCGACGGCCACTGCGAGCTGCGGCGGAATGAACTCCGGTAGCGCATGGGATTTTCCTTTCGCAATTCCTTCAAGGTCGAGGCCGCTGGCAACACTCTCGGACCAGATGGCCACCGGATCTTTGTCGGTGCTGGCTTCAGCGTCTTTTTCCTTGATCAGCAGCCAATTCTCACGGTCAGACCGCTGCTTGGGTTTCATCCGCACCAGAGCCCATCCGCCGCGAAGGCGTTGGCCCTGGAGCTGAAACTTCAGCACACCCTTTTTTATGGCTTCATCAACATCGCCATCCGGGCTCCAGCTTCCTTCGTCCCAGAGGAGGACGGTTCCCGCGCCGTATCCTGAAGGAATTACGCCTTCAAAAGTGCCGTAGGCGACGGGATGGTCTTCCGTTCTTACTGCCAGGCGTTTCTGGGCGGGATCAAGACTCGGACCGCGGGTGACGGCCCAACTCAGCAGCACACCTTCATGCTCCAGCCTGAAGTCGAAATGCAGCTTACGCGCGGCATGCTTCTGCACAACATACCGCCGGCCCGGAGCCGGTGGTCGCTCTGCGCCGGCGGGTTCCGGTGTTTCGGAGAAATTCCGCTTGCTGATGTATTTCTCTAGAGATCGCTGCCCGGCCATGTCAGGCTGCCTTTTTGCTCCGGCGCGGCTTTTTCTTGGCGGTTTTCTGCTTTTCTGCGTCGAGACTGCGCCGCAGCGTTTCCATCAGATCAACGATCTTGGCGTCGGAATTGCGGTCATCATCGGATGGCGCAGATATGGTGCCTTTCGATTGCTTTTCCTTGATGAGGTCGAGCAGGGCAGCGCGGTATCCGGACTTGAAATCTTCCGGTCTGAATGGCTCTGACCGCCGCTCTATCAGTTCGCCTGCCAGTGCAGCCATGTCCGGGTCTATATTGATTTTTTCGATCACATCGAAAACCTCTTCGGAGGCGCGTACTTCGTCGGCATAGCGCAGCGTCTCTCCCAAAAGACCCCGGCCACAGGGCCGTATGGCAATGATGTGATCGCGGCCCCGCACGGACAATTGCCCCAGCGCGGTTTTCCCTGTCTTGCGCAGGGCATCTGCGATAACGGCATACCCCTCCTGAGCAATCTCATTGCCGGCGGGCACCACATAATAGGGCTTCTCGAAATATCGGGGATCTATCTCTCCCTGATCTACAAACTGGATCAAATTGATCGTGCGCTTGCTCTCTAGCTTTATCTTATCGAGTTCTTCGTCAGAGAGCAGAACATATTCATTGTCTTCTATTTCATACCCCTTCACGATATCATCCGTATCCACTGGCCCCACGCCTTCGGCCACTTTCTGATATCGGATTCGCTTTCCAGAAGGTTGGTGGATCATGTTCAGGCGGATGTGGTGGCCTGATGATGTGGCGGAGTAGAGCTCAACAGCAATGTTGACGAGTGAAAGCTTGAGATAGCCTTTCCAATAAGGTCGTCTGGCTGCCATGAGGTATCTGTCCTTCCATGCTCACAAGCCAGTAGCTGGCAGGAAGTTCCTTGATGACGAAAACTTCACTTCGTGGCGCGCAACCCTCGCGGGCTGCACGCATTGGCACCCTAGTTGGTTTCAGCACTGAAGGAGGTCCCGATGGCACTGCAACATGAAAAGATGAAAGAAGGAAAGCTCCCGGGAAATGAACATTCGCTTGATCCGAAACCGGAATGGGAACCCCGGTATCGTGGATCTGAGCGGCTGCAGAACAAGGTGGCCCTGATAACCGGCGCCGATAGCGGAATTGGGCGGGCGGTGGCCGTGCTCTTCGCGCGGGAAGGTGCAGACGTTGCCGTTGCCTATCTTTGTGAGACAGAAGACGCAGAGAAGACGAAGCAACTGGTTGAAGCGGAAGGGCGCCGCTGCCGGCTTTTTGAGGGGGATCTGGGCGACCCGGAATTCTGCGCAGATATTGTGTCGGAAGTGATTTCCGAGTTCGGGCACCTAGATATTCTCGTGAACAATGCCGGAGAACAACATCCTGACAGGGATATAACGGATATTTCGGATCACCAGCTGCACCGAACTTTCCAGACAAATATCTATTCCATGTTTTATCTGACCCGCGCGGCGCGACCGCATTTGGGAGAAGGCGCGTGCATCATCAATTGCACGTCCGTTACCGGCTACGCAGGCAGCAGTGATCTTCTGGATTACTCTGCCACGAAGGGTGCCATCACCGCTTTCACCCGGTCATTGTCGGAGAGCCTGGTGGGCGACGGTATTCGCGTCAATGCGGTGGCGCCGGGCCCGATCTGGACCCCGCTTAACCCCTGCGGAGGAGCATTGCCCGAAAAGCTTGAGGATTTCGGGGAGAGCACGCCCATGGGCCGCCCCGGCGAGCCCAATGAGGTGGCGCCCTGCTTCCTGTTCCTCGCTTGCGCCGATTCCAGCTATATGAGTGGGCAGGTTCTTCACCCTAACGGGGGTATCATCGTCGCATCGTAACAACTGGCCAGGAGCCCCGAGGGTGGGGCTCCTGGCCAGTGGCTGTGTCTCCGCTCCAATGTGCGCTCAAAGCTTGCCTGGAAATGCAGCCAGGGGACTGGTCATCGGTCCAAGGCTACCTTGGCCGAGCGAAGCCAGGTTGCTGATCCGGATAGCTGCAGATGCCTCCAAAGCGCGGAGATAGCTATCGGCCCACCAGTCTCCATTGCTCTGACGGAGGATGTCATACATCTGTTCATGACGTTGCCTCCGTTCCCCGACAGGCATTCTGGCGGCCTTTCGGATACCGTCTGCCACCGATGCTGGATCGTGAGGATTGATCAACACCGCGCCGCCCTCTAACTGTTCTGCGGCTCCTGCGAACTTCGACAACACGAGCACGCCGGGATCTTCTGGATCCTGAGCAGCGACAAATTCCTTGGCCACCAGGTTCATACCGTCATTGAGCGGAGTAATCAGGGCGATGTCCGCCCGCCGGAGCAAGCCGGATATCGCTGATCGGGCCACCGCCCGGTGTATATATTGAACCGGTACGTATCCAATGTCTGAAAATTCGCCATTTACCTCGCCAGAAAGTTGCTCGAGTTCCCGGCGCACATCCATATAGGCACCGACATCTTCCCGGGTTGGCGGAGCAATCTGAACAAATGCTATCCGATCCTCTTCCGCCGGGTGATCCCGAAGGTAGGTCTGAAACCCCCGCAGGCGGTTAGGTATGCCCTTGGTGTAGTCAAGCCGGTCCACGCCGATCATCAGCCGGTGTGGAGACAGAGGAGGGGTTTGCGTGCGAATGGCATCTTCTGCCATGTCGCGGAATCCATCTGCGTCAATGCCTATTGGAAAGCTTCCGACACGGATGATCTCATCCTGCCATCTTATACAGCGTCCGGAGATCAGCTGCGCGGCGCCCGCGCTGCGGAAAGCGTCCAGGAAGCGGGCCACGTCGCGTGAGGTCTGCAGGCCGACCAGATCATAGGCCGCAAACCACCGGAGAAATGAATCGCTATGGGAAAGAGCCTGAACACTCCCCGCGTCAGGAAAAGGTGTATGGAGAAAAAATCCAATGGGGTTGGTAACCCCAAGTTCGCGGAGAGCCGCAGCGAGGGGTATCAGGTGATAATCGTGAATCCATAGAATGTCAGTATCCCGCAAATGGGGGCGGGCGAGTTTGGCCAGCCTTCTGTTGACAGCTTCATAGGTCGCTCGTTGACCGGAGCTGACATCAAGAAGATCAACCCGGCCATGCAGCATGGGCCAAAGGACGGAGTTTGCGTAACCGAGATAATAGTCCTCATGTTCCGCCCGGCTAAGCGGCATCGTCAATCGATCGAACGTTTCTCCCTGTCTGGGAATTAGAGTATCAGGCGGCTCTTCATCTCCCGGCTCCGTGCCGATCCATAATCCGCCGCGATTGTCCATGGTGGATTGGAGAGCGACGACGAGGCCACCGCTCGGAGGACCATCTGCCGGAACGCGGTTTGAAAATATCACAAGTCTCGACATGAAGTTCTCCGGCGGACCAACTTGTCAGATCCGTTCTTTTTTACGGATGAGCACTGGTGGGGTTGCATAATCGCAGGTTTAATTTTTGGAAAATATTTCAGTGTGCTGAAAAATGAGGCACATTCCGCAGCGAGTGGCCTTTAGCGCGGCGGCAAACGCGGCGCATTTCTAATCCTGCACTATGATTTTCTTTGGGAACCTCTCGGCGCGTGAAACGCTTTATTTCCTTTTAGCAAAGCGCTTATGTGAAACCGGCCCCATGATCCGCTCGACCCCTTTGCCAGCTGCCTCGCAACTGGTGGAAAGTTGGAAGTAGACTTGCTCAGGAATTGACAGGAACGAATGCACTTTCCACGCTTATCACCTGACATGGCGCTTTTTCTGGATTTCGATGGCACGCTGGCCCCCATCCGTGAGGAGCCAGATTGTGTTTATCTGCCGCCGGAAGGCGCCGAGATCCTTCTGGCGGTTTCTGCTCGGCTGGAGGAGCGGCTTGTCATTCTCAGCGGACGGGATGTGCGCGATCTGACGCGCCGTGTTCCACAGGAACTTTGGAGAGCGGGCGGGCATGGGGCACAGATATGCGCGCCGGGCACAGCCCCCTCCGATGTTCTTAAAGCGGCGCCTCCAGAACTGGTGCAGCGGCTTCAGCAGATCGCCAGCCCATACCCCGGCGTGGTTATGGAAAGAAAGGGCGAAGTGCTGGCCCTGCATTATCGAGGCGCGGCCGAAGCCCGCCCGCAACTGGAGGCGCAGATGTCGGCTGTAGTTGCCGGTTTCAGAGGATATTCCCTGCAAACCGGGAAGATGGTCATCGAAGCGCGCCCGGACCATGCCGATAAGGGCAAGTCTGTCGCAGCCTTCATGCGGCGCAGGGAGTTTTCCGGGCGAGTGCCTCTGATGATCGGCGACGACACCACTGACGAAGCGGCGATGCAGGCCTGCCTGCAGGCGGGCGGCGCGGCGATTAAGGTGGGTGTGGGTGCTTCGGTTGCTCCTTTCCGGCTTGATGGTCCGGAGGACGTTTGGAATTGGCTCCGGGAGGGACTGAATTGAACAATCTCGAACTGGGAATCATCGGCAACGGCACAATTGCCGCCCTGATCAATGCCGCTGGCGAAATAGGATGGTTTTGTCTTCCCCGGCTGGATGGCGAGCCCGTTTTCAATAGTCTTTTGGGGGGGCGCGGCCGGTTCTCAGTCGATCTGGCGGGAAAAAAGTCATGCCGGCAGATCTACGAGCGAAACACCGCGATTCTCGAAACGATAATCGAGGCTGAAGATGGATCGGCCATCAAGATAACCGATTTTGCGCCGAGATTTACCGACCGGAGCCGCATGTTCCGGCCGGCATCGATCGTGCGCCGAATAGAGCCTTTGCGCGGCCAGCCGCGCATCTGTATAAGGATCGATGCAGAGACGGGGCGCGGAAAATCTCTGATGCCGACGCGCCGCGGCGTGTCCCACATTTCATTCCTGGATGATGCAGCCGCATTCCGCATTACAACTGATGCGCCGCTTGCCTATGTCGCTCAGCAGACGGAATTTGTACTGGATCGCACAGTAAGCCTCGTGCTCGGGCCCGATGATCCGGTAACTGAGTCGCCGGGAAATCTTGCGCTCGACTGGCTCGCCCGGACGAGGGAACAATGGCAGGACTGGTCCCGCCGCCTCGCCACGCCGCCCAAATGGCAGGCGGCTGTAATCAGAGCGGCCATAACCCTGAAACTTTGCGTATATGAAGAAACCGGGGGCATCGTCGCGGCTCTGACGACGAGCATCCCGGAGCATGCAGGATCATCAAGAAACTGGGATTACCGGTATTGTTGGCTCAGGGACGCCTATTTCACCGTCACCGCGCTCAACCGCCTGTCGGCGATGGGCACGCTCGAACGCTACCTCGCCTATATAAGGAACATCGTTGCCCGGACGCGCGGAGGGCATATCCAGCCCGTGTATGGCATTGCGCTCGAAGAGGCGCTGACGGAGGAAATTCCCGGCCATCTGCCCGGTTATCGCGGTATGGGTCCCGTGCGATTCGGAAACCAGGCGGCAGAGCATGTTCAGCACGACGTCTATGGGCATGTGGTTCTGGGCGCCGCGCAGGCCTTCCTCGACGAGCGCCTCCTGACAAAGGCGGGGCGGATGGAGTTCGAGCATTTTGAAGCCGTGGGGCAGCGCGCCTATGAGGTCTATAATACGCCGGACGCCGGTATCTGGGAGTATAGAGGACGTGAGGCGGTCCACACTTCATCTGCAATAATGTGCTGGGCAGCCTGTGACAGGCTGGCTCGCATTGCCCGGGCGCTCGGCCTGATGGATCGCAGCGCATTCTGGAAAGCCCGCGCGAAGGAAATACACGCGGCCGTCATGCAGCAGGCCTGGAACGAGCAACGCCAGGCTTTTACCGGAGCTTTTGGAGGAGAGGCGCTGGATGCTTCGGTCCTGCTGATGGCCGAGATCGGATTTTTGCCGCCTATGGATCCGAAGTTCCGGGCCACGGTGGCCCGGATCGATGAGGAACTTCGCGTCGGCACACATGTCTTCCGATACCGGGTTGCCGACGATTTCGGCCTTCCGCAGACGGCGTTCACCGCCTGCACCTTCTGGCATATTGATGCGCTCGCCAGAAGCGGGGAACTTGAAAAGGCGCAGGAAATCTTTGAGGCGGTTCTTGCTCACCGTACGCAGCTGGGGCTCCTGTCAGAGGATGTGGATCCTTCGACAGGTGAGCTGTGGGGGAACTTTCCTCAGACCTATTCCATGGTCGGAATCATCAACGCCGCCGCCCGGCTCAGCCCGGAATGGGACGATGTGATCTGAGCGGTTTGTCGCCGCCAACCAGCAGCTGAGACAGCTGGAGACAGAGGGAAGGGGGCGGGGTCTGCAGGTATTTCGCCTGCATTCGGAACCTAAGCGCGCTTGGGCCGTTAAGATCGAAGCACGAGGCGCAGGCACCTCCAACCGGGGTGGCCTGCTGCGCACGTCTCGGCCAATGCCCGGCGGCAAGAGGGGACTCTGATGAGCTTGGTTCAATCGGTAAAGGCGCGGGCATCAATCCTTGCCGCTTGCTTCTGCAAGAAGCTGATCCTGTCGCGTCCTCAGGAACATGGTCACTGGAATGAGTGAATTCATTCCATATTGCGGCCGGCCGCCGGAGGCGAGCACACTGCTGGCCAACTGGAATCTTGATCCGTTCGCGATCAGCCTCGTGCTGATGGTCTTGGCCGGGGGGCTCTATGCCCGCGGGTCCGTCCGCATGACCGGCCACGAGCCAGCTTATGCAGCAACAGCTTCCCTGGGTCTGGTGATTGCGTTCATTTCACCTCTTTGCGCGCTAACGGTTGCTCTTTTCTCCGCGCGCAGCCTGCACCATCTGGTATTGCTTTGTATGGTTGCCCCAGCGCTCGCAATGGCCTTCCGGCGGGTTCGCCTTCCTGACGGCGCTGGCGCCGCCGCTTTCGCAGCAGTGTCGCTCGTTCTCTGGAGCTGGCATGTCCCGGCGATCTATTCGGCGGCGTGGAACAGCAACTTCATCTACTGGATCATGCAGTTTCTGCTGATCGGTAGTGGCTTTGCATTCTGGGTGTCGATTTTCAGGTCGGAAGGTGGCGCCGGCCAGGTCCGCGCAGCGCTTCTGCTCGCCGCCTTGGCGGGTCAGATGGGCCTGATTGGCGCGATCCTGACCTTCTCCGAAAATATTCTTTATGCTGAACATATATTGCTGACCGATGCATTTGGCCTCTCCGCCCTCGGGGATCAGCAACTCGCCGGACTGGTTATGTGGGTGCCGGGCATGATCCCGCTGGCATGGATAGCCGCCATGATACTGCGCCGGGGCTGGCGGGAGGTCTCGGCCGCATGATTGCGCTGTTGAAAGCCGGGCATATCGCCTCCTTGTCGGTGTGGTGTGCGGGCCTTCTGGCCTTGCCGGTAATCCTCCAGATCTACGGCCGCCGCCGGGAAATCAGCACCCAGGCCGGGTTCACGGAATTCCGTATCCTGCTTCATGCCGGTTATACCCGCGTGGCAACCCCTGCAGCGGTTCTAACCATCACCTTCGGCGCGGCTCTGATCATTTTGCTGGAGCTGCGAGATGCCTGGATGATGGCAAAGCTCGTTGTCGTGGCGCTCATGGTTTTGCTGCACGTATGGCTTGGACACCTGATCCTCAAAACCGCCGAGGGCAGGGGCAGCTATAAGATGCCGTCGCCGGTGCTGGCCGTACCGTTCGGGCTTGCGCTGATCGCGGGCGTTCTGCTGCTTGTGCTTGCCAAGCCCAATCTGACACCCCTGCTTTATCAATTGCCGGAGTTTCTGCAGCAGCCTCAGGACCGCGAACTGCCCCCTGATCTTGTCCCGATATGATAGTCAAAGACGAGCTTGCCGCCATGCCACCCCGTCACCGCTGTCATCCCAGCAGCCAGTATGGACACCAGAAGCCCGACCGGGAGCACTGCGCTTTCGGGCGCGCCAATGCGGATGATCCAGTTCGCGCTGAGAATGGCAAGCAGCATCACTGCCAGAATGAAATGGCTCCAACTCGCGGTGCGATTGCGGATGCCGCGCACCAGCAGCAACTCCGCGGTGCCGGTTATGCCCGCCGCGACACCCATGAAGAACGCGCCGAACGCGGCATATCCTGCGGCGCGGGCCCAGAAATCGTCGCCCGTCCAGAGGAACAGAATGTCGGCCCCAAGAACACACATTGTCAGGGCAATCGGAAAGGCCACCAGCATGGCGTGCAAAGGGTGGCCCGAAACAGCAATGCGCGTTTCCGTCTCGTGCAGTCCGCGATGCTCCTCAATTGGATCGCTGAGCTGTTTTTCAAGATCGTTCATGGCGCGCCCCTGTCGGATAGGATGATGTCGATACTCAAGCGCATAGGGGCGCTATCGGTTCCCCTGTTTGCGGCGCAGGCGTGCACAGCGCCTCTCTCGACGCTGGATCCTGCCGGTCCATCCGCAGAGGCGATCTCCTGGTTGTGGTGGGTGTTTCTTGCCGGCGCGGCGGGCCTGACAGTCTTCGTCATGGCGCTGCTGGCGCTATCCTTCGGGCGGCCCCGCGCCGTGTCAGAGCGCCGCTGGACATGGGGTCTCGGCGTCTGGTTCTCCCTTGCCATCCTCAGCGGCATGCTGGTGGCCGGCGTAGCTGTGGGAGAGCGGCTTGTGCCGCGAGACGCGGCTATTGAAGTTCACGCCCACGCTCAGCAATGGAGCTGGACTTTCACGCATCCGGGCCCGGATGGGGCGATGGTGGAGGCTGGGCGTGATCTTCATATCCCTGCGGGCCAACCCGTCGATGTACGGATAACCTCGGCAGACGTTATTCATTCCTTCTGGGTGCCGCGTCTTGCCGGAAAGATGGACGCCATCCCCGGCCGGGAGAATGTCTTGCGCATCCAGGCGGCAAGCCCCGGCATCTATGAAGGCCGGTGTGCGGAGTTCTGTGGGATCGGCTATGCGACACATCGCTTCCGCGTTATCGCGCACGACCCGGCCGAGTGGCCAGCAGACGTGCCTGCGCCGGCGGAGGAGGCTTCGGAATGATCGAAAACCCAACGTCTTCCACAGAGCGTCTGGAAAACCCTCCGCAGCCGGCCCTCCGCCTGCACCGCGAGCTCACCCGCGTCTGGAGCAACGCGCCGGGGATGCGCGGCGTGTTCACAGCCGTGAACCATTCCACCATCGGCCTGCGCTTCATGTGTACGGCACTTGTCTTCTTCGGCATCGGCGGCATTCTCGCCATGCTCATCCGTACACAGCTTGCCACCCGCAAGGGCGCGTTCCTCGACACCGAAATCTATAACCAGATATTCACGATGCATGGCAGCATCATGATGTTCCTGTTCGCCATCCCGATGCTGGAAGGGCTGGCCATGTACCTCCTGCCCAAGATGCTGGGAACCCGGGACATGGCGTTTCCGCGCCTGTCTGCCTTCGGCTACTGGTGTTACCTGTTCGGTGGAATGATCCTTATCGGCGCGCTGCTGGTCGGCGTCGCGCCGCGCGACGGATGGTTCATGTACACCCCCCTCTCGGGCAGCACCTTTTCTCCCGGCATCAATGCCGATGTCTGGCTGCTGGGCGTCACTTTTGTCGAGATTTCGGCGCTCGCGGCCGCCGTTGAAATCACGGTGACCATCCTGCGCATGCGGGCGCCCGGCATGAAGCTCACCCAGATGCCGCTGTTTGCCTGGTACATACTGGGCGCAGCCGTCATGATGCTGGCGGGTTTTCCGCCGCTGATCCTCGGTTCGGTCCTGCTGGAGATAGAGCGGGCGTTCGGCTGGCCATTTTTTGACCCCGAGCGAGGGGGAGATCCCTTGCTCTGGCAGCATCTGTTCTGGCTGTTCGGGCATCCCGAGGTCTACATCATTTTCCTTCCTGCCGCGGGCGTATTGTCCACAGTTATTCCGGTCCTCAGCCGTACACGGATACTCGGATATGGCGCCATCGTCGCCTCCATCCTGGGCCTGGTATTCCTCAGCTTCGGTCTCTGGGTACACCATATGTTTGCCGTCGGAATTCCGCATATGGCGCTTGCCTTCTTCTCGGCCGCCTCATTGTTGGTGGCTGTGCCGACGGCAGTGCAGATCTTCGCCTGGATCGGCACCATGTGGAAAGGCAGGCCTCAGCTCAAGCTGCCGATGCTTTATATTCTGGGCTTCTTCTTCACCTTCGTCATGGGCGGCCTGACGGGGGTGATGCTCGCCATCGTGCCGTTCAACTGGCAGGCTCATGACACGGCATTTGTCACAGCGCATCTCCACTATGTTCTGATCGGCGGATTTGTGTTCCCGATGATGGCGGGGCTTACCTACTGGCTGCCCATGATCACCGGCCGCCGCCGCATCAAGGGCCTCGGCGAACTGGCATTCTGGACCATTCTGGTCGGCTTTCATGGCACCTTCTTCATAATGCACCTGACGGGACTGGTCGGTATGCCCCGCCGGATTGATATCTATCCGAACCATCCGGAATGGGAGGTGCTGAACCTTATCTCCTCCGTGTTCGGCTTCATCATGACGTTCGGTTTTGCGCTTTTCGCGCTGGATTGCATTTTTCAGGCATGGCTCGGAAAGCGCTCACGCAGGGATCCCTGGAAGGCGCCGACACTTGACTGGGCAATGGCCTTGCCGCCGCCGGTCTACAATTTCGCTTCCCTTCCGCGCCCGGATATGACGGGTAATGAATATGCGGGCGGTCCGGCGGTTGCCCTGGCGCTCGCGCGGGGGGAAGGCGTGCTGCCGGGTGCCCCGCGCGGACAGCGGGAAGTTCTGGTGACGGGCATAGGCCATGCGACGCCGCAGCATGTCGGCATCCTCCCCACCAATACGGCTTTGCCCATAAAGCTTGCGGCTTCCATTGGCGTTTTTGTGCTGATGATGTTGTTCAGCTTCTACTATGCAGCGGTGGCAGCCTTGCTTCCGGTGCTCTGGTTTGTGTGGCGCTGGGGGCGCGCGCTTGTGCCTGCCGGCAATACTCCGGCAGTGGAAGTAGCGCCGGGTATGCATTTGCCAACGCATTACGACAGCCCCTCCACCCTTACTGCCAGCGGTCTGGCGTGTTTTCTGTTCGCTAACGGAACATTTTTTGCTTCATTGATCTTCGGTCTCGCTTTCATCACGCTCGTGTCGCCGGGGCCGCCGGCTCCGCCCGTGGAAGGAGAGGTGGCTGTATCCGCGATGTTGATCGCAGGCGGTCTGCTGGCCTCGGCTCTGGCAACCCTTGTTCCCGGGCGCGCTGTGAAAGAGGTCTCGCGGGCGAAAAGCCCATTGCGGCTTATTGCCTTCGGGCTCGCCGCGAATCTGGCCACTTTGGCCGCGCTCTCCTGTCTCGCCATCTGGCAGCTTGGTGATCCCCGGGCTCATGCCCAGCATGCAGTTCGCGCCGCTCTGCTTGGTTACGTGGCGCTCCAGATTTTCATTGCCGCCGTCTTTGCCGCGTTCGCCCTGGATCAGGCGCGGCGGGGAGAACTTGCCGCAGGCCCTCTCGGCGCGCTCCGCAACTGGAACCTCTGGCAAAGCTATACGCTCGCCGTCGCAGCGATCTCCGCAGCCGTGATCTGGGCGCAGGGGCTCAGCCAATGAAGGGAGGAGGGCTTCGCTGGCTTGGTCTCGTGGCGCTCGGCCCCGCAATCTGGGCGGCGACCTTCACCCTTGTATACGCCCTGCATGGCGCCGGGTGCGCCTCAGGCTGGAGCGGCATCCAGGCCGGGCCCGTCAGCCTTCACCGCCTGCTGATGCTGCTGGGCTGGCTGGCCGGCATCGCGGCGGGAAGCTGGCTTCTGTTACGTATGCCCGTTGGCAAAGACCGTGAAACATGGCTTCCTCGTGCTGGAGCGCTGGTCGGCCTCTTCGCAAGCCTGTTCACTCTCGTGCCAGTCTTGTTCGCCAGCAGCTGCTGATGTGCTCTGGAGGTGCCTCCTTCGGACGGCGCGCGTTGTCCATTTGGGAGCATTGTTTTGACAGGGAATTGTCCGGCTTTGTCCGAAATTGTCCGGATTTGTCCATCGCCTGACCATGCCGGGAACCAAAAGAAATCCCGCCAGCGGGGGCTGGCGGGATAGGTGTCCGTCCGCGTGGGTCGGCCTTCAATTTCAGGAAGACCGACCCCTTTGCGGCTGGTTATTCGGAAAGAACCCGCAGCCTCACGCCCAGCGTGCGCGGCGTTGGGCCGGAACCGGACAGGGGGCCATTGGTGCCCAGGAATGTCGGGCCACGTTCATCCCCAAGGTTGTTTCCAACAATCGCAAATTCATACCGTTCAAACCGCAGACCCAGAGTCATGTTGACAATGTCATAGGGGTTTGCGGTCAAACCGTTCGCCTGCAGGCGATCGCCCGAATGGCTGAACCCGATATTGCCAAAGCCGGTAATATCGTTGCCGAGGTCGCGGTTGTAGTTGATGTCGAAGCGGTAGTTCTGATCCAGCGTGTTCACGAGACGCGAACCAGGCCGGAACATCGGCAGGGCTGTCTGCACCACCGGGTCTACCGTATCGTATTTGCTGTCGTTGAAGTTGCCCACAGCACCCAAGCTCAGACCCTCGATCGGCGTATCCCAACGGATTTCCAGGTCCACACCCTTCGTGGTGGCGTCGCCGAAATTGGTGAAGCCGTTCACATCGGCAATTGCGCCGGGCGTGTTGGTCTGGAGGTTGGTATACTCCAGCTGATACAGGTTCAGACCAAAATTGAGACCAAGTTCACGGTGACGCCATTTGAGGCCGAACTCGTAGTTCTTGGATGATTCCGGGTCCAGAGCCACATCCGTCGGGATGCCTGCATCCTCGAGGGATTGTACCTGTACGCGCGATTGCACGATACCCGGACGGAAGCCCGTTGCTGCCGATACGAACATCGTCAGATCGTCAGTAGGAAGATAGGAAATATTGACCCGCCAGGTGGTCACTTCCTCTTCGGTCGGAAGCGATGCGGTGGCGTCTTCAAACGTACGGGTGTCATAGTATTGCCGCAGACCCACCAGAGGCACAACTTTGCCCCCGAACAGTTCATAGCTGACCTCACCGAACACGGCGAAGTTCTCCGTCAGCGTATTGTTGTCCGCATTGATCACAACAACGGGCAGCGTCAGCGTGTTGAACTGCGGGCCTTCGCCATCCTGATAGGCGGCGCCCACCAGCCAGTGGAGGGGGCCGTCACCGTTGGAGTTTGCACGAACTTCCTGCGAGAACAGTTTCGGGCCGAACTGGCTGGAGAATGATCCGGCCGGTGAAAGCGGGATGTTGATCCCGAAATCGCCTTCCAGATGGCTGGTTGCGCTGGTGACAGAGAATTTGTCGAAATCCACCGTGCCGGTAAAGCTCATCAGGGTGAAATCCCCGTTGCTGAAGCCTTTTTGTCCGGCAGTATTCTGGAAGTAGGGAGGGTTCACTGACGCCGTAAAGCCGGTGAAGTCCTGTCTCGGCTGGAAGTTCCAGTATTGTGCGCGAAGCGTGACGTTGTCGGCGGGCTTGTACATCGCAACGATACGATAATCGTCGTTCTTCGCGCCGTTCACGTCTTCTTCGTCCGGGGTGCCATCATACGGGCCGTAATAGGCGTCCGCCCAACCCGGATTGCGTGAATGGCCGCCGCTGACGCGGATGGCGAGCTTGTCCTTGATGATCGGGACGGAGAGCGCGCCGGCGAGGCCATAATTGTAGTCTTCGGCGCCTCTCGTCCGCGAGGTTTCTGCTTCGGCAGAATACTCAACCCTCTCGAGGTTGGGATCGCGGGTGTGGAAAATGAAGACGCCGCCGGAAGAACCCTGGCCGTAAAGCGTGCCCTGCGGGCCACGCAGAACTTCAACGCGTTCCATGTCCAGGAAGCGCACCGGCGGGGCAATACCGAAATTCGGCACCACAAAAGGAACGTCGTCGAGATAATAGCCGATCGGCGAATCGCCGTTGCTGCTCACGGCGCCGCGGAGATTGTAGATTCGGGAACTGACGGACTGACGGAAACCTTCAGATGCACCCGGAACCGTCGATACAAGATCGTCGACCGTGGTGATGTTGCGTACCTTCATCTCCTCCCCGGAGAATGCCTGGATGGCCAAGGGGACGGATTGCAGTTCCTGTGCCCCGGTTTTGGAGGCTGTGACGGTAACTGTGCCCAGTTCGTATTCTTTGTCTGTGGATGTGGACTCGTCCGTTTGTGCGTTGGCAGTGCCGGCGGCCACGGAAAGAGCGAGAATCAGCGAGATCGCTGAAGCGTTGCGGAAACGATGCATTACTTCCTCCCAGAAGTCATTTTCTCAGAACTATACAAACGTTTGCATAGCGCGCTCGTCAAGCTATTCCAAGATGGAACAGCAAATAAACTGACCCGAGTGTTGCATTTGCAACTGTTGTTCGGTGGCGGGCTGTGCTCGCCGGTTTCTGCGTACCCGAGGAATGCCCAAGCCAAGCCTTAGCTGCAGATATAATGGCGCAGCGCAGCATTGAGCGCCTCATCGGGCGCAGAATCAGGGGACGGATCATTCCCGGCAACGGGCCAAAACCGGATTGCGGCACCGTCTCTGACTTGCGTTGTCCGTGTAACGCCCTTACGCGTTTTGCAAACGGTTGTAATAAATCCGCTCAGGGAGGCTCACTTGACCAAAATATCTTCAAGCGTTTTCGCGCTGCGCAGCGCAGTTGCCGCAATATCTATCGCTGCAGGATTCTCGCCACTATCGGCGTCTCTTGCGCAGGAAGCCGTATTGAAAGCGGGTGCGTCCAAGGTCGATATCACGCCATCAGGCGATAAGCTGCCCGGGATATTCACAGGCATTCTGGATCCCATTCATGTCCGGGCAATTGTGCTGGAGAACGGCGCGCAAAGAGCGGCGCTGGTGACAGTGGATGCCGGCGCCATACCGAATGAGATCTGGCAGAGGCTTACCACCAAGGCTGAAGCAGAATTGGGTATTCCGGCAAATCAGGTCATTCTGACGGCGACCCATACACACAGCGTCCCCTTCGGCTGGAGCGTGGGCTATGAGGAGCAGTTGTATCAGGCTGTTGAAGAGGCTGCGGCCGCGCTTCAGCCCGCAAAAATGGCTTCGGGCACGGGTGTCTCCTACATCAACGTAAATAGAAACATCATCGATCCGGCGACCGGCCGTTGGTGGGAAGGGCCAAACTATCAGGGACCGTCTGACAAGACTGTCGCTGTGCTGAGCTTCCAATCCCTCGATGGAGCCCCCATCGCGGTATACTACAATTACGCGGTACATCCGGTGATCACGGGCAACCTTGATCTGATCAGCGGTGATATTCCCGGCGCGGCATCCGGTTACATTGAGGAGTCCCTTGGGGAAGACGCGGTTGCGGTATTTTCCTATGGTGCCGCTGGCGACCAGAACCCGATCTTTTTCCAGCAGACTTATGATCTCAGGGAAATCCGAATTGCCGACTTCGCCGCGCGCGGAGAGGATATCAGCAACGCAATGCCTCCCGGTGGGCAAGGGATGGACAGGTCAAATCCCAAAGTGGCGATGCTGATGGAGCAACAAAAGCAGATGAATGCCACGCTGGGCCAGATGCTCGGTGAAGAGGTGCTTCATGTTCTGCGTTCCGGGTTGGCGCGGCCGGTGACGCAGGCTTCGATTTCCGGGGCGCAGATGACGGTCAGTTGCCCTGGGCGGAACCGGCTTGATAAAGGGCGCGCCGGTTACGCGGGTGTTTACGAGGACGCCGACTCCGTACCGATGAAGCTCAGCCTCCTGAGAATCGGTGACACCGTGATCGGGGGAATCGATGCGGAAATCTTCACAATGATTGCCCAGCGGTTCAAAGCGGAGTCCCCCATCAAGAACTCAATCGTTGCGACATTGACCAATGGCATGTCCCGCTCGGGGTACATTCCCAATGATGCGGCATTCGCTCAGAACACCTTTGAGGTTGTTTCTTCCCGGGTAAAACCAGGCTGTGCTGAAACGGCAATCGTCAATGGATTCCTTGACCTGATCGAAGATACTGGGACGTCGGCCGACTGATCTACATCACTCTGTTCAGGAAGCCGGATAGGGTCACGCCCTGATCCTGTCCGGCGGGCCTGGAAACTGGCAGTATGTGGTAGCTTGCCAGCATTCTGCTTCATATACCGAGTGCGGAGTGAGCCAGCGCAACCGCGCCCAGAGGTCCCGCCAGGCTGCCAAGTCCTGCTTGCCGGACGATTGGAAACAAATCTTCCGTTTGCGGAATGGGAAGATATCCAGCCAGGAGCTCATGGGCGTGTTTCTGTACCAAGGGAAGCAGAAAGGGCCGGGAGGTGCTGACGCCGCCACCAAACAATACGCGCTCTGCTGATGTGGTCAGCAGCAGCAGGGAAACCAGTTCTGCGATGTCGTTGGCGACAAGCATCCAGAGCGGATCTGCGTCGTTCACTTCGCTCATCGGCCGCCCAAAACGCGCTGCCAGGGCAGGGCCGGAAACGAGCCCTTCGATACAATCTCCATGGAAGGGGCAGGCGCCCGCGAACGCGTCATTGGGAGATCGGCGTGTGCGGACATGCCCGACTTCCGGATGCATGAAGCCATGTACTGGTTGCCCATTGATAACCAGCCCGCCGCCGACGCCAGTGCCAATTGTGATGTAACAAATGCTGGTGCAGCCTTGTCCCGCGCCCCAGCGATACTCGGCAAGTGCCGCACCGTTCACGTCGGTATCGATGGCCCAGGGGCAGTCGAAAGGGCTCGTAAGTTCCCCCGCGACATCGGCATTTGTCCAGAATGGTTTGGGGGTTTTCAGTATGCTGCCGAAGTTCTCCGCTTGTCGTCGAAGCTGGACGGGGCCAAAGGATGCAATCCCAATTGCCGAGAAGGGCTTTTCGGCGTGCCAGCTTTTCAGTTGGTCGCGCAGGTGGGGCAGCGTTTCTTCCGGAGTGGTAGTGGGAACCGATACCTGATCGACCACGGTGTTACCCTCCGCCAAAATCGCGATGGATTTTGTTCCGCCAAGTTCAATTGCGGCCACGCGTGTTTCTGCGACCATGCTGTATCATCCCGTCCAAGGTGGAGAGCTCGTGGTGTATGTCATAGGGTGATGTTTGAGGGGGCCCAGGTCCATAAAGCCGGCGGGATTCTCTCAAACTCGACCCGGCAACTAATTTCCGAGGTGCTCGTCGAAGAAGTCGACCATCACCTTGTAGGCGTCTTGGGATTCGGGAACGTCCGGATTGCTGTAAAAGCCGTGAAACATGCCTTCCCAGACATGCAGATCTGCCTTCACGCCCAGCTTCACCAGCCTGCTGTGGGTGTAGACAGCTGAGCTGAGTTCAAATCCCCGGGTGCCGGTGATGATCTGTGTCGGGGGGAAGGCCGCCAGAATCTCGTCATGGTGAGCGGGCGCAACGAGCGGGTCGTACGGGTCAACCTCTGAAAGATAGGGCATCATTGAACGCTTTGGAGCATCCGAAGCGCTGGCGGTTGGGCGCAGCGGGGCGATGAAGCGTGCCTCGCCAATGGCCGTGGCCGTATAGTTTGCGTCGCCGCCAAAGCCGTTGACCGGCGCGGCCGATCCGGCGCAGTAGATACCGGCCGCGCCGGGCGTCGGCAGGTTATGCTTCTGAAACCAGGCCAGCGACATGCCGGTCAGCATTCCGCCCGCCGAGCAGCCAAAGATACCGATGTTTTCTGCCGGATAGGTTTTCAGGAGTTCTGTGTAGACGGCCGCGACATCTTCGCTGGCGGCAGGGAACTTGTATTCGGGTGCCTGGCGGTAGTTGACCGCGACAACCCTGTAGCCTCCCAGCGCGGAGACAGGCATCGATTCCACCTCGGCGCAGGCGGGCCAGCAAGTTATGAACCCGCCCCCATGCAAATTGATCAGCACACGGTTCTGATTTTCTGGCTTGATGCCCTCTGAGGGCGTGTAATCGTAAACCTGAACACCGCCAATTTCGGTTTCGGACTTCTGGACGGCGAAGAGCTCTCTCTGCCGGTCAATATATCCCTTGAGGAATGCCGGGCCGCCGATGCCCTCAACTTCCTTCAGCAGTTCGGGATTCTTCATCGTGAGCAGGTGATCAATGAGATATGCCTTGCCCTCCGGACTGAGATATTCGGACACCGGAACCAACATGGCCGGGACATGCACCAGCCCGTCTGGATCCACACTTACCTGAGTGCTGGTTTCCGGGGGCGGCGGGAGAGGCTGGTGCGTACACGCTGCGAGCAGGCCAGCGCATGATGCCACAAGTGGGCGCAGAAGGCGCCACGCTGGCATGTGGCGTTCCAGGAACAGGACTTTCATTCGACCCTCCGATGTTATCTTTGAGCGGATGGAAAACAGGCTCAGTTTATATCTCTTGCGGCTGGCCAAATGCCCGGCGCAAAGCGTTTACCTTCGCCTTGGTGAAGCGTTTGGCGATGGTTGTGTCTGCGGCAATTCTGTCAAAGCCATGGAAAGCGCCGGGAACGACGACCAGTTCAACGGGTACACCAGACTCAATCAGCCTGTGCCCATACTCGATGTCTTCGCTGACAAACAGGTCAATCCCGCCTACGCCGATAAAGGCGGGCGGAAGTCCCGTCAGGTTTTCAATGCGGGCTGGAACACCCCCAGCCGGCACACTTCCGCCGCCGGGTGGATGGCCCAGGAACGCCTCCCATCCGAACCGGTTGGAGGGCGCATCCCAGCCGAAGGCGCCAATAAATGGCGGCGGCATGCGTGTACTGCCCGTGCGATCATCCAGCATGGGGTAGACGAGCGCCTGGAAGGCAACAGGAACTTCTCCCCGGTCGCGCGCAGTGATCGCCAGCAGGGCTGAATGGCCTCCTCCAGCGCTTTCGCCAAGCAGAGCGATGCGGGTGGGATCGGCGCCGATTGGCTCCGCATTTTTGTAGAGCCACAGGAGGCCGGCATAGTTGTCCTCGATCGAGCCCTGATAGCGTGTTTCCGGGGCGAGCCTGTATTCGACGCTGACGATCACGCAGTCGAGGTCGCGTGCGAGCGCCTGCAGATGCCCGACCTCCCATGCGGCCTTTCCAAGTATGTACCCGCCGCCATGTGAGTGCAAAATAGCGGGGCGAGCGGCTCCTGGCTTGGCATTGACGACGAAGAGCTTCACATCCGGCTCGCCGCCCGGAAGGGGGGGCAAACACTTCCGAGACAGGAATGTCCGGCAGGCGGGGTGGCGCGAATGCTGCTCCGAAATCGCGCGCCGATTTGAGACTTTCAGCCGAGTAGCTTGGCGGCGGCCCATTCTCCATCATGCGCGCAGCAATCCCGCGTAATTCTGGATCCACATGACTGAGAGGATCTCGCGCCAGCAGTGGGGAAGGGACGGCAGGTTTTGGGTCGAGGGCTGCGCAGGACGCTGTCCCCAAAGTGAGGGCACCAGCGGCGCCAATACCTGCGATTCCAAACTGCCTTCTTGTCAAGCGTGCGGCCATGTTTCCTCCCTCCCAGCCGGTTTGCCAGCCTATGTTGTTTTGTCTCTGTTTGCCTGCGTCCGGTTGATTGCCACGTGAGGTCTTCCGGGGCGCCCATTCAAATGCTGGTAAAAACTACAATCAGAATTTCATTTGTGCAAACGTTTGTATTGGTGATTTCATAGTGTTCACCCCTGCTTTTTGGGGTCCGCCGGGAGTGTTCTTGAGCCTATCGACCCTTGGCCATTCACTGGGATCGTGTCTAAATTCGAAATGGACTGAGCGGAATATCCTATGCGGACGGCGGGCGTCAGGGTTTAACGCAAATGGCATCAACCGCTTATGCATCTGTTGCGGATGCAGGGAGGTTCGGCACCGTGGCACATGGCAGGTTCATTGCATATCTTGGTTTTCAGGGACCCGAAATGAACAAAAAGATCACAATGATAGAACTCGCGAAGATTGCGCGCGTCGATATTTCGACCGTTTCGCGCGCATTGAGCGACAGTCCGGTGGTCAAGGAAAGCACTCGCAAGAGGATTCAGAGGATTGCCAGCGAAGTCGGGTATGCTGTCAACGCTCCGGCAAGCAGCCTGCGGCGCAAGTCGGCTCGCGCCCTGGGAATGGTTATCCCGCTAAACCCGGAAACGGATCAGACGATGTCCGATCCCTTCTTTCTGGAAATGGTGGGCGGTGTCTCGCAGGCCGCTGCGGAACTCGATTACGATCTGGTGGTGAGTGTTCCGCGCGAAGCGAGCCACGCCGCCGAACAGCGCCTGCTCAATACTGGCCGGGCCGACGGGATTATCGTTATTGGCCAGGCAGCAAGAGCCGCGCATCTCAACGATCTCGCCGCGCGAAATGCCAACTTTGTTGTCTGGGGCGCACGGATGAAGGGCGCCAAGTACACAACGGTCGGCAGTGATAACGCCAAAGGCGGGTATATCGCAGCGGCTCATCTTTTCAGCCGGGGGGCCAGAAACATTCTCTTTCTCGGCGATCCCGGGCTGCCTGAAGTTAAGCTCCGCTATGATGGGTTCAAGAAGGCGCACCAGGAGTCGGGGGTGGCTCATGACCTTTCCTATCTGCTGCGCATGAACTTCGGCGGGCGCACCACCTATGATCAGGTTCTGGAATTTCTGCGTGCGGGTAACCGGATAGACGGCATCTTTGCCAGTTCGGACATTCTCGCAAATTCCGCCATGCATGCTCTGGTGGCTGAGGGGCTCAGCATTCCCGAGGATGTGAAGGTCGTGGGCTATGACAACATCGGGCAGTCATCCATGATGACACCGCCTCTTACGACTGTTTCTCAGAACATTGCCGAGGGCGGGCGTATGTTGGTGGAACTCCTGCTGGCAAAGCTGGAGGGCGGAACCGCCAATTCCTGCTTCACCAAGACAGAACTGATCATTCGTCATTCCACCTGATCGCGCATATCAGTGCGAATCCTGTTCTGAGGATTCCCGAGATGTCTGGCGGGCTTCGCCGATATTGATCGACACCGGAGGGGCAAAGGTCAGCTGCCGGTCCGGTGAAGCATATTCTGTATAGGGTGCAATCAGGGTAATGCTATTGCTGGAACAGGCGCTGGGCAGGAAGCTGGCGCCAAAGAGATGTTCTGTTCCAGGGACGAGAGAGTCTTCACGGCCAAACGCGCTGACCCATGGGCCTCTCATCGAGGTGGACTTGTACAGGCGCAGAACTTTTGTAACTTCTTCTGCGGGCTGGCTCTCATTGATCCGATCGCATGCAGAAATCACCATGAACCAGGTTGAGCTCGTCTGATCGTAATAAAGTTTGGGCACTTCGGCCTGCGTGAAAGAGTCTGCATCGGGCAGGAGGATCGGCGGGTGAAGCTTCTCAATCTGAAAGCCGTTACCTTTCTGTGTCACGGTCGCGTGGGCTACAGTGCCTTGGACTGATGACACTTTTGCAGACCAGAAAACTTCCAGGGTGTCGGCGGGGCCAGCAACAATGAAGGGATCGCGCCAGGCGAGAATGGGGCCGCCCTCTTCGCCATCCTTATGGCCCAACATATCCTTCGTAGGCAGATAATATCCTGCAGACCGGATGCTGTCATAGTCGCGCACCGGGCAGGATAGGGCTGTTGTCGGCGGTGTATCCAGCCGGAACCCGCTATGTGAGTGACCAAGGCATATCGTTTGCAGGAAGGGTCTGTCCTTCCCCGCTTCCCGCAATCCGGTGAAGCCGCACAGCCAATCATCTTCTGCGCGCGCAAGCATTCCACCGCTCCAGACGTTGCGGGCGAATGCGCCATCTCCGATTGTCTGTGGGGATAGATAGGCCCCGTGATCCTGCCAGGTGCGGCCTGCATCAGTGGATGAAAAATGGCGTATATGGAAGGGATAGTCATTGCGGTCTTCGTGAAGAACCGGCCTTCCTTCAATGTCTTTGCGGCTGAGGGCAAGGCAATAAAGATGAGTTATGCCGCCCGTTTCCGCTGTCCACGAGTCCCAGAGCCAGAGGTCTGGATGCGAAATACCATTTTCAAAGAGAAGGGAGGACGGCGGAGGAACCGGAACCGGCTTTTGAAGAGTCATTCTGATACTCAGTAGTCGCTGGAGTCAGCGTTGGCCAATGCGCCGCCAGCTGGATCTGCGATCAAATTGTAGAGCGCCAAAGCAAAGAGAAGCGCCGCGAAAACAGTAGCCAGGTGGAAGCCAACCGCCATGTCGCCATTTCCGGCAACGTCACTCACATATCCCATGAGAAGAGGGGCGAAGGCAGCGGAGACGGCGGTGAAGAAAAGGATGAGGCCGGCGGCCGCACCATGCTTGGCTTTAGGCAGGCAGCTGATGCCTTTCGAATTGAAGGTGGGGTAGATCATCGACATGAAAAGCCCCGAGAGCGGCAGAGCGAAAACAGCCACATCTCTTCCGAACAGTGTGCTGAGCAGGAAGCAGATAAAGATGGCGCCTGTGAACGCTGCCATGACAACTTTCCAGTCAAAAATCTGAAGAATCCACAGCGCGAGAAAGCGGCCCACAGCCCGTAGGACAAAGAAAATCATGACCGCATAGGCTGCAACTGCCATCGCCAGTGGCGTGCCCGTGTAGCCGGAAAACAATGTTGGTGCCCAGACGAAGATGGCGACCTCGCACGCGACATACAAAGCGATAGCAAGGGAGAAGCCCATGGCGTGGCGGTTACCCATCAATCGAACCGCGCTCAGCATATCCGCCTTTGGGGTTTCCACCTGGCGGACAGGGGCGGGAAAGCGGATTCGCAGGGAGGCGAGGATCATGACCCCGCACATGGCGGCAGCGAGCAGATAGAGCCAACGCCAGGACAGGCCTGCAGAATCAAGCGTAACGACGGTCAGTGGGCCAACAATCGCGCCGATGGCAAAAAAACCTTCGCACGCATTCATGCGGCGGGTGTGGTCGCTTGTGGAGGTGGATATGTCGCCGATAAGGGCGAGGATGGCTGTTTTGAAGATACCGATCGCCAGGCCACCTGCAAACAGGAGCGCCAAATAGAACGAGAAGGAACTGGAACTGAAAAATACGGCAGACGAAATTCCGTAGACGGCCAGGCCCAGAACAATCGCGTTCTTCCGGCCGAGAAAATCTGCGAGGAATCCAAGCAGAATTCCGCTGAGCGCAATGCCCACCATTGTGGCCCAATGGAACAGGCTGGCCTGAGTGTTCGACAGGCTTAGCTCAACTTTGGCTATGCTGATGATTTCGCCAACTGCGTCAGTTGTCATCGCGAACATGAAGAACATGGCGTAGGTCAGGCCAGTGACCAACCCGTAGCGGCTTGCCGGCCGGTCTATGGCTGCTGCAGAGCTGTTGGAGACAGTCATTCTTGGATCCTCGCCTTCATCTGATGGTAGACGCAGTGCAATCGATTGCAAATTTTTTTCCGGACTTGGCTGTCCATATTCTGCAGCCCCATTCTTCAAAGTTACGCTTTTTCCCGGCGGCGTGGGGAGGGGCTTTGATGCCTCTGGGCCCAAGGCTCTAACGAAAGAGATCAAGGTCTATTGCGGCCGCCATGGCTTTGTAGCCTGCATCAGAGGGGTGAATGCGGTCTCCCGCGTCATAGGCCTTCAACAGATAAGCAGGGTTCTCAGGATCGCGCACCGCAGTGTCGAAGTCGATAATGGCGTCAAAAGCGCCGCTATTGCGGATCCATTCATTGATCTCATTACGGATCACATCCTTTTCCTCTGTTGCGTAGCCGGGAAAGGGGGAGCCGAGGTCCGGCGTCAGGGTGGCTCCGATTACCCGAATTCCCCTGGTGTGGGCGCGCTGGATAATCTGCGTGTAAGCCGCGATGATGTCTTTAGCTTCCACCGCAGGAAAGGGCTCGCTCATTCCCGGCAGCGTGAGGCCGCTCAGTCCAAGATCGTTGATGCCTTCCAGAAGAATCAGGTCCGTGACACCTGGCATCGCCAGAACATCGCGATCAAGTCTTGCAAGGGCGCTCTGGCCGACGCTGTCTTGGAGAAGGCGGTTTCCACCGATGCCGTGGTTGATGATGGCGACGTTATTCATACCCTCAGCCCGCATACGCTCGGCCAGGTAATCCGGCCAGCCGCGCATGAGAGGATCCCGGCTTCCGGTTCCATCGGTGATCGAGTCGCCGAAAGCGACAATGACGCGGTCCACCTCAGGATTATCCACATGGATCGTGGTCAACAGCGGCCGGGCCACCACGCGTCTGCTGTCTGTCAACTCGGCAGCGGCCGTCTGGTCGCCGCCCGGCGCCACTTCAACGATCAATTGCGGGTCCGCCTGAGGAACCTGAATAGGCTCCAGAAGATACAAACTGACCGAGACGACGCCGCCATCCGGAATGGAAAGCGCCACCGGATCGCTCCAGAGTGGCGCGCCTGCGGCGAGGACAAGCCCATCCGGAGCTCCGGAGAAGGTAAGGTGTTGCAGGCTTGCAGTGTCTATCCGGCCTTCTTTGACGAGGGCAATGGTCGCGGCGCCGATGGACACCCGGGAGACACTCGCGCCCCCATCCAGAACGATACGGACACGCTCGCCGCCAGCGCTAACCCTCATTTCTTGGCGAACGGTTCCCTCCAGAAGTACCGGGGTCATCCCGGGCGGTGCAGCTTCAGCAGCGAGAGGAAGCGAGGGACTGCTGGCCCACGTTGCCACCCAGTTTTGCTTTGAGTGCTGGTTCTCGGTGGTCATGTGCGGGTGTGGCGCAGTCTGGCATGCCGCCAGAAAAAGCGCAGCGCCCGCCAGCAGGCCTGACAACCAGTGAGGAGCACTTCCGGGGCGTATAACAAGGGCGGACATTTGCTTCTCCGAGATGGGACGTGAACGGATGGGTAATCGGCTTTCCAGGCGATGGCAGAGTTTACTTCTGCGCTTTGGCAATCGCCTGCAGGGCGGCTTCGTGCATGCGGGCATATCCCTCCCGATGCGGGTGAACCCCATCATGTGTGAGGTTTTCTGACATTTTCGCGCCATCGTCCGTCAGCAGGCTATGGTAATCCACAAAAACCAGGCCGTTTTGTGCAGAGTACTCTTCAATCCATTGATTCAGAGCTGAAATTCTTTCGGGTGGATTGAGGTCCGGGCGCCAGCCGAAGGATCCTGCGGGCGGAATGCTTGCCAGGATCACGCCAATTCCATGGCTGCGCGCCAGAGTGACCATTGCCTCGATGTTGCCCTTGAAAGCCTCATCGCTGACATATCCGGTGTTCTCTGCCAGATCATTGGTGCCGGCCATGATGTGGACCACTTCAGGCTGCAATCGGATGACATCCTGCCAGAACCGGACCAGCATCTGTGAGGAAGTCTGGCCGCTAATGCCGCGATTGATGAAGCCTTGCTCAAACAGATCCGGATCGCCGATGCTCCAGAATTCGGTAATCGAATCCCCAAGGAAGACGACCTTCGGTGCGGGCCCCGTCATGAGGATCATATTATCATCTCTGTACTGACAGAGATTACCCCAGTCACTCTTCCGGCGGTCCATGTCCAGAGACTGAATCTCCTTCATTTCAGGCTCGCCGAGATAATTAAGGTGGCTGAAATCACTTTCGGGATCGAGCATGTCAAGGATCAGCTCATCCAGGAATGCGCGGGCACCGGAATTCAGCTGTGCACATATCTGCTGACCCTCTGGGGGCTGCGCGTTCGGCGCATTTTCGCAGATGCCAGCCAACCCCGTAAGGGCGGCGAAAGAGGCGAGGAGGGCAAGACTGCGTCCAGCGACCTTTGAGGCGCGTGGGTCAGCATCCAGATTGCGGAACGGCGAAAGCTGTTTTTGTCTGGCAACCAATTCCAGTTCCTCCCGGTATGCGCTGCGTTGCGCAGCTTATTTTATTCAGAGTGCCCGGAAGTTGGGGCGCCGAACCGAGACACCCCAAAAAACCGCCTGACCTCATTATTACGCAAACGTTTGTATTCTGGTCGTGGCGAAGTTTCAATACCTTCATACGCCAACGGTGTGCTTGGCGTAATCAGGCGTGATTCCGGGGCGGGGTGCCGTTGGGGCAGTCTTGGGATGACGTGGAGGTCCTTTGCTCGCGATGACCGCGAACCCGTCAGGGAACCAATGCCCAACGCCCCAGAAATTCGTATCGGGATTGACCGACATGGCTGTGGATAAGCGCGATTTCCGTGACCGGTATTGTGATGGGATCAATCGCCTGCGAGGGGATAATCTTCCTGTCCCATACCAGCGTAATGTGAGGGCTGATCCTGCTGGCAGCGCGGGGAGGCCCTCCTGAAAGGACGGCAAAAGTTTCAACCATGAGCCTGACAAGACGGTCTATATGCATCGACGGTTGCTGCGCGCATACGACGAACGGTTTCTTTCGTCTCTTGTTCTGATAACTCATGACCCTGTCGAGTTTGAGTTCGAATTGTTCGAAGCGCAGCGCTTCGCCAATCATCGTTGATGACGCGATCACCTCGGGCGGAAGGTGCGGTCCCCTGAAGACAGGGTACAGCGAGATATGCCAGCGGTCAGGCGTGATCGGCGCGCCTTGTATTGCATACCGGTCTCGGAATTGGGCGCTTTTCTCTGCCAGCAACGGATGTACGCATGTGGGCGCCATGACCGCGAAGAAAAGATTATGCTCAGGAACTACGCCATCCGGCGGGGGGTGAAAGTATGAGGCGCCTGACATGCTGCTTTTCCCGTGGACCGGCTGAATTTCAGGCGGCCCTCTCAACATCAATGAAAATCGCGGCTGCGCGGGATTACACGAACATCGCGCGGATGAACGCCTGCTGTTCTTTGGAGCGGCCCTTTGCGTTCCGCGATCGGGCGGACGACTTCATCCGACCGCGCGAGCACACCCTTCAGCGGATCGCGTAAGGTATCTTCCGAGAGGAGATTCAGTTCACCTGTGCAATCGATCAACTGCTCGGCAACAATATGGGTTACATTGTCGGCTGTCTGAACCCGGCCTTTCACATGGATAATCCGTGAGCGCATGACCACTGCGCGAAACCGTTCCATCACCCGTGGCCAGACAACCAGATTGGCAATTCCGGTTTCGTCCTCCAGGGTAACAAACACAACGCCGCTGGCAGTGCCCGGCCGTTGACGCACCAGGACGATACCGGATGTTTCCACCCGGCGCCCGCTGGGAAGAGAAGTCGCGGCCTTTGTGCTAAGGAGGCCCCGCTGCTGATGCAGAGGGCGCAAGAAGTGCATCGGATGATTTTTCAGAGACAACCGGGTGGTCTGATAATCCTGAAGAACATGCTCTGAAGATGGCATTCGGGGGAGTTCCGCCGCCACTTCGGGACCTTGTTCGGCAAGATGCGCGGCGGCGAAGAGGGGAAGGCCATGCTGGGAAGGTTCACCCCGCACTTTCCATAAGGCCGCGCGGCGGGAGAGCCCCATTGAGCCAAAAGTATCTGCTGCCGCCAGCCGCTCTGCAACTGATCTGGGCAGGCGGGCGCGCCGCATCAGTTCCTCAGGCGTTGTATAGCCCGCCCCCCGGCCCATCATCAGGCGCTCCATATCAGCCTGGGTGAGCCCGTCCACCTGACGGAAACCGAGGCGCATAGCAAAAACGCCGCTGCAGTCTTCCATGGGCTCAAGGGTGTTGTCCCAATCGGAATAATTCACATCGACAGGGCGTACCTCAACCCCATGTTCCTGCGCGTCTCGAACGATCTGCGCCGGCGCATAGAATCCCATCGGCTGACTATTGAGCAGGGCGGCGCAGAAAACGTCCGGGTGGTGACATTTTATCCAGGAGGAAACATAGACCAGCAAGGCGAATGAGGCCGCATGGCTTTCCGGGAAGCCATATTCCCCAAACCCCTTGATCTGCTCGAAGCATGACTTCGCGAAAACAGGGTCATATCCCCGGTCAATGAGTTTGGAGACCAGCTTTTCCTCATACTGATGTATGGTTCCAACATTCCGGAAAGTTGCCATCGCCCGCCGCAATCCATTGGCTTCATCTGGCGTGAACTTCGCCGCATCAATGGCGATTTGCATCGCCTGCTCCTGGAACAGGGGGACCCCCAGTGTCCGGCTGAGGATCGACTGAAGTTCATCCGCCGGTCCTTTGTCCGGGGCGGGACTTGGATAGGTGACGGTTTCAATTCCCTTGCGGCGGCGCAGATAGGGATGAACCATGTTGCCCTGTATGGGCCCCGGCCGCACGATGGCGACCTCGATTACCAGATCATAGTAGGTGCGCGGTTTCAATCGCGGAAGCATCGCCATCTGAGCGCGGCTTTCCACCTGGAACACGCCTATGCTGTCTCCCTTGCACAGCATGTCATAAGTCGCCTCGTCGCCCTGTTCTATATTGGCGAGCGAGTGCGTGATGCCCTTGTGCGTTTCCAGAAGGCCGAATGCCTTCCGAATACAGGTCAACATGCCGAGGGCGAGCACATCCACCTTCATGATCCCGAGAGCGTCGATATCGTCCTTGTTCCATTCGATGAAGGTACGGTCTTTCATGGCCGCATTGCCAATCGGGACGGTTTCGATCAAAGGGCCGCGTGTCAGAACAAATCCGCCAACATGCTGGGAGAGGTGCCGGGGAAAACCGAGCAGCTGACGCGCCAGTTGAACCGCGCGCCGGATCAGAGGGTTGCCTGGATCCAGTCCGGCCTCGGCAATGCGCTTGTCGGGCAGGGTATCACTCCAACTGCCCCAAACGCCATTTGCAAGGGCCGATGAAATATCATCGCTAAGCCCCAGAGCCTTGCAGACTTCCCGGATGGCGGATCGCGAACGATAGGAAATGACGGTGGCGGTCAGTGCCGCGCGATTACGGCCATATCGTTCGTAGACATACTGAATGACTTCCTCCCTGCGTTCATGCTCGAAGTCCACATCAATGTCCGGTGGTTCCTTCCTTTCGGGAGAAAGAAAGCGCTCGAAGAGAAGCTTGGTCATTGTGGGATCAACACTTGTAATGCCCAGGCAGTAACAGACGGCAGAATTGGCTGCCGAGCCGCGTCCCTGACAGAGGATTCCCTGATTGCGTGCCCAGCGGACGATATCGTTTACGGTCAGGAAATATGGTGCATAGGAAAGTTGGCTGATGGTCTTCAGCTCGCTGTGGATCTGACTCGTAACTTTTTCCGGAACACCCTCTGGATAGCGCACCCTGGCGCCTTCCCAGGTGAGGCGTTCCAAGTGTTCCTGCGGTGAGGAGCCGGACGGAACGGGCTCATCAGGATATTCATAGGAAAGCTCGTCCAGGCTGAACCGGCAGCGCTCAAGAACTTCGATTGAGCTGGCAATTGCATGCTCAAATCCCTTGAACAGACGAACCATCTCCGCCGCGTCCTTGAGATGCCGCTCTCCGTTCGCTTCGAGCAGAAAGCCAGCCGTTTCGACCGTGTGGTGTTCCCGAATGCAGGTCAGGACATCCTGCAGGGGGCGTCTCTCCGGCACATGATAAAGCACATCATTTGTGGCGATCATCATTGCGCCGGTCTGGTTTGCAATTTGTGCCAGACGAGAGAGGCGCTCATGATTGCGGCCGGTATAAGTGTAGCGCGCTGCCAGATATGTTCGCCCCGGTGCGGATTTGGCAATTTTTCCCAGCATGAGCAGAAAATCTGCAGAGGGAATATCTGGCGGCATGACAATCAGGATCATCCCTTCGCTGGCCTTCAGGATATCCGCAACTGTGATGTGGCACTCTCCCTTCGGCGCCCGAAATTTACCCTCCGACAGCAGGCGAGAAAGACAGCCATAGGCCGCTCTGTCCATTGGGTAAGCCAGGATTTCCGGGCCATCTTCCGGCACTAGGCGCGCCCCCACCACGATCCGCAGCCCCACTTCCTGCGCCGCCACATGGGCACGAACCACCCCGGCTAAGGTATTCCTGTCGGCCACGCCCACTGCGGCAAGCTTCAGTTCAGCCGCGCGCGCTATCAATTCATGTGCGTGGCTGGCGCCCCGCAGAAAGGAGAAGTTCGTTGTCACGGCCAGTTCGGCATAATCGCTCATGCAAATAGTCCCTGAACGAACCAGTCTGGCGTTTCGCCGCGGCCATCACCATAAAGCCCATTCCGGTAGACCCAGTATCGCCGGCCGTCTTCATCCTCCACACGGTAATAGTCCCGGGTTCGCGGCAGGGCGGAAGCGGTGCCGGCCTGTGCCGGTAAATAGGCCCACCATTCCGGCGCAATACGTTCTGGCCCATCGGCGCGGACAACCCGCCTGACCTTGCGTCGCCAGACAAAGCGAAGAGGGGGCCCATCCGGCACTTCCGCAATCACCTCTACTCGTTCAGGCTGCGCAAACAGGCGTGCTGGGCGCAGGCCGGGCAGGTTATCAGGCGGTAAAGCCCCCTCCATACCCTGTCCCGCAAAGGGCACGGTCTTTTCCGCCATCAGAACGGGATGCCGCGCTTCTGGCAGTGTGATGGTGACAGTCCCTTCGCCAATACGGGCGTTGATGCGATCGGCAAGCGCCGAGAGCGCTTCCTCGTCAAGGTCGGTCCCGGAAAGGTCGCCCGAGAGTGGGCGGCTACCTGCGGTCATTGGGCCTGTTCTGGAAGCTTCCAGAAGCAGAAGATCAATTCCAAATCCAGGATCAATTTGGCAGATTTTTTCGCCGAAAAGCCGCAAAATATGTTCCACCGAGCGAACGGGACGGGCCGCGTTGACCCGTATGGAGCTCATTTCTCCGTCGGAGCGGAATGCCTGAAACAGAAAGGTTTGTGCGCCAAGTCCATCGGCGGACAAGTCGCTGCAAAGCTCTTCGGTGAGCTTTATCAGGCCGGCATCTATCCCCGCAGCATCTGTCAGCGGCTCGGGGCAGGCAAGTCTTGCAAAATGATCCGGCAGCGGACGAAATGGCATGAAAGGTTCTGATCGGAGACCAAGCGCCTGATCCAGACGGAGCGTAACTGCATCTGCCGCCTGCCGCGAATTGAAACGGCGCGTGAGTGCCTTGCGGTCGATATCATAGAGCTGCCCGATGCGTGTCAGACCAAACCGGCGGAGCAGTGTAATCGCAGTTCCGGAAATGCGCAGGGCACTTGTAGGGAGCGGGGCAAGCCCTTCGCGTTCCGCGCCGCTGGAAAGAAGGGCCGGCTGTCCCTCTTCGGCGGCGGCATGTGCCAGGGCCCAAGCCCCGCCGAGGGTCCCGGCGATCCCGATCCGGTGACCATATCCTGTCCGCGCGAGCCGTACGGAAAGCGCGTCCGCCATTTTACTTTCACCTCCGAACAGATGGTCACAACCGGTGATCTCCAGGATCAGCCCGTCTTCCCCCTCAAGCGCGACCAGGGGAGAGAAGCGGACCATCCAGGCGGCTAGCGCGGCGAGAGATTTTCGGTCGCCCTCCCGGTCAACCTCTTCGGCAGCAATATCGGGCAGGGTGGCGCGGGCATCCGTGAACCGCAGGCCAGGATGAATGCCGCTTGCAAGCGCCGCCTGATTGGCTGCGGCCACAACAAGTCCGTAAGGAGATTTCTCATGCAGGATGAATGGCCGCAGCCTAGCCGGCTCTCCGATTTGGGAAGGCGTGATGGGGCGACGCCTCATCCGGCGCAGGCGATCCAGTGACCATTCCGGGAACCATATGGAGAGATAGCGTCTCATCATTCCATTCCAGATCAAAAGCCTGTCCCACCAAGGCTGGAGCGGCGCGGCAGCGTTCGAGATGGACACGCCAGCGGGCATGCCCGGGTGCGCGGGCGTCGTAGCGGTTGGGGGCTGAGGGTTGAGGGCAGACACGCCAGCGAGTGGCGGCGGCTGTCGCCCCTTCGCAGGTGTGCGGCAGAAGCAGTGTAACCGGTACACCATGGCGTTCGGATGCAAGGGTCAGGCGCCGGGTTGCGGTAAAGTCTGCGCTGTCCAATTCCGCGATCACATGGCTTACGACCCCAGACACAATCGCCTCCTCGATGGCCCAGAGTGCATCGCTGGTATGGCGGGTCACAATGCCAAGCCGTCGGGCCTTGCCGCCGGTGGCTTCACGCAGGACCGCTTCGGGAACTCGCCCCATGTCGCGCGCGCTGCTGGCTTGGGTCACCCATAGCAGGATAGTCCTGCCGGAGGGGCGGGGGGCTGCGGCCAGCAGAAAGCCGGTTGTTGCGGCACGGTCCCCATAGGCGGCCTCGGCTATTTCATGCAGCCCGTGTCTGCCCAGCCCAAAAGGAAACTCCACCTCCCGCGCCGGCGGGGCAGTAAGAGGGCCAACCAGGCCTTTGGATATGAGCGTGGCAAGATCCATATGTTCTTATTTTGTTCTTTTGAGTGCGAGTCAATATCCTTGCCCGCGAAAAGCTGGAAGGGTTGTCTAAACGATGGTTATGGTCAGGCCCGGCCCAGAAAATCTCGGATCAACGCGGCCACCCGGGCAGACGCAGAGACAGGCCCGGCATCGATGGCGGCGGCAAAGCCTACCGCCTGCTGCGCCAGAAACCCTGGATGCTCAGCCTTTGCTGAGCAGATAAGGCGCAGGGCTTCCTCCGCAGAATTGGCAACCTCGCCAAAAGTCCAGTGGCGATAGAAGGGACTATCTCGCCAGTGGGCGTCATGCGCATTCAAGAAGACGCAGGGCTTCGGCGTTTGCAGAAACTCGTAAACCTGGCTGCTGACATCCCCGACATAAATGTCGGCTGTGCGCGTGTAGTCCATATTGAGGGAATGAATGCTGCCGCCATCAAACCTCAGATTTGGCGCCTGAGATAATTGGGAGAGTTTATCGAACAGGCGCCTGCCTTTGCCGCGCAGCCTCAGATGGGGCGCGACGATGAAATTGAAGTCCGGCATCTTCGCAAAGGCTTCAAGCAAGGAGGGCCCAAAGCTCATCCATGAGCTGAGATCAGCATCGAAATGGGGATTGTAGAGTACGACTGGCCGGTCATCCTCAAAGAAACGCGGTGGGACAGGTGGCAACACGTCAAACTTGCAATAGCCGATAACATGGCAGTTCTCAGCGGTCGCCAACCCATAGCTCAGGAAAGCGTCATAATCCTTCTGGCCTGCAACAAAAACCAGATCAAAGAGCCGTATACGGTCTTCATATCCTTTTTCCCGGTCGCCCGCGCCATGAAGAATATGGATGAGCTTCGGGCACTGCTTGCCGAGCACTTTCTTCAGCGCCGTCGATGTGCGCTCGGGTGTCAGAATGGCATCGTATCGGGAAATGCGCGCGAGGTTCAGCAGAAGGTTGGGCAGGCGAGGGGGGCACTGATAGAGGGGCCGCCCCTCATAGAACAGGGGTGTTCGCAAGACGCTGCGGGAAAGCTCTGGCGCATGGGCTGCAATCAGCTGCTCGTGCCAATCTGTTGAGACAAGGATATCCGTACTCACCCCGGTGCGAGCAAGTTCTCTGGCGGCGCCGAGAACGTGTAACAGCTGGTGCGCCTCGCCAATCGCCAGCACAAGGATGCGAGGCGAAAAAGAAGGTTGCCCAGGAGAAGGGAGGCGGGACATGACCGGGTCAGAATCCGTTTTTCTTCAAGCCCTCGAAATCCGCCACCGTGTCCACTTCAGCCCAACGATGCCCCTTTATCAGAACCGTTTCGACGCCGCCTTCGGTGCTGGCAATGGCGTTGATGGCCTTTAGAAACCAGGCCTGAACGCCATCTTGTGTGCGCATCATCTGTTCCAGCTTGCTCCGGAAAAACATTGGCCCGCTTCCCTTGAAGCGCAGAATTCCAATGGATTCGGCGTCAGTTTCGCTCGGCAAAAGCGTTTTGCCGATGGCCGTGAGGGACGTGCCGGAAAGCGTTACCTTCATGTCGTCCAGATCATAGCTTTCCTTCTGGTCAATCGTCACCAGGATTGGCGCGGCTGGGGCGGCAATCACTTGTTCGATCAGGTCCAGCTTGAATAATGTGTCCCCGTTGATCAGGAGGAAGTCGTCATCCATCCGTTCCCGAACCATCCAGCAACTCGCAAGATTGTCGGCCACCTGGAAAAACGGGTTGAAGAACGGGCTCGCCTTCAAGGGGCCGCTGCGGCCCGCAAGCTCTGCTTCCACCAGATCAGGAAGAAACCCGGTCACCACTGTCACGTCCCGGATGCCGGCCGCCTCAAGGGTATTCAGCTGATACCCCAGCAGCGTGGTTTCCTGCACCGGCAAAAGACATTTCGGGCGGGATTCCGTGAGAGGCAGAAGGCGCGATCCGCGACCAGCACTCAGGAGAATAGCTTTCATTTGGAGGTGCTCACTTCTTCCGAGAGGAAACCGATTTCAGGCAAATTCAGGTCTGCGATTGTCAGGTTCATTTCGCGCGCTGCCTTCCGCAATCCGGAAGACGGATTGACCGCAATTCCATGATCGGAATTCAGAAGCATATCGAGATCGGAAACGTGATCGCTATAGGCAAAGGACACGCGCTCGATTCCGTGTGCCTCGATGCGCTTGAGCTTTTCTGCGCCATAGCAATTGGCGCCCGAGAGCCGCGGAGCAGGGGCCTCGCCCTCCGCCGACCAGTCCAGCCGCGTCGCGATGACCTCATGAAAACCCAGCGCGCGAGCAAGTTCATCGGCGACAAGATCAACCGAAGCTGTTGCTATGATCAGCCGGTCACCCCGCGCAGCGTGCCAGCGGATCGCCTCTACAGCGCCTGGACGGAGCCCGGAGTGGACCTCTCGCACAATGAAGGCCGCGGCTGCGGCTTCCAGTTCCTCTCTGGAGAGATGGGAGAGTGATCTGAGGCTCACCACCTTCACGGAGTCCCGGCTCACCAATCCAAGTTTGTAGCCTGCCGCCTGCACAAGGATGCGGGCAAGATGGAGCAGGAATGCCGGCCGTTTCCGATTCACGAAAATCAGAAAACGGGTCCATGTCGGGGCCCGCGTGATCGTCTTGTCGAGATCAAAGATGGCGATCGTTGGCATGATTTTCAGGCCTCCAGCCAGGATGCGGGTTTCGATTTCTGGGCCATCGCCTGCACCAGCCGTCCCCCGTGGAAGAGCAGGCAGATAAATGTCCAAACGCCAATGGCGATGAAGCCCCATCCAGGCTGGCCGAGCATGACCGCTGCCATGAAGATCAGCATGTTGGGATTCCGGCGCGCGGTGATCTCACGCATGAAACTGTCGATGGGTTGCCAGACATGAATGTGAAATCCGAAGCGCCGGATGAACTCCCCTTCCTCCAGCCGGTTGAGAAGATACCCCGCAAGGATCATCGCCAGCGATCCGGCCAACAGCGTCTGCGAAGGCCCATCGTCCGTGCCCTGCAGACCGACGAAGATGGCCCAGTACCAGAAGGGCGGGTGGATCAGGTCGATCCCGTGATCATAAATATTGCCCCAGTTCGAATAGGCCATCGTAGTGCGCGCGAGTTTGCCGTCCACCGTGTCCAGGAATGTCATGATCCAGGCTGCCGCGAGACCGGCCGCCCAAGCGCCATTCCAGAACAGCCAGAAGGCTAGTATGACGAAAGCCAGGCTGGCTGTGGTCACGGTGTTGGGCGAAATACGCAGGAAAGCGCAAAGGCGCGTGATATGAAACGCCGGCACAGGCCACGCATACTTGGTCACCAGATCGGTCACGCCCTTGTAGGAGCCCTTGAACAGTACCCGCTCTATGTCGATGGCTTTCTCGGTGCGCATCGACAGAACGTACGGCACCTCCCGTTTGCGCAGGCTCTTGTTATAAGCATCGGCAAAGTCGTGCATGTCGCCCGGAGTGAGGCCAGCTGACTTAAGCGTCTCACGGTCTGCGACCGGGTGTTCGAACAGCGCCAGAAATGTGCCGGCCTCAGCCTCTGCAGGTAGGTGGAGGGCAACCAGCTGCTCGCCCTGGTTATCCGCCGCTGGCGCCAGCAGCGCCGCGCCGGGCTGGGCCAGCAGGTTTCTCTGGAGCGACGGCGACAGCACCCATTCAAGGCCTGCCAGCAGACGGCTTTCCGCTTGATCCACGCCTGCGGCTCCCGCCTTCGTCCAGGCGCGGCGCTGCCATTCGCGGAGATCCAGCCCCCAGAGCTTTGACGGCAATTCCCCAAGCAGGCGAACCGAGACGGCGTTTGGTGTCATAGGGCGAATAACTCTAAGATGTTTAGTTGAAGGTGGGCTCAAACCCGAAACCGGCAAAAGGAGAAAGAGCGTCATGCATCGCAATGCAACCTTTGAAACATTTGGTGGCAGCCGCACCTTGATCCGCGATTACACGCACTGGAGCGTTCAGGTGCGTCCAAAACAGGTCACGCTCGGTGCTCTCATCATTCTCTCTCATAGCGATGCCACGGCATTCTCTGCGCTGCCTGCGGAGGCCTTTGCCGAACTCGCTACCGTTGTCAAAGATGCCGAAACAGTGTCCGCGAAAGCGTTCGCCAACACGAAGATCAACTATCTGATGCTGATGATGGTGGATCCCCATGTCCATTTCCATGTTCTTCCGCGCTATGCCGCTCCGGTGATGTTTGAAGGAACCGCCTACACTGATCCGGGCTGGCCGGGACAGCCAGTCCTCACAGTATCGGAGGGGCTACCGGATGCTGAGCGCGTCGCGGGCCAATTGCGGGCAGTTTGGCCCAATCCTCGGGCATGACGGGAGGTTTGCGCCTGCATTTTCAACCCTGCCGCCGGTCCGCTAGAATGCTCCGGACCAGCTCAAGATCGGCTTGGGAGTCGACATCAATTGCGGCTTCAGCAAACGGCATCACAACAACGCCTGCGCGCGCGCCCAGTCTCGCAGAAATCATCTGGAAGGCCCTGTGAACATCCGGCCTGCCGATCAGTAACCGGAGTGCTGTCACCGGCCCAAAGCGCCAGGCTATCTTCCACGGCTTCTTGCGGTCCTGCTCTGCCTGTTGCCAGAACCGGATAATCTTCAGTGCTTCGGATGAGCGGATGAAAAACAGATTGCAGCCAGACATGGGAGCCCCCCCGAATGGGATATAGGTTCGCCGTGTTTGTGGATAGCTCGCCTGTATTGTCTCCTTCGATGCCAACCCTACGGTCAGATCCGCGCCGCCCCGAATGGCCTCTCCAACGAAGTGATCTACCATTTCTGATGTGAGCAGCGCATGATCGCAGGTCGTCACAAGCAGGGGCAGTTGGATCCCGCCCTCTATCGCGCCCAGAAGGCTGGAGGCCGGGCCGCCGGATACCGACTGGGCTCGCTGCGCAGGTATGCCGCCGCTGGCTTCTTCAAGCACTTCCGGTTCAAGCCCTGAAACATAAGGCGCCGTACACAGACGGCCGCTTTGCATCAGGGAGCGTAGTACGCTCGACAGCATAGGCGCGCCGCCAATATTGATCAGCGCTTTGCTTTGAACGCCGTGGGCCATGGCGAGCGCATCCCCGCCCGCCCGCGCGCCAGCCAGCACAAGCGCATATGCCGTGTCACACGCGGAGTGCTGGCTCAAAGGGGTTTTCCGTAGATGCGATAGGTCTTGTATTTCGGCGCGTCGAACAGCGAGATGATGTTGATCAGATTGGTGTTCGTTTCCAGAATCCAGGAGGCTTCGATGTTGCGCACGCCTCGGGCATGCTGCGCCGCCAGTGTCATGCTGCAGGTAGCTGCCATGGTCTGCACGCCGCGGCGCGTCTTGTGAAACTTCCGCCGCATTCCGGCCAGCGGTATCCGGGCGGTTGTGGTGCCCGCGACCTTCAATCGGTGAAGAAACTGTACCCAGCCAAATGGCAGAAGCCGGCCATTCAGCCCTTCGGCGGCCTCGAAAATATCCGGCAGTACGAGAGCAAAACAGGCGGGCTCCTCATCGATCAGTCCTATCCAGAGATGATCGGGGCTTATGAGGGGCTTCAGCTCCTTGGCCATATGCGTAATTTCGGCCTTTCCAAAGGGCACAAAGCCCCAATTGTCCGACCACGCATCATCGAATATGTCGAGGATCTGATTAATCTCGTTCTCATAGTTGCGGCTGTCCAGATTTCGGATCCTCAGCCGCGGATCGCGTTCAAAGCCCTCGATCAGCCTGCTGGCAATACCGGGCGGCTCATATGTCTCGCCCATCCGGATCATGTAGGCGAACATGTCCATGGCCTTGGAATATCCGGCGCGCTCCAGAGAGGGGGCATAATCCGGCCGGCCGTGCAACATCATCATTACGGGCGGCGTATCAAACCCGTCGACCAGAAGGCCGCACTCTTCGTTCACGGAGAAGTTGAATGGCCCCGCAATCCGCCGCATGCCCCTCTGGCGCAGCCACGCTTCGGCAGCCCCCATCAGCGCGGAGATGGTTTCCTCGTCTTCCTGCAGCGTGTCCAGAAATCCGAAATGACCCGTCTGATCATTATGCCGCGCCAGGTGAGCGGGATTTATGAACACGGCAATCCGGCCAACGGCCTGTGTGCCCCGCCAGGCCAGCAACAAATCATGTGGCATCTGCGCAAGCGCCGGATTGCGGCGAGGATCGATTTGCGCCGCGCGGTCAAATCTCAGGGGCGCACGCCAGGCTGGCAGGTTGCCATAAGCGCGAAAAGGGAGGTCCAGAAACGCGCGCCGGTCGGCCGCGCTTTCCACCCGCCGCACTGTAACAGGCTCATTGCCAAAAGAGAGATTCTGAATTGGCGCATGGATATTCATTTGCGAAGCTCAAGTCGGACCGTTGTTGTCTGATCACCCGCCTTGAAGGCGGCTTCGTCGAACTTGGGCATGCGCAGTTTGAGCTTCTGATTGTTGGAAAGGGCAAAGGGCTCTGCTGGCAGCATGTTCCAGTGCCGGGCGAGTTCCCGGTCACCGTTCACGTCATGATAGGCGGCCACTGCATAGGTTCCCGATGACGGCAGATCAAAACAGACGCGCTGCGACCCGTTCTCGGCGGGCACGCGCACACGTTTCAAGCGAGAAGCTTTTTTCAGGAAGTCCCGTTCACTCGGCTTGTACAGCTCGACTGTCAGAATTCCCTCCGCATAGATGCCAGTTACGAGGACTTCAATCTGCGGTCCCCCGTGGCCACAGATATCACCGGCCTCGTCGGCGCGAATATTCAAGACATTGAGGGTTTGCGCCGCAGCTGTCTGGCAAAAGATCGCCAGCATCAGCATCAGAACCTTGCCAAGGTGCATCAACACAGTCCTATTGTGACACATATGCTTCAGACTGTTAGTAGCGCTAAGCCGGTGCAGGGATCAATGGACTGTCACACGCGATGCTATAACAAAGTCAGCCGAGAGCGATTGGCCGGGGGAGTGGGTAATGATTGCCAGGCTTGATCGCTACCTGATCCGTAGCTTTCTTGGCATGTTTGCAGGCCTTACCGTCCTGGCCATGGCGCTTTTGCTGCTGGAGCGGCTTATCCGTATTACCGAACTGGTTTCGGGCTCTGGAAGTGCACTGCTTTCGGGCTCTCTCCTGATCGCCAACCTGATTCCACATTACCTGAATCTGGCATTGCCGGGCGCGTTTCTGATCTCGATGATCCTGACAATCGATCGGCTTAGCCGCTCGGGGGAAATCGTCGCGCTGATGGCGGCAGGGGTATCACTTTACCGGATTGTCCGGCCCTTCATGCTGGTTGCGCTTGTTCTGGCAGCAGCCTCCCTCCTGATCTCCGGTATCCTTCAGCCTCTGTCGCGCTACTCGTATCGCGAGATCGTTTACAATCTTCAGCACCAGTCGGTGCTGTCCGTGTTTCAGGAGCAGAAGTTCGTCCAGTACAACAACCGGATCATCTGGACAGATAGCGTCCAGGCCTCGAGCCGGCGGCTGGGACAAACCTTCATTCTGGAGACAGAGCCGGACGGTACCCGTACCGTACTCACAGGCCGCACCGGCCTTTTGCAGGAGCCGCGCTCCGGGGAGTGGGAAATCATTCTCCAGGAAGGCGCGGGCGCCGCCTATCGTGATAGCGATCCGCCAGAAGAGTATGACAGGATCGAATTTGCAGAGCTTATCTGGCCGGTGATTCCGGATGCCGGACAGTACCGTGAACGCGGAAATGACGAGCGCGAGTTGTTCCTCTCCGAACTGCTCAGCCCTTCGTCAGCAGCCAGTGGAGAAGGCATTGAGCCTGCCGTTGCCGCTTCAGCGTTTCATGACCGGACCAGCCGCGCAGCCTTGTTGCTTGTCATGCCACTCATCGCTGTCCTTCTGGGCTTGAACCTCGGCCGGATCGCGCGCTCCAGCGGTGTGATTCTGGGTATCCTCATCCTGCTGGGCGTCCAAAAGGTTCTGGAGTTCACTCTGGTTCAGGCCAACGAGGGGATCATCCCCCCCTGGGCGGGTTTCTGGCCTATCGTCCTTCTTGTGGCGCTCGCCGCGCTTGCCTTATTTCAGCGTCTTTCCGAGGGAAGCTTTCTTGCAGGTCGTCGCAGGATCGCCCGCCAGGGAACCGATTATGCCAGCGCCCTTGCCGGAAAGCAGGCAATATGACCACGCGTCTTACCCGGTATCTTTCCCTGTTATTCCTGCAGCGCTTGGTCGTTGTAGCGCTGGCGCTGGTTGCGCTTTTGGGCGTCCTCGACGCACTCAGCAATGCCGACAAGCTGCCGGCCGGTGCCGGGTTTGAGGGGCAGATGCGATATATGTGGCTGCGCCTGCCAGCCCTGTTCGATAGGATTGTAGTCTTTGCCTTTCTGCTGGCAGCGCTTCTCACCTATGCATCGCTGTTCCGGCGCAATGAACTCGTTTCGATCTCCGCCTCCGGTATTTCCGTATTCGGACAGATGAGGACGCTGGCGCCCGTTGTCTTCGTGGCAGGCGTGGTCTCTGCCTTGGCAATTGATATCGCCGCTCCGCCCTCCAGCCGTGCATTGCAGGCCTGGCTCGGCGCCGGCGCGCTTCAGGAAGACGCCCAGACGCCGGAGAAGCTCTGGCTTTCAGATGGTCCGTTGCTGATCGAGTTGAGCAGTATGCAGAAGGATGAGTTAAGCGGCATCACGATTTTCGAACGGAATGCCGAAGGGGCCGTTGTGTCCGTCACCATGGCCGAAACAGCGCGTCCCGCTGATGGTGGCTGGCAGCTCAGCAATACCAGCCAGCGGCGCTTCGATGGCGATGCTCCCCGGGAGATGTCCTTCTGGCCAAGCCCCCAAACTCCCGATAGCCTTCAGCTTCTGCTCGCGCCACCGCGGGATCTGGCCATCTCGAATCTCCTTGCGCTCAGTGAAATGCGCGGATCGGGAAGCCGGCCATCCGGCGCTTATCTGCTCTGGGCGCTGAACCGGATATTGCTGCCGGTCACGGCAATCGGCTTTCTATTTCTGGCCGTGCCGATCATGCAGGTCTATGGCAGGCGGTCGAATGCCGATCTGGCTGTCGCCGCGGGAGTTGCCGCTGGCTTTGTTTATATGGTGGTAGACGGCATCCTGAAAACGCTGGCAGAGAATGGGAGCCTCAGTCCGGTGTTGGCCGTTGCGTTTCCAATCCTCGTCCTCTTCTGCGCCAGTCTGTGGTTGGCACTGGACCGTGAGGTCAGGAAATGAGCCGCAAGATCGGCTTTATCGTCAATCCACTCAGCCACACGGTCCAGCGTAAAGGCTCAACGCTCGAACGGGTTGCTGCGCGCGTGGAAGATGCCGTGCTGATCCGCATTTATGACTTTGCCCGTCTGCCGGATCAGCTGCGCCAACTCGCCGCGGAGCATCCGTCTGCCGTCTTTGTCGAAGGCGGCGATGGCACGCTCCAGGCTGTGTTGTCAGGGTGGCCGGGCTTTGCCGAGGGAAGCGCGCAACTTCCGGACATGGGTATCCTGCCAGGAGGCAGCACCAATCTTGCCTTCAAGGTGGCCGGTCTCCGCCGCAGCGCCGGTGACGATATTGAAGCACTCATAAGATCCGGCCGCGCGGATAGCCTCTCCACGCGGACCAGCTTGCCCGCACTCCGGATCGAAAGCTCCAATCTCCCGGCACCTCTGGTCGGTATGCTGCTCTCCACCGGATCGCTCGCCCGCGCGATGCTCTACACCCAGAAGCAGATACATGGGGACGGCCACAGGGGATCGCTCGCTGTCGCCAACGCGGCCGCTCGCTTCGTCGTCTCGCCTGGATCCTATCTGGACACGGATGGAGCGCCATTGCTGCGCCCCTGTGATTACAAGGCAGAGAGCGCGGCCTTCCGCCTGCAGGGCGTCCACGCGCTCAGCCTCATGACGACTCTGCCTTATCTGAGCCTCGGCTTGAAGCCTTTCTGGGGGGAGGAGGGCGGGCCCATCGCTCTCACCTACGCCCAGTGGCCGATCTCCGCGTTTCGGGCTGCATTCCTGAAAATTCTCGCGAATGCCACAGGTCCGGAAATGACCCGCCATGGGCTCACAAGCTATCGGACAAACAGGCTCACGCTCAACTGCTCCGGTCCGATTGTGCTGGATGGGGAGCTATTGCAAATCCCGGCATATGATCCCATCCGGATCACGTCCACCCGCCCCATCCGGTTTCTGAGATAACGATGACCGACGCCCGTTTACCGGCCTTACGCACCCTTATCCTTGAGGATCAGATCAAGCTGGGTGAAGGTGCCCGCGAAGTCGCGGAAGCGATATGCGAACGCCACAAGGGCGCTGTGCGGGGGCTCGTCTTCTACGGATCCGCCATGCGTCAAGGCGAAGTGGCTGACAAGATGTATGATTTCTATGTCATCGTGGATCAGTACAAATCTGTCTACGGATTAGGTTTGAAGCGTTTCGGATCGTGGTTGCTCCCACCCGGCGTGCATTTCATGCAGATCACGGGCGCAAACGGCAAGCGCCTTCGAAGCAAATATTCGATCGTTTCGGAAAAAGCGTTTCACCGGCGCGCGCGGGGCGGCGCCTTTGAGAGCATGCTCTGGGCACGTTTCGCGCAGCCTTCTGCGGTGCTGTCAGACGATTCTGAAGTGCGTACTCAGCTTCTGGACACGCTGGCCCTTGCCTGCGCGCATTTTGCCGGAGAAATCCGCCCGCTTCTGTCAGGTCCGGTTACGCCGCTCATGCCGTGGGTCAGAGGCCTCAGTGAAAGCTATAAAACGGAATTAAGGCCGGAACGGCCCGATGCGCGTGCCAGCGAAATCGTTGCTCGTTTCGAGGCCCGTTATCGGAGGCTGTCGGAAATACTGTTCGCGGCAGAACTGGAAACACCGCCCAAGCCTGGCCGTGCCCGCGCGTTCCTCTGCCAGGCGAAGTGGATACTGCGCCGAATTATTGGAAAGCCCATGGGCGCGCTGCGCGTCATGAAAGCGGCGACCACATTCGATGCCGGCCTCGACTACATTCTCGAAAAGGTCGAAAGCCATTCCGGCGTGCGCCTTCAGGTCACGGAGGAAGAACGCCGCCGTCCTTTGATCCATGCGCCATCCCTGGCCTGGCGCCTCTATCGGGCGGGTGCCTTTCGCTGACGCCGCTGCGTGCCTCGATCTTTAAGTCAGATCCCGGAAGGCCGAGATAATCGCGTCGATCTCTTCTGCCGAATGCGCTGCAGATACACTGAGCCGCAACAGCGACTTTGCATGAGGTGTCGCCGGCGGAACGGCGAGGTTTACATAGATGCCTGCCGCCAGAAGCTGGTTCCATTCCCGCACAGCTGTCAATTCGTCGGGGCGAGGCAGGGCGATGATCGGCCCCGGAGGAGACGCTGCCGCGAACCCGGCCGCCGCCAACCCGGCGTGAAGCTGGTGCGCCCGCGCCATCAGTTCACGGCTGAGGTCGGGTCCGTGCATCATCTCACCCATGGCCGCGCGCGCCGCCGCCACGTTTGAGGGGGATCCCGAGGCAGTGAAAAGATAAGGCCGGCTTACCAGCCGCATCAGATCAAGGCCGGAATGGCGCGATACGCAGAAGCCGCCAATCGATGCAAAGCTTTTCGAGAAGGTACCGGAGAGAAAATCGATCTTGTCGAGCACGCCAAGCGCATCGGCAAGTCCGCGTCCACGGTCGCCATAACAGCCCACCGAATGAGCTTCATCCACGTAGAGATAGGCGCCGTGCTCGTGGGCCACGGCAACGAATTCATCCAGCGGCGCCACATCGCCCAGCATGGAATAGAGCCCTTCCACCACCACAAGGCGTGCGCCTTCATCAGGCAGGCGGGCCAGCCGTTTTGCGAGGTCTTCGGGGCTGTTGTGCCGGAAACGAATGGTTTCCGCGTCACTCAGCCGGCATCCATCATAAATGCAGGCATGGCTGTCGGCATCAATCAGCAGATGGTCACCGCGCCCGGCCAATGTGCTGATCGCGGCGAGGTTTGCCTGGTAGCCGGTGGTGAAGACGACTGCAGACTTCGCCCTGAAAAATGTCTTCAGGTCTTCTTCCAGGTCGATATGCTCGCGGAATGTTCCGTTCGCCAGCCGGCTGCCGGTCGTTGCCGTGCCCTGGCGGGCAATGGCATCGATGGCCGCAGATTTAACGGCCCCGGAGAATGTCAGCCCGAGATAATTGTTCGTGCCGGCGAGGATGATTTCCCGGCCGTCCACAAGCGCCCGGGTCGGCGACAGGATCTCGTCGAATGTCATGCCGAAAGGCAGCTTGCCCAGCGATAACACCGCTTCGGCGCGTTGCCCCACCTTCTCGAACTTCTCGAAAATGTCGGACTTTTTGGCGTCACTGTCGAACATTTGCGAGTTGTCCTATCTTTGCAACAAGGTCGTGAACGGTGTCGATATCGGATGCTGCCTCGACCGGCAGCGAAATATTGTAGAGGTCTTCAAGTTCCATCACGATGTCGAATATCTCGACGGAATCTATCTCCAGGTCGGCGCCTATCCGCGTGTCCGGACGGATGGCTGCCTGAGTGTGGCTGCGGGTTGAAAGCACTCTGGCAACGTTTTCAAAGATCGCTTTCTGATCTGTTCCTGAGGGCATATTCACGCTCGTTTCTTCCCAAACCTGTTCATTTCCCTAGCAGACCGCTGAAAGGGGGCAATACACCGCTGCAGCGTCACATCGAGCGGAACGGCCCCTGATACCTGAGTGTCCGCCAGCCAGTCACCAGAGAGCAGTTCCTGCACCTTGCCGCTGGAAAATACCTGCGGTTGCCCGTTCAGCTTCACAGCAAGGTCTGCCGCATGACCAGCCGCTTTCATCAGTAGCGGCGGCATCACGACGCGCCGCACCGGGCGGAGCAGAACGCGTTGCGCGCTTTGCGCAACATCATCCCAGCCGAGCTTTAGGTGGCCGGCGGGGGCGATGGATCGTATGCCGCTCGCGGCACTCGTGGCACAATCGGCAAGGCATCGTGAGACGTCCGCCACATCTATAACGGAAAAGCGAAAATTCACGGCTGCGCCGCCAGGGCTCGGCAGAACGCCTCTGGCCAAAGCCGAAAACAGCGCCCGCGTTGCGTCATCATCAGGCCCAAGAACAGCCGGGGCCCGAAGGATAGTGAGTGCCATGTTTCCGGCATTGGCGATGGCCAGTTGCTCGCTGTCCGCCTTGGAGCGGGCGTAAGGCGAAACATCGGGCCGCTGCGCGGTGAGGGAGGAGACATGTATGAAATGGTCCACGCCTGCAGCCTGTGCGCGTTGCACGAGATCCCCGGTGCGCGCCGCATTCACCTCGTGAAAAGTCGCTGCATCCCTCGCTTTCGTGGCGCCGGCCAGATGGATGACCACCTTCGCGCCCCGAACAAGAGAGGAAAGGGCCTCTCCGGACGAAAGATCGCCTGCAATCCATTCCACACCTGCGTGGGCCGGCAAGGTTCTCCCCGGCGCGGCGCGCGCTAACGCCCGGACCGGATGGCCACGCCGCGACAGGTCCGCCAGCAATATCTTGCCAACAAATCCTGTCGCGCCGGTCAGTGCAATGAGCGGCCGATCCGTCATGGTGCAGACAGCGCGCTATCAGGGCAAGGCAGCGGCCCGGGTAGAGGCCTCCGCCTTGTCCTGATTGATCCGGCCGGACAGGTACGCATCGCGGGATGCTGCGCGGCTGAGCTTGCCTGAACTGGTTATCGGAAGTGTCTTTATACTGACGAGTTCAACGCTCACCGGCGCACCTGCGACCGAACGTGCAGCCGCCGCAATGTCGCTTACAAGCGTTTCGCGAATGTCGGTCTCTTGCGACCGGCATTCGACAAGCAGGACAATCCGTGAGGCATCGGCCGCTTCCCGGATCTCGAATGCAGCAGACCGCGCCACGAGCCGCCCGCCAGTTTTCTGGGCTACCCATTCGATGTCCTGCGGCCAGATGTTGCGGCCATTGGAGAGGATCATGTCTTTCGACCGGCCGGTCACAACGATTTCATCGTTCAGCCAATAGCCAAGATCACCGGTGTCCAGCCATCCAGATTCGTCCGTGAGCGGTTGAAGATCGCGATCTGCGCGGAAATATCCCGCTGCCAGTGAGGCGCTGCGGATGAGGATCCTTCCAATCTGTCTGAAGCCGAGCTCTGCGCCGTCTTCATCCACGATTTTGAGTTCTGTGGATGGCAGAGGCCGGCCACAGCTAACGAATGACCTGTCAGCACCATCCCGTGTCAGGTCCGATGCCGGCACGGCGCGCCCGGAAGCTTGCATCCGTGTCACATCAACCTGGTCTGTGTTAAGGCCGGTTTCCAGCGGCGCAAAGCTCACTGCGAGTGTAGATTCGGCCAGACCATAACTGGCGACAAAGGACGTGCGGCGAAATCCCGAGCCCGCAAATGTTTCGCTGAACTGGTCGAGGGCATCGGCCCGTACCATATCGCCGCCGATGCCGGCGGCGCGCCAGCTGGAAAGGTCGAGCGCCTCGCCGCGATGACGCCGCACGCAGAGTTCATACCCAAAGCTGGGGCTGTAGGAGAGGGTGCCCTTGTTGGCGCTGATCAGCTTTAGCCAGGTTCCCGGCCGCCGCGCGAAATCTGTCGGTGAGAGAAAGTCGATTGAGAGCTGAGAGTAGAGCGGCGCAATTAGGAAGCCGACGAGCCCCATGTCGTGATACAGCGGCAGCCAGGAAACTGCGCGGTCACCCGCGCGTACCTGCAAGCCTTCCTGGATAATCGCCCGGCAGTTTGCAGAGAGACTGGCCTGAGTGGCGACAATACCTTTTGGCTCGCTGGTGCTGCCAGACGAGAACTGGATATAGGACAGTTCATCCGGGCCGTGAGGAATTGGCTGCGCCGTTTCCGGAGGCAGGTTGTCACCGCTGAGGTCGAACAGGTCAATGGATTGGTTGGCGGTGGCCGACAGCAAAATCTCGTGCAGGGCAGGGGGCGCGAGCAGCGCCGACAGGCCGGCGCTGCGAACCATGTTGCTGATCTGCCATTCATAGGTCTGGCGTCCGCCAAAGGCGGCCGGCAAGCTCAACGGCGCGGGTACCATGCCCGCATACTGGCAGGCCATAAAGGCAGTGACGAAATCGGGAGAGGTTTCTGCCAACACGCCAATTCGCGCGCCTCGGGAAAACCGCGCGGCCATGCGGCCAGCCATATCCAAGGCCCTGTCGCGTAATTCGCGGTAGGAAAGGCTCCGGGTCAGCAGGCCTTCTGAATTGTAGAAGTTGATGCCGCTCTGGCCTGTGGCCGCGTAATCTAATGCGTCGCAAGTCGACTGAAAGGTGCCGAGACGCGCGGGTACCCCCGCCTCTGTCGCAGTTGGTTCCAATTTGAAAGACCCCTGAACGTCTACTCTGCAGACTGCTGTTCCCGGAAATGGGCACAGGCCGCTCGTATGAATTCACGCTTCCGACATTTATCGTCAAGATGAATAGAGTTCTTTTGTGGGAAACCGACTGCTTCTTTTGTCAAACCTTACGATAGTCTGACGAAGACATGTATTTACGTTCCGGAAACACGGAATATTACCCCTTAAAGCGGAATCATCCGGCTGCGGAGAGACGCCAGCTTCGGTGCCCGGGGGTAGCCCTCACTCCTGCTTTCGAAAGGCGGCGTAAAGCAGAATGAGCAGGAGCAGAGATGCCCCCGCCGTCGCCACGGCAGCGCCCAGGCTGCCATAGACCACCACGGCGCCGGCAAGTGCGGCGGCATACATGATCGACACCATACCCCGAACCCAGAGCACGGTGCCCGGCCGTCCCAGCGCCACCAGAGCTGGCTCAATGGCCACACCGCTCAGATCAAACACGGCCGCGACTGAAAGGATGAGCAGCACGGGGAATACGAAGAGATAATCCTCGCCGCCCACCAGCTGGAGAACGCTCTGCCCGGCAAGGAGCACCACTATGAGCGCGATGACCCCGGCCAGCGCGCCGATCAGGCATGCCCGCAGCACTGTCCTGTTGATGGCGGCCCTGTCGACCACTGCCAGCTTTGCAAATTCGGGATAGATTGCCCGGGCCAGGGCAATCGTTGGCTTGTTCAATGCTCCGACGAGCTGCGTAGCAATCCGGAAGCCACCGGCGGCCACAGCATCAACGGCCCAGCCCACGGCGAGCACCGGGAATTGCTTCCAGACCAGGTTGAGCGAGGTGTTGAGGTTGGTCGTCCAGGCGAATACCCAGAGGCCTGCATTCTCTTCCACCACACCCCGGACTCGCGGCCCCATCACCGGCTCCCGGAACCGCTTTCGGATCTCCCGCACGCTGGCGCACCACATAGCCCCTGTCGTCACGAGTTCCGCTACGGCCCAGGCCGCCAGATAGCCAGCGATGGACGCGCCGCTCATCCAGGCGATCAGGGCGCCCGCCATTCGCGTGGCCGGCAGCACCGTTTCAGCATAGGCGGCCACATCAAACCGGTCGAAAAGGCGCAATACGCCCGTCGGGGCGCCGCGCACCCCAAACAGCAGGGACAGGCAGAACAGGGCGGCCAGATCCTGCTCAGGCCGCGACCAGCCGAATTGCCCTCCAATCAGGTATACCCCGGCCACCGATAGAAGTGTGCCTGCCAACGCGGCGCCAAGATCCAGCAGGAAGGCAAATGCAATGATGCGCCTCAACTTGTCCGGCGCGGCGTCTGCCTCATGCATGGCGCCATAGCGCACCACGGTCTGCCAGGATTGGAACTGCGCCAGATTGGTCACCGCCTGACCGTAGGACAGGATCAGCGCGAATATCCCGAACTGTTCGGCGCCGAGGCTTCGGGCGGTAAGCGCGAGGTAGAACAGGCTGAAAAAACCCCCGGCGCCTTTGCCGGCCAGCAGCCAGCCTGCATTCCGGATCGCCCGTTTGATCGGCCCTTCAGACTTCGTTCCTGTAGTGGCCACCCCAAAACCTTCTTTGTCAGACGGAACATCGTTTTATGCCCCGGAGCGGATTCCGATAGCCATGCGAAGAAAAAACGCATCTCTGCACAAGTCAGCGGCCTTTAACCCTGTGGATCGATGGATTTGACGGTTGACGAGACCGTATCCCACGGATAAATCCCCGCCTCTCTACCCCGTGCCCAGATGGCGGAATTGGTAGACGCACTGCTTTCAGGTAGCAGCGCTGCAAGGCGTGGAGGTTCGAGTCCTCTTCTGGGCACCAAACTGCTCTTCGGGGCAGTTCTTCTGCGTCCAAAATTAGCGCACAAATCCAATAAAAACAAAGAGTTGCGACTTTCGGGTGTCCGGGGGCGTCCGCCTGAAGCCAGCCGGTTTTCTGGTATCCTTTCTGGTATTATGGCGCTCTCACCCTTCGAAAAACGCAGGGCGATACCAGAAAAATGCCACTCACCGACCTCAAAATCCGGGCGCTGAAACCCGAGGCGAAATCGCGCAAATATACCGATGGCAGGAACATGTATCTGGAGGTGAAGCCGACCGGCTCCAGGCTCTGGAAAATGGGTCAGATCCGGCTGAGCGACGGGAGGCTTCGGCCACCCGCCGAGCCAGGCCTTTCTATAAAGAGCCTTGGCGTAGTTCGCAGATTGCGTATCGCCCATTGCCTTGTAGGTCTGCCATAGCCCGTAGAGCGCATGGGCGTTGTTGGGAGAGTCAAGCAACGTGCGCCGAAACATCCGCTCTGCCCGGTCCAACTGGCCATCCTGGAGGAGGAGTGCGGCCAGCGTCTGGCGCGTGGGGTAATACCACAGGGGCGGTTCAGAATAGGGTAGTGTGTCCTGCATGTCCGCAGCGGCTTCCATGATTCCAATGGCCTTCTTGAAGTCGCCCGCTCTTGCGGCCACGCGTGCCTCGATTGTTCGGATGCTGATTTCCAGAATTGTCTTTGCGGGAAGGAAGGCAGCTTCGAGGGCCTCGATGTCGGCTTTGCCTTGCAGCAAAGCGATCTTCCGGGCTTCCGCTTCCGCTGACTCAGGTTGGCCTTGCTCCACAAGCGCGACGGCGCGCGCATAATGCCAGGCCGCCTTGCTGACAGAGGCGACGCGCCATCGGGGCTCGTCTGCGCATAGGCCTGCGCTGCCCCCAAAAAGCGCGCAAGACCGTTGCGAGTGTCCGGGGCGCTCAGACATCGAGCGTCCGACAGTAAGGCTGGGTTCGGGAAGGGCAAAGAATATTGCGGGCGCGTAAGCCCCGGACCGCTCATCAGGACCAGGACAAGTATCGCTGCCGCGCCGGTCCTCGGCTTTGTGAACAATTGGATAATGTGAGGCCTCGCTTTCCGGGATCTTGATCTCCGACGGGCCTGCTAAAGAGGAAGAGAACGTCTCAGACCCAGATAAAGGGGGTGGATGAGATACGGTTGCATCTTATACTTCCGGCAGCTTGGTGAGACAGGGGCATAACATGCGACTGGAAGCGAACATGTGGCGTGCACTGATGTCGAGTGTCTGCGTTATAGCTGTGTCCTGTGCCTCGTCGCTTCCGGAAGGAGGCGCGCCAGCCTCCATCGAGGTGGTGTATGCACCCGATAAGATGGCATATGAGGTCACGCGTTCAGGCGCGGCCTACATATTGGGGGCTGCTCCCGGCCGGGATCTGCATTTCCGGTCGACTGCAGAAGAATTTGACCAGATTGCAGCGCTGCTTGAACCGCTGAAGGCTGGCGGGCTGACCTGTTCTTCCCCTTCTGAATATATACGCCCCGGATACATTGTGTGGCGGCTGGCCGGAGAGGAAGTTCATCGGGTTGAGATGCATACGCTCTGCTATGCCGATGGCGACCGTCCGCTCGCGAAGAACGCGGACAGGGCCTGGCGGCTGATGGAGGGGTGGGGGAAGGCGCTGTATGTGGCCCCGGTTATTCCGCCGCCCGGTATGTTGCGGATCGAGCATCGCTATTGGGGAAATCTTCTGGCCGCCTGGCAGGTGGGCGCAGACGGGCGGGCCATGCGGCTGGCCGACGGGGCAGAAGAGGCCTTTGTTGTTTCTCCGGAACAGTTCAGCGAGCTGAGGATGTTGTTTGAAGATTATGAGAGCCGGCATTTCGAATGCAACCGGATCATCGCTGATCTGCCTTACGGCGATGTGATCTGGCTGGCGGAAGATGGCAGCGAGCTTCAGAGGACGCGGTTTGATGAGGGGTGTGTTTCAGGGGACGCCTCCGACCTGTTTGACAGGCTGCAGCAGGCGGAGGCGTTTCTTGATCGCTGGTATGAAGAGGCCGGGAAGAGGCCGCCGGGCGCCGCGCCGTGACAGCCGAATGGTTTCTGTCTGAGCCTGCCGCGGAGCACGAGATTGTGGCCCGCGCGCTGCGTCCTTGTTGGAGGTATTTGCGATATCCGTCTCCTGACCATTCCGAGAATATTGGGCAAGAAGCCCGACGGCTTCTCTACGAGCTTGCCTCTGGAGCTTCAGATAGACAGTACCGAATTGCTCATCACCTGTCTCTGGCAGGACCGGAATGAACGCGCTCGACCGATTAAGTTGCGCTGTTGGGGAATGTCGGCGTAACAGAAGGTCCGGCCCTGGGCTTCGCTCCGCCACACCAACCCTCCGGAAGGCGGGTCTGGAAAGGCGCAGAGCATCAGGGGGCGGTGTGCAACGGAAACCGGTTTGTTCATGAATATTGACTGGCTTGAGGATTATTTGGCCCTGATCGAGGCGGGCGGTTTCGCCCGGGCAGCCGAGCGCCGGGCGATGACCCAGCCAACTTTCAGCCGCCGCATTCGCGCGCTGGAAGACTGGGTGGGTGTGACGCTGATCGACAGGGGCACGCATACAATGCGGCTGACACCGGCCGGGGAGAGCTTCAAGAGTGTTGCCGAGCAGGCGGCCCGGCGGCTGCAACTGGGGCGCGAGGAGGCGCGCGCGGTCGGCAAGGCGTCCTCTGAGACGCTCCGATTTGCCGCGACACATGCGCTGTCCCTCACCTTCTTTCCCAACTGGTTGCGCCACCTGGAGAAAGACGAGCCCGCGACGGTGACTGTTGAGCTGACGGCCGATCATATGGTGGCGTGTGAGCGGCTTATGATCGAGGGGCGCGCTCAGTTCCTGCTGTGTCACCATCATGGCGCTGTGCCGACACGGTTTGGCAGGGATTTCCGCTCGGTGGTGCTGGGGGGCGATGTGCTGTTGCCCGTGATGTCGCCGCAACTGGCGGCGGAGACTGAGCCGGAAAAGGCGCCTCAACTGGCGCTTTCGCCAGAGTCCGGGATGGGGCGGATACTGATGGCCGCCTGGGCTGTGAGCGGGCGCGCGCCGCCGTCCATGCCGGTGTTCACATCCCATCTGGCCAGTGTGCTGACCGCGATGGCCCGGAACGGACGCGGCGTTGCGTGGACAGCGCTCAGCCTTGTGAAAGAAGATATCGAAACAGGCACCCTTATGCGGGCGGGCGCGCCGGAGCAGGACGTGCCCATCGAGATCCGGCTATGGCGGCCGGCGGCCCGCCAGTCTCCGGCGGCGGAGACGCTCTGGTCCAAAATCCTGAAAAGTCAGAAGTCTGATTCTCCCGCCTGACGTTTCAGGCGGCGGGATCCGGCGCTTCTGCGGTTGGCGCGAGCGCCCTGAGCGCCTCCATGTCCCGCACCGCCCAGGCGCCGTGTGATTTCGAGATCAGGTTGCGGCGCTTCAGAAGCGATATCTCCTTCTGCACGGTCTGGCGCGTGAGGCCGAGGAAACTGGACAGCTCGGCAATGGTTATCGGGATATCAATGGCGCGCTGGTTGCCGATCCGGGGCGTTTCGCTCATCTCGGCCAGATTGTGAAGCACCAGCGCAACCCTTTGGGCGACTGTTGTTTCGGTCTGCTTTTCGCGGAAAGCGAACATCGAGCTGAGACCTGCTGCAAACTTGCGACAAAGGGCTTCAGGAATGGAGGGATAGGTGCGGTAAAGCTCGTCAAAGTCGTCCTGCTTCAGGAAGCCTATGCGGGCAGGGCTGGCGGCGACGGTGGTGTGGTGGTGCGGGCGGCGGGCGACCATCGGCGATTCCCCGAAACTGTTGCCGCGGATGTAGATCATCAGCAGGGATCTTTCCCCATCCGGCCGGTCTGCCAGCAGTTTAACGAAGCCGGACTGGACCTGGTACATGCCGTCTGCGGGCTGACCGCTTTCTTTGATGGTCTCTCCGGTCTCGATATCACGGTAAACGAACCGCTCACGGATGGCTGCCCGCGCCGGGGCGGGGAGTTCATTTATCCAGTTAAGCTGACCTGCAATATGCATAGCGTCCTCCTGAGTACGATCTGACTCGGGGCGGCGGCGATGGCAAACCCCCTTCGGCATATCCGGACAGAACGCTTTTTATCCAAAAATGTAAAATCCTTGCCACGTGAAAGACGGTTCCATGTCCTAAGCCGACCAGGATGGCGGGCAACACGCCGTATGAAACGTATTGGGAGGAGTACCTTATGAAGTCACTTTCGATCCGCCTTGCGGCGGGCGCCTGTTCCCTCGGCGTGCTGGCATTCTGCGCCGCCACGGCCCAGGCGCAGGAGAGCGCAGAACAATCCGGCGTGCAAGCTGCTGCGCCATCTGAAGAGATTCAGGAGAGCGCCAGAACGCTGGGAACGGTGACCGTGACCGCGCAGCGCAGAAGCGAAAGCCTGCAGGACGTTCCGGTCATGATTACCGTTTTCGGCGCCGATGAGGTCGCCGCCGCGCGCATCCAGCAGATTGATGATATCGTCACGCGTACGCCGGGCCTCAGCTTTGATGCGTTTCCCGCCTCCCAGCCGCGCCTTTACATTCGCGGCATCGGCTCTGGCGACCGCGGCGCCTCGGGGGATCCGAGCTCGGCCGTATTCCTGGACGAGGTGTATCTGGGCAGACCATCAGCGGTCGCCTTTGACGCTTTCGATGTCGAGCGGATCGAGGTTCTCAAAGGGCCGCAGGGCACCCTTTATGGGCGAAATGTTGTGGGCGGCGCGATCAATGTGATCTCGAAGAGGCCGGTGACCGACAGCTTCGGCGCAGGAGCAAACGCAACAGTCGGCAATTACGGCCGGCTGGACGGGGCGGGCTTCCTCAACGTACCTCTGGCTGGAAACACCGCCGCCCTGCGGATGAGTGGCTCCTATCGCTCCAATGACGGCTACGTGGAAAACCCTTTCCTGGGCAGGGATGTTGACGATCAGGAGACGATCAGTGGCCGTTTGCAATATTACGCGGAGCCGACCGACAGCCTGCGGCTACATTTCACCCTGGATGGGACACGGGACCGGGCTGCAGGTACCGCGAACCATGTTCTGGAACTCGACGAAACTAATCCGCTGTCGAACTTCTACACACAGAATTTCGATCCGGATGTAACCTATGGGTCTGATCCGGGCTTCCTGGAGCGCGACACTTGGGGCGCGCGTGGGGAAGTTTCCTATGACTTCAGTTTTGCAACGCTGACAGCGCTGGTTTCCTACCGTGATCTTGACTATGGCTTCGGCTACGACTTTGACGGCGGTAATCCGGATCCTTCCTCGCCCGGCTTTAATGCCATCAATATCAGCGGCGGAAACGAGGAAACGGCAGAGCTTTCCAGCCAGGAGCTCCGGTTGTCATCACTTCCCGACAGCCCGGTCACATGGGTTGTGGGCCTGTATCGCTACAATCAGAATGTGCTGCGGACCGATAGCCTGGTTCTGAATGCGGCCATGATTGCGCCAATTGAGCTGTTCGATGCGTTCGTGGCTGATGCCGAACTCAACAGCCATGCCGTGTTTGGCGATGTGTCTGTTCCGGTTACGGACAAGCTGACGGTGTTTGGCGGCCTGCGCTATTCGAAAGACGAGAAGACGCAGCGTGTGTTCAATACAGACAGCAATGTGCCGTTGCGGGCGGATGACCTGTTCGATGCGACAGCGTCAGCCGATTTTGATGATCTGACCTATCGTGCGGGCCTGGAATACCAGCTTACATCGGACCATATGGCGTATGCCAGCGTATCGCGCGGTTTCAAAAGCGGCGGGTTCAACAGCGAGCCGTCAGATGCCGCTGCTGCCGTTACGCCTTTCGATCCGGAAGTGGCGGTACAGTATGAGATTGGGCATAAAAGCCTGTTCCTCGACGGCGCGATGATCTGGAACAATTCGCTGTTCTATGTCGACTATACCGATCTACAGACGACCCAGACGGACAATGGAGTCCGCATTATCACCAATGCCGGCGAGGCGCATATCCAGGGTTATGAAACCCAGCTCCAGCTTAACCCCTCCTCGAATTTCAATCTGGCCATGGCCTATGCCTATACTGACGCTGTGTTTGACGAGTTTGTGGAAGATGGCGTGGATTATTCGGGAAACCGGATTTCCCGTTCGCCCAAGCACAAGGTGACTGTGTCGCCTTCCTACACCTTGATGCTGGCGAATGGGCCGGATCTGACTTTCGCAGTAGATTATCAGTACACAAGCAAGATTTTCGACGACAACAGCAACCAGCCTCCCGAACTTCGGGACGCGACGAGCTTCGTGGATGCCCGGGTCGTGCTCGAAGGGCTCGGCAACGGGATGAGCGTATCATTCTGGGGTAAAAACCTCACAGACGAGCGGACACGGACGTTCCAGGGCGGTTTTCTCGGGGCCAACTTCGGTGCGTTCAATCCTCCCCGCACCTATGGTGTTACCCTCTCCTGGGACTACTGACCTCCAGCGGGAGGCGCCTGGCGCGCCTCCCGTTTCTTTCCGATGAATTCAGGTTTGATATGAGTGAAGAACTGACACTGCCCATTAAACTGCTTGTGCCCTGCGGGTCTTTGGGCGCTGGAGTGCGTGAAGACGAAGTTGAGTACGGACTGTCCCGGGGCGCGCACGCGATTGCCACCGATGCCGGTTCCACAGACAGCGGTGCAGCCTATCTCGCGACCGGAAAATCAAAAAACAGCCGCGGCGCCGTGAAGCGAGATCTGATGATCCTGATGAAAGCGCATGCGCGCACGGGTATCCCTGTTATCATCGGGACATCCGGCCAGGCAGGCGGCGATCTGAATGTGGACTGGACGCGGGATATCCTGCTTGAAATCGTCGCTGAACTGGGTATTTCGCCCAGGATTGCGCTGCTTTACAGTGAGCAGACACGCGACAATATCAAGACATTCAACACCGCTGGCCGTATACGGCCGCTGCCTCCTCTTGGAGCGCTGGAAAACGCGACAGTAGACGCGTGCGATCATATCGTCGCGCTCATGGGTGTGGAGCCTTACATTGCGGCGCTGGAGCAGGGGGCAGATGTCATCCTGGGCGGACGTTCGACCGATCCGGCAGTGCTCGCGAGCTTCCCCATCTGGAAGGGCGCTGGCTGGGGGGCTTCCTGGCATGCGGGGAAAGTAGGCGAGTGCGGCGCGCAGTGTACGGAGAAGCGGGATTCTGCCGGTGTGCTGCTGAGCATCGGCAAGGACAGTTTTGATGTCGAACCTCTGGCGCGCGACAATTACTGCGCACGCGAGGGGGTTTCGGCCCATATGCTGTACGAAAACACAGATCCCTACATCCTCACTGAGCCCGGTGGGCAGCTGGACGTCACACAGGTGACCTATGAGGAGCTTGACGACAGGCGCAGCGTGCGCGTCACCGGGGCTGTATGGAAGCCGCGTCCCTATACGATGAAACTGGAAGGCGCCGGTGGAGGCAAATTCCAGACAATCATGCTCGTGGGTATTCAGGATCCGGACGTTTTGGGGGATGTATCCGGATTTCATGACCGCTTCCTCGACGCGCTGTATCTGCGCGCACGCCAGACACTGCCGCCGGAAGAGCACGACGATTTCCACATTTCAATCCGGATGTATGGCTGGAACGCGGTCGATGGCAGACCTGTGCCAGCAGGCACGCCGGCGCCGCGGGAACTGGGTGTGTTGTTCATCGCGACAGCGCGCACGCAGGAAATTGCAAATGCCATTACCCATGCCTGCAACCCGTATTTCTTCCATTACCCCGCCGTGATGGACAAGGAATTGCCCAGCTACGGGTTTGCCTTCTCCCCGGCAGATGTGCCGCGCGGACAGGTCTACGAGTTCAAACTGAACCATGTTGTCGAGGTTAGCGATCCCCTCGAACTGGTGCGAACAAAATGGGTGAACTTGTGATCGTATACAGAATAACGTCGTGGAAGGGGAAAGCATAATGGCCAGGCTCGGTGAAGTTTCCCGGCATGTGCGCTCGAAGCAGGCCGGCCCGTTCTGGGTCACGATTGATATCTGGTTCGATGGCCCAGGCAGTTTTGAACGTTATAGCGCGAGCCCGGCACTGTCACCAGAAGTATTTGGCCACCTTTTTGGCACGAACCCGGCGCTCGTGAAGCATATTCCGGTGCCCGACCTCAATCTTGTGAAAATTTCCTATCCCCGGGCAACGCCGCAAGGCGGCATGGTCGAGCGTGATATGCATTCTGGGCAACAATATGTGCGTCTTCTGGATATTGAGCTCGATTAGCCCATCCCGCATAGCTGTTCAGTCATAACCGTCAGATGCCAGACAGAAAGTACTCCAGTATGAATGCGACAGCCCGGCCAACTCAGATGTCCTGCTCAGATGCCGAGTGGAAGGTCCGCTGTGATCTGGCCGCTGCTTATAGGCTTGTCGCAATGTTCGGATGGGATGATCTGGTCTTCACGCACATCTCTGCGCGTGTTCCGGGTCCGGAATACCACTTTCTGATCAATCCATATGGCTGGCTATTTGAAGAAATCACGGCTTCGTCGCTCGTCAAGGTGGATCTGGATGGCCAAAAGATCGGAGAGTCCAATGCCTGGGTTAATCCGGCGGGCTTTACGATTCACTCTGCGGTTCATGAGGCGCGCGAGGACGCCAATTGCGTGCTGCATCTTCACACTGTGGATGGCGTGGCGGTATCCTGCCAGGAAGAGGGTTTGCTGCCAGTCAACCAGACGGCCATGCTGCTGAATGGCCAGCTTGCATACCATGATTATGAAGGTATCGCGCTCAATCATGATGAGCGCCCGCGTCTCACGGCGGACCTTGGCACAAGCAACGTAATGATCCTGCGCAATCATGGCACGTTGTCAGTTGGCCATTCGGTCGCCGCGGCGTTCTCGTTCATGTATTTCCTGGAGCGGGCCTGTTCCATCCAGATCGCAGCTCAGGGGGGCGGGACGCTCCGTATGCCGCAGGAAGACGTTCAGTCTGTTGTTGAGTCGCAGTCGAAGAGTATGTCGCACGCCGCTGACATGCTCGTCTGGCCAGCCTTGCTGCGCCGCCTCAACCGGATCAATCCCGGCTTTGATTTATAAGCGACCTCCTTCCGCTCGGTGGGATAACGATATCCTCAGAATACGCGTTTCAGGATCGGAAGAAGAATGTCTGCCCCCTCCAAGAAAAGTTTCCGGCTGCCGTTACATCAGCTGTTGGCCTATTGTAGTCTGACGATCCCGATCACGGCGGTTGGCATGCCGGTGACCACCTACCTCCCGCCCCTCTATGCTGGTCAGGGAGGCTTGGGGCTGGCCACGATCGGCTTTATCTTCATGATTGCCCGGATATGGGACGTCGTCACTGATCCGATCGTGGGCGTCCTGGTGGATCGGTTTCAGTGGCGCCACGGCCGCCGCAAGTTCTGGATCGCGCTCAGCTTGCCTCTGTTATGCGTAACGGCATTCTTTCTGTTCATGCCAGCAAGGGGAGAGCCTGCCAGCGCCTGGGCGCTGCTATTTCAGCTTCTGGTGCTTTATACAGGGTGGACATTTTTACAGACGACTCATCAGGCTTGGGGTGCTGATCTGACCCCGGATTATGACGAGCGATCGAAACTTTTTGGCTACCGCGAAATGATGAGCGCGGGTGGAACCTTGCTCATCCTCTCCCTGCCGGCGCTACTGGGTAGCTGGTTCTCGTTCGACGAATATGGCGAAGTTGCCTCGATGGGTTGGTTCCTTGCGCTGGTCCTCCCGCTGACGATCCTGGTTGCTTTCGCGCTCGTTCCCGACAAGTCGATCACACCGGTCATCCCCGATCGCCCGAAGATGACGCTCTCGCAGATCCTGTCCGGCATGAAGGAACGGGCGATCTGGCGGATCCTCGCGGTGGAAATCTGCGTGGGAATTGGTGTCGGAATCGCGGCGTCGACCTTCCTGTTCGTCGCAAGGGGGGTGATTGGTATGGAGAGCGGGGCGAGCAGTATCCTGCTCATCTTTTTCATCTTCTCCATCATCGGCATTCCGCTCTGGCTATGGGTCAGTAAGCGGCTGGAGAAGCATACAGCGCTGCAGATCGTCTGCCTTTACTCGCTGGTGTGCAACCTTGTTCTGATCCCGGCGCTCATGTGGGGTAATCTCTGGCTGTTCATTGCCTTGGTGGCGCTTCTCGGCCTCAGCTTCGGCGCCCCGCAGGCTTTGCTCCGTGCCATGATCGCCGATCAGGTGGATCGCGAGGAAGTCCGCACCGATCTCAACAAGGCGGGTTTCTATTTTGCCTTCATGGGCACGTCTTATAAGATCGGGCAGGCCACTGCCATCGGGGTCAGCTTCCTGCTGCTCGCGCTGATCGGTTTCAACCCGGAAATGCCTGAAAACCCTGATCACAGAATGGGGCTGATCTTGGTCTTTACGCTTGTGCCCGTGGTAATCTTTGCACTGTGCATTCTGATGTGCCGGAACTACCCTCTTACGCGCGAAGCCCATGCCCAGGACCGGGAAACATTGCGCGCGCGCGGCGCTGAAGAACGGCGAAGCAGAGGCGCCCGTCACCGCCGGATGATCTGAAGCCCGGGGTGATCAGCATTCTGCCGGGAAGGTGATCACCTCAAAAGGCACGACGATTATTCCTGCTTGTTCATGCGCAGCCATTCCCGAAGTGGCTGCAGCAGGGCGATTGCGCGCGGGAAGGTTGTTGCGCCAACGCCGTCACGCATTTCCATGAGGAAGGGCCGAATGGCGGCCAGCGCTGTACTGTGGGCCTTCAGACCTTCTTCCGTGATCGATACCAGCCGGCTTCTTCTATCTTCCTTGTTAGGCTCAACGAGCAGGTAGTGCTTCTTCTTGAGCTTCTCGACACTATCGCCCACGCTGGCCTTGCTGAGCGACAAGTGGTCCGCCAGCTGATTGATGCTTGTGCGCAGTCCTGGTCTTCTGAAGAAGAATTGCAGAATGGCGAACTGAGCAATGCTGAGGTCCAGTGGAACATCTGCGGTGAACCGTGCCGCGACATGGTTCTGGATGACGTTCATGTCCGCCAACAATTTGAAGGCATCCTCAATCTCTAACAAAGTTTCATGAACCATCGTGTTGTCTCCCGTTGCCATTAGTAAGGATCCTTACTAATAATTTGCACTGCAGCAAACGCTGTTTAAGCTCACCCAAAGGAAGTCAACGTGACAGGTTACAAATGCACAATATCCATATTGGCCGTTTCCTTGATCTGGCCTTGCTGGGGCCACCCTCAGGCGGCGGCCGAAGATAGAGTTTCCGGCTTTGTTGTAGGGGGCGCAGCCTCCCGGCCTGATTATGAGGGCTCCTCCGATCCCGAACCAGTGCCGCTCTTTGCGGCCGAGGTGAATTACAAGTTCCTCAGCCTACGGGCATTTGGCGATGATGTTGAGCTGGACATTTCCCCTTATGAATCGCTGGAATTCGGACCGATTGCGTCCTTTCGCAGCGGTCGCGGCGATGACGTTGAAAATGTCACAGTCGGTCGTCTGAGGCAGATTGATGATGCGCTGGAAGCCGGCGTCTTTGGCAAGCTCACATATCAGAGCGTATTTTCGCTGAGAGATCAGCTTTCCTTTGGCGCAGAGTTTCTCGCTGATACGTCCGGCACGCATGACGGCTATGTCGCAACATTCGGTGTGGGTTACGATCGGCAAATGACAGACAGGTTCGGGATCGGACTAGATATCAAAAGCCGTTATGCAAGCGAAGATTATATGAACACATATTTCAGTATTGATGCGGACAATGCTCTGCGATCAGGCTTGCCACTCTATCAAGCGGGCAGCGGCATCAAGGATGTCGATTTTCAGATTTCGGCTGAATACATGCTGACTCAGAACTGGGGTATCGTTGGTATAGCGAGCCACAAGCATCTCCTTGGGGACGCAGCCGACAGCCCGGTTGTTGCGATTGAGGGCGATGAAGCCCAGCAACGTTTCGGAGTTGGCTTGCGGTTCAAGTTTTAAATCTGTCGCCGGAGCAAAACGACCAGTTCAAACTGGCCGTTTTGCGCTGCTCTGCCTTATCGCCCATCCGTTACAATGCAGGCGACCGGAGGGCTTTTCCCGTCAATCACTTCTGCCGCACACAGCGCAGCAATCATGTTGGTGCGCGCCAGCGCTTCATAGGTTGAAGCGCCAGCATGTGGCGCGGCAATCACATCCTGCCGGGCGATCAGGGCGTCGGTCACAGGCTGTTTTGAAGGATCGCTTTCGCTCTCGTAGACATCCAGCCCCGCGCCAAGGATCTGTCCGCTTTCCAGAGCCGCCAGCAGCGCGGAATCGTCGACCAGCCCGCCGCGGGCCGTATTGATGAGTACAGCGGAAGACTTCATCGTGCCAAATGCTCCGGCATTGAACATATGCCGCGTCTCAGGCGTAAGGGGGGCGTGTACGGAGATATAGTCGGCCTCCTTCAGCAGGGTTTCAAAGTCGACATGGCGCAGGCCGAATGTTTCCACGTCTTCCTGGGCGAGGCGCGGGGCGCAGACCAGGATTTCGGCTTCAAATCCGCTGAGGCGTTTGGCAAGGCTGCGCCCGATGCGGCCGAATCCGACAATACCGACCTTGCGCCTGTAGAGTTCTGTCCCGACAAGGATGTTCCACTTGCCGGCATTCATCGCGCGCTGGGCTTCCTGGAAGCGGCGGCCGATCGAGATCATCATGCCGATCACCTGATCCGCCACCGAGGCATCATTCCCGCCCGCAGCAATGGCCACAACCCGGCCAAGCTCTTTGGCGGCCTGCACATCAACCTTTTCATAGCCCACCCCGCGGCGTGAAATGACGGCCAGATCGGGAAGTGCCTGAAATACTTCGCGAGTGATGCGGGCATGTCCCACAATCCATCCGCCGGCCCCGGCCAGCAGGGTGCGGATGTCCTCCACATCCAGATCGCCTTCGCCCTTGCCGGGGGGCAGGGTTGCGATCACGACCTCAATGTTCCTGTCCTGAAGATAACCGATGGCGGCGTCATCGAAAAATTTCTGGGTGACGACCACCTTCCGGGGCGGGTTGCTCATGCAGCGTGTCCTTGAGTGTCTTCAGGCCAGCCAGGCGCGTTCGCCCAGATAGCGTGATTGGAATGTTTCGATCTCGTTGCGCCACTGAAGCGTCATGCCGATCCCGTCGAGCCCCTTCAGCAGCATGTGTTTGCGCCGTTCGCTGATGTCGAACCGGACCGTGGCGGTTCCCGCTTCCATCGTCTGGGCGTCCAGATCGATGGTGATGTTTTCGCCGGTGGCGGCGTGGTCTGTCAGCAGGCGAACGGTTGAGTCGTCTGACTCAATCGCCAGCAGGCCGTTGCGGGCGCAGTTGTCAAAGAAGATGCCAGCAAAGGAGGGCGCGATGATGGCCCGGATCCCGAATTGCCGCAGCCCCCAGACAGCATGTTCCCGCGATGACCCGCAGCCGAAATTGGCGCCGGCGACCAGAAACGCCGCTTTGGTCCAGGGAGGCTGGTTCAGCACGAAATCGGGGCGGGGACTGCCATCTTCGTCGAAGCGCAGGTCATGGAACACGCCGCGGTCGAGGCCGCTGCGGTCGATGCCCTTCAGAAAGATCTTCGGCATGATCACATCGGTGTCGATATTGGCAGCAGGCAGAGCGGCAATAACACCTGAGGCGCGCCCGAACCGTTCAATCGGCATGGCAGGGCTCCAGTGTGCGCACATCGCAGAGATGACCGCAAACGGCCGCCGCCGCGACCATAGCCGGGCTCATCAGATGAGTGCGGCTTCCTGCACCCTGGCGCCCTTCGAAATTCCGGTTGGTGCTCGACGCACATCGCTCACCCGGCGCGATGACGTCATCATTCATAGCGAGGCACATCGAGCATCCCGGCTCGCGCCATTCAAAGCCTGCCTGGCGGAAGATCCGGTCGAGCCCTTCGGCCTCGGCCATGCGGCGCACCTCGCGGGAACCGGGTACGACAATCGCGCTGACCCCGGGTGCGGCGTGGCGGCCCTTCAGCACAGCGGCGGCGGCCCGCAGGTCTTCAATCCGCGCGTTGGTGCACGAGCCGATGAAGGCATGGTCTATGCGGATGTCGCTCAAGCGGGTTCCCGGCGATAGGCCCATATAGCCCAGCGCGCGCTCGGCATCCTTGCGCCGGGCAGAGCTGGCCTCACGGGCAGGGTCGGGGATGATGTCCGAAATCGGCGCGGCCTGATCCGGACTCGTACCCCAGGTGACCATCGGCTCGATATCCCCGGCCGCGATCTCCACGCGCGCGTTAAACACCGCGCCCTCATCGGTGCGCAGCGTGCGCCAGTTTTCTAGGGCTGCATCAAGGGCATCCCCCCTGGGCGCGCGGGGCTTATCCCTGAGGTATGCAAAGGTCTTTTCGTCCGGGGCGACCAGCGCGCCGCGGGCGCCGCACTCCACTGCCATATTGCAGATCGTCATCCGCCCTTCGATCGACAGGCTGCGGATCGCTGCGCCTGTAAATTCTACCGCGTGCCCCTGTGCCCCGTCAGCCCCAATCTTGCGGATCACGGCCATGATCAGGTCTTTCGCGGTCACGCCCGGAGGCAGGTCGCCGTTCACGGCGATCTCCATATTCCGCAGCCGCCGGTAAACTAGTGTCTGGGTCGCCAGAAAATGTTCGATGTCGGACGTACCAATGCCAAAGCCCAGAGCTCCGAAGGCGCCATATGTGGTCGTGTGGCTGTCCCCCGCAGCGATTACGAGACCGGGCAGGGCAAGGCCAAGTTCTGGCATCACGACATGCTCAATACCTTGCTGGCGGTGATAAAGGTCAAACAGCTCAATACCGAAGTCTCTGCAGTTACGGACAAAATACGACATCTGCAGGTCATCTGCCTGCGCCTGCGGGGAAGCGATGCGTTCTGGCCGCGTCGAATTCACATGGTCGATCACGGCGAGTGCGGATTCCGGACGGAACACCGGGCGCCCGGCTTCCCGCAGACCAGTGAAAGCCTGCGGACTCGTGTATTCATTAAGCACGGTACGGTCCACGTAGAGCAGCACTTCGTCACTGCCGGTATCCAGCGGGCGGATGGTGTGGCTATCGACCAGCTTGTCGTACAGAGTTCTGTTGTCTGCCATTAGGCCCCGGTTTGGTAGCTTTCTGCCTGGAACGTCTAGCAGGGGGCGGCAGTGTTGTGCGTTGCAAATATCGCATGAATCCATTCGGAACTCGCGACGTCTTTCCGTTCCCGCAATTGTAGCAGTTACAACGCAGCTGGAAGGTGCAGAACTCCGTACTCAGGCAGCAGACCGGGGATCGGAGGCCCCGACGAGCTGATTCTTCTTCCGCCGGATGGCCCCTTAGCTGCAAGCAGCGGGGATGCTGCCAAACTCTATTATAGTTTTTTCCTCTCGACCCGCCCGCATAATGTGATTGGCGGCTGGGATGGCTGCAGCGCTAGACGCTCGGCCCGGGATCATTCTCGGGAGCCAGACGCATGGACATAGCCCTCGCCACGCTCCTCTCACCCATCGTCCTGTTTTTCCTCCTGGGGCTCGGCGCGGCGTTGCTGCGGTCGCAGATGACAATACCGGAAGCCTTCGCCAAAGGCCTGGCTATTTATCTGATGATGTCGATAGGCCTCAAGGGCGGCGTCGAAATCTCCAAGGGCCAACTCGGCTGGGACGCAGGGCTGGTGATGATGTCAGCCGTCGGATTGTCTTTCCTTTTGCCGGTATTGGCTTTTGCGCTGTTGCGCCTGACCACTCGGCTGGACCGGATCGACGCCGCCGCCGCTGCCGCGCACTATGGTTCGATCTCGATTGTGACCTTTGTGGCGGCGGGGCAGGCCGTCGCGGCTGCGGGGCTCGAAGCGGCAGGTTATCTCGTGGCAGTGGCAGCCTTGATGGAAGTGCCAGCCATCATCTCGGCGCTCGTGATAGCCAATCGCGGCGGCGCCAGATCGGAGGCGGTGGCAGGGTCTGACAAAGGCGAGTTGGCGCGGGAGGTCCTGCTGAACGCGTCGGTGGTCGTTCTTCTCGGCGCGCTTGTGATCGGGTGGATAACCGGTGAAGCCGGGATGCAAGCTGTTGCCCCGTTCTTCGTGACGCCGTTTCAGGGTGTCCTTTGTCTCTTCCTGCTGGATATGGGTCTCTCTGCCGGGCGCGGCCTGCGGAATGGCTGGCGGCAGCTTGGCCCCGGAACAATTGCGTTCGGCGTATATATGCCGCTGGTTTCAGCGCTTCTCGCCGCCGGGGTGGCAGCGCTCAATGGCATGCCCGCAGGCGATGCTGCCCTGCTGATAACGCTTGCTGCCTCGGCATCCTACATCGCCGTCCCGGCTGCAATGCGTCTTGCGATGCCAAAGGCCAGGCCATCAATATATCTTACATTATCGCTGGGAATAACATTCCCGTTCAATCTCATCCTTGGACTGCCGCTATATATATGGCTGGCGAAAATGGTGTCTGCCGGAGTGGTCTGATCATGCATGTGCGTTATCGCTGTGAACTCATCATTGAACGGATAGCGGCTCCGCGTGCCTGCCGGATCCTCGAAGAGGCGGGCCTAACCGGCTACACGGTCTTGCCGGCCATTTCCGGCCTCGGGCGGCAAACCCGTTGGAACAGGGATGCGGATATTTCTGCCTCCAGCGATATGGTGGTTGTCGTGTCGATCGGCGCACAGGAGCAGATCGAGGCGGCGCTGAAAGAGATTGAAAGCCTGCTGAGTAATCACATCGGTGTACTGAGCATCGGTGAAGTGAACGTGCTTCGCCCAGACCGGTTCTGAGCACAAATGACCGGCGCCACCTCGCAGATGAGGCGGCGCCGGCCACTCTGGCGGTGGCGTTTGCAGCCACTTCGCAAATCAGATCGGGTCAGGTTTCTATTCGGCTCTGACAAGCGCCTTGCGCAGGTCCCGAAGCCGGCGGCGGCGGCGCCAGGCGCGGCGGTCGTGCGCGCTGAAACGTGGCGGCGCAGAAGTATTGCCGGGCGCGGAGGACACAGCGGAACTCAAGGTCCTGTCGTCAGTCAGGGGACCTGAGACAGGGAATGAGGGGAACATTTTTTTCTCCTTTCTAGCAAACCACTCTTGGTCTGCCCGGGAGATGGGATTGAATTTAAATAGCGCCAATCTAACTATTCTCTCGATCCGATAGGAGAAAACTATCAAGTGCGCCCCACACTACGACAGATGCAATATCTCATCGCCATCGCCGACACCGGCAAGTTCGGGGATGCGGCCCGGGCCGTCAATGTCAGCCAGCCAAGCCTTTCGGCGCAGGTAGCCGAAATGGAAGCCGGGCTTGGCGTTGCGCTGGTAGAGCGGTCGCGCCGCGGCGCTTTGCTGACCCCGGCGGGAGAAGAACTGGTCCGGCGCGCCAGGGTCATACTCCGCGAGGTCGAAGACCTGAAAGCCGTAGCGAAGCTGGGCCGGACAGAGCTTTCCGGCCGCCTGCGGCTAGGCGTTCTGCCCACAATCGGGCCCTATCTTCTGCCGCAAATCACCGGCGACCTGCGTGCCCGTTTTCCGGCACTGCGCCTGAGCGTCCGGGAGGAACGCACAGTCGATCTGGACGAGCATCTGCAGGCCGGTCTTTTCGACACCGTCATATCTACGCCGGAAGATCATCCTGATACAGACTATGCGCATCTGTTTGCCGAGAGGCTTTATGCGTGCGGCCCTCCGGATGATGAACTGACGCAAGGCGATGGTCCGCTCCGGCTTGAACATCTCAGGGGACGGCAGCTGCTGACCCTCGGTCAGGGGCACAGGTTGAGCGAGATTACCCAAGACCTGGCCACGGCGGCCGGGGCTACCGTCAGTTCCGAATATGAAGGCACGTCCCTCGATGCGATCCGTCTCATGTCGGAACTGGGCGCGGGTATCGCCATTCTTCCGAGCCTCTATGCGCTTTCCGAGGCGCGGCGGGACCGCGGGCTTCACATCCGCCTCATCGATCACCCAATGGCGCGGAGAGACATAGCGCTCATCTGGCGGGAGACCTCGCCCCTCGCCGCGAGCCTGTTGTCGCTATCCGGTTGCCTGCAGAATGCTGCCAGCAAACTGCTGTAGTTGGGTGCCGGAACAGCGGTAGCCGCCAGTCTCGCAAAGGCGCGGGGGGTGCGCTCAGGCAAGGGAAAGCTCTCTCCATCGGGACGCTGGCCTGTCCCATCCCTGCGTGCTGCAACAATAGGGCTTGACTTGTGAGCGGGAAAAGAACATTAAGAGAACATTAACGCAGCGAGTTGGGAAGGTGGCACCGATGATGAATTATCCGGGTATTTCTGAAGAGTTTCGTTCCTGGATCCGGGCCGGCATCGCGCGCAATGCCAAATGGCTTCTGGTGTTTTCCGACATGGTGGACTTTGTAGACTTCTGCGACTTCTGTGAGGATGACGCGGCGCTCGAACTGGAAATCGCCGCGGACGAAGCGCATGGGGATGAGGTGCGGCTTGTGGGTGTCTACAAACTCTGCGGCACTGAAGAAGAGATTATCGATCGCGTACGCGGCAAATGGGCTGTGGCCTGAGTTCGGCGTGGTTTGCCCCTCGGCAGGGAAGGGGCGGCCGCGCGCGGCCTCTCCGGCTTGACTGCCGCTAAGTCATGTCTCTGAACAGCGGCCCAAACTGATCGCAGTCAAACAGGGCCCTTGCATATGAAACCTCCCGCCTGGCGCCAGGACCGCGCCGTCTATCCGTTCTCCTGCGCCATTCAAACCCGCTATATGGATGAAGACAGCCTCGGTCATATCAACAACATTTCTGTCGCTGCTTATTATGATGAGGCGCGGTCGAGATTTTCCCGCCATGTCTTCGCAAAGGTCGATCCGGCCGAAATGACCCGCATCGTCACTGCAGACAGCCGCGTCACCTATCTCGCTGAAGTTTTCCACAAGGACGACGTGGAGGTCTGCACAGGTATCCTCCGCATCGGGACAGCGTCCTACGAGATCGGCCAGGCGATGTATCAGGATGGCCGCTGCGTCGGTATCTGCACCACGATTTTCGTTCAGGCGACCTCGGAAGGCTCAAGCCCCTTGTCTGAAAGCCTCAAGGCGGTGCTGCAGGACATGTTCATCCATGCCCCGCCTGTGCTTGCCGCGGGCGTGCCGGGCTAGGGCACGTCTGGTGCTGCCCGCCGGAGATCGCTCACTGCGTCTTTGCCAGCGCCTGAAGCACAAGCTTCTGCGTTAGCCGGTCATTCCAACTGGCCGGCGCCTCCAGAGCCAGCCGCTCCAGGTGCGGCCGGAAAGCGGCCTGCGCAACACTGCCGGGCCCGGCAATGAGCGCGCCCAAAATGAACCTGGCGCGCTTCATCGGCGCCGCCATCTGCGCGCTCAGGTAGGTCAGCGCAGGCGCAAGCTCGCGTTCCACCTCCGTCAGCTCGCTTCCAAACGGATAGGCGGGCAGGTTTGCGGCGTGAGGCGCCAGCGCGCGGCGAACGGTCTCCGGTGTGTTGCCGCGCCAGGCGGCAGGCACGGTGAAATCCGCCGGCAGTTTCTTTGCGGCGATAGCCTCGCGCACAAGGCCGTCGAGGAAGCGCGCATCGGTGATCGCCAGCATGGCGCGCACGCATTCTTCGTCCGACTTCCCGCGCAAATCGGCCACGCCATATTCGGTGATGATAATGTCACGCAGATGGCGCGGCACTGTCGTGTGGCCGTAAGACCAGACGATGTTGGACTCCACCTTGCCGCCCGCCTCGCGCACGGCCTTCACCAGGATGATCGACCGGGCACCTTCCAGCTCATGCGCCTGCGCCACGAAATTGTATTGTCCGCCAACACCGCTCACCACCCGCCCGTCTTCCAGCGCGTCGGAGATCACGGCACCGAGGCAGGTCGCCTTCATGGCTATGTTGATGAAGCGCGCATGGACGCGCTCGCGGCGGCGGGCGGCTTCATTGCCATAGAGGGCGTTCACATCCGCCACGCTGGTCATGTTGATCGCGGCGAGCAGGTCTGGCCCCGCCTCGCGCAGGGCCTGATAGAAGCTCTGCGGGCCAAGATAGAACCCGCCATCAATCGTCACCGCGCTGCCCTCCCGCACCCGCCGCGTGAAGATGCCCGCACGCAGCAGCTCCAGCATGCCTTGGGTGAACATTTCCGTGCAGCCATAGAGGCCTTGCTCAAACGCCCCGTCGCCGCCTTCCTCCACCGGCCCGGCCGGGCCGGGCAGGGCGCCGAGAACGGCGTTGAAGGCAGGCGGGTCCAAATGCCGTAGGCGGACGGATTGCGCCGCCCCATCTCCCAGGGATCCGATGCCGATCTGCAGGGTTCCGCCATCCTTCACCAGCCGCGCCGCCCGCAGGCCGATGGCATGGCTCAACAGGTCCACCTGCGCGGCCGGCAGTCCCGCGAGGTCATACCCGCCGCTATCCAGAAGCATGTCAAATTCGCTGGCGGGCACCTCGGCATCATGGGTCATGAAAGGCAGGCGATCATTGATTTCGCCAACCACCACAAAGCTCTCCCGGCCCGCCTGGCGCTGAAGCTCTGGGATGAGGTCGAGCGTAATGTCAGTATTGCAGGAGAGGCTGTAGCGCCCGTTCTGCGCCGCCACCATCTGGCCAATGACGTTCACCCGCGCCGAAACGATCCGCCGCATCGCATGGGTGTAGTTGACGCTGTTATAGTGGCGTTGGGCATAGGCGTTGTTCAGCAGTGTGCCGGTCGCCAGGAAAAACTCCTCCACCTGCACATTCGGGGGCAGGGCGCCCCGCGCCCGGTCCACAGCGTAGGTCAGATCCGGATAGTCCCCGAACAACCGCTCGACCACCGGCCCCCCAAACTGCGCCGGCAGTCCCGCGCCCAGCTTCGGCCGCACCAGCGTCAGCGCCGTGAAGATCGTCAGCTTCACCGAAGGATCAGCCTTGGCGATGTCATAGAGAGCATTGGTCAGACGGTTCGCCTTGCCGAGGCCAAGGGGCAGGGCCAAGCGCACATCCTTGCCTACCCGTTCGATCACCGCCCGCGCGCAGGCTTCGGCGGAAGTGTGCCGGGCGGGCAGGGTGGTCTCCGAGAAAAGGGGCGTCCCCGTCATGAATAAGTCTCCGATCTGTCCCGGCGGGCGCCGGGTGGGCCAGGGGCGTCGTGCATGTGTCCGAAACTGTCCGAAAGTGTCCGGATTTGTCCATCTGGTGTCCCGGTCTGCCTGCCAAAAGGCCGAAACAGCCCCGGATTGCCGCTGGGTGACGCCTTCCAAACGCCTTCCAGCCTGTGCCATGTCTCATCTGTGAAACCAAGACGCTGCGGCCCTCAACCCGCGCTGCAGCCAGAGACAGGGGAGTGACATGGCAAAACTCAAGACACGTCTGACCGAAATGTTCGGCGTAGAAACACCGATCTGCATGGGCGGCATGACCGGCGTGGGCTACGGCGAACTCGTGGCTGCTGTTGCAAATGCAGGCGCTCTCGGCTTCATCACGGCTCACATGTTCAAGTCCGGCGAAGAACTCCTCGCCGAGATCGAGAAAACCAAGAAGCTTACCGACAAGCCTTTCGGCGTAAACCTCACGCTGCTGCCCTCGATCAACCCGATCCCCTATGACGAATACCGCGAAGCGATCATCCATAGCGGCGTCAAAATCGTCGAAACGGCTGGTCGCGCGCCCACCGACCACCTGCCGCGCTTCAAGGAAAACGGCGTCAAGGTCATCCACAAATGCACCTCGGTTCGCCACGCGGTTTCCGCAGTAAATAAAGGTGTTGATGTCATCTCCATCGACGGTTTCGAGTGCGCTGGCCATCCTGGTGAGGATGATGTCGGCCTGATCGTTCTGCTGCCCGCTACCGTTGATGCGGTGGACGTGCCCGTCATCGCCTCGGGCGGTATGGCAGACGGCCGCGGTCTGGCGGCGGCCATCGTGCTGGGCGCAGACGGCGTCAATATGGGCACCCGCTTCTGCGCCACCGTGGAAGCCAAGATCCATGAAAACGTGAAGAAAAAGATCGTTGAGAACAACGAGCTCGACACGGTTCTCGTTGGCCGCTCGCTGCGGAACACGGCGCGCGTCGCAAAGAACGACATCTCCGTTCAGGTTGCTGAAATCCAGAGGGATCCGACCAAGACCTTCGCGGACGTGAAGGAACTGATGGCCGGTGTCCGGGGCCGCGAAAACGTGCTGCGCGACGGGGATATGGACGGTGGCATCTGGACCACCGGCCAGAGCCAGGCGCTGATCCATGACATTCCGACCTGCCAGGAACTCGTCAGCAACATCATGAAGCAATACGAGCAGGCCCGCGCCCGCATCCTCTGATCGCGGTAGGGCATTGTAATTGGAAAGAAAGCCGGGCGCGCATTTCTGCTGCCCGGCTTTTTTGTGCGTGTGAAAACGGCGTCAGTCGGGCGCCGCCGGCGTTTCCGGCGGATCCTTGAGAATCTTCAGAAGGCCTGCCGGCGACAGCGTTTCAGGCTCGCCCTGGCCAGCCGGGCGGCGCACCACCACGCGCTCAACTGCGGGGGGCGGCCGCATCACAGGCCTCGCCGGATCATGGAACGGGTTGGCATCATACATGCCGTCAAACGCGGGATCCGTCAGATAGCTCGGCAGGCGCGCGAGCACCGGCGCATCGCCTGAAAGCTGCAGCAGCATCTCGTGATCGGCCAGATCCAGCAGCCTTTCGGCAGGACGGAAGCCGACTATCGCGGCCATCGATTCTGCCGCCAGCATGGTGTTGGCCCCGAAACACTGCACGGCCCGGCAATTGTTCACCATCGTCTGCCAGTCATCGGGATAAAGGTTGCGAAGCTGGCTTGGGTCCTGCCAGAAACTCCAGGTCTGCAGGCCATAGCCTCGCATCAGCGTCACCGCCCGGCGCAGCGGCGTGAAAGTTCCCAGCTGCGCGGCCTCGTCCAGGAGGAACAATGTGGATTTTTCCGGTCGCGCATTCCGCCGTGTGATCAGGGTCATCAGCGTATGCACCCACAGGCGCAGCAGCTTTCCGTGGCTGTCGAGCATATGTGGCGGCAGCACCAGATAGATCGACAGCGGATCGCCCCTCGTTACCGCGTCCAGTTCGAAGCCGGTCGAAGCGAGGCTCTTCGTGATCGCGTCGCCTCGCGCCACCTCGACAATGGATTGCGCAAACGAGAGGATCCCGCCCAGCGTCGACACAGCGCCCAGCCGTAGCATCTGCCCGATCCGGACCGCCTCGGAATTGCGCGACCGCTCGAGCGCGCCCAGCACCGTCGTGGCGCTGGAAAGCGTGGAGGCAGGATTTTCCGCCATCTGAGAGTAGATGCCCGCCTCGCCCATCGCCTGCGCCACGAGTTCGCGGACGGTCCCGAGATGCCGGCGGGCTGGCGGCAGATCAGACACAACATGCAGCATCACGCCAAGAACAAAGGTTGCTCCGCGTTCGGACCAATAGTCGCCGTCATTGGTGTTGCGGCCCATCCGGTTGTCGATCATCGTGGCAATGATGGCCATGGCATCGTCCACCAGCGTCGGCCCGGACGGGTCCAGCAGATCCAGCGGGTTGATCGGCGTGGAGGGAAGACCGGTCACGCCGATGGGATCTACGATCGCCACCGTATGGCCAAGCTCCTTCCGGCGCCGGGCGGTAATCAGGGCGTTTTCACCCTTCGGATCGATCACGATCAAGGGCCCGTCAAACCGCAGAAGCGCAGGGACGATGCAGCCGACGCCTTTGCCCGCACCGGTCGGGGCAATGGTCATCAGATGCCCCTCCATCTCCATCAGGATCGGGTCGATATATCCCGTCGCAGGCGTGCATTCCGGATCACCGAAAGAAAAGCCGATCGGCGTTTTCTTGTGCTCAAGTTCCATCGACCAGCCGACGAGCAGTCTGTTGCCCCCAACCTCTGACGGCAATTCGAGTTTTGACTGAACAGGCACCAGATCCAGCATTTTCCCCCCCAGGGTCAGTTTCGGCTGACGATCATGGGTCCGATGAGGCCTTCCTCCCGGACCGGTAATTCTGCCAGCAGCACGTCATCATCGATCATTTCCACAATCCCGTGTGGAAAGACTGCCATTACAGCCCGGAACAGGCTGCCGCCATAAAGGACTGTGCCGGTATAGTGCGCCAGTGCCTTGGTCTCTTCTTCCGGCTCTATCTCGATAAATGGGCTGAGATCAGCGTGGGCAGCGACCTCTATGCCTTCAGGTAGCAGGCGTGCCTGCAACTCTTCCTGCGCGGCGACCGGCTGAAACCGTCCTTCGCTGGCATGTACCCAGTTCATGAAGAGATGCAGATAGTCCAGCCGCTGATGATGTGTTTCTAGCAGCGGCGGCAGATCCATATTGAGCTCATGAATGACTGCGGACGTGCCGTTGAGCAGGGCCATGCCATCTTCATGCACGATAACATTGATCAGCCCCGGACGCCCGTAACCGGCATGTGCTGCCAGTTCGACCAAAACGGTGTCTTCATAGCAGGCAAGGTTGCGAACTCGCGCCCGGTCAACGCTCCAGTCGATGGCCAGGTTTCTGATATCGCGTTCGTCTTCCAGCCATTCGCAGATGGCCATGATGGTACTTAGGGCCATATCCCCGGAAAGATTGCGCCAGTTGCCAGGGATGATCGGCGGCGCGGTCCAGCCCTCATAGCGGGGCTGTGACAGCGCAAACCGAAGTTGTTCAATCTGAGTTGGCGTCATGTCTGGGCTTTATAGCAACCCGGATAGTTTTGCCTACCGGGAGATGAACGGCGCTGGAACGTGCAGGCGCAGGCAAGCCCAAAGAAGAAACGGAAGGGCCTGTTCAGCCCTCCCGATCTGTTTGCGGCTTATTTTGCGTCGGCGTAGAGGCTGTTCACCTCGTTCCAGTTCACAACATCCCACCAGGACTTCAGATAATCGGCGCGGCGGTTCTGATATTGCAGATAGTAGGCGTGTTCCCACACATCGACCGCCAGCACGGGCGCGCCCTTCACGGCGGCGACATCCATCAACGGATTGTCCTGATTGGGGGTAGAGGTGATCTTCAGCCCCTCATCGGTCACGACGAGCCAGGCCCAGCCTGACCCGAATTGACCCGTTGCTGCCTTGTTGAACTCCGCCTTGAACGCGTCCATCGATCCGAAAGTGGCGTCGATATCGGCAGCAAGCTCGGCAGACGGTGTGCCGCCTTGGCCCGCAGGCGCCATGAGTTTCCAGAAGAGGCTGTGATTGTAATGGCCGCCGCCATTGTTGCGGATCGCAGGGGAAAGCGTCGAGATTTTTGCCAGCAGCGCTTCCAGCGGCTCGGCCGCCAGTGCCGGCTCGGAGGCCAGCGCCGCATTCAGGTTGTTCACATAAGCGGCGTGGTGCTTGCCATGATGGATTTCCATGGTCTTGGCATCAACGGCGCCTTCCAGCGCGTCATAGCCATAAGGCAGATCGGGCAGGGTGTATGTAACGGCCGTTTGCGAAGCGGCGGGCGCCGCAGGCTCGCTCGCGAGAGCCGTGGTGCCCATGCTGGTGCAGGCGACGGCCCCCAGGGCTGCGGTGGCGATGGCGAGTGTTCTCAACATGTGATCTTCTCCCTGATCTGAAAGCAGTTCGTGAAAATAACGCGGCGCAATATATGCACCCCGCCCATATGGGGCACGCAGGCAGCGAGGTCACGGTTCAAATTACGAAACGTCAGCCTGTAGTCAGTCAACTGCCTTGGAAAATCGCATCCGGGGCCCGATTGTTCCCACCTCACAGGATTGTGAAGCGGGCGGCCATTCCTCACGCGTCTGCCCACATTCTGATGAGGTTGGCTTCAGTCTTGGCCAGCGTCAGCAATTCTGCAGAACCAGCCGGAAAGGCGCGCGCCAGGCCCACTTTCAGGTTTGCGATGTCAAAGAGGATCGCGCGTTGGGCTGCATCCCGGATGGCGCTCTGAATCCAGCTGACAAATACATATCGCTCTCCGGAGATCACCGGAGCGACGCGATGTAACTCCGTAGACGGATAAATAACCATGCTGCCCGCAGGCAGCTTCACTGACTCTGTCCTGAACACAGTCTCGATTTCAAGTTCGCCGCCCTCATAGGCTTCGGGGGGCGAAAGAAACAAAGTGAAGGAAAGGTCTGTGCGTAACCGCGCGTCGCCTTTGCCCATAACGGGATTGTCGATGTGCAGGCCATAAGTGTCGCCAGCGCCGGTGCGGCTGATCAGGGGCGGCGCAAATTTCAGCGGGCGGGCATAGGCTTCCACCACCGGATGACGCTTTACGGTGTCCAGCAGCATGTCGCGCGCTTTGGTGCCCGTCCGGCTGGTGAGGTCTGCCTGCTGGTTCTGCTTCACGCGGCGCGCGGTCGCTCCGGCGGTCTTGCGGCCATCTTCCCATCGCAGCTCGGCGAGCGCTTTTGTAGCCTCCGACAGCACCTCAGGGCTCAGTACGTTTTCAACGACAATCATCTCAGGCCTTCCGCGCCTCTGGTCTTGCGGCGCAGCTCCATTTGCTTTAACTGCAACTCATTCTCAATCACAAACAACATATGCGGAGCGCATGAATGAGCAAGTCGTACAGAGCCTGGACCGGTCTTGGCCTTGGCCTCGCCCTTATTTCTACCGGGCTTGGCGCCTGCGGAAAGGCCACGCCCCCTGCGGCGGATGCGCCCGAAGCGGCTGCGGAACAGTCTGCTGCAACGGCTCCGGCGCCCTCCTTTGAGGAAGCGGTCGAGGCGGTGGCCTCCGGCGGGGAAGGTGAGGGCGGCATTTCGCTTGATCAGGCCGCGACCGACCCGGTCATCTATGGGGCAGCCTTGGGCGTGACGGAAGCTCACGTCATCGCGGCGCGCGACGCCTTCGCGCTGGGTGAAAAAGACGCTGCCGCCGAGATGTTTGCCCACCCGGTCAGCGAAGTGCTGATCGAGCTGGAAGACCTGTTCAAGGCACGCGGCGTGACGCTGTTCGACAATCTGCTGCTGGAGGCCTCTCAAGCCGTGATGGCGGGCGAAAGCGCTGAGCAGATCAGCGCGCGCACCGATGCGATCATTGCGGCGCTACGCGCAGCGGGCACCAAGGCGCCGGAATCTTCGCGCAGCCCGGTTTCCATCCGCGCTGCCATCGCGGCGGATCAGGCAGACCGCGCTGCCGCCATGTACCGCATCGCCAGAGAAGCTGGCACTTACGAGCCCTATCTGGACGGTTACGGCTTCTACAAGGCGGGCCTTTCCCTCTTCAAAGATCAGGAAACCCAGATCACCGCCGCAAACCCGGCAGGCGCCGCAGCCCTGAACGAGGCTTTTGCCGAGCTCGCCAAGGCATATCCGGATGCGGCCCCTCAGGCTGAACTGAACGCGGATCTCTCGGCAATCACGGTCGCAGCCTCCAGCGCCGTTCTGGCCAACAGCCACTGACCCGGCCCGCCCGGCCTCAGGACATGAATGAACAGGCCGGGCGCGTCCCGGCCTGTTTCATTTGGTCCCGTAATAATCGCAGAGCGTATCGATCAGGGCTTGAGAGATGCCCGGACGGCACCGGTAATAAATCGTCTGGGCGTCGCGGCGGCTTTCCACCAGCCCGGCCGCGCGCAATTTGGCCAGGTGCTGAGAGACTGCAGACTGGGATTGCCCCGTCATCTCCGCGAGTTGGTTGACGGGCAGTTCCCCCTCGCTCAGCGCACACATGATTTTCAGCCGGGTTTCGCTGGCCATTGCCTTCAGGACGCCAGCCGCTTCGTGAACCCTTTCGGTGACCACGGCAACGCTGCTCGCCCTTTTGCGCTTGGCAATTGCCATCAAATGTTCTCCTCGGAAGGACCAGACTGGTGCGTAGACGAGGTGGGGCGCTTCTGCGCACCTGTCCAGCCCGCCAGATGGGAAAACTCAGGCCAGGCCAGCAGTTTGCGCAGCCAGCCACAATCCGATGACGAGGAATAGAAGCGCGGCGATCATCCGCACAACCTTCAGGGGGACACGCCGGATCAGCTCATTCCCCAGGAAGACCGCAGGCACGTTGGCCAGCATCATGCCCAGCGTCGTGCCCATGGTCACCATCAGGAGGTCATTGAACCGGGCACTGAGGGCAACAGTTGCCAGCTGGGTCTTGTCGCCCATTTCCACCAGGAAGAAGGCAATCACTGTCGTCACGAAGGCGCCAAAGCGGGCGGGTTTTTCCTCGATATCGTCCAGTTTGTCGGGGATTAGCGTCCAGGCGCCCATGGCGATGAACGACGCCGCGATCAGATACCGGAACCAGTCGCCTTCCAGAAAGGCAGCAGCCTGCGCCCCGACAAAGGCCGCCAGGAAGTGGTTGGCAAGCGTGGCCACCAGAATACCGAGAATGATGGGGACGGGGCGCTTGAACCGAGTTGCCAGAACAATGGCCAGCAGCTGGGTCTTGTCGCCAATCTCGGCGAGCGCGACCACGGCGGTCGAGGTGAAGAGTGCTTCCACGAGGATAGTCTCCGGGCCGGGCAGTTGTTGATTCCAACGACATCGCATCCTCGCCCGGCAAGGCAGGAGGCAATGTCATTGGTCTCGCCCGAACGGTATGACCGCTCCTTCCGCACCATGGCCTCTCGACCAAGTATGTTGACGCGGAAGCCCACCTTGCGGTGGCTGGCTACTCCCCAGATGACGCGTGCCGATTATCCCGGAAGCGCCGCCCATGCAAGAGCCGCGGGAAAGTCCGTCACGAGGATGAACTGAAAGACTGGCCAGGCGGCCCAAACCCGTAGAATCTGAATACAAGCCCGATGGACAGGCGAATGTTACTTTATTACATTTGTGGTCAATTCAGTATTAGGTGGAATGAGGTGTTGTGTGGTCAGGTCTTTTGCGGCGGCGGTTCTGGTTTTCCTGCTTGCTGCGTGTGGCGGCGGCGCGCCTGACGGTCAGGATGGCGCCCCAAGCGAACCTCCTCCGATGCCAGTAGGCGCCGTCAGTGAAACCTTCGAGCGGCCATCTCCCTCCGCCTACGTCAGCGTGCCGGAGCAGGCAGCCCCCGAATCGGGTGGCGAGAACGGTTATTGGGGCGTCCGGGAAGGAGAGGCGCTTCCCATCATTTGGGAAGACCTGATGCCCCAAGGGGCCGGCGAAGCGCTGGAGCAGGAGTATGCCGAATTCTACAAGGCGCTGGAGGCTCGGTACGCCAGCCAGCCAATGGAGATGATCGAGGAAGGATCGGAGCTTGATTACATGCCGCAACTGGGCGGTTTCGACACCGTTCCCGAACTGGACGGCATGCTGATCCGCATACCCGGCTATGTGGTGCCCTTTGATTTCAACCTGAAGAACAGGCAGGCGGCCTTCCTGCTCGCTCCCTATATGGGGGCCTGCATCCATACCCCGCCGCCGCCTCCCAACCAGATCATCTATGTCGAGGCCGATCCTGCCGTGAAGATCGATGACATATGGACCGCCTATTGGCTGGAAGGGACGCTGACGGCGCAGACGCAGGAAAGTGACCTTGCCGCTGCCGCTTACACGCTGACGCTCACCAAGATCGAGCCTTACGGCGTTCCCTGAACATCTTTGAAAAAATGGTGACCCGAAAACGCCCGTCTCTGCGCCTTAAGGGGTGAGGGCAAATGTGCCCTCAGCTCTGCCTTGTGCCCATGCCGGGCAAGGGGCACGTCAGGAGAGACTTGCCATGCTGCGTGCGCTGATCGTTGCCCCGCTTCTGATTATTCCGGTGTGCCTCTACCTTCTTGTCTCGCTGACAGCAGGACAGGGGGGGACGCAAGCAAGACTGGACGGCGCATTGTTCAGTCTACCCATGATGTCCGGTGGCCGGTTTGTGTTCGCTTTGGGCGACCTTGTCCTTCTGATCGGGCTCATCTTCCTGTTTGTCGAAATCCTCAAGGCGGCGCGCACGAAGGGAGACGCCATCGTCAATCATTCCCTTTCGATGGTTTTGCTGTTGTTCAGTGTGATCGGGTTCTTGGCATTTCCGGGCTTTGGAACGTCAGTCTTCTTTCTGCTGATGGTCATGACCTTGCTGGATGTCGTCGCCGGGCCCATCGTCAGCATCGTTGCCGCCCGCCGCGATTTCGGAATCGGGGAAAATGTCGGCGGCTAGGTCTCAGTTCTTGCAGGACAGTGCTCGAAGGGGGGCAATTTTCTCTTCCTCCCATCCCGCGGTCGTATCTTCCAGCAGGGCTTTCACGTCGAAATATCCTTCCGCCCGCCTGACCAGCCCGCAAGACCAGGCCCGCGCCGGATCGTCCGCATCAATCTCCGCGCCTTGCGAAAGAACGTTCAGCAGGCGGACCTGGTAGAACTTGTCTTCCGGAAACTGCTGCACCAGCCCTTCCATGAGACGGGCTGCTTCATCCGCTGCCATGTGTGCCGCACTAATATTCCCGGACCTGAACTCAGCGGTCGCGAGCTTCTGCAGCATCGCAGACAGCCCTTCCGGGCCGCCGGCATCCTCTGGATCATCGGCCATGATTTCCCGCGCAAGGGCAACGGCCTGCTCGGCGCTCGCGCGGCTCCTCGCCATATCCCCCGCCAGGCGCGAAGCAGTGGCCATCTCGCCATGGGCGACCATCAGCTGCGTTTTGAAATAATAGTTTTCCGGTTTCTCGGCCAGCTGCGCCGCACGCAATGTTATGGCTGTGTCCAGCGGTTCGAGCGCCTCCGCGCCGCGCTCTGCGCCGGTTAGCAGCATCGCTTCCTGCATGGCCAAATAGGCCTGCATCTCCTCTCCGCTGCCGATGCGCGCCACCATCTCCGGCGTCAGCTCCGATCGCCACTGGCGAACCTTGGTCAACGCCTCTTCCGTACGCTTCTCGGCAGTCAGCAACTGAAGTTCATCAGTCCGGATGCTCCAGAAGTGGCGAAGAATAGGGCCTTCCCCTTCGCTGCCGAGCGTAAGGCCGCGTTCGGCGAGATTCCGGGCCCGGTCATTGGCCTGATGCGCCGTCACCAGATCGTTCTTGTGGTAGAGATACTGCATCGTCAGCATACGCTCGACCATCAGAAGTTCGGCAATGGCCGTTTTATCATTGGGGTTCTGCTCCAGCGCGCTGTTCAGAGCCTTCTGCGCATCCAGGAACAGCTGCATGGACACTTCGTTTTCGCCCAGGTTTGCGATGCCGATGCCGCCATAAAGGTCGGCCAGCCGGGACGTAATGATGCCCACCTCGATCAGAACTTGCTCTGGCGCATCCTTATCGAGTTGGAGGCTGTCGATGTAATCCTTCACCACGCCGGCAAGCGCTTTGCGCGCTTCCATTGATCCTGAGATCTTTTCTGTCTGGTCGTACACGTCGAAAACCAGCGTGCGGCTGAGTTCCCGCGCCTGGGTAAAGCGCTTGTTCGCGATGGCGAGCGCGGTTTCAGCGCGGTTGTACTGTACCACGGTCGTGGCCAGCGCCGCGCTAAGCCCGATGATCACCGCCGCAATTGATGCCACAGTGATGCGGTGGCGGGCCACGAATTTCCTGAACCGGTAAACACGGCTCCCGCTGTAAGCCGCCACCGGCTTGCCGGAACGCAGGGCACTGATGTCTTCATTGAGGGCGTCGACGGAAGCATAGCGGTCTACAGGCTCCTGCGCCGTGGCGCACTTGATAATCGCCGTCAGCTCGGGTGATCGCTCTTCCGGTTTCAACAGGTCCGCCAGCAGTTTGCCCAGCGAATAGATGTCAGACAGCGTATTGGCAGCCGCCCCGCGCGTACGCTCCGGCGCGGCATAGCCCGGCGTATAGCTCATCGCGTCCTTGCTGCCGGGCGGGTTGAACCGGACAGGGGGCGATCCGTCGGGAGATTTGGAAATTCCAAAGTCGATCAGCTTGACCAGGCCGACCTTGTTCACCAGCACGTTGGAGGGGGTTATGTCCCTGTGAATGACCAGGTTCTGGTGGGCAAACTGCACAGCGCCGCAAAGGCTCTGAAACAGATCCAGCCGTTCACGGAGGGAAGCGCCGGTTCGCTCTGCCCAGACCAGCAGAGGCTCGCCGTCCACATATTCCATGATCATGTAGGGGGAGCCGTCGGCCATCTCCCCGCCATCATAGAGGCGCGCGATGTTGGGATGGTTCAGCGCCGCAAGGATCTGCCGTTCCCGCTCAAACCGCTCAATGAGGGCCTCGGAGAGAACGCCGGGCCGGATGATCTTGATGGCGACAGTATGATCGAAATTGCCGCTCGCCCGCTCGCCCTTGTAAACCGCGCCCATGCCGCCCTGGCCGATCGTCTCGATAATGCGGTAGGCCCCAACCTGTTCGGGCGCTTCCGGCTCAACCGTATCCTGGCGCGCGCCGCCGGTCTTCAGGGCGCCCGGATGGGCGCGCTCGGTCGCCAGCAGGCCCAGCACACGCTTTTCCAGCGCCGCGTCTCCGGCACATTGGCTGCGTACCCAAGCCTCCCGTTGATCGGAGGGCATGTCGAGAGCCTGCGAGAGGAGTTCGAGGGCGCGGCGTTCAGTCGATCCGGTGCTCATCCTGCTTTGCTTCATTGAGGCAATCCAGCAGCCAGGCACGCGCCGCCCGCCAGTTGCGTTTCACCGTGGCTTCAGAAACGCCCTTGATGGCGGCGATATCTTCCAGCGTCATCCCCCCGAAATAGCGCAACTCGACGATTTCGGCCTTCTCGTCGTCGATGACGCTGAGCCGGATAAGGGCCTTCTCCAGCACATCCATCTCGATCCGGTCGGCACTGCCATCGGAGAGGCGGGACACCAGGGTCACTTTCTGATGGTGGCGCTTGTCGGACCTTTTCTTGCGGGCATGGTCGATCAGTACCCGCCGCATGGCCCTGGCCGCCAGCGCCAGGAAGTGAACCTTGTCGGCCCATTCGATCTGGTCCACCCGCATCAGGCGAATGACGGCTTCGTTCACCAGGTCTCCGGTCGAAAGGGACAGGTTGCGTTCAGAGCGGATCAGGCCCGCCGAAATCTGCCGGAGTTCGGAGTAAAGCTCGGTGAACAGCCGGTCGCGCGCGGTCAGGTCGCCCGCCCGCCAGGCATCCAGCAATTGCTTGGCCGATATGTCACCCGGTTGGCTCATCGCCACCTCCCGCTGCGAAACTGTCGCAAATTCCGTGCCGCGACAAGGCGCAGCGCCTGCTCTGGAAATATTTTTCGGAGATTGTGACCGGAAATCCCGTGATCTCGCGCCTTCAACATCAGAAGCGAATTAGCTGAAGGCGCCTCAGATGGAACAGACCCTCCAAGAGACATTGCAACAGATCCCCCCCGAAGCGTGGCCAATCATTGAAATCCTTTTCAATGTCACGATGGCGGCAGCAGGCATCTGGCTTGCCCTGACAGTCTTCGTCATCTGGAGACGGCATGCGTCGAATCTGACGCCCGTCAATGCCACCAGCAAGAACAACAAGGCTCAGCCCGACTTTCTGAAGGTGGACCAGAAAGCCAGGGCCGAGGCGATCAAGCGCGGGGACCTACACGAAAGAGCGCTTGACCGGCGAGACGCGGAAGAAGCCAGGGCAGAGGTCAAAGCCAATTCCGCGCCTCGCCGTGAGCCTTTGACGTTCGCTCAGCGTATCGCCGGGCTCGTCACCTTCGTGATGTCCGTATTCACCCTGTTTTCGATCGTCACAACCTCGATTTTCACCGTCTCCCGCATGGGAGACATGGTCGGGGAAATGTCGGCGGTAGACCGCATGGTTTCGATCGTCATGGCGCATCCGATCCCGGTCGCTGTCTGCGTGCTGATCATCTTCGCCCGCGTCTACACCCAGTTCTTCATGACCGCTAAGAAGGAGGGCTGATCCATGGCCTCTATGCCTCTTGTCCTGACTGACCCGAACCTTCTTGCCGAATTCGTGCGGGAAGCTGAATTCAAGACCTTCTTCGAGAAGCGCTTTGCCACTCCGCCAGATCTTGCCGCCCTGCTGTTCAAGAATGGCCAGCTTATCGACAGCTTCGTCGGCGCCCACTTCTCCGTCGGTGGCCTGGCGAATGCCATCAAGGGTGTGGTCGGCGGATCAACGCATATCGCCATCCTGCTGGCAGACCTGAAACCCTTCAGCGTCAATATGAGCTTCCAGGGCGTTTCGCGGGACAATGTGGAAGTCGGCGGGCTCTGCACATTCGAGTTGCAACTCAACCCCGACAAGCCGTCCAACATCCTCGGCCTGATGCGCGGCGTCGCGCGCAATGAGCGGGGTTCGGAGAAGGAAAGCGAACTTCCCGGCCGCAAGGCGCTCACCACGCTCGACATTCTGGAGCGTCTCGCGCCCCATGTGTCCGACCGCGTGCTGGAGGCTGTGATCAGCCGGACTGACGCTGGTGACATGCGCGGCAATACCGGATTGCAGGACAAGATTCAGGCCGACATGATGCAGGAAGCTGAGCGCGTGCTGGGCGATCTCGGCGTGCTGGTCCGCGCTGTCTCCGTCGAGTGGGCGCTCAACAGTGTCGAGATGGAAGCCTTCAAGCGCGCCCAGATCGACCGGGATCAGGAAGCGCTGGATTATCAGCTCCAGCTTCTCAAGCGCGAGATGTCCCGCGAGGCTGAAGCCACCCAATTCAAGCTCGAATCCTCCGCAGACCTCGCAAAGATCCAGGCCGCGACGGATGACGAACTCGCCCATATGGTCCTCGACAGTGAGGTGCGCTTCGTCGACGCCCGCGAGGCTGTCACGCGCCGTCACGAGATGGAAGCCCTCGCTCATGAGGTGGAAGTTCTGCGTACTGAACGCGCGGCCAAGGTGGAGATAGAAATCGCCGATGCCGGCCATCTCATAGACCTGACCAGGGAAGCGGCCCGCCTGCGGAAAACCGAAATCGAGATTGAAGAGCTCGATGCCCGCCATGTTCAGAACCTCAAGAAAATGGGGGTAATGACCGATCTCGAGTTGAACGAGCGCCGTCAGCGTATGGAACTGGACATCGCCCGCCTCGCTCAGGAACAGGCGGCGCGAAATCTCGAGACCATGATGAAGCTGGAGGCTGCCGGCGACGACCGGACTGCCCAGCGCGGCATCCTCGTTTCGAAATCCGATACGGAAAATAAGGTCGCCCTTATGAAAGCTGAGGCTGACGCGCGCACCGCGCAGCTGATGGCGGGCTCGAAAATGACGCCGGAACAGATCCTGGCGATCAATGCCGGTCTGTCGCCCCAGGTGGCCGAAGTCCTCAAGGAGCAGGCGCGGGCCCAGGCCGGCAACAGCCAGGAATCCATGGAAATCATGCGGGAACTGATCAAGGGCGCTTCGGAAGAGCGTGCCGTCAGCCGTCAGCATGAGCTGGACATCCTCAAGGCCGGCATGACCGGCGCCACCGGTGTCGCCCATGGCGCCGGAGGCAAAACCGGTACAACGCCCGAAAGCTTTGCCGAGAATGCAGCCAATGTCGATTGCCCGAAATGCGGCAGGTCGCTGCCCGCAAAGGCGAATTTCTGCACCGGCTGTGGCCACAAGATGCGGACTTGATCCCATGTCCATCGTCACCTCCCGCAACACTGGGCCGCAACGGACACAGGCGGAGTGTTGCTACACTTCGGCGCTGGACCGTGACGCGACTTTCTGCGGAGATTGCGGAAAGCCGCTGATGCGGTGCATGGCAGCCGAGGAGTGCGCGGGCCTTCTGGATGATCGGGGCCTCTGCACGGTCTGTGTCGCGCCCTATCTGCAAGTGGATGCCGGCGCGCTGACTGTCGCAAAGGTCGGCGGCGCGGTGGCGCTTCCCATGTCCATCGGCAATCTGTCCGGCGTGCAGCGGCCTCTTTTCGTCACAGGCCTCTGGAGCCGTGAGGCCTCCGGTCCGTGGCGGGAGGAAAGTCTCGGTTGGGAGCGGCTGGATGCCGGCGAATCCCGCCCCCTCAGCATCGTTGCAAACCAGATCGAGCGGGCAGGAGCGCACGGCCTTCAATTGCTGGTCGCGATGGCCAGCCGCTGGCGCTGGCGCCAGGAAAACTTTGCCTTCACCGCAAACCTCACCCTGATGGTGGAAGACCCGAACTCTGAAAAGGGTCCGGTCGTCAATATTGGGGGCGAAAGCGCCGGGCATGGAAACCTCGTCTACATATCCGGAAAGAACGATGCTCGGCCGGCCATTCAGCAGACGGATCAGGCTGTCGCGCTGCCTCTGGTAAGAGCGGAGCGGGAAGAGCGCCGCCTGGGCTTGCGTGGTATCGACGCCGATAACTGGGTGCCGAGAAACGCCGAATTTTCTTGGCTCGGCTTTGGCGAGGGCGACGCGCCCTTCAACGGACCGATCATGACACAGGACGGCATGCTCGCCATCGGTCGCAGCCGCACCCGCCGCCAGGGCGGGGACGGCGATGTGCGCCTGCTGGTCTTCGGGGCCTCAGACGAACTGGACGAATCCGCCAGCCTGCTCATCTCGCGCCGCCATTTTGAACTTTATATCGAGTCTGACCGCCTGATCCTGCGCGTAACCGCCGGCAGCGGGCTGCGCGTCAATGCCAATGCTTACGGCGAAGGCAAGATCGTCCGGCTCGCCGACGGCGATGTGATTGCGCCCCTGGTGTCCTCGCCGGAGAGGCTCGGTCTGCGGGTCAGCTTCCGTGTCGAGCATGGCAGCGCCCGGCAGATAATTTTTCAGCGCCTTTCTCAAGTCCGGAAGTAGGGGCACCCCATGACAAAATGCAGAAATTGCGGCGCGCAACTCAATTCCGGTGACCGGTTCTGCCCGGAGTGCGGCGCCGATCAGCAGGGGAGCAGCCTTGAGGCGCTGATGACCATTGGCGGCCTGGAAACGATGGATCCATCCCAGGCGCGCCCCACTGAGCGCGAAGGCATGCGCGATCTTTCTCCCGGTACGGAATTTGCCGGGCGGTACATCATCGAGAGTATCGTCGGGAAGGGCGGAATGGGTGTCGTCTATCGCGCGCATGACAAGTTGGCCGACAAGGCAGTTGCGCTGAAGCTCATCCGGCCTGATCGCCTCGCCGGGCAGGGGGCCATCAAGCGCTTGATCTCGGAAGGCATCACCGCGCGGGATATTCGCCATCACAATATCGTGGCGGTCTACGATGTGGGCGAGACAGAAGGGCAACCCTTTGTATCCATGGAGTTCATCAAAGGGCAGTCCCTGCGCGACTGGCACCGGGACAAGATCCGTCAGCGTCAGGACATACCGCTGCGGGTCGCTGCACGCATCATCGCAGAGGTGCTTGATGGTCTTGCCGCGGCGCATGGCGCAGGTGTGGTGCACCGGGATCTGAAGCCTGAAAACATCATGCTCATTGACGAGCCGGCCGAGGCCGCCTCACCGTTGAAAATTCTGGATTTCGGGATTGCCCGCGCAACATCCGGCGCCATGGACTCGGGCACCGGAACTGGCCTTGGAACCCCGCGCTATATGGCGCCTGAACAAGTCACCGCTGCTGATAGTGCCGGGCCTTCCGCCGACATCTATTCCCTGTCGGTGATCTTCTACGAACTGCTTGTGGATGTTCTGCCCCAGGGACATTGGCAGCCGCCATCGGGCGGGCGGTCAGATGTGCCCAAGACCATCGACGCGCTGATCGAGCGCGGCCTTTCCAACCGCCCGGCAAATCGTCCGCAGACGGCAAAAGAATATCGCAAGCAGCTTGTCGATGCGGTCAATGTGGGCCCGGCCTATGTCCCGGAAACTAAACCCGAACGGACGCCCGGACCGGGCGGAAGCGGCGGTATGTTCAAATGGATCGGTATCAGCAGCGCGGCGGCCTTCGCCCTGTTCCTGCTGATCGCAGTCGCGGGCGCAATTGGAAATGAAAATGGCGGCGGTGGGAATGGCGGCGAAGGCGGCGCCAACTCTCCCTATGCCAGCCTCAGTGGCCGCTGGGACGATGGCGCCGGAAACATCTACAATGTCAGCGTTTCCGGCAACGGTGCCTTCTCCGGAACCGGCCAGAGCAGTTATGGCTACAACCTCCAGATCGCTGGCAAGCTGAACGGCACAGCCGGGGACTTCACGCTCAGCGCGCCAGGGGCCGGGTTGAACTATCAAGGGCGGATGCATTGGGATCAGGGCTGCCACATCAGCTACCAGACCTATGACATGTCCGGCTCGTTCGCCGCGCAGGGCCAGATCCACGTAAATCACCCTCCGGGCGCGCCATGCCCCTGATGATCATCGCAACTCTGCACACTGAAAGCCGGGGTTGCCGTCAGCGCTACCCCTTTGCCTCGCCACTCAAATCCTGAACGGAGAAGTCCAATGTCTGGTAACTGGTCTGGTTTCAGCCTCAATGGCTGCCGCTTCGAGCCCAAGCCGTCTGCCGCGCCGACCCTCGCCGCGCCCACCATCCGCCTGCCGGACCGGGTTGACCTGCGCGTCCATTGCTCGCCAGTCGAGAACCAGCTGCAGACGAACTCCTGCGTTGCCAATGCCGTTATCGGCGCGCTGGAATATCACCATCTCAAAGCCGGCCGTTCACTGACGGATCTTTCCCGCCTGTTCGTCTACTACAATGCCCGGAAGCTGTCGGACTCGACACATCTTGACCAGGGCAGCTTCATTCATCATGGCATGGCCGCCGTGCTGGCTTATGGCGCGTGCGAGGCGGCGCTCTGGCCCTTCAATGAAACGATGGTTACGGCCCTGCCGCCGGAAACTTGCTATCAGAACGCCCGCAACTATGAAGCGGTCCAATATGCCCGCACGCCGCGCGGCGTCCCCGCGCTCACCGCCCTGGCGCATGGTCTGCCCATCGTGTTCGGCATCTTTGTGCCCGGAGAATACTACGATGCTGCCGCAAAAAGTGGCCGTATGCCGCGCCCGGACCAAGTGGTGCCCCAGCGTCCGCCATCAGGCCATGCGATGCTCATCGTCGGCTACGACATGAACGAGCGCGCCTATCTCGTCCGTAATAGCTGGAGCGCTGGTTGGGCAGAGCAGGGCTATTGCTGGATCCCGTTCGAAACGATGGATGCCTGGTCGATGGAAGAAGATTTCTGGACGATCGGTGCTATCGAGGATGCGAAAGGGTTCACCCTGATGGGACCAAGTCTCACCGAGTCCATGAAAGGCGTGGGTGTGTCATCCGAACTGCTCGAAGCCCGGGCCCGCAAACTGGAGAGCCTGCGAACAGGCCTGCGCAGTCAGCTCAACAGCAATCTGGAAACAGCCAAGCGCGACTTCAGGGATCGCTTGCGCGGAAAGTAACCGCGTAAGCAGAAGCCAGCCGCGCTTGTTACAGACGGGCTGATCGGGTCAGCGCGGCTCAGCCGGGCCGGCGGGCAGATCTGTCACCGGGCCCACATCCAGAACGGGGGAGGCGTCAATGTCAGCGGCGCCAAGCAATGAGACAAGCCGCGTCAGCGCCGCGTTGACATAAGCCTGTTCCCAATCGGGCAGCTGCGCAAACCGTGTGCCAAACTCCGCCTGCAGAAGATCCGGCGCCGCCTTCAGAACCTGGCGGCCTTCTGGCGTGATCTGGACTCTTACGGTGCGGCGGTCGGCATCTCCCCGATTGCGCAGAACAAGACCGCGTGCCTGAAGCTTGTCGAGCAGGATGGAGATGGTCGCCTGTTTCAGTCCCGCCGCCCGGGCGAGTTCGCCCGGCTGCGCGCCATCTCGCTGCGCCAGTTCTTTCAGCACAACCAGCTGGGAGGGGGTAAGGCTGGTGTCGCGCGCGAGGGAGCGTGATTGTGCCTCCACGGCCTTGAGAATCCGGCGGAGGGAAATCAGCGCCATTTCGGAGGCGGGATGGGTCGATTCGAGGGAGTCATCTGCGGCGATCATGAGGTTCAATCTAAGTCAATTCCATTGATCAACAAATAATTTGTACATCTAAATATCTGCCAGATACCCTGTCATTTCCAGCGATTATGCTCGTTAACAATGCAACCAATCGCGGGCTTCAGGGTTGACATTCCCGTCAGGATAATAATTTGACGAACAAAATAATAAACCAATGGGAGCCGTCATGCCCGATGAGGCCACCACAATGGATGGAAATGATTCCGTCCCGGACCGAAGTCAGACCGCAGGTGCCGTGATCCAGATCGGATCACCGGTGCCGGAAGATGCGGCTGAAATTCATGCGCTGATTGCCGCCTGTCCGCCACTCGACACCAATTCGCTTTATGCGAACCTGATCCAGTGTACCCACTTTGCTGCATCTTCCGCTGTTGCGCGCCTGAATGGCAAAGTTGTGGGCTGGATTTCCGGCCATCGCCCGCCCGGCAAGGATGACACCTACTTCCTCTGGCAGGTCGCTGTGCACGCGGATGCCCGCGGGCAGCAGCTGCCCCGCCGGATGCTGGCGGACATTCTCTCCCGCCGCGCGCAGGCGGGCGTCTCGCAGATCGAAACCTCCATCACGCGCGCCAATGAGGCCTCCTGGGGATTGTTCCGCAGCGTCGCGGGCTGGCTGTCGGCGCCGCTGCGAGAAGAGCCCTGGTTCGATCGTAACCGGCACTTCGCTGGCCAGCACGATACCGAATTTCTCGTCACCATTGGCCCATTCCAGGCGCCGAAGGCTTCGGGCTGACCGTCAGCCCCCTGTCAAATCAGAGCAAAAAGGAGCCATCAATGGCCTATGAACATGCATCTGCACCCTCGAATATTTTTGAACGTCGCGAGTCCCGCGTGCGCAGCTATTGCCGCTCATTCCCGGCGGTGTTCCGCTCTGCGCGTGGCGCAGAATTGATCGCCGAAGATGACACTCGCTATATCGATTTTCTGGCTGGCTGCTCCACGTTGAACTACGGGCACAATCATCCGGAACTGAAGCGTGCGCTGCTCGATTATATCGAGGCGGATGGCGTGGCCCACGGTCTCGACATGCATACCCGCGCAAAGGCGCGCTTCCTCGAGACTTTCGAGCGCTGCATTCTGAAGCCTCGCGGTATGGACTATCGCGCGCTGTTTCCCGGGCCGACCGGGGCGAACGCCGTTGAGGCGGCGCTGAAGACGGCACGGAAAGTCACGGGACGGACGAATGTGATCGCCTTCACCAATGGCTTCCATGGAATGACGCTGGGCGCGCTGGCCGCCACCGGTAATTCCGGCAAGCGCGGCGGAGCAGGCGTCCCGCTGACCGGCGTAACGCACGAAGCCTATGACGGCTATTTCGGCCAAGACACCGATACGGCGGAACAGCTGGACCGGCGCCTGTCGGACCCCTCTTCGGGTCTGGACAAGCCAGCAGCCATCATCGTGGAAACGGTGCAGGGCGAAGGTGGGCTGAATGTCGCCTCGGATGCCTGGCTGCGGAAGATCGAGAAGATCGCCCGCAAGCATGGCGCGCTCTTCATCATCGATGACATCCAGGCCGGCATTGGCCGTACGGGCGGCTTCTTCAGTTTCGAGAAGGCGGGCGTCACGCCGGACATCGTGACTCTGGCCAAATCCCTTTCCGGGCTTGGCTTGCCGATGGCGCTGACACTCATCCGTCCCCAGCATGACCAATGGAAGCCGGGCGAACATAACGGCACCTTCCGGGGCAACAACCACGCCTTCGTGACGGCCACCAAAGCGCTGGATCTCTTCTGGGCCGATGACGCTTTCGAGAAGCAAACGGCCCGCAAGGCAGCGCGTCTGCGCGCAGGGCTGGAAAAAATTGCTGCATCGGCGCCGTTTGCCGGCCATCTCAAGGGCCGGGGCATGATGTCGGGCATCGAGATGGAAAGCGGCGAAGTTGCCGCAGAAATCTGCGCGGCCTGCTTTGCCAATGGCCTCATCATTGAGACCAGCGGCAGCCGGGATGAGGTGGTCAAGGTGCTGGCGCCCCTCACCATCAGTGATGCGCAACTCGATGCCGGCCTCAAAATTCTCGCGGATGCCGTGCGCGCAGTGAATGCGCGTCAGCAGAAATCCGCAGCCTGAAGGAGACAAAAATGATTGTAAGAGACCTCGCAAAGGAAATCCTCACAGAACGCCGCGTCGACAGCGATGGCTGGTCTTCCGTCCGCCTGCTGCTGAAAGATGATGGTATGGGATTTTCCTTCCACATCACCACCATCCATGCCGGTGCCGAGCTCCACATGCACTACAAGAACCATCTTGAGAGCGTGTTCTGCATGGAAGGCACAGGGTCGATCACCGACATTGCAACCGGCGAGACGCACACCATTCGCCCCGGCGTGATGTACGCCCTGAACAAGAACGACAAGCACATTCTGCGGGCTGATGCGGGCGCGCCGATGATGATGGCGTGCGTGTTCAATCCGCCGGTCACAGGCAAGGAAGTGCATGGCGCAGATGGCGCCTATCCTGCCGATGCCGCCCTCGAAAACTCTGCCTGAAGGGAGATATTCCATGATGACGGACACAGAACAGGATCTATATCCTTCCCGCCAGAAACCCCGGCCCGAATGGTTGGAGCGCCGCGACCCCGTGGTGCACGGTCAGCCGGGGCAGGAGCCACCGGTAGACCGTGAGCTGATTGATCAGTTCGTGCGCGATGGCTTTGTCGTGCTGGAAGACGTTTTTTCGCCCGAAGAGGTGAAAGCCCTGACGCGCGAAGCCAACGCCCTGCGCGAGCGTGGCGGCCTGATCCCCGAAAGCCGGATCAGTGAACGCGGAATGGAGGGGGCAGACGCCGTGCGCTCTGTCTTCGCGCCGCATCGCCAGTCAGACGTCTTCGAGCGTCTGGCGGCGGACGAGCGATTGTCAGGCCTTGCCCAGTTTATCCTCGGCGATGATGTCTACATCCATCAATCGCGCATCAATTATAAGCCCGCCTTCCGCGGCAAGGATTTCTACTGGCATTCGGATTTTGAAACCTGGCACACGGAAGACGGTATGCCGCGCATGCGGGCGATCTCGATGTCGGTGATGCTGACGGACAATCACCCCCATTCCGGTCCGACGATGTTCATGCCGGGCAGCCATATGAATTATGTGACCTGCGTGGGCGAAACGCCGGACGAGCATTACCGCGAGTCCCTGAAGAAACAGGAATATGGTGTGCCTGATGGGGATAGTCTCGCCCGTCTGGCAAAGCTCGGCGGTATCGAGGGCCCGGCGCCCAAGGCTGGCTCTGTCGTCGTGTTCGACTGCAATACAATGCACGGCTCCAACAGCAACATCACGCCCTATGAACGCATCAATGCCTTCTTCGTGTTCAATGCCTGGAGTAACCGCCTTCGCGATCCGTTCGGGAATACACAGCCGCGTCCGGAATTCGTGGCCCACCGTCAGGTCAAGGAGCCCATCCGAGCCCTGAAGACCTTGCCGCCATTCCCCGTGGGAGGCCGCTAACATGAAACGTACCGTGGAAAAGATCGGCGGCACGTCGATCTCCAATACGCAGGCCGTGCTGGAAAATGTGCTGATCGGTGGCCGCAAGGGCGCAGAGCTTTATAACCGCATCTTCGTCGTCTCGGCCTATTCGGGCATGACAAACCGGCTGCTTGAACACAAAAAATCCGGTGAGGCGGGCGTGTTCAGTTTGTTCTCCGGCGCTGGCAACAAATGGGCGTGGACCGAGGCGCTCGGCGCGGTAGCCGCTGCCATGGAAGAGAAGAACGCCGAAATGTTCGGCGGCGAGCCCGAACAGGCCGTTGCGGACAATTTCGTGCGGGAACGGATTGAAGACGTCCGTAACTGCCTGATTGATCTGCACCGTCTCTGTTCCTACGGCCAATTCCGGCTGGATGAAAACCTCGCCACCGTGAAGGAAGTGCTCTCCTCACTGGGGGAAGCGCATTCGGCGTTCAACACGGCCCTTCTGCTTCAGAAGCATGGTGTAAATGCAAAGGCTGTAGATCTCACCGCCTGGCGGGACGAGCGCAATCTCACCATGGAAGAGCGGATGCAGGACGCGCTCGACAAGATTGACTTGGAAACAGAACTGCCCATCGTCACTGGCTATGCTAGCTGCCGCGACGGTCTTGTCCGCCAGTTTGGCCGGGGGTATACGGAAGTAACCTTTTCCCGCCTTGCCGCCTTGATCGGCGCGGATGAAGCGATCATCCACAAGGAGTTCCACCTCTCCAGCGCTGATCCAAACCTCGTCGGCAGCGACAAGGTTTGCAAGATCGGCTTGACGAATTTTGACGTGGCCGACCAGCTTTCCAACATGGGTATGGAAGCAGTCCATCCGAAAGCGGCCAAGATCCTGCGTCAGGCGGGCATTCCCCTGCGGGTGAAGAACACCTTCGATCCCAAGGATGGCGGCACGGTCATCTGCGCAGACTATGCGCCGGAGAAGCCGCGGGCGGAAATCGTCACTGGCCTCAAAGGCGTGTTCGCTCTGGAAGTGTTCGATCAGGATATGGTGGGGGAGAAGGGCTATGACGCGGCCGTACTGGAAGCGCTGACCCGTCATTCCATCCGTATCGTGTCGAAATGTTCCAACGCCAACACGATCACCCACTATGTCGAAGGGAGCCGCAAGGCCCTCAAGCGCGCCGCCGCTGACATTGAAGCCCGCCTCACAGGGGCGGCCGTCTCTACCAGCCGCGTGGCGATCGTTTCCGTCATCGGCGCGGACATAAACGTGCCCGGCATCACGGCGCGGGCGCTCACCTCCTTGCATGACGCTGGCGTGCCGCTCATCGGCTTGCAGCAGGTCTCCCGGAAAACGGACATTCAGGCCGTCATCCAGGAGGAGGATTTTGACACCGCCATCTGTGCGCTGCATGAGACGCTTGTGGAGCGGGCGGGCGTTTCTGTCAGGCCGGCCGCGCCGCTGCGCCCGGCGGCGTGATGCAATTCCTCGGCAGGCCGGGGCTGGTCCTGTCGGGACACGGCAGCTTTGCGGCTTACCGGAACATCCTTGTTCTGGTGGCCGCGCTGACGCTGCTTCAGGGCGCCATGGCGGCGCTGGCCATGGTGATGTCGCTGAAACTGCTTGCAGCCGGCGTCGCCGGGGCGGGCATCGGCCTCGTCGCCTCGGCCTATTCCGCCGGGTTTTTGGGGGGGACGCTGATTGCGCCCCACGAAATTCGCCGCATCGGGCATATCCGCACCTTCACCCTCCTGGCGGGCATCTGCGCGCTGGCCGCGTTGATCCTGCCAATTGCGGGGCGTGAAATTGCCGGCTGGGCGCTGCTGCTGGCGCTGGCCGGAGCAGGGGCTGCGGGGATGCTCACGGCGGGCGAAAGCTGGATCGCCAATGCCGCTCCGCCTCAGAAACGGGGCGCCATTCTCGGCTTCTATCATATGGTCTCCAAGACCGGCGCCATCGCGGCGCCTTTTCTTGTTGCCGCCGCGCTCGCGGGTCTTGGCGCCTTCATGGTGGTGGCGGGATTGTTCATCGCCGCGCTGCTGCCCGTCGCGGCGACCAATCGCACGCAGCCCGAACTCGTCGCCGCCAAACCATTCGGGCCCAGACGATTGCTCTCCCTTGCGCCCGCCTCGGTTTTCGCGGCCTTCTGTGCGGGCGCGGTCAATAATTCCGTCGCCCAGCTGTACCCCGTTTTCGCCGCCGCCATCCGGCCTGAAGATGCCGCCGCCTTCTCCGCGCAGCTCAATGGCGCGATCCTTGCCGGCGCCATGATCGGTCTCTGGCCGATCGGTCTGGTCTCCGACAGGTTTGATCGCCGCATCGTCATCGCTGCGGCTGCCGGCATCGGGGCCGTTGCGGCTATCTTCCTCTTCATCACCGCAGCCATCAATATTCCACAGATCACGCTCCTCCTCGCCGCCATCTTCGGCGCCGGCTCGCTCAGCTACTACGCTGTTGCCGTGGCGAATGCGGCAGATCGTGCGGCCCCGGAGGAAATCACGTCGATGATGGCAGGCATCCTTGTCGTCTGGGGTATTGGGTCGGTCATTGGCCCGCTGATTGCCGGTGGCTTTCTCCAGATCATTCCAGGTGGGGGCGGCCTCTTCCTGTTTGCCGGCCTTGCGCTGGCGGGCTTGGCCATCGCTTGCCTCTCCCGCGCCGCCGTTTCGCCGCCTGTGCCCACGCAGGCACGCGAACCCTTTTCCGTATCCCCGGCCACCAGCCTTGCCATCGCAGAGATCGATCCACGCGGCGAGCCTGAGCAACCGGATCTGTTTTCCGGGCCCGCCTCCGGCCCACAGGAGGCCGCCCCATGATCACCGCCATCAGCTTCGTCCTTATACTGCTCTCCTTCGTGGCAATCGGTCTGGCCTCCGGCCGAAAGGCAACCGGCAAGCGCAAGGACTACTACCTCGCCAGCAGCAGCGTTGCCCCCTGGCTCGCCGGGCTCTCCGCGGTTGCCACCAACAATTCCGGCTACATGTTCATTGGTGTCATCGGGTTCACCTACCAGACCGGCCTTGCTGCCATCTGGCTGATGTTCGGCTGGATCGTGGGGGATTTCATCGGTTCCAGTTTCATTCACCGCCGCCTGCGCCAGGCCACCGCCCGGACGGGCGAGGCGTCCTTCGCCGCGGTGATCGCCCGCTGGTATGGGGAAAAATTCGGTGTCTGGCAGAAGATTGCTGCTGTCATCATGGTCATCTTCCTGATTGCCTATGCCGCCGCGCAGATTTCGGCGGGCGGCAAGGCGCTCGAAGGCGTGCTCGGCATCAATCCGTGGACGGGCGCGGTGATGGTCGCCACCATGGTCCTGATTTACTCCATCGTCGGCGGCATCCGCGCGTCGATCTGGACTGATGGCGCTCAATCCATCACCATGATGGCCGCCATGACGCTGTTGCTCATTGCTGCCTTCGCGGGCGTGGGCGGGGTCAGCGGCGCAATGGAGCTATGGCGCGCGATCCCCGGCTTTCTTGATCCGTTCCCGGATGATCTTCTCTTCCCCGGCGCGCTCGGCATGGCGCTGTTCATTGTCGGCTGGTTGTTTGCCGGCTTCTCCGTGGTGGGTCAGCCGCATGTGATGGTCCGCTTCATGGCGCTCGATGATGACCGGAATATGGGCCGTGCGCGCGCCTGGTATTATGGCTATTTCACGATCTTCTATCTGCTGGCCACGGGCGTCGGGATGCTCTCGCGCCTCTATCTGCCAGACCTCGCTGACATCGACCCGGAACTCGCCCTGCCAATGATGGCAACGGAATTACTGCCTCCGGTCCTCGTCGGGCTGATCCTGGCTGGCATCTTCGCGGCCACAATGTCGACCGCCGACTCCCTCGTTCTTTCCTGCTCGGCCGCCTTCACGCACGATCTGGCGCCCAAGCGGCTGGAGACGGCCTTCATGCTGAAGGCAGCAACGGCGGCCTCCATTCTCATTGCGCTCGGCCTCGCTTTGTCGGGCAATCAGAGTGTCTTCAGCCTGGTCATCCTCGCCTGGTCTACGCTCGCCTCTGCCTTTGCGCCGCTCCTCGCGCTCTATGCCCTGCGCCGCCGGGTGTCGGAGCCGGCGGCGATCTTCATGCTTGTGCTGGGGGTCAGCGTGGCGCTCTTCTGGCGCTTCGGCCTCGGCTGGCATGAGAGCATCTATGAAGGGCTGCCGGGCATTCTCGTGCCGCTCATTTTGGGCTGGTTCCTGTCCCAGCGCCGCGAGCCGGCGAGCGCGCCGTCTCCCGCAGCCGCTGGCGGCGGCCCGGCCGAATAATCCTGCGCCGCCGCTCGAAACGAGCGGTTGCGGCGCATTCAGCCAGCCTCCGGTTTACTGCATCTCCCCTCCAGAGACGGGGAGATGCAGGCATTTATGGCGTGTTCGCCATGAATTCCCGCATTCGTGACAATAAAATCTCAGGTGAAATCGGCTATGGCGCGAACACCAGCGACACAATTGCAGACTTCTGGCAGTTGCGCGCGACGGAATACCGCCGGGCCCGCGTTAAAGCCCAGAGAAATCATTTGAAGCTGAGCCTCCATGTCAAAGACCCATCTGCTCAAAACCCGCTGGACCTGGATCATTATTGCCGCTGTCGCCGTGCTGGCTGCGTGGCTGGCCTGGCAGGCCATCTGGGGCGGTGAGAAAGCCCCCGAATACCAGACCGCCGAGGTCACGCGCGGTGATATTGAGGTGTCGATCTCCTCAGCCGGCAAGGTGGCCCCGAAAGATACCGTCGCCGTCGGCGCGCAGGTTTCCGGCCAGTTGACTGAACTGTTGGTGGAAGCAGGCGACCTTGTGGAGCAGGGACAGCTTCTGGCACGCATCGACGCCACCATCGCCGAAACGAATGTGGAAGGTAGCCAGGCCCAGCTTCTGGAACTGCGGGCCAGCCGCCGGCAGCAGCAAGCTTCCCTGGAGCTTTCAAAGGCAAATGCAGACCGTGCGAAGATGTTGTTCGAAAATGACGCCATCGCCCGTGCCGACTTTGAAAGCGCGCAGGCCGAATACACCATCGCTATCGGCCGGCTCGAGGCAATCGAGGCCCAGATCACCCGCCAGAGTTCCACCCTGCGCGCCCAGCAGGCCACGCTGGAATTCACAAACATCTATGCCCCGATTTCCGGCACAGTCGTGTCTCTGGAAGCGGTGGAGGGTCAGACGCTCAACGCCAACCAGACCGCACCTACCATCCTGACGCTGGCTGACCTCACAATCATGACGGTTGAGACCGATGTGTCCGAAGCCGATGTCCTGCGCGTGAAGCCGGGGCAGGCGGCGTGGTTCTCAACGCTGGGGGATTCTACCCGCCGCTGGGAAACCTCGGTCCGTCAGATCCTGCCCACGCCGGAAGTGCTGAACGACGTGGTCCTCTACAAGGCGATGCTCGACATCGCCAATCCGGACAATCTGCTGAAGCCGGAGATGACCGCTCAGGTCTTCTTCATCACCGGCTCTGCCAGGGATGCCGTGCTCGTGCCGGTAACGGCGCTGCAGTCCGCCCCCCAGCGCGGCCAGCGTCCGCAGGGGCAGAACCGTGAAGGTGGCCGCGAGCGTGCCGAGGGCGGCGCGCGGGAAGGCCGTACCGGCGGAGGCATGATGCAGGCTGAAGCCAGCGAGCGCGCCGGTGGCCCGCCGCAGGATGACAGCCAGCGCCGCGCCTTCATGGAAGCCCGCAACGCGTATCCGGATGCCGAAGTCGCCACTGTCCTCATCATGGGGGTAGACGGCACGCCGCGTCCGCGCCCTGTGCTTGTTGGTTTGAAAACCCGCACCCAGGCCGAAATTCTTTTCGGGCTTGAGCCGGGGCAGACGGTTGTGACGGGCGAAGTGTCGGCCAGAAACACTGCCGCAACCAGCCAATCGCAGCAGCGCGCGCAACAGGGGCCGATGGGGCCGCCGCCGGGCCGTATGTAGGCCCAACCCGGTAACCCGCAGGCAGCAGGTATCCTGATGACTCCTCCTCTGATCGAACTGAAAGATGTGACCCGCTATTACGGGTCCGGCGATACCGAAGTCCGCGCACTGGACGGCGTCTCGCTGACCATCGAGACGGGCGAGTTCGTCGCCATCGTCGGCCAGTCCGGCTCCGGCAAATCGACGCTGATGAACATGCTCGGCTGTCTCGACCGGCCAACCACCGGCGTATATTCGATCCGTGGACAGAATGTATCTGATCTTGATCCGGACCGGCTCGCAGCCCTGCGCCGCCAGACTTTCGGCTTCATCTTCCAGCGTTACAACCTGCTCGCCAGCGTCACGGCATCGGAGAATGTGGAAATCCCCGCTGTCTATGCGGGCCTCAAGCTCTCTGAGCGGCGGGAGAAGGCCGCAGGCCTCCTCGCCAAGCTTGGCCTGGGCGAGCGGATCCACCACAAACCCGGCCAGCTTTCCGGTGGTCAGCAGCAGCGCGTCGCCGTCGCTCGTGCGCTGGTCAATGATGCTGAAGTCATCCTCGCCGATGAACCCACCGGCGCGCTCGATTCCGGCTCCAGTAACGATCTCCTGAATCTGCTGGAGGAACTCCACGCTTCCGGCCGCACCATCATCCTGATCACCCACGATCAGAAAGTTGCCGCCCGCGCCAAGCGGGTGATCGAGATCCGCGACGGCAAGATCGTCTCCGATACCGGCAATCATCAGGCCTCTGCCGAAGAAGCGCCCCAGTATCGCTACGACAGGAAAGGCCCGTCGCCGCTGGCTCAGGTGGTAGAGTCGGTCAAGATGGCGTTCCGCTCACTGCGGGCCAATCTCTTCCGCACAGCGCTCACGCTGCTCGGTGTGGTGATCGGCGTCTCGGCCGTGGTCGCCATGCTGGCCATCGGGGAGGGCAGCCGCGCAGATGTGATGGCGCGGTTTGAGTCGATGGGGCCAAACCTCCTGTTCGTCCGCCCCGGCGCCCCCGGCACGCGGATGCGCGGCGGGGCGATTGCCACGCTGACACTGGAAGACGCCCAGGCCCTCGGTGAACTCGAAAACATCCTTGCTGCCGTGCCCTCGCGTTCCACCAGCGCCACCCTCCGCAATGGCGGAAAGGACTATTCCAGCTCCATCGAGGGTGTTTCGGAAACCTGGCCCATCGCCCAGAACCGCGACATGCTCCACGGCACCTTCTTTGAGAAGGATGACGTTGACCGCCGCATGGGCGTTGTCGTCCTCGGCACCACCACCGCGGGCAATCTCTTCGACGATATCGAGAGCGCCGTTGGCCAATATGTGTTCCTCGGCGGCGCGCCGTTCGAGGTAGCCGGCATCCTCGAATCCAAAGGCGCTTCCTCCTGGGGCCAGGATCAGGATGATATCGCCCTGATCCCGATCACCACAGGCATGATGCGCCTCTTCGGCCAGAGCTACCTCTCCTCGATCACCATTGCCGTGGATGATACGAAGCGCATCGCCGAAACGGAAGCCGAAGCGCAGGCGCTCTTGCTTGCCCGTCACGGCACGGAAGATTTCCAGATCCGCAACACCGCCTCCATCCTCGCTTCGGTGGAGGAAACGCAGAACTCCTTCTCCATCCTGCTCGGCTCTGTCGCGGCCATCTCGCTGCTGGTCGGGGGCATCGGTGTGATGAACATCATGCTGGTCAGCGTGTCCGAACGCACCCGTGAGATCGGCGTGCGCATGGCCACCGGCGCGCGGCGGTCAGACATCCTCACCCAGTTCATCGTGGAATCTCTCGTCGTCGGCGGCCTCGGCGGCATCGCTGGCGTCGCCATCGGCTTCGGCATTGTCTTCATCCTGGCCCAGTCCGGCATGAGCGTCGCCGTCACCCCGCTTCCTGCCATCCTCGCCTTCAGCTCGGCGCTCGGCACCGGCCTCGTCTTCGGCCTTCTGCCAGCCCGAAAGGCATCGCGCCTCGACCCTGTCGCCGCGCTCGCTTCGGAGTAGTTTTCATGATCCGCACGCTGCTCATCTCCGCTTCCGCGCTCACCCTCGCAGGCTGCGCCAGCATCAACCCCATCCAGCGGGAAACCGCCACGGATGCCGGCGTTACAATGCCCGATGGCTATGATTATGCCGCCGAAGTTGCCGCCCTCAGCGCGCCCGAACAGGCCTGGTGGGCAGGCTTCAACTCCTCTGATCTCGACGCCCTCATCACCGAGGCGCTCGCGGCCAACAATTCGCTGGCCCAAGGCCTTGCGAATGTCGATGCCTCCCGCGCATCGCTGAAGACGGCCAACGCCGCCTTCCTTCCGCAGGCCAGCGGCAGTCTCTCATCCAGCAGCAACACCGAGGCAGGCCTCGATGATGTGGATGCTAGTGCCCGCCTCTCGGCCAGCTACCAGCTCGACCTGTTCGGCGCCAATGCCGCCAGCCGCAATGCCGCGCTCGCCAACCTTGATGCCGCCGTCTTCTCCCAGCGCGCGCTGGAGCTTACGGTCCAGTCAGATGTCGCCGCCGGCTGGTTTAACCTGCTCTCTGCCCGCGAACAGCTCGCCGTCGCCCGGCGCAACCTCGAAATCTCCGAACGCATCTTCGAAATCGTCCGGGTGCGGTACGAGGCCGGCACGATCTCCGGCTTTGATGTGTCCAGCCAGTCGGCCCAGCTGGCCAATGCCCGCGCGCGCATCCCGCAGCTGGAATCTCAGATCACCAGCCAGGAAACCGCCCTCGCTATCCTCCTCGGCCGCGTCCCGCAGGGATATACCGCGCCGCAGTCCGATGTGCTGACCATTGATTTGCCCACGGCCGATCCGGGCCTGCCGTCAGACCTGCTGCTGCGCCGGCCAGACCTGATGCAGGCCGAAGCCAGCCTGCGCGCCGCCAATGCCAACATTGACGCCGCCCGCGCAGCCTTCTTCCCCAGTATCGATCTCGGGGCAGGGCTCTCCACCGCGCTGACCGGCGGCACCAATCTCATCGGTTCGCTGTCGGCCTCCGTCGCGCAGACGATCTTCTCCGGCGGCCGCCTCGATGCCCAGCTTGAAAGCGCGCAGGCCCGCCGCGAAGCTCAACTCGCCGCCTATCGCCAGTCGATCCTCAGCGCGCTGCGCGACGTCGATGTCAGCCTCAAGGCGATTGAGGCCAATGCCGCGCGGGAGGAACAGCTTCTCATCGCCCGGGATGCGGCCCAGGAAGCATTGCGCGCCGCTGAAATCCAGTATCAGGCGGGCACAGGCGACCTCACCAGCCTTCTGAACGCTCAGCAGAACTATTTCGATGCGGCCAACACCTATGTCCTCGGCCGGCTCGACCGTCTGACAGCCGCCATCAACCTCTATGTCGCGGTGGGCGGCGGCTACTGAGCCGTCAGCTCCGCCCCGGAAGGCCCAGCCAGATGCGCGCCTGAGCGGGTAGGGACGAGGGCTGCCCAAATCCTCTGCGACACCTTGCACAAATGCAATTTTGCACATGAGAATGACTTGCAATTGCGGATAAACTCGGGCACTGGCTGTCTCAGATCACCAAGGGTTCGGGCCTTCCGCATTGAAACAGATTATCGCCGCCGCACGCTCTTCCTCCGCCTGGAGCAAGTCATCTCTCCGCCATCTGGAGAAGTGGTCCACCTATGCCTTCTGGAAGCGGCAGGCGCGCACCTGGCACTGGATGTCTGGCGCCATCTGCCTGATCGGCATGCTGCTGTTTGCGCTCACCGGCATCACCCTCAACCATGCCCACCAGATCCCCGCCAAGCCGAAGGTGGAGGAGGTGGAGATGGTCCTCTCCGAAGCTGCCCTCGCTGCGCTTCTGCCTGAGATCGACATCGCGGACGGCGCCGCCGTGCCCGTTGAGGCCGCCGCCGAAATCCGGCGCCAGCTCGGCGCCGATCTCTCTGGCAAGAAGGGCGAATGGACCGATATAGACGTCTATGTCAGCCTGCCGCGCCCCGGCGGTGATGCCTGGCTCAGCATCGACCGGGAAACCGGCGACGTGCTTTACGAAGTCACCTCCCGCGGCCCGATCTCCTATCTGAACGACCTGCACAAAGGGCGCAGCGCCGGGGCCATCTGGTCGCTGTTCCTCGATGTGTTTGCCGTTGCCTGTATCGTTTTCTGCATGACGGGCCTGTGGCTTCTCCAGATCCATTCCCAGCGGCGCGGGTCCACATGGCCGCTCGTTCTGGGCGGGCTCGCCATTCCCGTCGTCATCCTTCTCTTCTTCCTTCACATATGAGGTGCTCTGTATGCGTGCAGTTCTGACAATTGCCGGTCTTTCCCTGCTTACCGGGCAGGCGATGGCGGAGGATGTCTCCATCGAAGTCGGCATTCCCCGCCTTGATGTGGCCGAATATCACCGCCCCTATGTCGCCATCTGGATTGCCAATCCTGATCACTCGGTCGTCTCCAATATCGCCGTCTGGTATCAGGCCGGCGAAACAGGTGAGGGCAAGGGCGAAACCTGGCTGAAGGACATCCGCCAGTGGTGGCGCCGCACGGGCCGCGAGCTTTCCATGCCGGTCGACGGCGTGTCCGGCCCCACCAAGGCGCCAGGCGCCCACGAAATCGTTCTGCCAACGGACAAAGGCCCCTTCGGAGACCTGAAACCCGGAAACTACCAGCTTGTCGTGGAAGCCGCCCGCGAAGTTGGTGGCCGCGAACTCGTCAGCGTGCCGTTCACCTGGCCGCTGAAAGGCGCTGCCCAGACCGCCGCGGGCGAGCGCGAACTCGGCAAAGTCACCCTCCGCCTTGCGGGCAAATAGCGCCCAGCCGGGCAACACCATCACGGGAGTCACGAAATGAAACCGACCTTTCTCAAAGCCTGCGCCGTCGCCGCCCTGGCGCTCACCGTTGCTGGCTCTGCCAGCGCCCACCGCGCCTGGATGCTGCCGTCATCCTTCACGCTTTCCGGCGAAAACCAGTGGGTGACGGTGGATGGCGCCATCTCCAACAACCTCTTCTATCCCAACCACCACGCGATGAATCTCGATACGGTCACCGTCTTCGGCCCGGATGGCAAACCGGTGGAAGCGCAGAACAAGGCGTCTGGCAAATACCGCTCGGTGTTCGATGTGGCGCTGGAAAAGGAAGGCACCTACCGCATCTCCTCCGGCGGCGCCGGCTACATGGCCAGCTGGGAAGAGGGCGGCGAGCGCAAGCGCTGGCGCGGCAATGCCGAGACGCTGAAATCCGAAGGCATCGAAGCCAAGCCCGGCGTTCAGGTGTCCGGCAATGTGCGCCGCATCGAAACCTTCGTGACCCTCGGCTCGCCCACCACCACGGTCTTCGCTACTGAAGGCACCGGCCTTGAACTGAAGCCGGTCACCCATCCCAACGACGTGTTCGCCGGCGAAGAAGTGACGTTCCAGCTGCTGATGGATGGCAAGCCGGCTGCGGGCATTGAGGTCGACATCATCCGGGGTAGCGACCGTTACCGCAATTCCGAGGACGGCCTGAAACTCACCACCGACGCCACCGGCACGATCAAATTCACGCCGGAAGAAGCGGGCGCCTACTGGCTCAGCACCGACAGCGAAGGCAAGGGCATGCTAAACGGCAAAGAAATCCAGGTTCGCTCCAGCTACGTCTTCACCTTCGAGGCTCTGCCTCTTTGAGTGAGGTTCGCCTCCTGATCCCAGACGATTTCGGCCGCGGCGAGATTACGCCGCGGCCGGATGCTTTTATGGGCCTGCGCCTTCAGGGGCAGACGATGGGCACAAACTGGTCGGCCAGCTGGTGCTCCGCGCCGGGCCTGCCGGAAGAAACCGTCAAGGCTGCGCTTGAGGCTGGCTTTGCCCGCATGATCGCTTCGATGAGCCCATGGGAGCCGTTCTCTCTCATCTCCCGCTACAATCGCCTCACCCCCGGTGAAAGCCTGGCCATCGATGCTCCGTTTGCGGAAGTCATGGCCATTGCGCTGGACGTCGCGCGGGCCAGCGGCGGCGCGCTCGATCCCTGCCTGGGCGGCGAAGTGATGCGCCGGGGCTTTGGGCCCGTCGGCATCGGCGCCGGAGAAGAGAGCAGGGCGCATGGCCCCGTCATCTGGGATCAGCTCTTGCCGGAGCCTGCCCGCCTTTACCAGCCGGGCGGCGTGACGCTCGATCTCAACGCCGTCGCCAAAGGATATGCGGTCGACCAGATGGCCGCCACGCTGGAGCGTTTCGGCATCACCCAATATCTTGTCGAGATCGGCGGTGAGTTTGTGGGCCGGGGCGTCAAGCCGGACCGCTCTCCCTGGTGGGTCGATCTGGAAAACCCGTCACCGGGGGAGGCGCCCTGGCGGCTCGCCCTGGTCAGCCACAGCGTAGCCACGTCTGGCGATTATCGTCAGCAGATTGTCCGGGATTGTCACACGCTGTCCCATATTGTCCCCGCTGTGTCCCGAGCCTGCAGGTTCGGTGACCTCGCCAGCCTCTCCGTGATCGACAAAACCTGCGCTCTGGCGGATGCTTGGGCGACGGCCCTCTTTGCCATGGGCGATGCGGCCGCCCTTGTCTTGGCAGACCGTCTGGGGCTCGCCGTTCTCGCTCAATACCGCGACGCTCCCGCGCGCGCTTCAGCCCGTCTCGCGGATTGGCAAGACTGAAGAGGCGAGGGGCCTTTCAAAGGCCGGAGGGCAATTTTGCGGGGCCAGCCTACCTGCGTCAAAATGGACAAATATCCACTATTATCCAAAACTGAGCATAGTGCGTTGAAAAAATAGGACTTATCATTTGAGAATGATAGTCATTTAAACTTGAGTCTTCCGGCCCGCCCCTATAGGGAGATTGAGACTAATTCTCAATTGCAGGGGTCTGCCATGAAATCCTATCTCGCCCGGAAAGCCGTTCTCAGCGGCGCTATCCTCGCTGCCGTTCTCTCTGGCCAGACTGCCATTGCCCAAACAGAAGCTGCGGCCGGTGAGGACGATGCAGGCGCCGAACGCCTGATGCGCCTCAATGAAATCGTTGTTACGGCGACCGGCTTCGAACAGAAGCTCGTCGACGCTCCCGCCAGCATCAGCATCGTCACCGACGAGGAACTCAAAGAACGTCCCTATATGACGCTGATCGACGCGGTCCGCGATCTGGAAGGGGTGGATGTTGGCGAAACCTCCGACAAGACCGGACAGAAAACCATCAGTATGCGGGGTATGGGATCTGACTACACCCTGGTCCTGATTGACGGCAAACGCCAGAACAATCATGGCGATATCTATCCAAACAGCTTTAGCGGTAACCAGTTCAACCATATCCCGCCTCTCGACACGATTGAGCGGATCGAAGTGATCCGCGGTCCGGCGTCCACGCTTTATGGGTCTGATGCCCTCGGCGGGGTGATCAACATCATCACCAAGAAAACGCTCGATCGCTGGAGCGGCTCGGCCACGGTGGGGCGCAGTTTTCAGTCGAACGACGATTTCGGCGATGACACGACGGCCGACCTTTTCGTCTCTGGCCCGCTTGTTCCTGGCAAGCTCAACCTCAGCGGCCGGGGCAGCTGGTATGACCGGGAAGCCTCCAATCCGGAATACGCACCCGTGACCGACCCCGCCGGAGCGGTGCAGACCCGATCCCTCGGTTTCGGCGGCGGCGGCAAGACCGTGGACAACACCAATATCAGCTATGGCTTCACGCTTGATTGGCTGATTGCTGAAAACCAGACCCTCAGCTTCGATTTTGACGGCTCCAAGCAGGACTATGACAACACGCCCACCGTGACTTCTTCGGGCGCTCTCGAATACCCGCTCGGCACTGTGGATGATTACGGCGCCATGCTCCGGATCGGCAGCACCGGCCGGATTGAGCCGCGCGCAGGCTATTCCGAAACGCAGGAGTTTACCCGCGACAGCTGGGCTCTGACGCACAATGGCAGCTGGGGTTTCGGCAAGAGCTTTGTTTCGCTCGCCTATATCGAAACGAACAATAATGGCCGTACACTGCCTTTCAGCGTGGATGAGCGCCAGGCGCTGCAGGGCCTGTGGAACGTGGCCTGCGCCAATGCCGGCGGCACAGTGAATGGCAATGGTTTCTGTCCGACCGCAGGCACCGGCTTTGCCAATGTCAACGCCTGGAACAACCAGTCTGAAGAAGCCAAACTCGCTTTCATGCAGGCCAATCTGACGGCAGATCAACATACGGCGCTTCTCGCCAACCTGCCGCGCTCGAAACGGACGCTGGAAAGCTCGCAGTACACGTTTGATGCCAAGCTCGACATGCCGTTCCAGTATGCCGGGGAGCATATCGTCGTCGTTGGCACCCAGGTGATCCAGGGTGAACTGACAGATGGCGTGTTCGGCCTTGAGGAGGGCCGCTCGGGTGCTGCTCAGGAGCACAATATGTATTCCCTCTTCGTCGAGGACACCTGGACCCCGATTGCTCCCTTCGCTATCACGGGCGGCGTGCGCTATGACGATCATGAGGTGTTCGGCGATCATGTCAGCCCGCGCCTCTACGGCGTTTACACTGTCTCCCCGAGCCTGACGGTGAAGGGCGGTGTGAGCACGGGTTTCAAAACGCCGAAAACGACCCAGCTTTATGCCGGTGTCGTCGGCTTCGGCGGGCAGGGCACTTCACCGATGTTTGGCAACCCGGACCTGAAGCCGGAAACAAGCACCAGCACCGAACTGGCTGTCTACTGGCAGCATTCTGGCGGTCACAATTTCAACGCGACGATCTTCCGCAATGAGTTCGAGGACAAGATCGCTTCCCAGCCCTGCGGTGGCAGCCTTGCGCTCAGCTGTGTCAGCGCGGGCGACTATGCCGATCTCGGCTATGCCAACAGCAGCAAGACGGTGAACATCGACAAGGTGGTGATCGAAGGGGCGGAGATCGCCGGCCGGTACATGATCTTCGACAGCCTGAGCCTACGCGGCAACTACACCTATACCGACAGTGAGCAGAAAAGCGGCGCCAATGCCGGCCAACCGCTGACCAACACGGCCAAGCATATGGCCAACGCCACACTGGACTGGAGCGTCACCGACAAGTTCAGTACACAGCTTTCCTCGGAGCTGCGCTCCAAACGGTATCGCGGCGTCAGCAGCGTTACCGGCGAGCATCTCTACTACAAGGATTATGTCGTCTATAATCTGGGCGCGCAGTATCGTCTGAATGATCGGGTCACGGTGAGTGGGCGTGTCAACAATCTGCTGGATGAGGATTTCACCTCCTATCAGTATAGCTTCACCGACAATGGCGATGGCAGCTGGAGCCTTTCGACCGAGGACGACTACAACAACAAGGACAAAGCCCGCAGTTTCTGGGTGAGCGTCAATCTCAGCTTCTGAGGGAGGCTGGAAAGCGCTTCGCTTTCTTCAGCATCATCATTCCGGAATTCCCGGCAGGCACCCGCACATCGCGGGTGCCTGTTGTTTTTCTGGGGAATTCTGCTGATCCGGCGTCATTGCGCTGGCAGTTTTGCAGTCTCGTGGATGCCTGTACAATTATTGATGATAACAAATCGGCATGATTTCAGATGCCGCCCTGATTCGAGATTTGAAGACGATTGCTGGTGCCGGGCATGTGCATACCGGCGCTCAGGGAATTCGGCGGTTCGTGACGGGATACCGGCATGGAGAGGGGCGGGCGGTTGCGGTCGTGCTGCCCGGATCATTGGTTGATCTCTGGCGCATAGCGCGGGCCTGCGTAAGGGCAGGCCGGATCATCATCATGCAGGCCGCCAATACAGGGCTGACGGGCGGGTCTACGCCCGACGGCGTGTATGACCGCGGCGTGGTGGTGATCAACACGATGCGGCTGAAGGGCATCCATATGCTCAATGCCGGGGCGCAGGTTGTCTGCCTTCCGGGCGCGACGCTGTTCGAACTGGAGCGGGAACTCAGACCGCTTAACCGGGAGCCTCATTCCGAGATCGGATCATCCTGCCTGGGCGCATCGGTGCAGGGCGGGGTTTGCAACAGCTCCGGCGGCGCCTTGGTGCGGCGGGGGCCTGCCTATACCGAGGCAGCAATCTATGCACGGGTTGACGAGACAGGCGACCTGCGGCTGGTAAACGAACTCGGTATCGAACTGGGCCGGGACCCGGAGAAACAGCTGGAGAATCTGGAGCGCGGAAACTTTGCGCGTGTGCTGAGTGATATGCATGAGCGCGCATGTTCGGCAAAGGCTTATGTGGACCATGTGCGCGAAGTGGATGCTGCCAGCCCTGCGCGGTACAACGCCGATCCGCGCTTCCTCAAGGGCGTAAGCGGAAGCGCGGGCAGGGTCGTGGTGTTTGCCGTGCGGCTGGATACCTTTCCCAAGCCGGTGGACTGCAGGGCATTCCATCTGGCGACGGACGATCCGACGGTGTTGAGCGATATTCGCCGGCGGATGCTGAAGGATGCGGCGCTGGTTCCGATTGCGGCAGAATACATGCACCGCGATGTGTTCCGTATGGCAGAGCGCTATGGGAAGGATACATTCCTGGCGGTGCGGATGCTGGGCGTTGACCGTTTGCCGATGCTTTTCCGGCTGAAGGCAGCGGTGGACGGGCTGGCGGTGCGGATGGGGTTTGGCGGATTGCATGTCAGCGACCGGACGCTGCAATGGCTGAGCCGGCTGGCGCCGCAGCATTTGCCGGACCGGTTTCGCCAGATGGGCGCGCGCTATGAGCATCATCTACTGATCCGGGTGGATGGGGAGCAGGCGGATGCCGTCCGCGAGCTTCTGGCTGCCAGACTACCCGCAGAAAGGGGCGAGGTGAATGAATGCAGCCCGCGCGAGGGGCGGAAGGTTTTCCTGCACCGTTTCGTGGCGGCGGGCGCGGCCATCCGTTATGCCCTGCTGCGTGGAAACTCCGCTGGCGGACTGGTTGCGCTGGACGTGGCGCTACGCCGGAACGACAAGGTTTGGTGGTATGTATTGCCCGACCACCTTCGGGAGATGGTGGACCGCACCCTCGTTTACGGACATTATTTCTGCCATGTGTTCCATCAGGATTTCATCCTGAAAAAAGGCGCAGATGCCGAAGTCTTCAAGCGCGGGATGTTGCGCCATTACACCTCACGCGGGGCCGAATGCCCGGCGGAGCATAATGTGGGGCATCTCTATGAAGCCAAACCCGCGCTGGCAGAGTTTTACCGCGACCTGGATCCCACCAACTCGCTCAATCCCGGCATCGGCAAGACATCCCGGCTCAAGAACTGGCGCTGAGGCCTTCAGCGATGCTCGTGCCAGAGGATGGGCCGTGCGATTTCGCGGGGATATTCCGCGCGCATCGTAGTGAGGTATAGCCTTTCAAGGCTGCGCAAGGTTTTGGCGGCGAGCCCTTCATCGCCCGCTGCGATGGCATCCCGGATGAGGCAGAGGCCATCAAGCGCAGCTTCGCGCTGGGCTTCGTTCGGGCGGATGCCGGCCGTCCAGGTGATGCGGCGCAAAGCGGGCAACAGGAACAGGAACAACGGGTTGCGGGCGGAAAGCGTCATCTGCTCCCAGAACTCCAGATAGAGCCCGTAATAGGCATCATAGTCGCCAAGATTGGCTCTGAGCTCATCGAGCAGGGCATTCATCTCAGCGATGTCCTGCGGGGTGGCGCGCTGGGCGGCCAAGGCGGCCATGCCGGGCTCGATGGCGATCCGGGCCTCGATCAACGACTCGATGGTGGCATCGGAAAACTGCAGCAGCAGCGCCATCGTGGAAGCGAGGCTTTCCCAATGAGGAAAGGCGACAAAGTGGCCGCCATTGGGGCCTGTGCGGATTTCCAGAACCCCCTGGATCTGAAGATAACGGAGCGCTTCGCGCAGCGTGCCGCGGGCGACACGGTATTTCTCCAGCGCTTCGGCCTCCGAGAGGTATTTCTGGCCAGCGGCGATACGCTCCTCATGGATGTGGCGGACGATTTCGCGGGCAACCTTCAGGGCGCCCTTTTCGCGCGGCTTCCGGACCGCTTGCGGCTGAGTGGCCTGCGGAGTTTCCGCCGGGCCATTTGCTAACTGTTTGGTGTTCATTCCCCGTCCAGACTTTCTAACCCGTGCAGCCTCTTTTGCCGGGCTTTCCGGCAGAGACAGCGCGCCCCTTGGTTCTGGCGCTGTCCTTTCGCTGCGATGGTTAATCCAGTCAACTCCTCTGTGAGTTTAGCCGGAGGTGGCGCAAGGGAAGGTGGAAAGGCGTTGCGGCCAGCAGCTTTGCCCGGAACACGCGAGTGGCGTGGCCGGCAAATGCAACTGACTGCGGATTTGCTGCAGCGGCGTCAGGATGTATCCGCGCGCAGGCCCGAAGACGGAGCGGCGGGCGCGTGGGCAGAAGTGTGATTGAAGAACGCCCAGATTTCGCCATTCGGGATGACGGGCTTGAGGCGGCGCGCGCAGAGGCCGGCCGCCTTCAGAATGGCCGCCATGCGGGCGGCATGGGGGTGAGGATCATCCAGCACGGCCTTGAGCGCGGCGAGGCGCGCTTCGAGCAGGGCGGCGGGATCAGCCGGACATAGGGCGGGGCCGGGACGCGGCAGAAGGGGGCGCGCCGCAGGGCGCGCGCGAGCCTGGCGTGCCTTCCAGTCTTCCAGCAGGGGATCGGCCTTGCCGGCCTGCTCAAAGCCCCGGGCGAGGCTCCAGAGGCTGAGCGAAAGCTGTTTTGAGGCGCGGCGCGGACGGCGCGTGCGGCCGCCGGGGGCTAGCGGGCGGCTTACCACAAAGGGGACGGGGTTGGCCGCCGCCGGGCGGGCGCGCAGCACGATCAGCAGGCAGCGGAAGATATGTTCCAGCCAGCGCGTGCGCGCGGCGGCAAAACGCAGGACGCCGTTACGGGTTTTGCCCGGCGCCATCTGCCGCGCCCAGGCCGCCGTTGCCATCAGCATAAGGAGCACCATGCGCGCTGCGACCCACACGGCCTTGCCGGGTGGGCGGGGGCGCCGGGGCGCAGAGGAAGGGCGGCTGGTGATCATGCCGCAAAGTCTGCCCGCTACGGAAGGCACGCGGATAAGGAGGCCTGATTTGCCGTCAGATCCCCGATGGAAGCAGGCAGAAGCCCCGTGGACAGGCAGGGCGCCTATCCGCGGAAATTTCCGTCAGCGGTCGATTTCCAGGTCGTTCTCGCCCGCCTCACTCATGGAGAATTCGTTCCAGAGCGCATTGAGGATGCCGAAGGTCAGCGCGAAGCCGAGGCCGAGAATCCAGGTGAAATACCACATTGTTCAAACTCCTCAGTATTTGCCTTCGCTGGTGGCTTCTTCGATGGTCAGCCGTCCCCAGAGCACCTTGAAGACCCAGGCCGTGTAAGCAAGCACAATGGGCAGGAAGATCGCCGTGGCGATCAGCATGATGAACAGCGTGACATGGCTCGACGAGCTGTCCCAGACAGTGAGGCTGGCGGTGGGATTGACGCTGCTGGGCAGGATGAAAGGGAACATCGAGGCGCCGACAGAGGCGATGATACCGGTGGCGGCGAGGCCCGAGCCCGCCATCGCCAGCGGCGACTTCCGGCCCAGCGCCCAGAAGGCGAGCAGGCTGCCCGCAAAGCCCGCGAGCGGGGCGAGAATGAGGAAGGGATACCTTCCATAATTCCCCATCCAGGCGCCTGCCTCAACGAGGACCTCCTTGCGCAGCGGGTTTGCCTGGCCGTGGGGATCGATATCCGACACGATGCGGTAGCCCATGCCCGACTGCCACAGCCAGATGCCGGCGAGCGCATAGAAGACAATGACGGCGAGGGCGGTGATGCGGCCATATTTTACCGCGCGGTCCATCACCGGGCCATGCTCGAGCTTCACCACCAGCCAGGACGCGCCGTGCACCACCAGCATGGCGACCGAGGCGAGACCTGCCAGCAGGGCGAAGGGGTTGAGCAGGCCGAAGAGGCCGCCGTCATAAGTGGCGCGCATGGTGCGGTCGATGTCGAACGGGACGCCCTGAAGGACATTTCCGAGCGCAACACCGAAGATCAGTGCCGGGACGAAGCCCCCGATGAAGAGCGCCCAGTCCCAGTTGCGCCGCCATTCCTTGCTGGCGCGTTTGGAGCGGTATTTGAAGCCGACCGGACGCAGGATGAGCGCGGCAAGCACCACAAACATTGCCAGGTAAAAGCCCGAAAAGCTGACCGCGTAGACAAAGGGCCAGGCGGCGAAGAGCGCGCCGCCGCCAGTGATCAGCCAGACCTGGTGACCTTCCCACATCGGGCCGATGGAGTTGATCACGAGGCGGCGTTCCGCATCCGTCTTGCCGACGAAGGGCAGCAGGGTGGCGACGCCGAGGTCGTACCCGTCGGTCAGGGCGTAGCCGATCAGCAGGATGCCGACGAGCGCCCACCAGATGACTTTCAGAGTGGCATAGTCGAGTGGGATATCCATTGTTGTTCTCCCTCAGACGTCAAACTGGACAGAGCGCCCGCCGGTGGGGCCTTCGCTGATCACACCCTCGGGAAGGATCCGCCCGCCAGGCCCGGCCTTGATGGCGCGGAGCATGAGGCTGATCTCGATCACGGCGAGTGTGCCATAGAGGAGGGTGAAGCCCACCATCGTCATGATGACCTGCGAGGCCGACAGGCTGGAGACCCCCAGGAAGGTGGGCAGCACGCCGTCGATCACCCAGGGCTGGCGGCCGACTTCGGCCAGGACCCAGCCGAGTTCTGCCGCGATCCAAGGCAGCGGGATCGCCAGGATCGCCACCCGCAGGAACCATCTGGGCACCTTGCGTTTCATGCTGACAAAGAAGAAGGCGAGCGAGAAGATGCCGATGAAAAGGAAGCCCAGCCCTGCCATGATACGGAAGGAGAAGAAGGCCATCATCACATTCGGCACCGTATCGAAGGAGGCCTTGGTGATGGTTTCCTTGTCTGCCGTCAGCGGATCATCGACATAGCGCAGCAGAAGGAGGGCGTAGCCGAGATCCTGCTTGGTCTGCTCGAAGGTTTCGCGGGCAGCGATATCCTCCGGATTGTCGTTGAGGCGCTGCACGGCTTCATAGGCGTGGAGACCATTCTCGATGCGGCTTTCGGCGATAGCGACGAGCGGCAGGATGCCTTCGACTTCACCGTCCAGCGAGCGGGTGGAGATCAGGCCGAGGATCCACGGGAACTTCACTTCGAAGTGGGTTTCGTGGGTTCTCTGGTCCGGAATGCCGATCAGCGTCAGGGGCGCGGGCGCTTCCTCCGTGTGCCACATGGCTTCGAGCGCGGCGAGCTTCATCTTCTGGTTATCGGTGAGCGCGTAGCCGCTTTCATCGCCGAGGACGACGACCGAGAAGGCAGAGAGAAGGCCGAAGCTGGCGGCAACCGCCATGGAGCGCTTGGCGAGGCCAAGATGGCGCCCCTTCAGGACATACCAGGCCGAAACGCCGAGCACGAAGACCGAGGCGGTGACATAGCCGGCGCTGACAGTGTGGACGAATTTGGCCTGGGCGACGGGGTTGAAGATCACTTCCATGAAGTTGGTGATTTCCATCCGCATCGTCTCGGGATTGAACTCCGAGCCGACGGGGTTCTGCATCCAGCCATTGGCGACGAGAATCCAGAGCGCCGAGAGGTTCGACCCCAGCGCTACTAGGAAGGTAACGAGCCAGTGAACCGGGCGGGAAAGCTTGTCCCAGCCGAAGAACATGAGGCCGACGAGCGTGGCTTCAAGGAAGAAGGCCATCAGGCCTTCGATGGCGAGGGGCGCGCCGAAAATGTCGCCAACATAATGGGAATAGTAGGACCAGTTCATGCCGAACTGGAACTCCATCGTGATACCGGTGGCGACACCGAGCACGAAATTGATGCCGAACAGCGTTCCCCAGAATTTGGTGATACGCTTCCAGACTTCCTTGCCGGTCATCACATACGCGCCTTCCATGATCACCAGGATCATCGAGAGGCCGAGCGTGAGCGGCACGAAGAGGAAGTGGTACATTGCGGTGAGAGCGAACTGCCAGCGCGACAGGTCTGCTACGAGGAGATCGGGCATTTCCCAGCTCCGTTGTGAGGCAGCTCCATGCTGCGTATTTCACGAATCTCTAAAGTAATCCGTGGGTGAAGTCACGCCGCGATAAGTCGCATGCGTCACTTGGAGCGTCCACAGTAAAACTACGTACATGGCATCGTCAGGACTGCAGAAAAGGACGCGCTTGAAGCGCTGGAGCGGCGCGGCAAAAGCGGCGTCGGGGCAGGCATTCCTGCTGCAGATGTTCGGGCTTCTGGCCTGGGTGGGGATTGCGTTCGGCATCGGCTACGGGGTGGACAATTTGTCCAATGGGAAGCCAGCTGGAGGGCTGCTGGTTCTGGCCGCTGGGTGCGCCATGGTGCGCGCGCTTGCCGGATGGTTGCATGACGGCGCTGCGGCACGCGCAGGGCTGGTGATCGTGGCAGCAGCGCGCGGCGAGATATTCGAGACACTGAAAGCCCGCGGGGCCGGAATGCTGGAAGGCGCCGGGGCGGGCATGCGCACGTCACAGGTGATAGATCGTACAGGGAAGCTGGCCGGCTACGCCGCACGCTGGGTGCCGGGGCAGCGGATGGCACTTGCCGGGCCGGTTATCGTGCTGGTGGCGGTGGCGACGCAGAGCTGGCTGGCGGCGGCGCTGTTGCTGGTGTCTGTGCTGGTGTTGCCGGCGTTCATCTGGCTGACTCTGGGCGAGGTGACGGCGGTGGCGCGGGCGCAGCAGACATCGCTGGACCAGCTTTCCGGCGCATTCCAGGCGCGAGCGGCGCAGGCGGGCATTATCCGGGCGTTCCGGGCCGTGACGCGGGAAACGGCAGTGCTGGCGGAGGTCTCCTCAGACCTCCGTGGCCGGACGATGAAGGTGTTGCGGGTGGCGTTTCTCTCCACGGCAGTGCTGGAGTTCTTTGCCTCGATCTCTGTAGCGATGGTGGCGGTGTATGTGGGGTTCAAGCTGCTCGGCGTGTTTCCGTTTGCGACCGGCGAGACGCTGACGCTGGCGGAAGGGATGACGATCCTGATCCTGGTGCCGGAATTCTTTGCCCCGATCCGCAAGCTGTCGGCATTGCACCATGACCGGGCAGACGGGACGGCTGCGGCAGGGTTTCTGGATGACTGGCTGGAGGCGGCGGCGGCGCGGCCTCTGCCGGAGCGGTTACCCGCACTCCGGGCGGCGCCGGAGATTGCGTTTCAGGATGTGGCGGTGGCGTTCGGCAATGGCGCGCGGCTGGAGGGCGTGAATTTTACGGCCCGGCCCGGGGAGATGGTGGCGCTGACCGGGCCCTCGGGCGCAGGCAAGACGACGCTGCTGAAACTGCTGGTGGGGCAAGGCGGTGTGACCGGCGGCGCAGTGCGGGTGGATGGCGCAGTGCTGGCACCGGGGGCGAGCCTGGCCGAAAGCGCGACCTGGATCAGCCAGACGCCTTGGATGATTGAGGGCAGTGTTGCCGACAATCTGCGGCTGGCGGCGCCGGAGGCAGGGGACGCTGACCTGCGCGCGGCGCTGGTGGCGGTGGGCCTGGCGGAAGCCGGAGAGGCAGATGCGCTGCTGGCGCGGCAGCTGGGGCGGGGCGGCAGCGGGCTTTCGGGTGGACAGCGGCAGAGGATCGGGCTGGCGAGAGTGATCCTGCGAGGATCTGGCCTTCTGCTGCTGGATGAGCCGACCGCGCACCTTGATGAGGCGGCAGAAGAGGACTTCATCCGGACACTTTGGGACATTTCCCGGACAAGGACGGTCATTCTGGGGACACATTCGGACAATCTGCGCGCAGCGTGTGACCACGTGGTCGATCTGGCCGCCCATCGGCAGGAGGCGGCGCCATGATGAAGCTCTGGTCAGCGCTTGGAGCGCCGGGGCGTCTTCAGTTCGGGCTGGCGATGGGGCTGGCGGCGGTCGCCGCGATCGCCGGCGTGGTGCTGATGGGGCTGTCGGGCTGGTTCCTGGTTGCCGGCGCGCTGGCCGGCGTGGCGGGGGCGGGGCACAGCTTCAACCACCTGTTTCCGAGCGCGGGTGTACGCGGGGCCGCCTTCACCCGGGTGCTGGGACGATATGGCGAGCAACTGATCGGGCATGACGCGATCCTCAGCCTGTCAGCGCGGCTGCGCCCGCGCGTCTTCGAGGCCGGGGCCCGCAGCCGCAGAGGGCTGTCACCGATGGCATCAGCAGACCTGACGGCGCTGGTGGATGACATGGACGCAGCCGAGGGCGCGTTCCTGAAAGTGGTGCTGCCGGGGATAGGGGTGATTTCCGGCTTCGTGGTCGCGCTCGGCCTGGCGTTGGCGAGCGATGTGGTGCTGTTTGTTCTGGCGGTGCTGGCCGCAGCCCTGGCGGCAGGGGCGTTGCCCTTCCTGGCCGTGCAGGCGGCGCAGCGGCGCGCGGCCGTTCTGAGCATTCAGGCGGACGTCGCGCGCGGGGATGTGGCGCGCCTGATCGAGAACGCGACAGAGCTGGACGTGTATGGCGCGCTGAGGCGCTATGCCGGGGAGGCTGAAGCGACCTTGGCGCACTGGCAGAAAGAGAGTGAGGCGCTGGAGCGGCCTTTCCGGGGGCTTTCGGCCATTCTCAGCGCCGTGGGCGTGGGGATGGGCGTGCTGGCTCTGTGGCGGGCAGCGGTGACGCAGGGCGACCTGCCGCTGGCGGCGGGGGCGGCGCTGGCACTAATGGCGGCGTTTGAAGCAGCGTCAGCCATGCTGAAGGTGATGGAGGCCGCGCCAAAGGCGAAGGCGGCGTCTGACCGGCTGGCGGACCGGCTGGAAGGCGGGACAGCGGCGTGGGACGCAGCGCCAGAAACGGCGCAGGCGATTGACAGCGTGTTTCCACTGGAAGTGCGTGGGCTGACGGTATCCGCCGCGCCGGGCGCGCCGCAGACGCCGGTGGTGAGTTTCCGCATTGAAGCAGGCAGCGTGACCCAGCTGACCGGGGCGTCGGGCGTGGGAAAGTCTACTCTGGCGGAGGCGCTGATGCGGTTGCATCCGGTGGCACCGGATATGCTGAGCTATGGCGGGGTGGACGCGTGCAATGTACGGATTGCATCGGTGCTGGAGCGGATTTCCATGAGCCCGCAGATGCCGGCCTTCCTGCCGGGCACGGTGGCAGAGCAGTTGCGGCTGGCAAAGCCGGAGGCCAGCGAGGCGGAGATGCGCGCGGCGCTGGAAGCGGCGTTGGCCGAGGAGTTTGTATTTGCGCGGGCCGAAGGGCTGGAGAGCCTGATCGGCGAGGGCGGGGCAGGATTTTCGGGCGGCGAGCTGCGGCGGCTGGGGCTCGCGCGGGCATTGCTGGCGGACCCGGACCTGCTGATCCTGGATGAGCCTTTTGCGGGGCTGGACAAGGCGCTAGCAGACCGGCTGGCGGCGCGCCTGTCAGACTGGCTGGCAGACGGGCAGCGGGCGATCCTCATTCTGCAGCACAAAGCCGACGGCCGGGGCTGGCCTCAGAAGACGGCTTTTTCCGTGGTGCTGTAGATGTCGACCATGGCGTCAGCGAGGGCTTCGGCCAGGCGGAAGTAGGCGGGCGGGACGAAGCCGGGTTCCTTGCTGACCGGCAAGGCGGGCGAGCGGGCGACGCTGATGACGAAGGGCTTGCCCTCGGTCTCGACAAAATCGATGCGGCCATAGTCGAGCCCGAGACGCGCGCGCAGGTCGAGAAGTTCCTGAGGCGGGGTCCATTCTTCCAGGCTTTGCGGAATGGATGTGCGGATGATGGCGGCGCCGGAAGTCTGCAGGCTGAGGAAATGCTCATCGCCGAGAAAATGATACTGGCGCAGGATATAGCGGCCGGCGCTTTCTTCCGGCAGGAATTTCTGGACGATATATCCGGGGGCGAACTTTTCGGCCGGAACATCGTTGAGGGAGGGGTAGATGCGATAATTGTCGTTGGCGATGGCTTCGCGCGGGGCAGCGGTGCGGGTGAGGCCGGTGAGGCGGCGCAGGAGGCTGGCGCGCTCGGATGTGGACGGGCCGATATAGCCCTGGTCTGACTTGACGATGACAGCGCCCTTGTAAGCGGCGCCTGCCTGCAGAAGGCCGCTGGAATAACGATGCTTGCGCAGGTCGCCCGCGCCGGCATTGAAGGTGACCGGGTATTGCGCGGCAAAACGGTTGTACTCTTCCGGCACGACCGGCCGGCTGAGATTGAGAAAAAGGAGATCTGCCTCCACGAAGCCGCGCGTGCCCGAAAGCTCGATCACTTCGACACCGCTGGCGCGCCAATGTTCGGCCAGAAGGTCTGTGAGGTGTGTGCGATGGCCGGGCGCATGGCCGGAATTGTTGAGGATCGCGATCCGGTCGAGCGTGTGGCGCAGCGGCCGGGGCGCGGCTCCGCTGAGGCGAGGCACAATCTGATTACGCACGGCGTGTCCTTTCCAGCATTCACATACAGCAGGGCCGGTGGGCGCACCGGCAGGATTTCTGCCCTGGCGTTGCAAGTCCGGCGCCAGAAACGCGAGCCTGGGCAGGCGATCTTCGTGCCATTGGTGAATTTTCCGGGGCCGAAAATTAACGGAAAATCGGCGGCGGGTGGGCGCGGGCGGGCCAATTGACACCATGAGTGCCAATAGATACCGTTTCCGGAATAACAACCGCCCTGGCCGCGTGCCGGTATGGGGCAGGCGGCATCGCCGGGGGAGGCCAGAATGTCATTGAAAACGCAGCTGGTCTCGCGGGTGACGCAATATGTGACAGGGGAGGCGCGCCAGTCAAAGCTGCGCGCCGCCGCCGAGCGCAAGAGGCAGAGGGACGGGCGGATGCATCAGGCAGAGTATTTCCATGTCGCGGGCGACCCCTATTCGCATCTGATGCTGCAAGTTCTGCCGCTGCTGGCCGGGCGGTATGACATCCAGGTGAAGCCGAGACTGGCGCCGCCGCCGCCCGATTGGGCCGCGCCGGAGCGGACCAAGCTGGAGGACTATTCACGCGAAGATGCCGGGCGGCTGGCAGCAAAGGCGGGCCTGCGCTTTACCGATCCGGGGGCGCAGCCTTCAGCTGCGCGGCTGGCTCAGGCCGAAGCGGCGCTGGCAGGCATCCTCGACGCGCCGGACTTTGCCGTGCGGGCGCTGGAGATCAGCGAGGCGTTGTGGGCTGGCGCGCCGCTACCTCCCGGTGGCGAGACAGCAGCGGCGGTGCTGGCCGAGGGCGGGGCCCGGCGCGAGGCGCTGGGGCATTATCTGGGCGGGATGCTCCATTATGAGGGTGAATGGTATTGGGGTGTCGACCGGCTGCACTATCTGGAGCGGCGCCTGCGGGAGCTGGGCGCGAAGAAGGCGGGGGCGCCGGAAGCATTTCTGTTTGTTCAGCCTGATAGTCCGCAGGCGGACGCAAATCCTGGCGGGGCGGCCAAAGAGGTTCACTTCTATCTCTCCTTTCGCAGTCCCTACACCTACATTGCGGCCGAGCGCATCCGGGCGCTGGCGGAGGCCTATGGGGCAGAGCTGAAGCTGCGCTTTGTGCTGCCGATGGTGATGCGGGGCCTGCCGGTGCCGCGGATGAAGGGCATGTACATCACCAAGGATGTGGCGCGGGAAGCGCGCCGGATGGGCATTCCGTTCGGCAAGATTGCTGATCCGGTCGGCACGCCTGTGGAGCGGGGCTACGCCATCCTGCCGATGGCGATGGAGGCGGGTGTGGGGTTTGAATATTGCCAATCATTCCTGAAAGGCGTGTGGGCTGAAGGGATTGATGCGGGAAGCGATGCCGGCCTGCGGCAGATTGTTGAACGTGCGGGGCTGGACTGGGGTAAGGCGCGCGCCCTGATCGGCGGGGACCATTGGCGCGCGGATGAAGAGGCCAACCGGGCGGAGATGATGGGCCTGGGCATCTGGGGTGTGCCGAGTTTCCGGGTGGGCGATGTTGCCACCTGGGGGCAGGACCGTATGTGGATCATTGAAGACGCGCTGGCGAAATAGACAGGAAAATCCGTACAGGGAGGAATGAATGCAGGTTACCAATGAAGTGTTTCCGACAGATCCCGCAGTAGTTCAGGAGCTGATGAAGCCGGGGCCGGACGGGCCGATCTTCATGGTCAATCTCCTGAAGTTCAAGGAGAAGGCCGAGTATGAGGATGGGCGCGCGAGCGACCTTTCCGGGCGGGATGCCTACATGATCTATGGGCGGGCGGTGACCGAGATTCTGCCCAAGTTTGGCGGCAAGGCGATCTTCGCCGCAGACGTGACTTTCCTGTCGCTGGGCAAGGCTGAGGAGCTTTGGGATGAGGTGGCCATCGCCATGTATCCCAAACGTGCCGATATGGTACGCATGTCGATGTCGACCGAGTGGCAGGCGGCGGCTGTCCACCGCACCGCTGGCCTCAAAGGGCAGTTGAACATTGAAACGGTGCTTCAGGAGAGCATGAAGGAAGTCATGCTGTCACAAATGGGCATCAAGGCATAGGCAGGCGCGGACTTAACCGCTATTAAAGCGCCAGAAAACTGGCCTAGCAAGGAAGCGGAATGGCAGACCTTCTCGAAAATGAGCCCGAACTCGTGGATGTGGCAACCGAAAGCGAAGACGGCCGCAAACGCCGCTCCGAGCGCAGCCGGGAGCAGATCATCGAAGCGATGTTCGAGCTTGTGGCCCAGGGCGAGCTTGATCCTGGCGCCGCGCGGATCGCAGAGGTGGCAAATGTCAGCCTGCGCACGGTGTTCCGGCACTTCGAAGAAGTCGATGGCCTCTACCAGGAGATGAACCGCCGGGTGAAAGAGGAGGTGATGCCGATCGTCAAGGCGCCGTTCAGCAGCACCAACTGGCGCGACACGGTGCTGGAACTTGTCGATCGCCGGTCTGAAGTGTTCGAGCGGATCATGCCTTACCGCGTATGCGGAAGCATCCGGCGGTTCCGCTCCGCCTATCTGATGCAGGGGCATCAGGATTTCGTGGCGATGGAACGGTCGATCCTTGATTCGGTGCTGCCGGAAGAGATCCGCTCCAATGTGGTAATCGAGGCCGCGTTCGACAGCGTTCTGGGCTTTGATACCTGGCGGCGGCTGCGTCAGGATCGCGGGCTTTCGGTTGAGGAAGCGCGGGCAGCGGTGCGCAAGCTGGTTGAAGCGCTGCTGGCGTCTGTCTGATCTGATCCCATGCGCGCCCGCCTCGCACTTCTGACGCTGTGGGCGCTGGCCGCCTGCGGAGCATCCCCCTCAGGCGATCCGGTAGCTGGAAGCTGCGGTCTTGATGCTGGGGCGATGGGGCAGTTTGTGACCGTGCCCGGCGGCGTGCTTCAGAAGGGGCGTGACGCGATCTATCCTGAAGAACGGCCGGAGACGGAGCTGCATGTCGACGGCTTCCGCATTCAGGCGCATGAAGTGACGAATGATCAGTTTGCGGCCTTTGTAGCGGCGGCGGGATATGTAACCGATGCCGAGCGCGGCGTGATCGAGAACCAGCCCGGGGCGGGCTCTGCGGTATTTCGCAATGCGCGCTGGCATCTGATTTCCGGCGCAAGCTGGAAGGCGCCCGATGGTCCGGGAACAGACATTGAAGGCAAAGGCAACTGGCCGGCGATCCATGTGTCGCTGGCGGATGCGATGGCTTATGCGGCCTGGGCGGGTGGGCGTATCCCCAGCGAAGAGGAATGGGAGCATGCTGCGCGCCTCGGCCTGCCCGATCCGGAGCGGGATACTTCCGGCGCCTTTACCGATGACGGGAAACCGCGCGCTAATACCTGGCAGGGCATTTTTCCGGTGGCCAATACCGGGGATGACGGTTTTGCAGGGGCTGCGCCGGTGGGCTGTTTCCCGGCGGACAGGCTGGGCCTTTACGACATGATCGGGAATGTGTGGGAGTGGACGGATACGCCGTTTGCGCCTGGCAACAATACGATCAAGGGTGGCAGCTATCTTTGCGCCGATAATTTCTGCCGCCGGTATCGCCCGGCCGCACGCCACCCGCAGGAGGTGGACTTCTCCTCAAACCATATCGGCTTCCGGATCGTGAAGGATCTGGAAGCCGAATAGGCAGGGTTCAGTTGGGCCAGTAGATGTATTCCTCGCCCTCGACGTAGTCGTCGGCCAGGGTGTGGTCGATCTTGATCGGGCTTTCAATCGTATACGGATAGAGCGGCGGGCGCGCATCTTTCCAGTGCGCATCGATCAGGGCTTGCAGTTCTGCCAGTTTTTCCGGCTCGGAAGCGGCGAGGTTCGTCTGTTCGGTAGGGTCATTGTCCAAATCGAACAGCCAGGACTTGTTCTGGCGGCCATTGACCTGAAGCTTCCAGCCTCCGGCGCGAACCACTTTGTAGTAGCCGCTGGACCAGAAAATGGCATCGCCTGGGCGAGAGAAGCCATCGGCTCCCATTGCCAGGGGCAAGAGATTTTGCCCGTCGATTTCAACGCCGGCGGGGAGAGGCGCGCCCGCAACCGCGGCGAGCGTCGGCATCATGTCGATATGGGCGACGGGCTCATCGACAACTGTGCCCGGCTGGATGGCGGCAGGCCATTTCATGAAGAGGGGCACGCGAATGCCGCCTTCAAACAGGGTGATCTTCCAGCCCCGATAAGGCTCATTGACCTCCGGAATACCGATATAGCCGGCGCCGCCATTGTCGCTTGAGAAGACGATGATGGTGTTGTCGGCGAGGCCTTCTTCCTCGAGCTTTTCCATGATGCGGCCGACGCTGCGATCCACGGCGCGCAGCATGGCGGCGTAGACGCGCAGGCGGTGGGGCTCGATATCACCGACGGCTTCATAGTCTTCCTTGGTGGCCTGGAGCGGCGTGTGGACGCCCCAATGGGCAAGGTAGAGGAAGAAGGGCCGGTTGCGGTTGGCTTCAATGACTTTCAGGGATTCGTCGGTCCAGTAATCGGTGAGATAGCCGCCCGGTTCGAACCAGTCGCTGCCATTATAGCTGGCGGCGAAATCCATGCGTGCCCAGAGGAATTTGTCGATGGGGTCGAAATCCAGCCTTGCATCCACACCGCGCGGATCACCGGGGGGGAGGAACATGCCGCTCGCCATGTCGAGGCTTTCGTCAAAGCCCTGATCGTTGGGGCGGAAAGGGGCGGCGTTGCCCAGATGCCATTTGCCGATATGGACGGTGTGATAGCCGCGGTGTTTGAGCACTTCGGCGATGGTGATCTCTTCACTCGGCAGGCCCTGCTCGGCGAAGGGGGGCATCATCTTTTCGTTTTCCTTCACATGCTCCGTGGGCGGCAATCCTGTGCGCATGTCATTGGCGAACATGGGAACGATGCGGGACATGCCGGGCGGAGTCGGTGTGTATTCAAAGCCTGTGCGGGTGGGATAGCGGCCCGTCATCAGCATGGCGCGCGAGGGCGCGCAGGTGCCGGTGCCGGAATAGGCAGTGGAGAAGAGGGCGCCTTCTGCGGCCAGACGGTCTATGTTCGGCGTGGGCACACGCCCGCCGGCGACGCCGCCGCCAAAGGTGGAGATGTCATTGATGCCGAGATCGTCGGCGAGGATGAAGACGATGTTGGGCGGGCGGTCAGCAACGGTCGTGTCCGCCGTTTCCGGGCCCTTCATCCACTCGACCGGCCGATTGGGGGCAATCGGCGGGCGCTCGGCGCGGGTGACGAGGTGGAGGATGATTTCCTTGCGATTGAAGAAGGCCAAGGCGCCCAAGCCGGCGATCAGTATGACCAGTGCAATAAGGATCTTGCGGAGCATGGATCAGGCCTCTTTTTTCCGGTTGCGGAGGACTTTGATGATCAGCCAGATGAGGCCGCCAAGGAGCAGCAGGCCGATAATGCCGAAGGTGATGATTTTCGGCATGTTCCGCTTGAGCACGGCGGCGGTCATGTTCTTTTCCACCTGGGCAACGGAATTGTAGCCCGCGGGCACTTCGAGCACGCCCACCCGGTCTGCATAGGCGGCGTAGTCTGCCTGAAGCTGCTCGAAGACTTCCGGATGGTCGGCGCTGAGATCCTGAGTCTCGCCCGGGTCGTTTTCCAGATTGAACAGGCGCCAGTTGCCATCGCCCCAGGGCTGGAGATTGCGGACGATCTTCCAGGGGCCTCTATAAAGCGCTGCGTTGCCGGACACCTCGATGCCAATGGCATCCTCTGGCGCATACACATGTGCGGCTGCGCCAGACAGCAGGGGCAGCAGGCTGCGGCCATCAATCGAGATGCTGCCTTCTGGCGCGGGGCCGGCGTCTGCCATTTCCAGCAGGGTGGGCGCAACGTCAGTGACGACTGCGAAGGCGTCCACCCGTCCGGGAGATATTCCGGGGCCGGACATGATGAGCGGTACGCGAAGGCCGCCCTCGGAAACGTAGAACTTGAAAAGGTAGCTGGGGGAAGATGCTGCGCTGGCAAATTCCGGGCCGATGAAGCCGTAGCTGCCTTTCTCGCCGATGCGCTCAAGGCCGATATGATAGCCATTGGCGGCCAGCCAGGGGCCGAAGCGCGGGTCTTCTGCAGTGGAAGGCTCAGGCCCGTTATCCGAGGTGATGACGAAGACCGTGTTGTCGTAGTCTCCGGTTTCCTTGAGATGCTGGATCAGGCGGCCAACATGATGGTCCATTGCTTCCAGCATGCCGGCATTGACGGCCATGCGGGCTGCGAAGAGGCGCTGCTGGTCTTCCGAAAGGTCGTCCCATTTGCGCAGGTCCGGGTGGAGGGCGGGTTGGGCGGCACCCGCAGGCACAAGGCCGAGTTCCTGGGCACGTTGCCAGCGGCGCGTCTGCAGCGCTTCCCAGCCGTCGCGGTAGGTTTCGAGATAGTTGGCGGTAAATTCCGGCGGGGCCTGAACCGGGATGTGGAGCGCCTGAAAGCCGAGATAAGCGAGGAAGGGCGCGCTCGTGTCTCCTTCGTCCATATAGTCGATCATCTTGTCGACGATGAAGGTGGAGGAATAGAAATCCTCTGGCAGGGAAGCGGGCTCGCCATCTTCATACCACGGGGCATCCGCGTAGAAGGGCATGTAGGATTTGTCTTCCCAATTGTCCGCCCCCGACGCATCGAGCGCGAAGGACCGGTCAAAGCCATGACCATCGGGAAGGTCTCCCTTGCCGCTGCCAAGGTGCCATTTGCCGGTCATCAGGGTACGGTATCCCAGCGGCTTCAGGCGCGCAGCGAGCGTGGTGACGCCAGGTTCCAGGCGCATCGTATAGCCGGGCTTGCCGACATGTTCAGGGGGCAGGACTTCCGGGATGGTGGAGATGCCGGTGCGGTGGTTATCGACGCCGGTGAGCAGCATGGCGCGCGAGGGTGAACAGAGCGGGGAGGAGCGGTATTGCGTGAACATCGCGCCGGAGGTGGCGAGGGCATCAATATTGGGTGTGGCCGCTTCCCCGCCATAGATGCCGAGATCCATCAGGGCGGCATCATCGATCACCATCACCACGAAGTTGGGTTTTTGGCTCTGGGCCTGTGCCGATACCGGCACAGCGGCGGCCACAAGGATAGTCAAGGCAGCAAACAGCCTGCGCCTCATGATGAAACCCTCCCTCATCTTATCGTTACATCCATCTGACATTATGACACGCATCGCGTCAATTGATTCCTGCGTCCGGCTTGCCACCGCGCCGGAAGAGTCCAGATTGAACCTTCCGGCGCGCCGGCGCGTTTGACGGTGAGGATGAGTTTGCCAATTGACTGGATAAGGCCCGGCGCGGGCGGGATTGAGGTGGCGGGCGGGGCGGCGTTTGTGGACCCGTCATTGCCGAGGCCGCTGGCAATCGTGACGCATGGCCATGCCGATCATGCGCGGTCGGGGCATGGCCGCGTCATCGCCACGCACGAGACGCTGGCGATCATGGAGGCCCGGTATGGGCCAACGGCGGGCTGGGCGGTGGCCTATGGCGAGACGGTGGAGATCGGGGATGTGCGCGTGACGCTCTATCCGGCGGGCCACGTTCTGGGCTCGGCGCAGGTGTTGTTGGAGCGGGGCGGCGAGCGGGTGATCGTGACGGGCGACTTCAAGCGGGCGGCGGACCCGACCTGCCCGCCCTTCGTGCCCGTTGCTTGTGATGTGCTGATTACCGAGGCGACCTTTGGTCTGCCGGTGTTCCGGCATCCGCCGGCGGCGGGTGAGGTGGCCAAGGTGATGGAGCGTCTGGCTGAAGCACCGGAGCGCAGCGTGCTGATCGGCGCGTACGCGCTGGGCAAGGCGCAGCGCGTGATCTGCCATCTGCGCGAGGCGGGGTATGACCGGCCGGTTTACCTGCACGGCGCGATGGAGAAGCTTTGCGCGCTCTATGAGGCCCATGGCGTGAAGCTGGGAGACCTGCGCTCGGCGACTGGCGCGGAAGCAGAGGAAATGGCGGGACATGTGGTGGTGGCTCCGCCAAGCGCGCTGCGGGATCGATGGACACGGCGCCTGCCAGACCCCGTGCTCGCGATGGCATCCGGCTGGCTGCAAGTGCGCCAGCGGGTGCGGCAAAACAATATCGATCTGCCGCTGGTGATCTCTGATCATGCAGACTGGGCAGAGCTGACGCAGACGATCCGCGAGGTGGCGCCTTCGGAAGTGTGGGTGACGCATGGCAGCGAGGCGGGGCTGCTGCGCTGGTGTGAGCTCAATCAGATCCGCGCGCGGGCGCTGCATATGGTGGGGCGAACGGATGAGGGCGAGGCATGATTGCCGACTTTGCCCGCCTGCTGGACCGGCTGATCATCACGCGCTCTCGCAATGAGAAGCTGAGCCTGATTGCGCGCTATCTGCGGGAGGCTGATCCCGAAGACCGGGGCTGGGCGCTCGCGGCGCTGGGCGGATCGCTGGACCTGCCGCAGCTGACCTCCAGCGTGGTGCGCAAGATGGCGGCAGAGCGGGTGGACGAGGAATTGCTGCGCCTCAGCCGGGAGTTTGTGGGGGATACCGCAGAGACGGTTGCGCTGATCTGGCCAGCCCAGGACGTCGGGGCGGCCGCGCCGCTGACGCTGCGCGGGGTCGTGACGGCGCTCCAGACGGCGCGACGGGGGGAGGCGCCAGGCCTGTTGGCGAGGTGGCTTGATCAGTCCACGGTGGAGGAGCGGTTCGCGCTGCTGAAGCTGGCGCTGGGGAACTTCCGGATCGGTGTTTCCGAACGGCTGGCGAAGACCGCTTTTGCCGAAGCGTTCGGCCTGGCGCTCGCGGATGTGGAGGAATTCTGGCATGCGAGCCCGGCGCCGCATGACGATCTTCTTGCCTGGGCAACCGGCGCCGCGCCTGCGCCGGATGTGAGCGCGGTGGTGCGGTTCCGGCCATTCATGCTGTCTGTACCGGTGGAGGGCGCGCCGCCGGACTTGCGGGACTTTGCCACAGAATGGAAATGGGATGGCATCCGCGTGCAGTTGGCGCGGGCCCGCGGCGAAGCGCGCCTCTACAGCCGGGGCGGGGAGGACATCTCCGAAGCCTTTCCGGAATTTGCCGGAGCGATCCCGCATGGCACGGCATTGGACGGCGAGCTTCTGGTAGCGGACGAAAACGTTCCGTATCGGACGGCGTCCTTCTCGGAATTGCAGAAACGTCTCGGGCGCAAAGCGCCGCCGCGCAGTCTGCTGGAAGCCTCCCCGGCCTTCATCCGGGTGTATGACCTGCTGGAGCATGAGGGTGAAGATCTGCGCCCTCAGAGCTGGGTTGAGCGGCGGCGAATACTGGAGATGTTTGTGCAGCGTTTGCCGCCGGACCGGTTTGATCTTTCGCCGCTGGTGCCGGTGACGGATGCCGTCATGCTGGAGGCAGTGCGCCGGGAACCACCCGCGCCGGCCATCGAGGGCGTAATGCTGAAGCGGCGGGACAGCGCCTATATGGCGGGGCGGATTTCGGGGCTGTGGTATAAGTGGAAGCGAGATCCGTATACGGCGGATTGTGTGTTGATGTACGCGCAGCGCGGATCAGGCAAACGATCATCGTTCTATTCTGATTACACCTTCGGCTGCTGGACAGAGGATGGCCAATTAGTGCCGGTAGGGAAGGCTTACTCCGGCTTTACCGATGAAGAGCTTGTGCGCCTCGATAAGTTTGTGCGCGGAAACATTACCGGGCGCTATGGGCCAGTGCTGGAGGTTCGCAAGGAACTGGTTCTGGAGGTGGCGTTTGATTCCATCGGGGCGAGCAGCCGGCACAAATCCGGGCTGGCGATGCGCTTCCCCCGGATCAGCCGTATCCGCTGGGATAAACCGGCAGCCGAAGCCGATACGGTGGCGACGCTCCGGAACCTGATCCTGCAAACGGGGTGAATACCGGACTTGGCAACTCCGCCTTCGGGCGATAGCAGATGTTGCACAAGACGTGTCAAAAGAGATGACACGCATTCCGGGGAGAGACACATGCGCCGTCATCTTGTTGCAGGCTTTGCGGCCCTGCTGGTTCCTGCGCTTGGCGCGATCGCTGAGCCTGGTAAAGCCACTGAGGCAACAATCAACGCCAACAAGGCGTTCGCCGAAGGGCTGCCTTGGGACGATACGTCAGAGGCTGAACTTGCCGCGCGCGGATTCCTGGTAACGCGGGAAGATCCGGTGATCCTTGGCGCGGACGGCGAGAAGGTGTTTGATCTCAGCGCCTATGATTTTACCGACGGCCCCATTGCCGAAACGATGAACCCGAGCCTCTGGCGGCATTTGGGGTTGCTCAAGCAACATGGCTTGTTCGAAGTGACTCCCGGGCTCTGGCAGATCCGCGGCTTCGATATTTCGGTGATGAGCATCATCGAAGGCGAGACGGGCTATATCATCGTCGATCCGCTGACAGTGACCGAATCTGCGGCGGCGGCGTTTGAACTTGTGAAGCAGCATCTGGGCGACAAGCCGATCCATGCGGTAATCTATACCCATAGCCATGCCGACCATTTTGGCGGCGTCAAAGGCATTGTGACGGTGGAGGATGTGGCTGCCGGTAAGGTGCAGATCATCGCGCCGGAAGGCTTCATGGAGCATGCCGTCAGCGAGAACTTGATCGCAGGCGGAGCGATGAGCCGGCGGGCGAATTTCCAGTTTGGGTCACGCCTCGAACCCGGCCCGGCGGGGCAGGGCGGCGCGGGTATCGGCACGGGCATTCCGCGCGGTTCGATGAGCCTTATCCCGCCGACGCATTCTATCACGGAGACCGGCGAGACGCTGGTTATCGATGGCATCGCGATCGAATTCCAGCTGACGCCCGGCACCGAGGCTCCGGCGGAAATGAACTTCTATATTCCGCATCTCCGCGCGCTCTGTCTGGCAGAGAATGCCAATGCGACGATGCACAACGTGTTGCCGCCGCGCGGCGCGCTGGTGCGCGACTCCAAGGCGTGGGCGGATTATCTGACCGAGTCGATCGCCCTCTATGCCGACAAGACCGACGTGATGTTCGTGTCTCATGGCTGGCCACGCTGGGGGCAGGCGGAGATCACCGAATACATGTCGCATCACCGCGACGCCTACAAATACCTGCACGATCAGACCATCCGTCTGATGAACAAGGGTTATGTGGCCAGCGAGATTGCCGAGGTGATTGCTCTGCCCAATAGCCTTGCAAGCAAATGGTACAATCGCGGCTATTACGGCACGATGTCTCACAATTCCAAGGCGGTCTATCAGCGCTATCTTGGCTGGTATGATGGCAACCCGGCCAACCTCAACCCCTGGCCGCCGGAAGAAGCCGGCAAGCGCTATGTGGCGGCGATGGGCGGGGCAAAAAAGGCGCTGAAGGTGGTGCAGAAGGCCTATGATGGCGGCGACTATCGCTGGGCGGCGCAGGTGGCCAGCCATATTGTCTTTTCCGACGACACCAACATGAAAGCTCGCGAACTTCTGGCGAAGGCGTTCGAGCAGATGGGCTATCAGGCGGAAGGGTCACTGTGGCGGAACATGTACCTTACGGGCGCCGCCGAGGCGCGAGAAACCCCGGCCGATCGTCAGATCACGACCGTTTCGCCGGACATGATCGGCGCGATCACAACGCCGCAGGTGTTCGACATGCTGGCCATTCGCGTTGATCCGGCCAAGGCCGAGGGGATTGCAACGTCTGTGGCATTTGTCTTCCCGGACCGGGGCGAGACGCGCCGTGTTTCCATCCGCAATTCCGTGCTGATCCATGAAGACGGCGCGGCTGGCCCCGTGGACGCAACGGTTACCATTCCGCGCCCGGCTTTTCTGGCAATGCTGTTTGCCGGGCAGACCGCCGCCGCGCTGATGGAAGCGGGCATCATGAAGGTGGAGGGCGAGCCGGGCGCCACGGCGGCGTTGATGTCCGTGTTCGATCCCGCCGATACCGGCCCACCTTTCGAAATAGTAACGCCGTAAGCAGAAGGCCGGGTCTAAAGCCCGGTCTTTTTCGTTCTCGCAGTAGTATCGGAAGCCTATTTCGTCGCGCAGCGGCTATTGAAGGCCGCAATGTCATCATTGTACTGGCGGACGCTCGCCTGCAGCGCCAGTTCATGGCGGGCAAGGCGCTTCTTGGCCTCGTCATAAACGGTACGAGCGGCGTCGGCAGCTGCGGCATGGCCAGCAGAGGCGCGGCGGTGAATTTCTGTATCTTCCCAGGCCTCTCCGGTGGATTCCACGGCTTCTGCAGCCGCATCACGCTCTGTCGTCAGCTGCGTGATCTCGGCTTGCTTTGGCGGCAGTGTGGCAGCCATGGCCTTGCAGGCCTGCATGTCCGCCGTGCCATTGGCCTGTGCGGCCGCCACGGGGCCGGCAATCATCAGTGTGGCCAGAAACAGGGGACGAAACAGGATCATTGAGGGCTCCTTGCAATCGGCCTGATTATCCGGGCCGGCGATGAAGCGAGGCTGAACAGGTCTGCCACCTCACCGCCGCATTTCAGCTGTGGTTCTGTTCCACCCGGATGCGGCCAGCGGTGATTTCATCGATGATGTTGAAGACGGCGTTGAAGTCTTCCAGAAGCTCGTGCACGCGGTCTGCGCTGTCGAGCGGTTTGAACATGCTGCCGGGTTCGAACAGGTTGCCGCCCTGGACTGTGATCAGTACTTCACCGCCGTCAAAGCAAGCTTTCAGCTTGCCGCCCTTGAACACTTGTTCGAGGTCTACGAGTTTCTGCATCACATCGGGGGTGAGCAGATACCGGCTCTCAACCTGGTCAGTAGTGTAGACTTCGAAGATCTTTTCAAAGGTCGGGTCTTCAAGGCCTGCGCGCTGCATGCCTTTCCCCCCGCCGAAGCGGTTGAAGAAGCCGGCATCGCGGGTCACCAGCGTTCGTCCGTAGAAGGTCTTGTGGAAGTCGAGGCGCAGGCATTGACCCTTGAACACCGTGACCCAGGTGGTCCGTGTGCGGCCCTTGGAGTCTGTCGTGGTACGCTTTTCCTCAAGATGGGCTTCGAACAGTTCGAAGTTCACCTCGCGGCGCACGCCGGTGATATAGTCCTCATACTTGGAACGGTCCCAGCCAGGAACGACGCCGACTTCCTTGTGGCGATAGATCGACTCCACAGGGCCAGGTTCAGAAGTGAAATTCAGGCCGAACTGTTCGGCGATTGGCACGACGATCAGGCCCTTGGCTTCCTTGGCAAGCTGGCTCACCCCATGCTCGCCGCCGGCAAAGAGGATTATGCCGATAAACCCCGCGACGATGGCGATCCAGAGCATCTGCGAGAGGAAGGCAATCGCCAGTCCCGCCGCGATCACGCCTCCGGTGATCCAACGCATCAGGATGGCGCGCTTGGTGACCTTTATCCGCTCTTCCTCCCGCGCCAGCAGGGCGGGGCGGATGCGCTCCTCGAAGATCTGGTCGAAGCCCTGAAACTCCTTGGGAAGACCCGCAAGCGCCTGACGGATGGCGAGATTGCCTGCGGAAGTGTCCGTGGAAGGGGGGGTATCGGTCATGCCAGCTGTCCCGAACTGTCAATTGGTCCGTCAAGTTTAGGGTGAGTTGGCCGGGGCTGAAAGGCCCCGATTCCGGCATCAGAGGGTGAGGCGCAGCAGATATTCGAGATCTTCGTGCCGGCCGACGGGAAAAATGAAATCTCCCACCTTTTCCCAGCCATAGCGGGCGTAGAGCCGTTGCGCGCCTTCATTCTCCGAATAGACGCTGAGATAGATTTCCGGCGCGCGCTGGCCGCGGGCCCAGGAGAGGGCTTCGTTTACAAATCGCGAGCCGAGCCCGCGCCCCTGCAGCGGCGTGTCGACATAGAGGCGTTTGAGTTCCACAGCGCCGGGCTGTGCATTGTCCGCAGGCAGCGAGAGCGGGCTGCAAAGAAGGTAGGCCGCCAACGCGCCGGTTTCCGTCTCCGCCACGCGGATCAGGTTGCGCGGATCGGTGAGCCAGGCGGCATAGGCGGCCGTTCCGTGGGAGTCTTCGAGAAAGCTGGCGAGGTCTTCGGGGTGGTAGAGGTGCCCGAATTTGTCGGTGAAGGTTTTCTGGGACAAGGCAACCAGCGCCGAAAGATCGCCGGGAACTGCGGTGCGAACCGTCAGTTGCGAAGGGGCATGGTCAGTCTGCATCGCTCTGGCCGTAGATGGCGGTGCCGGAACCGGTGGCATCGATCCAGCCGCGATACATGCCGGCGGAGTTGAAAACGAAGCCATAGTCGCCATTGCCGCTAATCACGATGACGCCGCCATCACCGCCGAGCGCGGCGACTTCATCTAGCGCCACGCCAGCTGCCATTTTCACGTCTTCGCCTGCCAGTTTCACACGGTCGCAGATCGTCTTGGCGACAGCCACACGGATGAAATACTCGCCATGGCCGGTGGCAGAGACGGCGCAGACACCGTTTTCGGCATAAGTGGCCGCGCCGATCAGCGGTGTATCGCCGACGCGGCCTGCGGCCTTTGCGGTCATCCCGCCGGTGGTGGTAGCGGCGGCGAGGTCTCCGTTGGCGTCGATGGCGACCGCGCCGACGGTACCGTGACGGTCGGCGGCGGTGCGGGCGCGTTCCTGAAGGACACGCTCCAGCGCATCGCGGCGCCGGTCGGTGTCGAAATAGCTGTTCTCGACCATTTCGAGGCCCTGTGCCTGGGCAAATTCATCGGCGCCCGTGGCCGCGAACATGACGTGCTCGGACTTTTCCATGACGGCCCGGGCGGCTTTGATCGGATTTTTCACGCGCATCACGCCCGCAACGGCGCCGGCATTCCGGTCGCGGCCGTCCATGATCGCGGCGTCGAGTTCATGGGTGCCCGCGGCGGTGAACACTGCGCCATGGCCAGCATTGAACAGCGCGTCATCTTCCATCGTCAGCACGGCAGCCTCCACCGCGTCGAGCGCGCTGCCGCCCTCGCGGAGGACGGCCGCGCCCGCTTCCAGCGAGACATTCAGCGCGGCGATATAAGCGGCTTCCAGTTCCGGCGTCATGCTGCCCGGAAGGATCACGCCTGCGCCGCCATGGATGACGAGGCGCCACTCAGGCGCCTTTGTTTCTGGGGTGGGAGCGGGCTCGGCGGAGACACTGGCGCAGGCGGTCATGATCAATCCTCCAAAGGCGAGGGCAAGCTGCGTCAGTGTCTTCATTTTCAGATCCCTTCAAGGCTCTTGCGGGCCGCTCTCAGTTTCTCCCGCCGCGCGGTCCAATCACGGATACGCTCCCGGTTTTCCTCGACGATTTCTTCAGGCGCCTTGGCCACGAAGTCTGCATTGCCGAGTTTCTTTTCGGTGCTGGTGATATCCTTGTCCAGCGTGGCGATTTCCTTGTCGAGGCGTTTGCGCGCTTCGGCCACGTCAATCAGGTCCGCGATGACAAGGGCCGCCACGGTTGATCCGACCACGGCGGAAACGGCGCCTGCCGGCATTTCATTCGGCAGTGTCACATCTTCCACGCGCGCCATGCGGCGAAGGATTTCCCCATGCGCCTCGGCGCGCATGATATCGCCATTGCTGGCATTGACGAAAGCAAGCGGCACCTTGGCGCCAGCCGGCACGCCGAGATCGTTCCGCAGGGAGCGGATTTCTGTGATGAGGTCGATCAGCCAGGTAATCTCTTCAGCAGCGGCCGCGTCGCGCCAACCGGTGGCCTTCGGCCAGGTCTGCAGCATCAGAAAACCCTGATCGTTTGCCCGCCCGGGGGCGCGGCGCTCCCACAGCTCTTCGGTCACGAAGGGCATGAAGGGATGAAGCAGTTTCAGCGCTTCATCGATCACATAACCGCAGACCATGCGCGTTTCGTATTTTGCGCCGTCATCCATGCCTGCGAGCAAGGGTTTGATCAGTTCCAGATACCAGTCGCACAGCGTGTTCCAGATGAAGCGGTAAAGCGCGCCAGCCGCTTCGTTGAAGCGATATTCCTCAAGGCCGCGCGTCACGTCTTCGACACAGGCCGAGAGCTCGCTGAGAATCCAGCGGTTGACCGGGCGTTCGATTGTGGACGGATCAATCTGGCCTGGCGCGCCGCACTCGTTCATCTCGGCAAAGCGCACGGCGTTCCAGAGTTTGGTGGAAAAGTTCCGGTTGGTTTCGACCACCTGTTTCGACAGGCGAATGTTGCGACCTTGCCCTGCCAGGCGGCTCATCGAGAAGCGCAGCGCGTCGGCGCCATACTCATTGATGAGGTCCAGCGGGTCCATGACGTTCCCTTTGGACTTCGACATCTTCTGGCCCTTCTCGTCGAGGACGAGGGCGTGGATGTAAACGTCCTTGAACGGAACCTGGCCGGTGAATTCGATGCCCATCATCATCATCCGGGCGACCCAGAAGAAGATGATGTCAAAGGCCGTCACCAGCGTGGCCGTGGGGTAGTAGGTTTTCAGCGCGTCGGTCTCTTCCGGCCAGCCCTGCGTGGAGAAGGGCCACAACGCGGAGGAGAACCAGGTGTCGAGAACGTCTTCATCCTGAACCAGCTTTTTGCCTGGACCAGCAGCTAGTTGCGCCTCTGCTTCAGAGTTGGCAACAAAGCAATTTCCGTCTTCATCATACCACGCCGGAATCCGGTGGCCCCACCAGAGCTGGCGGGAGACGCACCATGGTTGGATGTTATCCATCCAGTTGTAATAAGTCTTGGTCCAGTTTTCGGGCACGAAGCGCGTAAGCCCGTCTTCAACCGCCTTGCGCGCCGGCTTGGCCAGCGTGCCCGCATCGACATACCACTGGTCCGTCAGCCACGGCTCGATGACCACGCCGGAGCGGTCGCCGAAGGGTTGCTCAATCTTCAGCTTTTCGATCCGCTCAAGGAGCTCCAAGACCTCGAAGGTTTCAACTACCTTGTCGCGCGCCTTGAACCGGTCGAGTCCACGGAAATCTTCCGGAATGCCTGCGGCGTCTGCCTCGGCGCCTCTGACAATGGCGGCAACGGATGTGAGAATATTCAACGGCGTATGGCCCGCGCGTTTGCCGACTTCAAAGTCGTTGAAGTCGTGTGCCGGGGTGATCTTCACCGCGCCGGAGCCTTTTTCCGGATTGGCGTATTCATCCGCCACAATCGGCACGCGGCGGCCAACGATGGGCAGCTCGACGAACTTGCCGATAAGGCCCTTATAGCGCTCGTCTTCGGGGTGAACGGCAACGCCGGTATCACCCAGCATCGTTTCGGGACGCGAGGTGGCAACCACGATATAGTTGCGCGTCTCTGTGCTAGCCGGATTGCCGTCTTCATCCTTGATCGGATGTTCATAGGTAGCGCCATCAGCCAGGGGATAGCGCAGGTGCCAGTAATGCCCGTCGACTTCCTTCTGCTCGACTTCGAGGTCGGAAATCGCGGTCTGGAAATGCGGGTCCCAGTTCACGAGGCGCTTGTCGCGGTAGAGCAGGCCCTTGCGATAAAGCTCCACGAACACCTTGGTGACGGCTTTCGAGAGGCCCTCATCCATGGTGAAGCGCTCGCGGCTCCAGTCGCAGGAGGCGCCGAGGCGTTTGAGCTGGCCCACGATAGCGCCGCCCGATTGTTCTTTCCAGCTCCAGACGCGCTCAAGGAAGGCTTCGCGGCCCATCGTGCGGCGGTCCTGATTGCCTTCCTGGGCCAGCTGGCGCTCGACCACCATCTGCGTGGCGATACCGGCATGATCTGTGCCCGGCTGCCACAGCACATTCTTGCCACGCATCCGCTCAAACCGGATCAGCACATCCTGAAGCGTATTGTTGAGCGCATGGCCCATATGCAGCACGCCGGTGACGTTCGGCGGCGGAATGACGATGGAATAGGCCTGGGCGCTGGTATCGCCCGATGGATGGAAGCAACCCGCTTCCTCCCAGGCTTTATAGAGCCTCGGTTCGGCTTCGGCGGGGTCAAATCTCTGATCAAGCATCGTTTTCGTGTGGGCTTTGCGGGCAGGGCATAAAAGAAAAGCGCGCCGGTAAAGGCGCGCCGTTCCCTATAGCAAGTTTGAGGGATGAGGCTAGCGCGCCATGCGGGCAATCCGCTGTACTTCGGCTTCCACCTTCTCTTCGACGATCCGGGCGAGGTTGGCATCGAGCCATTCCTTGACCATCGGCTTGAGAAGCTCGCGCACCAGGCCTTCCAGCGTGTTGTCGCTGCCAAGGTCCATCTTGGAGATCAGCTTGCCGAGCGCGCCGGCAGCTGATTCGGCAGTTTGTGCGTCCGTCAGAGGCTCATTTGCATAACGCGGTGCGGCAGGCATTTTCGGCTCCGGTTGAGGGGCGGGTTGAACAGCGCGGGGCGCGGGGCGGGGCGTAGGCTGGAAAGGCGGGTCGATCTCGGGTTCCGGCTCCGGCATCGGGGCGGGCGTAACGGCTTCCCGTGCGGTTGACGCGCCGAGAATTGCCTCGAAGGAAAATTCCGGGCCCTTGATCTCGGTGGTGAACTCTTCAGCCACTTCTCCGGCGATTTCGTCTGCCAGATCCGACTCGTCGCCCTCGAACATGCCGAGATCGTCAGCATCATTGTCGTACGAGAAGTTGGGACGGCTGCTGGACGGCTCAGCTGTCACTTCGCGCATGACGGGCCGCCCGGCGGTAGGCGCAGGACCGTCATCGGCAATGATCTTCCGGATCGATGCGAGGATTTCCTCCATCGTGGGTTCTTTATGTGCTTCGTTGGCCATCTCAGCCCCTCGCTGGCGGAATCACAATGTCTGAATACCACCGTTAGGCCGCCGGGGTTAACAAGCGTTTGACATTGTTAACGCCTGAGAGGCGAGTGGATCAGCCAATAGTGCCCAGTGCGCCGGTTGCGCGCAGCAGGTTGTGGGCAGCAACATAGGCGTCTCTTTCCGCCGCGACCAGTGCCAAGCGTGCTTCGAACAGCTGTTGCTCCTGATCCAGGGCGTCGAGGGTCGAGCGCACGCCAACGGCGAGTTCTTCCTGAGCACCTTCATAGGCGATTTCCGCCGCTTCGACCTGGCGGCGCGAGGCTTCGATTGAGCGCAGGGCGGCCTCATAGGTAAACCACGCCTGAGTGACCTGGGCGCGCACCTGGGTTTCCAGATTATCGATAAACCGGCGCGCCTGTTCGCGGCGCAGCTTGGCGCCTTCGGTCTGTGCCTTCACCACCCCGCCGGTGAGCAGGGGAATGCGCGCCTGTGCGAGCGCGGAAACGCTGGTGTCCCGCTGATCATTGCTGCCGAATGTTTCCTGAAGGGAGGCAGTGCCCACGAGGTTTACCTGCGGGCGGCCGTCGGCTCTTGCGGAATCGACGGCGGCGTCTGCCGCGCGGAGATCTTCACGCGCCGCAGCGATGCTGGGATTGTCCTTGATCGCCGTCACCAGCGCTGTCTCGAGGCTTTCCGGAAGCGGCGGCACAGGTGGAGGCGGGGCCAGATCGCCGGGGCGCAGCCCGGTCAGGTACTGATAATTGGCCTCACTGGCCTGGAGCGTGGCTTCAGCGCCGGCGAGTGCCGCGCGGGCGCCTTCGAGCCGGGCTTGGGCCTGTGCCACATCCGTCCGGGTGACAACGCCGACATCAAACCGGTCCTGCGCCGCGCGCACCTGTTCGCTGGTGACCTCCACATTGTTCTTGCGGATGGCAACGGCCTCACGATCGCGGACGACATCCATGTATGACGTGACCACCTGGAGAACCAGATCCTGGCGGGCGGCGGCAAAGCCGAGGTCAGCAGAGCTGATGCCCGCTTCAGCCTGCCGGATGCCGGCGGAAATCTTCCCTCCCGTGTAGAGGGGCTGGATGGCTTGCAGCTGGGCGGAGGCGACCGGGCGGTCTCCCACGCCGAAGGCGAAAGGGCTGGTCGTGTCGATATATTCATAGCCGCCGCCGGCGGTCAGGTTGACGGTGGGCCGTCCGGCGCCGCGCGCGGCCTCAAGGTTCTGCCGGGCAATATCCGTGCGGTAGCGCTCGATTTCCAGCTGGGGGTTGGTCGCAAACGCAGAGGCAACCGCTTCCGGCAAGGTCTCCGCGAGCGCCGGTGTCGCCAAGAAGAAAGAAAGAAGGCTGGTGCCAATCAGCAGCCGGGGCGTGAGCTTACGCATGATGGAATACCCTGTTGGTCCTGGTCAGCAGGGTATATAAGCTTTTCTTTTAATAAGGTGAACGCTGTTCACCAAAACATATGGACGCAGGGCGCCTTCAGAAGGTGAAGGCCGGTTTGCGGTCAAATTCCACAAGGCGTGGCGGGCAGGAATCGAAGCCATCGCGCGAGGAGAGGGTATCGCCGGCCTTGGTGAAGACCTTGCCGCGGCCCAGGCGCCCATCATCGGCGACCACTGCAACGAGGCGCCCCCCTTCGGAAAGCTGCGCCCCCCATGCTTCGGGCAGGGTTTCAACCATGCCGCATACATAGATGACGTCAAACGGCGCCTGTTCGGCAAGGCCGCTGGCCAGCTGGCCTTCTACCGGCGCAATGCGATCAAGGCCGAGCTCGGCAAAGCGGGTACCCATCGCGTCCACGAGGCCCGCCTTGTCTTCCAGCGCGATAACCGTGTCCGCCAGATGGCTGATGAGGGCAGCTTCGTAGCCCGAGCCTGCCGCAATCACCAGCACCACATCTGTTGGCTTGATCTGGGCGAGCTTGATCAGCTTGGCCGTATCGCGCGGCGTCCATAGGGACCGGCCGGGCGCTGTTTCGATTTCCATCTCGGAATAAGCCACAGAGCGGCGCGAGCTGGGCACAAACTCCTCGCGGGGCGTGCGCAGGAAGGCGGCCACAATCGCCGGATCGGTCACATCATTCGGGCGGATCTGGCTGTCCACCATGATTTCGCGCGCAAGGTCGAAGTCCATCTCAAAACGCCGTTTCTGAATCGCTGGATAGGTATGCCCCCTGTATCACGGCGGCTGCGCCGCGCAATGCGCAGGATCGCCGCGACATGCTTCTTCTGTGAAAGGTGATGAAAGGCCGATTGTCTCCGCGCCCAAGCGCTGCTAGAGGGCCTTTCTCCTGAGGCCCTATGGCGGAGTGGTGACGCAGCGGATTGCAAATCCGTGCACCCCGGTTCGATTCCGGGTGGGGCCTCCATCAACTTTCCCTGAAAATCCAGCCACCTTGCAGCCAGCATTCAATGCTGAACGCCGCTTTGCGCATTTATTGCAAATCGTTTACCCGGCATTAACCATTTCGGGCGAATTTGGGCATGTCTTCTCTTGGAGACACCCACCATCACCCAACGCCTTCGGCGGGAGCTTGTCTCCCGCCTCTTTTCTTTTGGGGTGAGGTTTGCCGGCGGGGCGGCGCTATCCACAATTCTGCAGCCTGTCGCAGCGGATTTTCTGCAGAAGGCGCTATTTGCCTCTTGAACCGGAAAGCCGGTCTGGCTATTCCCCCGTCTCCAGCTGTTCCGCGATAGCTCAGTTGGTAGAGCAGGCGACTGTTAATCGCCCGGTCGCAGGTTCGAGTCCTGCTCGCGGAGCCACTCTTTCCCGTGTCCGGCCCGGACACATAGGTAACAGACTGTTCCGGAGAGATAGGTTACACTTTCGCCCCGAACGGGTTGTCTACAGTCTGTAGTGTCCTTGCCTCGAGATCAACATATCCGAGGTCATATTGCAT